>Ga0182024_10001225_pt1 | contig 66482 bp, 57 predicted proteins | sample P32metaG_FD_120480 | JGI IMG/M metagenome (GOLD analysis project Ga0182024, IMG submission 120480) | Permafrost microbial communities from Stordalen Mire, Sweden - P3-2 metaG (Illumina Assembly) | ecosystem: Environmental > Terrestrial > Soil > Wetlands > Permafrost | place: Sweden: Stordalen... | reverse complement strand
GAACTTTTCGGTGTGGTCGCCGAGAGAGAGCTGGGCGTTGGATTGATAGAAGCTGCCGGCTGAGAGGACGAGCTCGGCGTCGCGGCTGCGCTCGAAGCCGGTGCGGGGAAGCACGTCGAAGATGCCGTAGGTGCGGTCGCCGAGATCGGCAGAGTAGCTGCCGCGATCGACCTCAAGGGTGTCGATGTCCTTGGGGTCGATCTGCGGGCCGATGTTGGAGGCGATGTTGGTGCCGGGGATCTCGACGCCGTCGATGAGCCAGCTGAGCTGGTGGCCGCCGCGCATGTGGAGCATGTCGTGGGTGATGTAGGCGCCCGGGACGTAGTCGGTGACCATGGCGAGGGAGTTGGTGCGATCGGCGCCGGGGGTCTGGGCGATATCGATGCGGCTGATGAGCGTAGTGGGGGTGACGGAGCTGGGATCGGCGGAGATGGGCACGCCTTCGACGGTGACGGACTGGCTGAGGGGGGCGATTTGCAGCTGGAGATGGAGGGTGAATGCGGAGTCGCCGGCGAGGGTGACAGTCTGCTGGAGGGTGGCGAAGCCGGAGTGGGAGACGGTGACGACATAGTCGCCGAGCGGGATATTGGGGATGGTGAAGGCGCCGTTGGCGTCGGTGTCGGCGGAGAAGGTGAGGGCGGAATGCGCGGCGCGGACGGCGATGTGCGCGCCGGGGAGGGGGCGATGCTGAGGATCATGCACGATGCCGCGGAGTTGGGAGAAGACGGTGGCGCGGGCGAATGGCGCGATTGCGAAGACGATTGCGAGCAGGAAGACGGGCGTGCGGATTGCGCGCGTTCTGCGCATGGGAGAAAACTCCTCGCTGCTGAGGCAGCGACAGCAGAGGCCAGCGAGCGGACGAGTGTCCGCATGCTGGCAGTCAAAAAGAGAGGGATGGTTGCTGTTTAGAGGAGTACGGGAGGGCCGCGCGTGAGGTGCGCGGATGCGAGGAGGAGATGCGCGGGACGGGAAGATGCAGCGGGCGGCGCTGGATTGCGGAGGGGTGAGGCGGAGAATCGCGGTGAGTCAGTGAGGATGAAGCTTGCGAGCTGCGGAAGCGTGGCGGCGGTGGGATAGAGCGGGCAGGGCGGAGCTGAGAATGCGGGCGCGGATGGATCGGGCGCCAGATGCATGTGCAGCATGGCACAGTGGTGCGCGCCGTGGCTGCGGCAGCATGCGGGAAGCGAGGCTTCGGGGTCAGTCGGGGTGAGAGCGGAGAGCGGCGCGAGAAAGGGCGAGCAGAAGGCGATCAGCAGCGTGATGGCGAGCGCCCGGCGCATGGGAATGAGTTGAGTATAGCGGGAGCGCGGGGAGCGGATGTCGCGGCTTTGTCAGATAGGTGGTGCGGGCGCTTTACATCCCACTCATGTCGCGACTTACGCCACGCCATGAATGGGGCACCCCGGCATTGTCGCTTGTGCTGAACTAAGGATGAGAGGGGGCGTGGGGGTGGGTAGACTGAGGTTCGGCGGATTTGGATTCGAGGGCGACGTGGGCCTCGCGGTCGGGGCAGTCGCCTTCGACGCAGGCAGCGCGCAGGATGCCGGCGAGAACGGCGAGACCGATGCCGGCGACGAGCAGCAAGAGGCCGCTGGAGAGGCGTCCGGTGAGGTAGGGATAGAGGAAGAGGGCGACGCCGGCGTAGATGAGGACGGTGAAGATGTTGCGCAGGGTGCAACGCGACATAGCGCCTCCAGAGAGCTAGACAACGGGGCAGGTGAGCCGCCGTGGGGCACAGTTTACTCCCAGTTGGATGCGGCTGACCACAGGAAAGTGATTCCTGGGACGGTGGCGAAGTACGGCGGGAATCAGGGATTGGCGATGGCTTCCCGCGCTTCGGATGACTCTTCCGGGGGCCCGAGCAGCGCGAGGAACGGCAGAATCACCAACAGAAACAGCGCTCGTTGGGCAAACACGAAATGTTCGACGCTGTGATAGCGCATGATCTCGGTCCAGCCGATCACAATTACGGCTGGGAGCTGAAGCAGAAGCCAGTTTCTTATTCTGTCCTTGGCAAAATGACCCCTGCGGCTGCGAAAGATGAGAATCGCCACTGCCAACGCGAAGCTCATAAGAACGAGGTAGGTGTAATGCCGGCCGAGGGCCATCAGCGTCGGATGAAAGAGCCGGTGGATACCAGGCAGGTTGTGGGAGTCGTAACCCACGCCCGAGGCGGCGCTGGATACGTTATTGAGGGCGGCAGATCTGCCGAGCATGGCAACCGCGAGAGCCCATTTGGTGATCCAGGTGAGCGCGTAGCCTGAGAACCAAGCCACTACGATTCCGGCCGCCAAGAGGATTGCCCGGGAAGGAGATCCGCTCTTACCCCATCGGATCCAGGCTGCCAGGCAGAGGAAGGCCAGCCATGCGGGCGTGAGCTGAGGAGTGAAGAGCAGGCTGATGAAGTTGTAGACGGCGCCACTGAGGAAAGCAAAGACGAACAGGTCTTCGCCGACCCCGTGGTCCCTCTCGAGAATCCTCATCGCCAGCGCCAGCGTGAGATAGGTGCAGGCCAGCGGGAGAGCGTGAACGGTGACAATTGGCGCGGTGAGCAGGTCAGAGAAGACCGCGTTGGGAAGAAGGACGATGGGCACCGCGAGCCAGCCAAACCAGCCACGCAGTTCACAACAGAAGTAGAGGACCGCTCCGTAGAGCAGGAGAGCATTGAGTATCCGCATTCTTGCCAGACCCAGAAGCGGAAGCACCAGGCGGATGTACACCATATAGCCGTGCCAGTAACGAAAATATGGGAAGTTGGCGCGCGGGCTGGACTCGATTGCCTCGACGAGGTCCTTGCAGGGGGTCTCGTGGTGTACCCCCTTCCTCATGGTGCCACCGAGATCTATGTACGGGGTTGCGATCATTCTGTAAAGAACAGTTTGATCGGTGTTCCCAAGGTCGGTTCCAAGGCCAACGCACTCGGAGTACATATCGAAGCTGTGCTGGCCGTGTCCGTAGTCCGATAGGCGGAAAGTGATATCGGGGGTGAGAAGGCCCTGATCGACGGAGTCTTTCAATTGAGCCGTGATCCGCGCATCCAAAGGAAGTGCCAGCACAAGTGCTAGGGAGGCCAGAAAGCACGCAAGAAGCATCATGAGTCCGAGAGCGCAGCGAAGGACAATCTTTCTTACAACCGCAAACGGAGGCATCACTTGTCACCTGGAAAACCACTGTAACTCTATCAGAGAGCTCCCAAGCGTGGTCCGGCTGATGGCTCGACGAATTGCGATGAGATCGATGAAATGGGACAGCGGGAGGCGCCGCTGAATCAGGGATTGGCGATGAAGCGGTAGCCGATGCCGCGGACGGTGGTGAGGTGCTGAGGGTCGGTGGGGTCGTCCTCAATATAGCGGCGAAGGCGGACGATGAAGTTGTCAATGGCGCGGGTGTCGGTGTTGGCGTGGACGCGCCAGACCTGCTCGAGGATGTCGGCGCGGGGGATGATCTGGCCCTCGCGGTCGGTGAGGTAGCGGAGGAGGTCAGCCTCCATGACGGTGAGGTGGGTGGTGCGGTTGGGGGCGATGAGCTCGAGGGTATCGAAGCGGATGGTGCGGTAGTTGAAGGTGTAGGTGTCGGGGGGTGGGGCTTCAGCGGATGAGGTACGCTGCTGCGCGTCGGGCTGCGCGCCTTCAGTTTGGGCGGAAGCCCATGCGGTGCGGCGCAGCAGGGACTTGATGCGGACGAGGAGGATGGAGAGATCGAAGGGCTTGGGGAGGTAATCGTCGGCGCCGGCCTCGAGGCCTTCGAGGATGTCCTGCGGGCGGGTGCGGGCGGTGAGCATGAGGATGGGGGTGTAGCGCTGGGCCTCGCGCAGGGCGCGGGCGATGGCGAAGCCGTCGGCGCCGGGGAGCATGCAGTCGAGGACGATGACGGCGGGCTTGTCGGGGCCGGACTGGGGCGCGGCGAGCAGCCAGGCAAGAGCGGCGTCGCCGTCGGACTCATGGTGGGTGCGGAAGCCCTCGGCCTGGAGATTGAAGAGCAGGCCGGCGGCGAGATGCTCTTCGTCTTCGATGAGGGCGATGAGTGGAGTGGGCATGGGATCTCAGGCGGGACGGACGATGGCGGCGAGGAGGGGCATGAGGCCGTTCCAGGCGATCTGCACGCCGATGCAGAGCAGAAGGAAGGCGATGACGCGCAGGATACCGTGCGCGGTGGAGGGCGAGATGCGCTGGGCGAGGCGCGGCGCGGAAGCATAGCAGAAGTAGACGGTCGCGGAGAGGACGAGCACGGCGATGAGCAAGCCGGCGTGGGCGAGCAGGTTGTCGCGGATGGGCCGCGGTGGGGTGTGCGCGGCGAGGGTGAGCATGACGACGGTGGTGCCGGGGCCGGCGGTGATGGGGAAGGTGAAGGGGTAGAAAGTCTTCTGCATCAGGTTCTGGGTGCGGCTGTCGGCCTGCATCTGCGCGGCGGCCTGCATCTTCTCCGCGCTGGGGCTGGTGCTCTCCTGATTGAGCATGGACCAGGCGATGGCGGCGATGACCAGGCCTCCGGAGACCTGGACGATGGGCAGCGAGATCTGGAAGAAGCGCAGCAGCGCGGAGCCGATGAGGTCGATGACGACGAGGAAGAGGACGGTGTTGACGGCGATGCGGCGCGCGAGAGAGTGGTAGACGGGGATGGGCGCGTCTCCGACGAGGCCGAGGAAGATGAGCGCGGAGCCGAGGGGGTTGATGAGCGGCAGCAGCGCGCTGAAGGAGAGAGCGAAATAGTTCCAGAGAAGGAGCATGTCGGGTGGATGCTTGCCGTGGCGGCTAGTGGTAGGTTAGCAGCGGTTATTGCGCCGCGGGATTTGCGAGGGGGAGGGTGAAGGTGATGGTGGCGCCGAGGTTGGGACCGGGGCTGGCGGCGGCGACGGAGCCGCCGTGCTGGCCGGCGATGGAGCGGACGAGGAAGAGCCCGATGCCGGTGCCTTTGACGCGCGCGGCGATGCGGCCGGGGACGCGGTAGAAGCGCTTGAAGATGCGCTTGAGGTCGGCGGGCTCGAGGCCGACGCCGGTGTCAGTGACGGTGAGAGCGAGCTTGGTGTAGTTGACGATGGCAATGGAGCAGATGACGTGGACGCCGTTGGGCGAGTATTTGACGGCGTTGTCGAGGAGGTTGAGGACGGCGGTGCGCAGGTCCTCGGGGATGGCGCGGACGTGCAGGCGGACTGCGCCGGGGATGGGCAGCAACTGGATTGAGTCTGCGGGCAGGTGGTTGCGCTCGAGGGTGATGGCGACGCAGTCGGCGACCAGCGGAGCGAGTTCGAGCAGTGTGCGCTCCTTGTGGCGATGGCGCGCGCCGAGCTCACCGGCCTTGAGCACCTGCTCGACGGTGGAGAGCAGGCGGTCGGAGTCGGCGAGCATGATGCGGTAGAAGTCCTGGCGCTGGGCTTCGGTGATGTCGCGGCGCTGCAGGGTTTCAAGGTAGAGGCGGATGGAGGCGATGGGGGTCTTGAGCTCGTGGGTGACGGCGTTGAGGAAGGAGTCCTGACGCTCGTTGCGGCGGACCTCGCGGACGAGGAAGACGGTGTTGAGCACGACGCCGGCGATGAGCAGGCCGAAGAGGATGATGCCGACGACGACGAAGGCGAGAGTGCGCTTGTGGAGGATGATCCAGGCGATGTTTAACGTGACGAGGCCGCCGACCAGCAGGACGCCGAGGGTGATAGAGAGGGCGATGGCTCCGCGTCGTCGGGTGAGGTTCATGGCGTGGGATGAGTATAGTGCCGGTGCGGTGCGAGACCGGCTATCGCAGCACGACATCCCGTTTATGAAGCTGATCGACTTTTCGCTAAAAGGTCTAAAAGCGAAGAGCAGACCACGGATTCCACGGATGAACGCGGATTAAGGGCGAGAGGATTTCTCTGATTCCGTACAAATGCCGGCAAAGAGTGCGGCTGGACCAATGCGGGGATTCGTCGCCGATGGCTCAGAATGACAGCCTTTCGTCTCGTCGGCTTTTTCTCAAGTCCACGGAATCAGTAGCGGCGCCAGTAGGGGTGGTTGGGGTCGTAATAGGGCGCGCGCGGATCGGGTGGCTGCGGCGGCGCGGGGTATCCGTAGTAGTAGCACGGCGGATAGGGGCGTGAGCAGATGGCCCAGAGCAGCATGGCGAACCATCCGATGCCGGTCCAGCCGAAGAAGAGATTGAAGAGGAGGATAGGCGTGACCTCATGCCCGTGGTGGACGGCGAGGATGGTGGGCAGGAAGTAGAGGAAGGCGAGAAGCGAGAGGGCGATCATCGGCGGCGGCCTCGGTGACTGTCTAAAAGGGTACTACGAGGGTGGGCGGCGGGAAGTTCCGTGCGGGGGTGGCCCGCGCTGCGCGTCTTTGGCTCAACGGCCAGTCGCGCCCAGGATAAGACTGCGATGATATTCTCGGCGGCATGGCGTATGAGCTGGATTCGGGGATGCGCGAAGGGCTGGCGGCGCAGTACCATGCGATGTCGGATGGCGAGCTGCTGCAGCTGGCGGCGAACCCGGATGATCTGACCGACATGGCGCAGGAGATCCTGCGCACGGAGATGCAGAACCGGCGGCTGGAGGCGGAGCGGCCGGCGAATAACAGGCAGGGAGCAGAGGAGGCAGCTTCGGCGAGAGCGGAAGACGGCGATCTGTCTCTGTTGACGCGGCGCGACCCGCTGCCCAAGCCGCAGTTTGGGGCGGCGCTGGAGCGTGGGAAGGCGGCGCTGGCTACGCTCTATGACGGAATGGCAGCTCGCGAGGCATGCGACGCGCTCGACGAAGCCGGGATCGACGTTGAGGTGCGGGACCTGTCGGAGACGGCGGGCAAAGGCTCGTTCTATGGCGGCGTGCCGATTGCGCTGCAGTTGATCGTGGCGAGCGCGGATCATGAGCGCGCGGTAAACGTGCTGCGCGAGAAGATGGGGCTGTTTCCGCAGGAGGAGATTGCCGAGCCGGATGCGATGGTGGATGACGGGACAGTCGCCACGGTGGGGCAGTTTGCAAGGCGCGCGGACGCTGAGGATGTAGCGCGGGTACTGACCGACGCGAAGGTCTGGAACCGGATTTCGGCTAATCCCGAAGGAAGCGCGGAGACGGAGGATGCGTTTCTGGTCGAGGTGCGGGAGATCGATCTGGTGGGCGCGGGCGAGCTGGTGGAGAAGGCGCTCGAGCTGCCGGAGGGTTAAGCTGGGCTTTGGAGACGCTGCGCCGCTATGTATAACCCGCCGCATTTCGAGGTTGAGGATCGGGCCGAAATTTATGCGATGGTGCGTGCGTGCCGGCTGGCGAATCTTGTAACAGCGGGTGCGGGAGGTATGGTTGCGACGCCGTTGCCGATGGTCCTCGAGGATGCGGAGGCGGAGAGCGGCGTACTTTACGGGCACATCGCGAAGGCGAATCCGCAGTGGCGCGAGACGCCGCTGCAGGACGCACTGGTGATCTTCTCCGGGCCGGACGCCTATGTCAGCCCGACGTGGTATGCGAGCAAGGCGCGCGACGGCAAGGTGGTGCCGACGTGGAACTACATTGCGGTGCATGTCTATGGCCCGGTGGAGTTCTTTCATGAGCCGGAGCGGCTGCTCGATGTGATCACGCGGCTGACCGACCTGCATGAGGCCGGGCGCGAGAAGCGCTGGTCGGTGAGCGATGCGCCGGAGGAGTTTGTGCAGGCGCAACTGCGCGGCATCGTCGGCGTAAGGATTCCCATTGCACGGCTGGAGGCCAAGCGGAAGATGAGCCAGAACCGCAGCGCCGAGGACCGCGCGGGTGTGGTTCGTGCGCTGAGCGGAAGCGAGAGCGAGGTGGATCGCTCGGTGGCGAAGCTGATCCCGGAATAGAGAAGAGCCGCCTTGATGGGCGGCCCTCTCATTTGTGACGGATTTGGTTGCTTATGCGCCGGCGGGTTTGGGATTGGCGGGATCGAACTTGGCGATCTGGACCTTTTCCGCGAGGCCGATCTTTTCCAGGAACCAGATGCCGTAGTAGTTGAGGTCGAACTCATACCAGGCGAGGCCGTGGCGCGCCGAGACGGGGTGGGCGTGGTGGTTGTTGTGCCAGCCCTCGCCGCCGGTGAGGATGGCGACCCACCAGGAGTTGCGTGAATCGTCCTTGGTGTCGAAGCGGCGCGAGCCGAACATGTGAGTGGCGGAGTTGACCAGCCATGTGGCGTGCAATCCGACGACGCAACGCAGGAAGGTTCCCCAGAGCATCATGCTGATGCCGCCGATGATGCGATGGCCGGGCGCGGCGAGTGCAGCTCCGAGGGCGATCTGCAAGAGGCCGACGACGGTGATGGGCACCCAGTGGAATTTGCTGAGCCAGACGTGGCCCTTGTCGCGGGTGAGGTCGGGAGCATAGCGACCGAGCAGGGCGGTCTCGGAGTGCAGGGCACGGCCGGAGATGATCCAGCCGGCGTGGGCCCACCAGGCGCCGTCGTGCGGAGTATGCGGGTCGCCCTCGTGGTCGGAGTTCTGATGATGGACGCGGTGAGTGGCGACCCAGAAGATGGGTCCGCCCTCAAGCGCCATGGTGCCGCAGGCGGTGACGAAGTATTCGACCCACCTGGGAGTGCGATAGCCGCGGTGGGTGAGCAGGCGATGATAGGCCATGCCGATGCCGACGTTGATGGCGAAGAAGTAGGTGACCATGGCGACGGCCAGGTTCTTCCAGGAGAAGAAGAAGAGTGCGGCGATGGCGCGGACGTGGAACAGGCCCATGACGACGAATGTGATCCAGTTGATGCGGCCCTCCTGGTGCTCGCGGCCCATGCGCAGGTCCTGCTTGACCTTGAGCGCGACTTCGGCGGCGAGACGGCGTGCGGCTTCGATGCTCTCAGCGGTGATGGGGACAGGGACGGTGCGGGCGGCGGTGTGGTTCTCAGTGGCCGGTGCTTCGGGAGTCAGGAGCGTAGGAGTCATTGAAATAGGGGCCTCGTACCTTTTGGTCAAATGCCTTGCACTTACTACTTCGACTCCAACGCTAGCAGGATGCAGCAGGACGCACTGTAAGACTTTTGTAATGGCACCGGATAGGGGTGAAATGACGTGGTGAATTAACACCTTTGGGGGATGCGAGGCGTGGCTTCGGCGGCTCGTGGCGCGGGTTTTAGCGTGGAGTGGAATGCGCGGTTTCACTGAGTACGGCACTGGCGCTGCTGGTTCCCGTTGCGGGACGCGCGCAGGGCGGTTACCGTGGACAATGAGTTGGACGGAACGATGTACGACTGAGGGGATCGATGGAGATTAAGAAGCTGGGGCCGTTTCGGCTGGCGCCGTGGTTCAGTCCGCGGCCGTGGGGCAGGCACGATCTGCGGCCGTGGTATTCAGCCGAGCAGGTGGGGACGACGGAGCTGGTTGGCGAGGCGTGGCTGACGGGGCCGGAGAGCGTGGTCGAGACCGGGCCGCTGGCGGGGCGGACGCTGGCTGCGGTTGCGGCGAGTGATGGCACTGCGCTGCTGGGTGCGGATGCAGGTGCGGAGTTTCCTCTGCTGGTGAAGCTGCTGTTTCCCGATGACAAGCTGAGTGTGCAGGTGCATCCGGATGACGCGCAGGCGCAGGCGATGGGGCAGCCGCGGGGCAAGACGGAGTGCTGGTATGTGCTGGAGGCGCGGCCGGGGGCGACGATCGCGCTGGGACTGAAGGCGGGCGCGACGGCGGATACGGTGCGGGCGGCGATCGCGGCGGGGACGATGGAAGAGCTGATGCAGTGGGTCCCGGTCGAGAAGGGCGAGATGGTTTTTGTGGATGCGGGGACGGTGCATGCGATCGGGCCCGGGGTGGTGCTGCTGGAGACGCAGCAGACCTGCGACATCACGTTCCGCATGTACGACTATGGGCGCGGACGCGAGCTGCACGTGGAGCAGGCGCTGCGCGTGATGAAGCTCAGGACGGCGGCGGGGAAGGTTGCACCGAAGAAGATGGACGGGTTTGTACGGCTGATTGAGCAAAGGTATTTTGTGGTGGACCGGTATGAGGTTGAGGCGGGTGGCGAGGTGGTGATTCCGATTGCGAACGCGGGATGTCTGGTGGGGCTGAGTGGTGCGGGAGTGCTGGAGGGTGCGGGCGCAGAGGCGGTGGAGTTAGTAAAGGGGCAGGCGGTGGTGGTTCCGGCGGACGCAGGTGAGGTGGCGGTGCGCAGCGCGGCGGGGGTGGGATTTGTGCGGTGCTGGGCGCCGGAATAGTGGCGCGGGCGCAGCGGCGGCGGCGACCGCCCTATAAACGACTTCGATGACGCGTCGATGAAAAATAGGTGTTCACTTTGAGTCGGGTGCGCATCCGATCTATCAGGTGAAGGCGCGCGGGGCGTACTATGCTAGAGCTTTGGGGCTAGAGCATTAGCAGAGCAGAAAGAGGAAGGAAGAGGAGATGCAGAAGATTGAAGCAGTGATCCAGCCGTCGAAGCTGGATGCAGTGAAGGACGCGCTGGTGGAGATTGGCGTGCAGGGGATGACGATAACGGAGGCGCGCGGGCATGGGCGGCAGAAGGGCCACACGGAGTTCTATCGCGGGCGGGAGTATTCGGTGGACCTGCTGCCCAAGGTGAAGCTGGAGACGGTGGTGTCCGACGAGATGCTGGACAAGGCAGTAGCGGCGATCATCGGGGTGGCGCGGACGGGGACGATCGGGGACGGCAAGATCTTCGTGACCAAGATCGACGAGGCGATCCGCATCCGCAACGACGAGCGGGGAGAGATGGCGCTGTAGGGGCAGGTGCTGGGTGCCAGCTGCTGGGTACTGCGGATAACGCCGGGGCGCGTGGCTGTATGCTGTAGGTTCAACCCTACGCGACAGCCATGCCAGAAAAAGAGATTCCAGAAGACGGGATGTGCGGAGAGTACCAGCAGAAAATGCTGGCGATTCGTGCTGCGTTTGAGGCTGGCGCGAGCGGTCGGGCGACGGTGGCGGCGCGTGCCGAGGCGATGGACAAGCTGGTCGCCGGGCTGTGGGCGCAGGCGGTGAGGCAGACGCCGACGCTGGGGCAGGGCATCGCGCTGGTGGCGCTGGGCGGATATGGGCGGCGGGAGCTGTTTCCGTACTCGGATGTGGACCTGCTGTATCTGCTGGATGGGAAGGCCAGCGAGCAGGAGGTGAAGCAGCCGATCCGGCGGGTGAGTCAGGCGCTGTGGGACTGCGGGATTCGGCTGTCGCCGCAGACGCGGCGGCGGAGCGAGGCGGAAAAGTTCGAGCCGGACAATGTGGAGTTCGCGCTGGCTCTACTAGACCATCGGCTGCTGGCGGGCGATGCCGCAGTCTACGAAAAATTTGCCGGCACGGGACTGCCCAGGATGCTGGAGAAGGAGCACCGGGCGATCGCGACAGGACTGGCGACGCTGACCGCGGAGCGGCATAGGAAGTACGGAGACACGCTGTTCCACCTGGAGCCGAGCATCAAGGACTGCCCGGGCGGGCTGCGCGATGTGCATGTGTGCGCGTGGCTGGCGACGCTGGAGAAGACGGACACGCCGGGCGAGAAGGCCGATTCCGGATGGGCGGCGGGCGAGCGCGAGGAGTTCGAGCAGGCGGTGGAGTTTCTGTTCGGGGTGCGCTGCTTTCTGCACTATCGGCATGAACGCGACGACAACACGCTGGACTGGCAGGCGCAGGATGCGGCGGCGAAGGTTTGGATGGGGATGGAGCGGCGGCGGGCCGCGCGCGAAGGCCCTGCGCCGGATGCAGCGTACTGGATGCGGCTCTACTTCCGGCACGCGCGAATTGTGGAGCGGCGGCTGACGCACATGCTGGAGGAGTCGGCGGTGAAGCCGCCACCAGGGCGCTGGACGGCGGTGGGAAGGGCGGCGCTGGCGCGGGTGCGGCGGCGGCCGGACGGGCCGACGGCAGGCTGGCGGCTCGAGCACGGGCGTGCGGTGTTGAGCGCGGCGGGCACAGGAGTTGCGGGCGATCCGGCGCAGGACCCGGAGGTGGTGCTGCCTCTGTTCGCGGCGATGTCGCAGACGGGAGCGACGCTGGACCGGGCGAGTGAGATGCGGGTGTCGCAGGCGTTGCCGGTGCTGTCGGCGCACCTGGAGGAGGGGCCGGCACTGTGGATGCATCTGCAGGAGATTCTGCTGGGGCCGTATGCGGGCAAGACGCTGCGCGCGATGCACGCGCTGGGACTGCTGGAGTTGCTGATCCCGGAGTTCCACGGGATCGACGCGCTGGTGATCCGGGATGCGTACCACCGGTATACGGTGGACGAGCACACCATGGTGCTGATCGACACGCTGCATGGGCTGGAGAGCGGGCAGGCGAGCCCGATGGGCGAGTGGGCGGACCGCTTTGGCGGCCTGCTGCGCGATGTGCAGCACCAGGCGCTGCTGTATCTGGCCGCGTTGCTGCACGACACCGGCAAGGGGCGCAGCACGGACGACCATGCGAGGGAGAGCGCACGCATGGCGGAGAGCGTGGCCGGCAGGCTGGAGCTGGATGCGTATGAGAGCGAGTTGCTGCTGGGGCTGATCCGGAACCACCTGGAGATGTCGGCGGCGCTGCGGCGGGACATCTTCGACCTGGAGACGGTGCGCGCGTTCTCGGGCAAGGTACAGACGCCGGAGGCGCTGCGCATGCTGACGCTGTTCACCTATGCGGACATCGCGGCGGTGCATCCAGACGCACTGACTCCGTGGAAGGCGGAGAACCTGTGGAGGCTGTATCTGGCGACGTCGAACTACCTGGACCGCAGCGTGGACGATGAGCGAGTGGGCGCGCGGGTGGGCCGCGAGCTGGTGAAGCGGGTAGTGGCGGTGATGCCGGAGAGGCGCGCGGAGGTGGCGGAGTTTCTGGAGGGATTCCCGGAGCGCTATCTGCGCACGCGCACGCCGGAGCAGGTGCGGCTGCACTTTGAGATGGCGGAGCGGTTCGCCGCGGACCGGGTGCAGATCGAGTTCCGTTACTCGGCTGAGACCAGCGAGATCACGCTGGTGACGCCGGACCGGGCAATGCTGTTTGCCGACATGGCGGGCGCGCTGGCGGCGTGGGGGATGAACATCGTGACGGCGGACGCGTTCTCCAACCGGCAGGGAGTGGTGGTTGACAACTTCCGCTTCACGGACACCTTCCGCACGCTGGAGATGAATGCGTCGGAGCATGAGGCGTTTGTGGCCAGCGTGCATGACGTGATGGCAGGGACGGCGCCGGTGGAGAAGCTGCTGGCGGGGCGTCGGCGGAGCGGCCGCAAGGCTCCGCTGGTGGAGGTGGAGACGCGGGTGGACTTCGACGATGAGGCGTCGACGCACAGCACGCTGCTGCAGGTGGTGGCGCAGGACATGCCGGGACTGCTGCGCGCGGTGAGCCAGACGCTGGCCGGGCAGGGCTGCAACATCGAGGTGGCGCTGGTGGATACGGAGGGGGAGACGGCGATCGACGTGTTTTATGTGACGCGCGGCGGGGGGAAGCTGGACGGGGAGCAGGAGGCAGAGCTGAAGGACGCGCTGCTGGCGGCGATCGCGGCCAACGCGGGGTAGGCTGGGCGCGTTTTATCAGCTTGCACCACTTTGCACACAGTGCGGCCAACCGCCGGGCGGTCTGCGGCATCGAAAAAAAGATATAACGGCTTTTCCTGAATAGCTACGCAGCTATACGTTCAAGATACGAAATGAATTTGAGCTCCCTGTTGATAGACTTATACTGGTAAGCACAGAGATGAGTGTTCCCTTCAATCAAACCTCCAGCAGCGGCCGGCCGACGGCGGTGCCGCAGAAGGGCGACCGCTATTTCTTCGGATCGCTGGACAGCTTCGGCAAGAACCGCGACAAGCTGAGCGAGGTGAACTGGGGCTACGACCAGCAGGAGGGCGTGGTGCTGGCGTCGCTGGACGCTGCGATCAACTGGGTGAGGAAGAATTCAGTGTGGCCGATGACCTTCGGCCTGGCGTGCTGCGCGATCGAGATGATGTCGATGGGCGGATCGCGGTACGATATTGCGCGGTTCGGGGCGGAGGTGTTCCGTCCGTCGCCGCGGCAGAGCGACCTGATGATCGTGGCGGGGCGGGTGTCGCAGAAGATGGCGCCGGTGATCCGGCGGCTGTATGAGCAGATGCCGGAGCCCAAGTGGGTGATCTCCATGGGCGCGTGCGCGACCTCGGGCGGGGTGTTCAACAACTACGCGCTGGTGCAGGGTGTGAACCAGGTGATCCCGGTGGATATTTATGTGCCGGGCTGCCCTCCGCGGCCGGAGCAGCTGTTGTATGCGATTACGCTACTACAGGAGAAGATCCAGCAGGAGCGGGGCACGGTGCGAAAGACGCTGAATTTATGAAGGAAACCGACAAGGACGGAATCGGCAGTTCCCGCGCTTTGCCGGCTGGATGCGTTACCGGTTGGATACTAGACCGATTTTCCTGCGGGGAGGCGCGGCTTATGGCGGTAAGCCCGTTCTAGTGTAAGCATTAGGGTTTGTTTTTTTGCTCTCGACATAGCACCCAACTGGGATACACTTTGGTTTGACCTGAAATTTTCTGGATTGGAATGCGCTCAAGTCGCATTTGCTCATTAATTTGCAGTATCCGTGGAGGACGTCGCATGACTTATCGCCCTTTTCGCAGTCTTGGCCGGTTTCTGTTGGCTGCGTGCGTAGTTAGCCTTGGTGCAGCCAGCCTGAATGCTCAGACACCCGCCACTCCCAACGCCCCCACCGCGTCGGGGTCGTCCAACCCGTCGAGGTTCGATCTCTTTACGGGCTACTCGTACTTTGGCGCGCATGGAAAGGTGCAGACCGCGGGCCTGCCGTATTCCTCGATCGACCTGGGCGCGATCGGCAGCGGCGCATACTACTTCAACCGGTATCTTGGCGCCGAAATCGTGTACGCCAACCACCCCAGCGGGTTGAATGACGGTGACTCCAGCGTTTCCGGAGGCCTGATCGTGCGCTATCCGATGGACAACTTCACGGTGTTTGCCCATGGCCTTGGAGGCGGGGACCGGCTGGGTGGCCCGAACAGCGAAGTTCCGGCAACCTACGAGCATGAGCCGTACCAATGGGGTCCGTCTCTGCGTTTGGGCGGCGGTATGGACTACGACCTGCCTTGGTTCGACCACCGCTTCAGCCTGCGGTTGTTCCAGGCGGACTACCGGTTCATCCACGAGAACTACGGTAGTCAAGTCGCCATCCCGACGCCCGGGGTCCTGGGCGGAACCACCAGTTTGGATGCGATCGAGCTGAGCACGGGCATTGTGACGCACTTTGGCCACGTGATACCGCCTCCGCCGGTGACTTATGCCTGCTCGGTCTCGCCCAGCAGCGGCTACCCGGGCGACCCGATTACGGTGACGGGCACGGCGCTGAACCTGAACCCGAAGAAGACGCCGACCTACACTTGGACCTCGACCGGCGGGACGATCTCGGGGACGTCGAGCACGGCGAACATCGCCACAACAACGGCCGCGCCGGGCACGTACACGGTGACCGGGCATGTGACCGAGGGTCCGAAGCCGGGCCAGTCGGCTGACTGCTCCGGGCAGTTCACGATCATGCCGTTCCAGCCGCCGACCATCAGCTGCTCGGCGAGTCCGACATCGCTCAATCCGGGCGACTCGGCGACGATTACGGCGAGCGCGATGAGCCCGCAGAACCGTCCGCTGACCTACAGCTATTCGGCAACCGCGGGTTCGGTGAGCGGCACGGGCGCAAGCGCGACGTACTCCAGCGCGGGCGCATCTCCTGGGCCGATTACGGTGACCTGCAACGTGGTGGACGACAAGGGCAACACGGCGTCGGCGACGACGGGCCTGAACATAATCGCCCCACCGCCGCCACCGCCTCCGCCGGCGCCGCAGGCCTCCAGCCTGTGCGCGGTGAGCTTCACCAACGATGCGCGGCGTCCGACACGCGTGGACAACGAAGCCAAGGCCTGCCTTGACGACGTTGCCCTGGCGCTGCAGCGCTCCTCAGACGCCAAGCTGGCGCTGGTGGGCAATGAGGACGCCAAGGAGCAGGCGGCCGATGCGAAGGAAGCGAAGAGAAAGCATCCGAAGCCGAATGCTGCTTCGCTGCGCGCGGTGAACACCAAGGACTACCTGGTGACGGAGAAGGGTCTTGATCCTTCGCGCATCACGGTCTACACCGGCACCGACGACGCGCAGACGGTGACTACAACGCTGATCCCGGCGGGCGCGACCAACCCGGCGGCCAGTGACACCACGGTGGACGAGAGCGCAGTGAAGGCTGTGCCTCGGACGCCTCCGGCGAAGGCCGCAAAGAAGAAGGCCGCAGCCAAGTAGAACGCCGATCCAAAGAACCGCAGAGGCTGACTGGGAACCAACCCAGTCAGCCTTTGTGCTGTTGTGCGCCGGGAGTTGCGAGGGGCGCGAGCTTGTATCCTAGAGAGAAGCAAGCACTGGATGGGACCGACACGTTGAACTGCCGACTGCGCCGCCCTAATCTGCCTTTCGTTGTTCTGGTCTTCGGTCTTGCCTGCCTTCGCGCCTATGCGGTCTCCTGGTTTCCATTTGGGCCCGACGGTGGGGATGTGCGCTCCTTTGCGGCGGACCCGCACAATCCTGCTCATCTTTATCTTGGCGCGGCGAACGGCTGGATCTATCAATCTCAGGACGGCGGCCACAAGTGGGTACGACTCGCGCGAGTGAGCAATCGCGACGATCTGGTCATCCGCCACATTCTGGTCGATCCGGCAAATCCCAGCCATCTGGTGGTGGGAGCCTATGCGGTTGAGGACGGCGGCGGTATTTACCTGAGCAACGATGGCGGAGCGACCTGGACCGAGCAGTCGGAGATGCGCGGGCAGAGCGTGCGCTCGTTGAGCTACGCGCCTTCCGACGCAAAGATTCTGGTGGCGGGCACGCTGGCGGGGATCTTCCGGTCCGGGGACAGCGGGGCGCACTGGGCGCGGATCAGCCCGCAAAGCAGCACGGAGATCCATGAGGTGGAATCGATTGCGATCGACCCGGCGGACCCGAACGTGATCTACGCAGGGACGTGGCACCTGCCGTGGAAGACGACCGATGGCGGCAAGCACTGGGGGATCATGAAGGACGGCGTGATCGAGGACTCGGACGTATTCTCGATCCTGGTCGACCCGAAGCAGCCGAATGTGGTGTACCTGAGCGCGTGCTCGGGGATCTACAAGAGCGAGGACGCGGGCGGGAAGTTTACCGGCGGAGTGGGCACGAATAAGGCGCAGGGAATTCCGTCGACGGCGCGGCGGACGCGAGTGTTGATGCAGGACCCGAACAATCTGAACACGGTGCTGGCCGGGACGACGGAGGGGCTCTACCGGACGTTCGATGCGGGCGAGCATTGGATCCAGGCGACGGGCTCTGACCTGATCGTCAACGATGTGTATATCGATCCGGCGAACTCGAAGCACGTGCTGCTGGCGACGGACCGCAGCGGCGTGCTTGTCAGCGACGACGGCGGCGACAGCTTTGTTCCGTCGAATGCGGGGTTCTCCGCGCGGCAGATTACGGCGTTCGCTCGGGACACGAACCACGCGGCGACCGTGTATGTGGGAGTGGTGAACGACAAGGACTCTGGCGGCGTGTTTGTGAGCCGCACCGGCGCGCTGAGCTGGCAGCACCTGAGCGCGGGGCTGGACGGGCACGACATCTTCAGCCTGGGTCAAGCGCCGGATGGGACGATCCTGGCGGGGACTGAGCATGGGATCTACCGGCTGAAGGACTCGGTGTGGCAGCGCGTGGGTGGCGGCGATGCGAAGGCGGCAGACGCGAGTTCTGCTCCTGCAGTTGGCACGAAGGCGCAAGCGGTGCACAGAGCTGGGAAGAAGGCAGTGACGAGGCAGCCGGTTGCGAAGGCGCACGGCGCGGCGGTCGTGAAGGACTTCGATGGCAGTGTGTATGGATTTGCGACGGTGGGAGAAGCGGTGTTTGCGGCGACTTCGCAGGGGCTGCTGAAGAGTGCGTCGAGCGGGACGTCGTGGAGTGTGGTGGCGGCAGTTCCGATGGCAGAGTGGAGGTTTGTAGCGTCGGAGAAGATGGAGATCGTGGTGGCGAGCCTGAATGCGCTCAAGGTCTCGGCGGACGGCGGCGCGACATGGCATGAAGTGGCGCTGCCGAAGCAGAAGATGCAGATTACGGCGCTGGCGCTGGATGGGCGTGGAACGCTGTGGGTGGGTGACAAGGACGGTGTGTACTCGTCTGGTGATGCAGGCGCGAGCTGGCATGCGCTGGACGATCCATATATGCGCAAGGTGAACAGCATTTATTACGACGCCAGCACGGAGCGGATGCTGGTGACGGGCGCGGGAACCAAGGCGTTCTCGGTGGGCGTTGCGACGCAGCATGTGAGCGAGATCGATACGGGATGGAACCTGCGGTTTGTGCGGCCGATAGGCGATTATCTGATTGGCGCGACACTGTTCGACGGGATTGTGGTGCAGCCGCGAATGGTGGACTCGGAGGAGATCGAGAAGCACTGAGCGCGGTGATCAACAAGAGACAAATACAGGGGTCTTTCGCTCCGCTCAGGATGACGGCGAATTATCATAGTGGTGTGAGCTCTTTAACTACAGAGACGGAGTTGCGGCCGCGGCATGGGTTTGCCACGAGTGACCGCGCGCTGGAGCCGATTGCGGAGAAGGTCGCGGCGGGCGAGCGGCTGAGCTTCGAGGACGGCGTTGCGCTCTATCGCAGCGGAGACATTCTCGCTATCGGATGGATGGCGAATGCGGTGCGTGAGCGGATGCACGGCGACATCGCATACTTCAACGTGAACCGGCACATCAATCCAACCAACGTGTGCGTGGCGAGTTGCCGGCTGTGCGCCTTCGGAAGAAAGAAGGGCGATGCGGGCACGTACACCATGGCTCTGGAAGAGGCGTGGGAGACGGCGGGCACGGGACTGACCGAGGCGGTGACGGAGTTCCACATCGTGGGCGGGCTGCATCCTGACCTGCCGTTCGAGTACTTTATGGAACTGGTGCGCGGGCTGAAGGAACGCTATCCGAAGGTGCACATCAAGGCGTTCACGATGGTCGAGGTGTCGTTTCTCGCGAAGCGCGGGAAGATGACGATCGAAGAGACGCTGCTGCGGATGAAGGAGGCGGGCGTCGATTCGTGTCCCGGCGGCGGCGCGGAGATCTTCGCGGACCGGGTGCGGCACATTATCTGCGACCACAAGATCGACGGCGGCGAGTGGCTGGAGACGGCGCGGACGGCGCACCAGATCGGGCTGCGGTCGAACGCGACGATGTTGTACGGACATGTGGAGGACGATGAGGACCGCGTGGACCACATGCTGCGGCTGCGGAGCTTGCAGGACGAGACGGGCGGATTCCAGACGTTTATTCCGCTGGCGTTCCATCCGGACAACACGGCGCTGGCGCACATCGCGAAGACGACGGGAATGATGGACCTGAAGCAGATTGCGATTGGGCGGCTGCTGCTGGACAACTTCGCGCACGTGAAGAGCTACTGGCAGATGGTGTCGCCAGAGATGGCGCAGATTTCGCTGCGGTTCGGGGCGGACGACATCGACGGCACGGTGATCGAGGAGAATATCTACCACGATGCGGGCGCGACGACTCCGCAGGGCATGCGGCGGGCGGATCTGGTGCGGCTGATCGTCGAGGCGGGACGCGTGCCGTTCGAGCGGGACACGATGTACCGCGCAGTAACGCGCAGCGAGGATACGTTTACGGTGGCGGTATAGGCTGCCCTCTTCCGTTGGTCAGAGGCCGCGGCTCCGGGGTACCCCCCTCCCCATACTTAAGCTCAAAGTATCCCTTTCAAAGGGGTTAGGGCAGATCGGGTATCGGGCGCGGCTGCAAGTACACGATCCATTGGGGTTGCGGCTAAAGTATCCCTTCCACAAGGGTTGCGGGCGCTTGTGGTTCGGTCTCCCTCTTTCGGCGAATGAAAAAGGGGCCGGCAGCGTGCGCTGATCCGGCCCTTTTCGTTTATCTCTACTTCCATTCTAACAGGCTGGGAAAACTAAATTGCCAACTCTATCTCATGTGGGTGGAGAGAGTTAGGGTGGTTTGGGGCTTGACAGGATTTCCGCAAGACGGGGATAAAGGCTTAACACCGATGAACACCGATTGGATGGATTAGGACGGAGCTTGGGTATGCGTCAAGTTATTGCTGCGCTGCTGGCGTCACGTTAATCGTGAGGACATTGGAAAAGACGCGACCGCCCCCCAGCGTCCAATCGTACCGGCTTACTTGCACGCGGTATGTTCCGGGCTGGCTCATGTCGTAGAAGTCGCTTAGGACCGCATAAGAGTTGCACGGGCCTGTCTCTATAGATTTGACGGAACCAGCCCTTGGAACGATGTTGGCATGAATGTTCAGCGGTAGCTCATGGCCCGATGGATCGCGTACAGAAAGGGAGTATCCAAGCGTGTCAAAGATGTGCGCCAGCGGGTTGAGTTGACCGATCAGGCCAGCACCAACTCCAAAGTCCGACGACGTATCTGTCTCTTCCAAGTCCACCCGTATTGCACTTCCAGCGACGACCGTCTTGGGCCCGCTCAGTTTAAGTGTGAACGGTGTCGGGCCGCCCGCCGGGGGCTGCGTCACGTTAAGAGTAAGAATGTTCGACGCCGCAAGATCATCCGGATACCCAGGAAGCGAACAGATAAGCTGAAAGCTATACGTGCGCGGGAGCGTCCACACCGCGCTGAACCCCATGGCTTTCTTGTCCAGCTTGGTTTCCAATGTCGCACCGGGGGAGATAGTCCGGATTATCTTCGGGCCGGCGTGCGCGAGGTTTTGGCCAAACTGGAAACCATTCGGGGGGTTCACAACGTTATGCGTGCCGCAGTTGCCATTAGCAACACTTCCGTCGGGATCGGTCACGAGAAAGACGTCCTGGTCGGCAATGTTCTTCGCCGACACGTTCAGCGACACATCACTTCCCGAGACGAACGTCGACGGCCCCGTAAGGGTAAGCTCCAATGGCGCGCTCCGCTTAGCGGCCTCGGACGATACTGTAACGGTGATGACGTTCGAGGAAACAAAGCCGTCTTTGTCGCTGTGGTCTTCCGCGATGGGCCGTTTCAACTGCAGGGTGTATTTTCCCGGCTGACTCAGATCGTAGTAGTCGTCTACATGGAAAACACCCTCCGACACCTCGCCGGGTCTAATGGCCCATATGCCGGATGAACCCGCCCAGATGAGTTCCTTACGCGGAAGCTGCTGACCCGACGGTCCCTGAATCGAAAACTCAGGCAGGATCGACGGGTCTCTGCCACCGATTACATGGTCAGAAGTGTTCTGCAGCAGCATACGCACCCGAACGGGCTGTCCCACGGTCACCGTCCCGGGCCCGCTAATGAGTAGCGTGAATGGAGCAGCAGATTGCGCAGAAGCCGCCGCAACCGCTCCTACCAGCATCAGCGTCGGGATTGCCCAACGTAGTCGCATCGCCTTCGTCCCGTCCTAGCCACTACTTCCAGCGTCGTTATGTTAGACGAAGAGATACTATGCTTAGACTCGGTGGACTATCCGAGCCAAAGTTTCCGAAAACGGGGATCGGGTTCCGCTAAGCCGACTCATCGGTACTTATTCGCCACCATCTGGCAAGTTGCTAGTTGTCTGAAGGCTTCTTCTCGATGTGATCAATGACAAGCACGCGGACTGGAACTTTGGAAGGCTGCAGCTTGAGACCAAGCTGCTCCTGGATGGCTGTAACGATGGTGGGGACGTCCTGCTCTGATGAGGCATTTGATCTCATTTCGACCGACTCAGGAGTCCATCGAAGTTCGACATCATATCTACCCGTCAGATTTGTCTTGTCCGATATAGGCTTCGACAAAAGCCAGGAGAGGCTTCCTGCCAGGTCACTGGCAGTGAGGTTGTAGCCCTTGGTGTGACCCGGAGAATTCGGCAGGCCCCCGCAGAAAGCATCTTTGGGAAGCCCATCAGAATTGGAGAGCGGTGGAGGGCAATCCCCCTTAATGACCGACGCTCTCAGTTTACCGGGTTTCACGACCACGAGGTCATAGCCTGGCTGTTCCCTTGTTTCCCAGTGGTATTTGAGTTGAAACCGATCTTCAAGCAGCACCTGAAGCATCGGAGGGATATCGTCGGTCGGGTGTGTCTCTGCAGGCTTCGCATCCACATCATAATGTTCGGATTTGATCCAACCGGGCGCGCGAGTGATCTGGTACGGCTGCACCTGGAAGGCGTAATGGATGAGCATCCACAGAGAACAATTACTAGCCGTGAATCTCCCACCGGGATACGGCTGGAAATTATCGGTATCTTTGATATCGTTTGGGTCGTGGGCTCGAACTGAAGCCGCTTCGAAAGAAGGCCGCTGAGAACGAGACGGCTCTGTTGGTACTTGCGCGGTTGCTCCGGTCGAAAGCGATGCAACGATCACTGTTGCGCCAAGTACCGATAGAAACTTCCCACTAAAATGCCGTAACCGGAACATAGTTCTCCAATCGAGAAACCCATACGAACCGAAATCATATAGAAAAGCTATCAGCAGGATTCGTGCGGCCTCGGCATCATTCGGTTGCGGCGGGCTGCCAGAGCTCGACGCGATTTCCTTCCGGGTCGGTGAGCCAGCCGAACTTTCCGAAGTCGTAGCTTTCGCGTTTGGGATCGACGGCGACACCTTCGGCTATCAAACGGTCGAGCACTGCGTCGAGATCATCGACCTGGAGGTTGATCATCGCTTTCTGTGCTGGAGGGAAGTAGGCATTGTCCTGCTTGAAAAGGGCGAAGACGACCTGAGGGTGCTGCGTCGGGGCAGGAAAGGCGAACGATCCGCCGGAGTTCACCAGGCCGAGATGCTGCTCGTACCATTGATACAGAGCTTTTGGATCCTCCGCGCGCAAAAATATGCCGCCAAAGCCGGTGATTGAAGCCATGCAGCCCTCCTATGGGAACTGTTTGTCGATAGCTTACATCTATAGGTGAAAGGCTTAACACGGATCGACACGGATTGAACGGACCAGTAGAGCGCCGTTTCTCAAAGACTGCCCTCAGGGGCTGAAGCCCCCTTCGAGCCAACATCTTTACGGCACGGCTAAAGCCGTGCCCTTAAGCAAGACGCGCGTGCATGGGGTGGTGGATCGAAATGCGGGGATCAGGATGACGGCAAAGGCAAATACGGAGATTCTGGACACGCGGTAAAGCGCGGTCCAGAATGACGAACAAGAGCGAAGGCCTAACACGGATCAACACGGATTGAACGGATCAGATACATGAAGACAAATGCGGGGGGGGGCCCCTCGACTCGTCCCGCGGGCGGGCCTCGCTCGGGATGACGAGCAAAAACAAATGCGGGGATTCTTCGCCTACGGCTCAGAATGACAGCAAAGACTGATAGATGAGCGTTGGTGAGTGGTCCGGAATGGCGAGCGCGATGGATAGCGAAGCGTGTTTCAGCTGAGGCTTTGGATTATTTGCGGGGTGCATACAATATCCGGCGTGGAGATCCGTTAACAAAGGTAGATAACAGTGGTAGACCCCGAGCGGCGCGCGCGGGCTTGGGATGAGGGAAGCTGGATGGAGGGCGGAAGCTTACACGCGGCGGAGCTGGCGAGCGGAGAGTGGATGACAGCGGATGGACTGGCGGAGCAGGACCGGCGCATTGCGGAGGCGGTGGAGCGCGAGAGCCCGCGGCTGCGCGGGTTTATCCGACGGCGGGTTGCCGACCTGGGCGACGCGGAGGACGTGCTGCAGGAGGTCTTCTACGAACTGACCGAGGCGTACCGGATGATGAAGCCGGCGGAGGAGATGACGGCGTGGCTTTTCCGCGTGGCGCGGAACCGGATTACGGATTTGTTTCGCAGGAAGAAGGCGGTGTCGCTGAACGAGGCGGCGGGGGATGAAGAGGACGGGATGACGCTGGAGGACTTGCTGCCGTCGCCCGAGGCCGGGCCGGATGCGGTGTATGCGCGGCATGTGCTGCTGGAGGAGCTGGAAAGTGCGATTGCGGAGCTGCCGGAGAGCCAGCGCGAGGTGTTTGTGGCGCACGAGCTGCTGGGGCGGAGCTTTGCGGAGATTGCCGAGGAGACGGGCGTGGGTGTGAATACGCTGCTTTCGCGCAAGCGATATGCGGTGCTGCACCTGCGGGAGCGGCTGAAGGATTTGCAAGAAAGTTTTGGAACTCTGGAAGGAAAGTAGGAGGAAGCGATGGGCGGACGACGAGCGTTGCACGTGCTGAAGGTGATCGTGATTGTGACGGTGGTGGTGACGGCGGTGAGCTTTGTGACCATGCACCTGTGGAACTGGCTGATGCCGGCGGTGTTTGGGCTGCGAGCGATTACGTGGCCACAGGCGCTAGGGCTGCTGGTGCTGAGCAAGATCCTGATGGGCGGGTTCCGCAGGCCGGGCGGCGGAGGCGGCGGGCCGCGCTGGGGCTGGCGTCGGCGGATGCAGGAGAAGTGGGAGCAGATGACGCCGGAGGAGCGCGAGCGTTTGCGCGCAGGGATGCGGGGCCGTTGGGGCTGCGGCGGATTTGGGCCGGAGAGAGACGTGCCGGCAGCGGAACAGAAACAGAGCTAATACGTATTGAATGTTACGGGTGCGGAGGGGCGTGATGGAGAAGCGAGAGAGTCCGGGGGAAGAGATGCGTGAAGAGAGTGGAGTGGGGGAAAAGGCGGAGCGGCGCGGTGTGGATGTCGATACGGCGCGGCTGGGGCGGCTGCCACTGGAGGCGCTGCTGTACTACGTACTCTACGGAGACGAGCGGCTGATGCGGCTGATGTAGATACAAACTTCCTCAGGGGCTAAAGTCCTCTCTTCCCTATTTCAATCACGGTGCGGCTGAAGCCGCGCCCCTTCAAAGCGGGCCAACGAATCGGTTACGGAAGATAGGTTTCCGTGGCGTGCGGTGCGCAGTGTAATCTTGGCGCTGGGACGATTTAGCGCATGGGATTCCTCTTCTCTGGAGTTTTTTATTACTTGGTCCACCCCTGGGGTCTGCTGCTGCTGGGTGCGGCGGTGGTGCACTTCATTCGCCGGCGTCCGGACGGCTATTGGCTCTGGATCATTCTGTTTCTACCCGTGATCGGGCCGGCGATCTACCTGTGCGCGGAGGCGATCCCGGACATGGGGCTGCTGCGCGGGACGCTGAAGGTGTTTCCGCGGCGCAAGCGCATCAAGCAGCTGGAGATGCTGGTGCGGCAGAACCCTTCGGCGGGTAACTACGAGGAGCTGGGCGAGCTCTACCTGGACGACGGCAAGCTGGCGCAGGCGCGGGCGGCGTTCGACCGGGCGATTGCGGCGCGCTCGGATACGCTGGACGCGTTCTACAAGCGCGGGCTGTGCGCGGTGAAGCTGGGCGATGCGGCGGCGGCGATTCCCGATCTCGAAAAAGTGGTGGCGCGGGAGCCGGGGTACGACTTCTACCACGCGGGTGGACTGCTGGCGCATGCATACGCGCTGACAGGGCAGAGAGAGCGTGCGGAGACGCTGTTCCGGCAGGTGACGGAGCGGTCGGTGGCGTCGGAGACGTATTTGAACTTTGCCGAGCTGCTGGCCTCGGAGGGCAAGAACGCCGAGGCGCGGGAGTGGGCGCAGAAGGTGCTGGACAAGAAGCCGTCGATGCCGGGGTATCTGCGGCGGCGGGAGCGGCCATGGTTCCGCAGTGCGAACAAGCTGCTGCGGCGGGTGCCGGCGTAATTTGTGGCTCGGCGGGTACAAGGCTTAGCAGGGATTTGGACGGATCAAGTAACGATGGCTGGCCAGGAACAAAGGCTTAACACCGATTCACACCGATTGCACCGATTTCTTAAATGCGGGGATTCCTCGCCCCGCATTGCGGGCTCAGAATGACGGTCCAGCTTCTTACGTCCCACCCATGTCGAGGCTGACGCCCCGCCATGAATGGGGCACCCGAGCGTTTGTTGCCGGGCTATTTCTTTTTTGCGGGCTTTTTAGCGGCGGGCTTGGGGTGTGACTTTGCGATGGGTTTCGCGGCAGTCTTTGCGGCGGGCTTAGACGCGGACTTTGCGGGGGCCTTCGCAGGCGCGGATTTGACGGCAGGTTTCGCGTGGTTGGTGGCGTGGCTTGCTGCGGGCTTTGGCTCTGCGGCAGCCTTCGCGGGGGTAGCTTTTGCGGAGGAGGATTTTGCGGCGGGCTCGGCGGCGGCCTCGGCTGCGAGGGCTTCAGCATTCTGGCGGAGGGCGTGGAGGACGACGCGGAACATCTCTTCCTCGGGCGCGGGCTTGCCGGTGAAGATCTCAAACTGGCGGGCGCCCTGCTGCACGAACATCTCCACGCCGGTGATGATGGGGATGGATTGCTGGCGCGCCATGCGGATGAGCGGCGTCTCCAGCGGGTTGTAGACGAGGTCGAAGACGAGGCGGGTCTGCAGGTCCTTGGGCTCGAGGATCTGCGGGGCCTTGTTGCCGGCCATGCCTACGGGCGTGGCGTTGACGATGACGTCGAACTGAGTTTTGCCAAGGGCATCGCGGCGGAGGACGTGGGCGCCGGACTGGCGGGCGAGCTTCTGCGCTGTCTCTGAAGTGCGGTTGAGGATGTAGACATCGGCGCCGCGGTCGCGGATGCCGAAGACGGCGGCGCGTGCTGCTCCGCCTGCTCCGAGGACGAGGACCTTGGCGCCGCGCAGGGGCAGGCGCTTCTCCAGCGGGCCGACGATGCCGGCGACGTCGGTGTTGAAGCCGAAGAGTTTTCCGTCAAGCAGACGGATGGTGTTGACCGCGCCGATTTTGGCGGAGAGTGGGTCGGTCTGCTCGAGATGAGGGAGGATCTCCTGCTTGAGCGGCATGGTGATGGAGACGCCCTGGATGGGGATCTCATGCACCAGCTTGAGCAGGTCGTTGAGGCGCGTGGTCTGCAGCGCGAGGTAGACGGCGTTGACGGTCTCACGGCGGAAGGCCGTGTTCATCATGATGGGCGAGAGCGAGGAGCGGATGGGATTGCCGGCAACGCCGTAGACCTTGGTGGCGGCATCGACGGTATCGATGCGATAGGTGTCGAGCAGGGTGCGGGCGGCGATCTGGCCGGGGCCGGTCTCCTCGCCGGGAGTGGCGGCGGCGAAGGTGAAGGCGGAGCCGGCGCGGACGCCGAGGACGCGGGAGATGATGCCGGCGTCGCCCATGCAGATGCCGATGATGTTGGTGTGGTCGGCCATGCGCTCAAGGAAGCGGATGAGGGTGACGTTGTCGAAGAGCGACTTGGCGGTGGGGACGATCTTGACGAAGTCGGGGGAGAAGCGCTCGATGCGGGCGAAGATGCTGTCGAGGTCCTTGGTGGCGGTGAAGTCGTGATGGCTGATGATGAGGGCGATGCCGGTCTCGCGGAGTTTGGCGAGGCCGGGCTTCTTGATGGACTCGGCGGACTCGAGCTCGATGTCGGCGATGTAGAAGCCGTTCTCGGCGGCATGCGAGAGGACCTCGACCTCGGCGGCGACGTTGCCGGCGAACTTACCGCCGTTGGCGGAGCGTCGACAGGTGGCGATGGCGGTGACGGCGGTGTTCTCCGCGAAGAACTGCTTGAACTTAGGTAGCGCGGCAAGAGGCTTGTCGAGGTAGTCGAGGCGGAACTCGAGGAAGGGGGTCTCGCGCGCGACGGCGGCGGCCTTTTCGATCATCTCGGCGGGGGTGGAACCGATGATGGCGACGCAGACCTTGGTGAGCCGGGAACGGAGGAGCTGAGGGGCTAGATTGGGTACAGTCGAAGTCATAGACGCAATCGCGTATCTTACAGAGCGGTCGGCTGGGATGCAAATGCAAGGTGTGGATTCTGGGCGGTTTTCGGACAGAATGGGCGAAATGGGGATGATAGGGTGGATTTGCGGGCAGGCTGACTGGGCCGCGGCGGGCCAGCCGGTTGGATTTAGCGCGATATAAGATATTTAGGATGAGCTACTTATGGATTGGATAGAGAGCCCTGAGGCGATTGGCGAGATCGACGAGCTGCTGGCCAGCGTGGGACTGGGGCATGGACGGCGGAAGACGCTGGCAGGGACTTGGCATGATGGCGAACGGAAGACGAAGAAGGCTGGCGGGAGCGCACCAGCGGCGCGGAAGGTCGGAGCGGCCAGGCGCGTGGTTCGCGCGGAGGGGTGGGAGCGGTATGCGTGGCTGCGGCATGGGTTCAGCACCCGGCTGGGCGGGGTGAGTGAGATTTACGGCGGCCAGACGCTGAATTTGGGCTGGACCAAAGAGGACGATGCGGCGAAGGTGGCGGAGAACCGGGTGCTGCTGCTGGCGGAGGTTGCGGGGAAGGGCAGCGGAGCGAAGAATGCGGCGAGGCTGGTGACGCTGCGGCAGGTGCACTCGGGGGTGGTGCGGATCATTGAGAAGAGCGATGGCGCATTTGAGGGGAAGCTGGAGACGGCGGACGGGCGCGCGGTTCTGCGCGGAGATGGCGTGATGACGGACGTGCCGGGCGTGATGCTAGGCGTGCAGGTGGCGGACTGCGTTCCGGTGCTGGTAGCGGATGTGAGACGCAGGGCCGTCGCGGCGTTTCATGCGGGATGGCGCGGGACGCTGCGCCGGATTGTGGAGCGCGGGATTGGGAGGATGCAGCTGCGCTACGGGTCGCGGCCGGAGGACATGGTTGCGGTGGTGGGGCCGGCGATCGGCGCGTGCTGCTACTCGGTGGGTGAGGAGGTGCGGCATGAGTTCGAGTCGCAGTTTGCGTATGCGGAGGAACTGTTCAGCGAGGTGTACGACTCGGACCCGGTGAAGGAGAAGTATCCGCTGCTGTTTTTGACGGCGCGGGCGCCGGGGCACTCGAATATCGGGCCGCAGATCCATCTGGACCTGTGGGAGGCGAACCGGCGGCAGTTGCTGGATGCGGGGTTGAAGGCGAAGCGGGTGAGCGTGATCGGCGAGTGCACGGCGTGCGCGCGCGTGAAGAGCGGAGGGCTGAAGTACTTCTCGCATCGCGGAGAGAGCGGGTTTGCGGGCAGGATGATGGGGGTGGTTGGTGTGAGCGGCGACAAGGCAAAGGCTTAACACGGATCAAGACGGGTGGACACGGATCTGAAGCTGGAGTGAGTAAGCGCAGGTCGTGTTCCGTACAAAGCGCTGCGGTCCTCTCGGGTATGATGGGCGCTCGTAAAACAGGAGGGTTGCATGTGCTTTTCCGCGTCGGCGGATTTTGTGGGAAGCGCTGTGCTGGGCGCGGTGGGAGTGGCCACTCTGCGCGAGGTGAAGGACCGGCGCGAGGTGCTGCTGGCCGCGATGCCGTGCCTGTTTGCGGGGCATGAGTTCATCGAGGGGTTTGTGTGGATGGGGCTGGACGGCATGCTGCCGCAGTGGGTCGCGCACAATGCGGGCTCGGCCTATGTCCTGTATGCGCAGGGGCTGCTGCCGTTCCTGCTGCCCCTCAGCGTCTTTCTAATCGAGCCAACCAAACGCCAGCGGCGGCGGATGATGGCGTTCGTGATTCTAGGCGGCGTGCTGGCGCTGTATCTGACGTGGGGATTGGTCGCGTATCCGACGGCGATCTCGGTGCAGGAGCATAGCATTCTGTACGTGAACGTGATTACGACGACGACGCTGGTTGCGGTGTTGTATGTGATCGCGACCTGCGGCTCGCTGTTCTTCTCGGGCTTCCGCGCGCTGGTGGCGCTGGGGTGGGCGAACCTGATCGGGCTGCTGGTGGTGATGCTGGTGAAGCGGTACGCGTTCACGTCAGTGTGGTGCGCGTACGCGGCGGTGGTGAGCGTGATTATTTACTTCTTCTTCCGGCGCAGCGGGGAGCACCGGCTGGCGCACTACGCGATGGCGGACTACGCGCAGGCATAGAGTATGCGCGCAGGGTGAAGGCCGAGTTGTGCGCTATGAACTGCGACGGAAGGGTTAAGAGGCCAGGCGCCGAAGGCGAGGGCTAGGCACCAAAGGCAAGGTCGATGAGGGTTTTTTCTTCGAGCTCGTGCGCTTTGGCGGAGCCGGTGGCGGGGCTGGCGCTGGGAGCGCGCTTGACGGAGAGCACAGCGCGGCCGCGGGCCATGCGGCGGAGGTTGGGCAGGACGTGGAAGCGTGCGCCCATGTTGGCCGGCTCCTCCTGCACCCAGACGATCTTGGTGGCGGAGGGGTGCTGGTCGAGCGCGGCCTGCATCTCGGCCTCGGGCCAGGGGTAGAGCTGTTCGAGGAAGACGATGGCGACGGAGGAGTCGGATGACTCTTTCCGGCGCTTCTCGCGCTCGACGCGGAGGTTGTGGCCGATCTTGCCGGAGCAGACGAGGATGCGTCGCGGATTCTGGACCGAGCTGTCGGGGATGACGTTGAGGAAGCGCGGCGCGGAGAAGTCGGCGAGCGAAGACGACGCGTCGGGATGGCGCAGCATGCTCTTGGGCGTAAAGACGATGAGCGGCTTGCGCCACGCGCGCAAGGCCTGGCGGCGCAGCAGATGGAAGTACTGCGCGGCGGTGGAGGGCTGGCAGAGCTGCATGTTGTCGCGGGCGGAGAGGTGCAGGTAGCGTTCGATGCGCGCGCTGGAGTGCTCCGGGCCCTGGCCCTCGTAGCCGTGGGGGAGCAGCAGCACGAGGCCGGAGAGGAGGTTCCACTTGGCCTCGCCGGCGGCGACGAACTGGTCGATGATGATCTGCGCGCCGTTGGCGAAGTCGCCGAACTGCGCCTCCCAAAGGACGAGGGTCTCAGGATAGTCGCGCGAGTAGCCGTACTCGAAGCCGAGGACGGCGGCCTCGGAGAGCATGGAGTTGTAGACCTCGAAGCGGCCTTGATTTGGGGCGACATGGGCGAGCGGGAGATATTTCTCCTCGGTCTCGATGTCGATGAGGACGGCGTGGCGCTGGTTGAAGGTGCCGCGCTGCGAGTCCTGGCCGGAGAGGCGGACGGGCGTGCCGGCGGCGACGAGTGAGGCGAAGGCGGTGAGCTCGGCCATGCCGTAGTCGAAGGCGCGGGCGCCTGTGGCCATCTCATTGCGTTGGGCAAATAATTTTTGCACCTTGGGATGGATGTGGAAGCCCGGGGGTACGCGTGTGGTGAGGCGCGCGAGTTCGGCGATCTGCGATGTGGGCAGGCCAGTGGCCACTTCATCTTCCGCGCGGAAGCAGCCGCCGTGGTAGTTGTCCCAGTAGTCGGGCAGCGTGACGAGACGGGGTTTGGTGCGGGCTCGCACGGCGAGCTTCTGCGCCTCGATGAGTTCGTCGCGGACGCGGGTGGCTTCCGGTTCGGGATCGACGCCGATGCGCTGGGCATAGAGCTTGTAGAGCGGAGGATGGTCCTTGATGAGCGCGTAGCGGCGGGGCTGGGTGACGGTGGGATCGTCGACCTCGCTGTGGCCGTGGCGGCGATAGCCGATGAGGTCGATGACGACGTCGGTGTGGAAGCGATGGCGGTACGCGGCGGCGATGGCGGCGATGCGGACGACGGCGCCGGGGTCTTCTGCGTTGACGTGGAAGATGGGGATGGGAAGACGCTTGGCGATGTCGGAGGCGAAGCGCGACGAGTTCGACTCCTCGGGCAGCGCGGTGAAGCCGAGGAGATTATTGACGATGACGTGGACGGTGCCGCCGACGTCGAAGCCGGGAAGCGCGCCGAGGACAAGGCACTCGGCGAGGATGCCCTGGCCGGCGAATGCGGCGTCGCCGTGCACGGTGACGGGCAGGACCTGATCGCGCGCGGCGGACTCGCCTACTTCGAGCGCAGCACGGATCTGCTTGGCGCGGGCGCGGCCCATGGCGACAGGATCGACGGCCTCAAGATGGCTGGGGTTGGAGACGAGGTGCAGCGAGAGGTTGCGGCCGCCGGGCGTGCGATAGTCGCCGGTGGCGCCCATGTGGTACTTGACGTCGCCGCCGCCGAGTACGCTGCGCGGGTTGACGTCTTCGAAGCGAGCGAAGATCTCCGCGGGCGAGCGGCCGATGGTGTTGGTCATGACATTGAGGCGGCCGCGATGGCTCATGGCGAGGACCGCGGTCTCGACGCCGAGTGCAGAGCTGGAGTTGAGCAGTGTGTCAAGAAAAGGGATGAGGACGGTGAGGCCTTCGAGGGAGAAGCGCTTGGTGCCGAGGTAGCGCGACTGGATGGTCTGCTCGAAGAGGTCGGCGTGGATGAGGCGGGAGAGGATGTAAGCGCGGTCGGGCGCGGGCCGGACTCGTTCCATCTGCGTGGCGAGCCACTCACGCTCGGCGGCGCCGGGGATGTGCATGAACTCGATGCCGATGGCGGAGGAGTAGATGGTGCGAGCTTTGTCGGCGAAAGGGCCGGTGGGCGCGGGCGTTGAGGTGGGGAAGGGCTCGGGTGGGAGGTACTGGCCGAGCGGATCGAGCACGGCCTGCAGATAGCCCCAGCGGCGGAAGAGGTCGAAGACGGCTTCGCGGGCTGGATCATCGTGCGCGGTGCCATTGCGCGGAGCGTTTGCAGACTGGCGATCGGGATTGTCTTCGGATTCGGAGTTGAGAGCGGGATTTTGTGCGGTAGCCATTCGGGTTCCTGCTTAAGATGCTAACGCGCGAAGAGCAAAGAGTGCGTTAAGGCGCGGGACGTTCACTATCCATGCGGGTTTTGCGCGGAGAGTTGCGCGCTATTCGGACAGATGTGAGATTATTGGCGGCATTGATTTCGGAGTGACACAGAACTTACGTCCGGAGGGACCCATGAGCAACCGAAGGAACTTTCTGAAGGCCGGCGTCTCATTGGCTGCCGCTCTCTCGATCGAAGGAGTCAGCGCAGGCGCGGCAACCAAACCAAATGCCAAGCCCAAGAAAGTCATATGGCCGGTTCTGGAAGGACCGGATACGCCCAAGCTGACTATGAATATTGCGACCAATGCGACCCCCGCGGAGATGCGGGTGCACAAGCAGTTTGGCGCCGACTACGTCCATATGAGCGGACCACGACTGCCGTGGACGGGGAGCGGACTGCGCACGATCATGGACGGCTTTAAGGCTGAAGGCTTAACCGTGATCAACATGATGCTGCCGACAATTACGGCGATTATCTATAACCGCGACGGCCGCGACGACCAAATCCAGCAAGTACAGGACTCGCTGCGCGCCGCAGGCGCAGTAGGGCTGCCTGTGGTCGAATACAACTTCTACGGTCACCGCCTGACCGAGGGTTACTACCATGTTCCGGGCCGCGGCGGCTCAGGTTACCTTGGCTACGACTACAACCGGAAGATGGACAGCCCCGCGGACGACAAGTGGACGTATCCCAACACGCGCTCGGCCGATGAAGCGGCGATGACTCCAAAGGACCTGCCTCCGTTAGCCAATGAGGGCGCGCATACCAGCGAAGAACTTTGGGCGAACATCACGTACTTTCTGAAAGCGGTGATTCCCGTGGCAGAGAAGGCGAACGTGAGGATGGCGCTGCATCCCAACGATCCGCCTGCGCCGGTGAGCCGGGGAACGCACCAGATCATGAATAGCTTTGACGGCTGGAAGCGGCTGGTGAGTATCGTCGACAGCCCGTCGAATGGAATGACCTTCGACTGCGGCGTGTCGAATGAACTCGGCGAGGACCCGCTGGAGGTGCTGAAGTATCTGTCGGACCGCGATCGCATCAATCACGTGCATTACCGCAACGACATTGTCGAGATACCTTCCACGAAATATGTCGAGGTGTTTCCGGACAATGGAACGGTGAACATGTTCGCGGTGATGCAGGAGCTGGTGCGCAGGAAATACAAGCTGGGTGTTTTTCCCGAGCATCCCCGGAAGAACGATATTGACGACAAGCTGGGCGGAGATTTTGTGTCGTACCTGTATAACCTGGCCTACGCCCGCGGCATGCTGCAGGCGTGTTTAACTCTCAAAGAGCAGAACGCGTAGTTTTCGAAACGCACCGGCGCGACACATTGGACGCCAGCTATTCCGAGACGCCGAGGACTTTGACGAGGATGCGCTTGGGGCGCTGGCCGTCGAACTCGGCGTAGAAGATGCGCTGCCACGTGCCGAGGTCGAGGCGGCTGCGGGTGACGGGCAGGGTGCTCTCGTGGTGCAGCAGGAGAGCCTTGAGGTGGGCGTCGGCGTTGTCCTCGCCGGTGCGGTGGTGCTTGTAGCCGGGCCACGCGGGCGCGAGTTTTTCAAGCCAGGTTCCGATGTCCTCGATGAGGCCGTCCTCATTGTCGTTGACGTAGATGGCGGCGGTGATGTGCATGGGCGAGACGAAGCAGAGGCCATCGGCGACGCCGCTGCGCTGGACGATGGCTTCCACCTGCGGGGTGAGGTGCACCATCTCGTAGCGCTTCTTGGTGGTGAGGGTGAGGTACTCGGTGTGGGCCTTGATGGTGGGCATGAGGGGATTTCTCCTGCAAAGGGCGATTTGTAACCGTCGGTGTTGCGAGTTGAGAGCAGCGAATGGACTGCGACTGCGGCGACTCTATACTCAGACTAGCCGGGCTGGACATAGAGTAAGCCGCAGGTTGGATTATGCTGCGGCGACTGACTGTGAGCCGTCGGGCGCTACGGCTGCATCTAGTTCCTGTCGGGATATGCTTCCTGGCGGGAATTTACGATCTGCAAAGAGGAGGCCCATGCTGCACACATCGATTGAAGCGCTGAGGATGACGGGCGTGATGGCGTGGGAGATCCTGTGGGCGCTGTGCCTGGGGTTCCTGCTGTCGAGTGTGGTGGAGGCGGTGGTGTCGAAGGCGCAGATGAGCCGGCTGCTGCCGGACTCGTCGGCGAAGACGATTGTGAAGGCGAGCGCGCTGGGTGCGGCGAGTTCGTCGTGCTCGTACGCGGCGACGGCGCTGGCGCGAACGCTGTTCCGCAAGGGCGCGGACTTTATCGCGGCGATTGCGTTCCAGTTTGCGTCGACTAATCTGGTGGTGGAGTTGAGCGTGCTGCTGGCGGTGGTGATGGGCTGGCAGTTTATGGCGGCGGAGTTTGTGGGCGGGCCGATCATGATTGCGCTGCTGGTAATGCTGCTGCGCGCGACGCTGACGCCGAAGCTGGTGGAGGCCGCGCGGGCGCAGGCGGAGCGCGGGCTGAGCGGCCGCATGGAGGGCCACGCGGCGATGGACATGAGCCTGCACGAGGGCACGTTCTGGCAGAAGGTGACGTCGCGGCGCGGCATGACGGCGACCAGCCACTACTACTGGATGGATTGGTACTCGCTGGCGCCGGACATTGCGCTGGGACTGCTGATCTCGGGCATACTGGCGGCGTTTGTGCCGACGAGTTTCTGGCAGGCGTTCTTTTTGAGCGGGCATCCGATGCTGGCGCGGGTGTGGGGGCCGCTGGTGGGGCCGCTGGTGGCGGTGCTGTCGTTCGTGTGCTCGGTGGGGAATGTGCCGCTGGCGGCGGTGCTGTGGAACGGCGGCATCAGCTTTGGCGGAGTGATTGCGTTTCTGTTTGCGGACCTGATCATCCTGCCGATCCTGAATATCTATCGCAAATACTATGGGCTGAAGGTTGCGGCGATCCTGGCGGTGACGTTCTATATTGCGATGGCAGGAGCGGCGCTGGCTGTGGAGGGAATCTTCGGCGCGCTGCATTTGATCCCGTCGCATACGCACCTGATGGTGATGGAGGAGGCGGTGCGCTGGAACTACACCAGTGTGCTGAATCTGATCTTCATTGCAGTGAGTGGACTGCTGCTGGTGCGGTTCCTAAAGACCGGCGGTCCGGCCATGCTGCGCGAGATGGGCGGCGGCGCGCCGGATCCGAACGCGGAGGCACACAACTGCTGCCACGAGGAGCCGATAGTGGTGGTTGCGAAGCACGACTGCTGCCATGAGCCGGAACCGGTGGCGACGGCGGCGCATTCGTGCTGCGATGAGGAGCCGGTGGCGGTCGAGAAGGGACGTGGGGATTGCTGCGAGGGAGAGTGAGCGGCGGTTCCACAAAGAGGCAACCCACCCTTTCGCGATAGAACTGCGAAAGGATGGGCCACCCGGGCTTCTGGATGGGCCACCCAGCAGTTGGGATAGGCACCTGGAATCTGCGTCGCAAATAATTTTGCGGTTAAATGATGTGGCCGCCCGATCAAAGACGATTGGGCGGCCACAGTTGTTATCCGCGGAGCTTTAGTTGATTGCTTTGGATTCGATCCTCATTCCGTAGAACGATTTGTGTACGAAGAACACCGACACCAGGAAGAATGCGACGGCCAGCACATGTGTGAGCATCGGGTTATTCGAACTGAGCGTGACGGCAAGCTCGACGGCAAGCAATCCGAACAGGGTCGCGAACTTGATGACCGGGTTCAGCGCCACCGACGAGGTGTCTTTGAACGGATCGCCGACGGTGTCTCCGATCACCATGGCGTCGTGCAAAGGCGTGCCTTTCTGTTTCATCTCGACTTCGACGATCTTCTTCGCGTTGTCCCATGCGCCGCCTGCATTGGCCATGAAAATTGCCTGGTAGAGGCCGAAGATGGCAAGCGAGAACAGATAGCCGATGAACAGGAACGGCTCCATGAATGCAAACGCAAGTGTAGAGAAGAAGACGGCGAGAAAGATGTTGAACATTCCCTTCTGCGCGTACTTGGTGCAGATCTCCACCACCTTCTTGCTGTCAGCGACAGACGCCTTCTCTCCGCTCTCCAGGTTGATGTTGGCCTTGATGAACTGGACGGCGCGGTAGGCGCCCGTGGTGACTGCCTGCGTGGACGCTCCGGTGAACCAGTAGATGATGGCTCCGCCAGAGATCAGGCCGAGCATGAAGGGCGCGTGCAGCAGAGAGAGGTTCTGCACATCGTGGGTGAGTCCGCCGGTGAGCGCCATGATGATCGAGAACGTCATGGTAGTGGCGCCCACGACGGCGGTGCCGATGAGCACCGGCTTGGCCGTGGCCTTGAAGGTGTTGCCGGCGCCGTCGTTCTCTTCCAGCAGATGCTTTGCGCGTTCAAATCTGACATCGAAGTTGTAATCCCTCTTCAGCTCAGCTTCGATGCCGGGGATGTTTTCAATCAGCGAGAGCTCATAGACGGATTGGGCGTTGTCGGTGACCGGGCCGTAGGAATCGACCGCGATGGTGACCGGGCCCATGCCGAGGAAGCCGAAGGCGACGAGGCCGAAGGCGAAGACGGCAGGAGCGAGCATCAGGTCCGCCATGGACGTGCCGGTCGAGAAGTAATAGCCCAGGCTCATAAGCGCGACCATGCTGAGTCCCAGCCAGTAGGCGGAGAAGTTGCCGGCCACGAATCCCGACAGAATTCCCAGAGAGGCTCCGCCTTCCTGCGCGGACTTGACGACCTCGCGGACGTGGCTGGAACTGGTTGAGGTGAAGACCTTGACCAGCTCCGGGATGACCGCGCCGGCCAGGGTTCCGCAGGAGATGATGGAAGCGAGCTTCCACCAGAGCGTCCCGTCGCCGAGGGTGGGGATCATCAGATACGAAACGATGAAGGTGAGGATGATGGAGGTGATGGAGGTGATCCAGACCAGAGAGGTCAGGGGCGCCTCAAAGTCCATCTCTTCGGATTCGGCATACCGCGCCTTGGCGATTAAGGCGTTGAGGAAGTACGCGCCCGCGCTCGAGACCAGCATGGCCACTCGCATGACGAAGATCCACACCAGCAGTTGTGCCTGCGTGGTGGGGTCCTTGACTGCCAGGAGGATAAAGGTGATGAGGGCGACGCCGGTGACGCCGTAGGTCTCGAAGCCGTCGGCGCTGGGGCCGACCGAGTCGCCTGCGTTGTCGCCGGTGCAGTCCGCGATGACGCCCGGGTTGCGCGCATCGTCTTCCTTGATCTTGAAGACGATCTTCATCAGGTCGGCGCCGATGTCGGCGATCTTGGTGAAGATGCCGCCGGCGATGCGCAGGGCCGCGGCACCGAGGGATTCGCCGATGGCGAAGCCGATGAAGCAGGGGCCGGCGTAATCGCGCGGGATGAACAGGAGGATGAAGAGCATGATGAGCAACTCAACGGAGATGAGCAGCATGCCGATGCTCATGCCGGCCTTGAGTGGAATGGCGTAGATGGCGTGCGGCTTGCCGCGCAGGCCGGCGAATGCGGTACGCGAGTTGGCGAAGGTGTTGACGCGAATTCCGAACCACGCGACGCCGTAGCTGCCTGCGATGCCGACCAGCGAGAAGAGCAGGATGATGGGCAGCGTGACCGCGACGGATTTGCCGGGCACGGGCGCAAGAACGCCGAAGTACAGTCCGATGATGACCGCGATGAAGGCCCAGAGCAGAAGGATGAACTTGCCCTGCGTGATCAGATAGGTCTTGCAGGTCTCATAGATCAGCTCGGAGATTTCGAGCATGGTGCGATGGACGGGCATGTTCTTCAACTGCACATAGATTGCCAGGCCGAACAACAGGCCGCCGGCGCAGAAGAGCAGGCCGATCATCAGCAGGGCATGGCCGTTCATGCCGAAGAACTGCACGGTCGTCAGATCGGGGAGGGTCAGGTTGGCTTCGCCGCCGGCGTGTTCCGGCTGGGCATAGGCGGATATCGGAAGCAGCAGGGTGGTTGCTAATCCGACCAGGAGGGCTGCGGCGGTTTTGTGCTGGCGCTTGATGGCACCGACGATCCGCTGCATGGCCGAGGTGCGCGCATCCGAAGCGATGATTTGAGGCGTAAAGAGCCGGGCAATGAGCAGTGAAAGGGCGCTCACCCCCAGGAAAAAACAGACCCAATGCTGAACCGTCACATGTCCCTCCGGACCGAAGATTTTTGATGCCACGACGACAAAATCTTTCAACGCACACTGCGACTACGGCAAAAAATGGCGACAGCGAAGACGCCGTTGGAGTTGACGACGGAAGCGTACCATTCCTGTTTCGCCGCTGTCTCGCAATTCGGAGCACTAAATTTTGCGAGGCTTCTCGCAGGTCCACGAATCAGGGGTGCGGGGGGTGGCGATGGAGCGGCGGGCGGGGAGCGATGCAAATTGGTCCGTCCAATTTCTAGGGAGCCACGCGCGTAGGATGTGCGTGCGATTGGGATGCATGTAAACTGCTGCGGCTGCCCGGAGCGGGTTTGTGGCCGGACGATACGCAGCGGGAATCGAGTGCCATGATTCTGTATGTCGCGACGACGAATCCGGGTAAATTGCGCGACTTTGCGTGGGCGGCGGAGGGCCTTGCGCTGCGTGGAGAGCGCGTGGAGATTGCGTCGCTGAAGGGATTGGAGCGGCTTGCTGCGCCGGCGGAGGACGGGGAGACCTTTGAGGCGAATGCGCGGCTGAAGGCGGTGTATTACTCGCGGCATGCGCCGGGCGAGTGGGTGATTGCGGACGACTCCGGCCTGGAGGTGGATGCGCTGGGGGGAAGGCCGGGGGTGCGGTCGGCGCGATTTGCGGACGATCTGTTTGCCGCGGAGCTGGGGTTTGCGATTGAGGAGGTGAGGGCGCAGTCCGAGGCTGCACAGTCTATTGGCGATACCGATGCGCGGAACAATGCGGCGCTGCTGCGGCTGATGGAGCGCGTGCCGGCGGAGGCGCGGACGGCGCGGTACCACTGCATGCTGGCGCTGGCGCGGGAGGGCGATGTGGTGGCGACGGCAGAGGGAACGGTGGAGGGGGGAATTCTGTTTGCGGAACGCGGGGCGGGCGGGTTCGGCTACGATCCGCTGTTCCTTTTGCCTGAACTGGGAATGACGATGGCGGAGGTTGATCCTGCGACGCGGCTGACGGTGAGCCACCGGGGAAGGGCACTGCGGGCGCTGATGGAGCGGCTCCAAAGCGCGTGGTCCCACCCATGACGCGGCTGACGCCGCGCCATGAATTGGGCACCCAAAGATAGAGGAGCTATTTATCGCGCGGGCTGTGCGATGATCGCACGAATAGAGCGATAAACATTTGACGGCTGGATTGCCGGAGCGAAATAATCCACTTGCCGCAAGCGGACCGTTCTTTCGGCCCTGAGCGTTCCCGTCTGAAGCGCGGCGTTTCCGATTCCGAGGAGCTTTGCACTATGGCAACGACCGCGCCTCCCGTTCACACCGTCAAGCCCGGCATCCGGCCGCTGGAGCCGGGAGTGGGCCATTCGTTTCTGTGGCGCAAGCTGCACTCGCTCTCGGGGATTGTGCCCATCGGCGCGTTCCTGATTGAGCACATTGTGTCCAATTTTGAGGCGGTAAACGGGCCGCTGGCATATGCGCAGCAGGCGAAATTTTTGAACTCGCTGCCGCTGGTGCGGGTGCTGGAGTGGGCGTTCATCTTTATTCCGCTGGCGTTCCACGGGATCTACGGCGTGGTGATCGCGTTCAAGGGACGGGCGAACGTCAATATTTATCCGTGGGCAGGGAACTGGGGCTACATCACGCAGCGTGTGACCGGGCTGATCGCGTTCGTCTACATCATCCAGCATGTGTGGCGGCAGCGGTTCTCGGGCGTCTCGCTGCCGGAGCATCCGGGCGCGGCGTTCGCGAAGGTGCAGCATGAGCTGTCGAACCCGTGGATGCTGGGGCTGTATTCGATTGCGATGCTCGCGACCTGCTGGCACTTTGCGTACGGCATCTGGCTGTTCGCCGCGAAGTGGGGAATTACTCCGGGAGACAAGGCGCGGAAGAGATTTGGGTATGTGTGCGCGGCTGGTGGCGTCATCCTCTGCGTGCTGGGATTCGCGAGCATCTATGCGTTTGTCGGCAATCCCAAGTACCAGAACGCGCCGGAGGATGTGATGCCCGCGCAGACGTCGCAGATGGCGCCGATGCAGATGGATGGGCCAATGAGCATGGAGATGCGGTGACGATACCGATCATTGTGATCGGCGCGGCTGCCGCGTTTTGGGGAATTATCAGTGGCAACCTCGCCGCTAATCAGATCTGGGATGAGGTGGAGCAAAAGAGACGGTCCGAACACGGAATGTTCTCGGATGGTGAAGAGATCAATCCTGTTGGCGACAGAAGGGCAAGAGCAATCAGCGAGTATAAGGCTTCCAATCCTGACGGCGAGAAGCTGCATAAGCTGCGCAGAGGTCAGGTAGTCACCGTGGCTGGGATGTTAATTGTCTTAGTCGGTTTCTTCATTTGACGCGCAAGGAAATCTGAGATGGCAGCAACACCACGGATTATCGTTGTTGGCGGGGGCCTTGCGGGGCTGGCCGCTGTGATCAAGATCGCCGAGGCGGGCGGCACGGTGGACCTGTTTTCGATTGTGCCGGTGAAGCGGTCGCACTCGGTGTGCGCGCAGGGCGGCATCAACTCGGCGAAGAACCTGAAGGGCGAGGGCGACTCGACCTGGGCACACTTTGACGACACGATCTACGGCGGCGACTTCCTCGCAGACCAGACGCCGGTGAAGCAGATGTGCGAGCGCGGGCCGGCGATTATCGACCTGCTGGACCGGATGGGCGTGCCGTTCAATAGAACGCCTGAAGGCCTGCTGGACTTTCGGCGGTTCGGTGGGACGCTCTTCCATCGCACGGCGTTTGCCGGAGCGACCACGGGGCAACAGCTGCTCTATGCGCTGGACGAGCAGGTGCGACGGTTTGAGGCCGAGGGCAAGGTAACGAAGTACGAGGGGTGGGAGTTCCTCTCGGCTGTACTCGACTCCAAGGGCGCGTGTCGCGGCATCTGTGCGCTGGACCTGCGAACGATGGAGACGCGGACGTTTGCGGCGGACGCGATCATCGTGTGCACGGGCGGTAATGGCGCGATCTTCGGCAAGTCGACGAACTCCGTGGTATGCACGGGGTCAGCGCAGAGTGCGCTGTACCAGCAGGGTGCGTACTACGCGAATGGCGAGTTTATCCAGGTGCATCCTACGTGCATTCCGGGCGACGACAAGCTGCGGCTGATGAGCGAGAGCGCGCGCGGCGAAGGCGGGCGGGTGTGGGTGCCCAAGGACAAGACGGACAAGCGCGCGCCGAAGAGCATCCCGGAGGGCGAGCGCTGGTACTTCCTGGAGGAGTGGTATCCGAAATATGGAAACTTAGTCCCGCGCGATGTGGCGACCAGGGCGATCTTCAAGGTGGTGTACGAGCTGGGTATGGGGATCGATGGGCAGCCGATGGTGTATCTCGACCTGACGCACATCGACCGCGCGACGCTGGACCGCAAGCTCGAGGGGATTCTCGAAATCTACGAGAAGTTTGTGGGCGTCGACCCGCGCGAAGAGCCGATGAAGATATTTCCCGGCATGCACTACACCATGGGCGGGCTGTGGGTGGATCCCAACCAGCAGACGAATATTCCCGGGGTGTTTGCCGCGGGCGAGGCGGACTTCTCGATCCACGGGGCGAACCGGCTGGGCGCGAACTCGCTGCTGTCGTGCATCTACGGCGGGTTTGTGGCGGGGCCGAATGCGATTGCCTATGCGAAGGGGCTGGCACCGCAAGAAGGCGACGGTGGCCATGCGGCGGAGCTGCAGCGGCAGAAGGAGAAGAACGAGGCGCTGCTGAAGAATCCGGGGACGGAGAATCCGTTCAAGATATGGCGCGAGCTGGGCGAGACCATGACCAAGCACGCGACCATCCTGCGCTACAACGCGGGACTGGACGAGGCGGACAAGAAGATTGTGGAGCTGCTGGATCGGTTCGAGAACGTGAACCTATCGGACAAGAGCCAGTGGGCGAATACCAGCTTTGCGTTTACGCGGCAGCTGTACAACATGCTGGAGCTGGGCCGTGTGATCGTGCAGGGCGCGCGGCTGCGGGATGAGAGCCGGGGCGCGCACTACAAACCGGATTTCCCGGAGCGCAATGACGAGAAATTCCTGAAGACGACCAAGGCGAGTTACATGAGCGGCGCGCCGAAGTTCGAGTATGCGGACGTGGACGTGAGCCAGATCAAGCCGCGGCCGCGACGATACGACGCAGTGAAGTAGGGAGCGGAATGAGCAGGATGGGCATAAAGATCGCGGTGCGGGGATACCTTCCAGGCCGGAAGGACCATCTTACTGTGCATTATGGATGCTCACCCGACTCTGACTATGACCGTTTACGTCCTGCTGGTAGCGTTCGCGCTGCTGGTCGTCTCCTACTGGGTGCTGTACACGCGGCGGCTGAAGGTGCCGCCCCATGTGGGCAAGGAAGAGGGCATCGCCATCGCGACGCAGGAGAAGGAACGCACGGGACACACGGGCTCGTTCTGAAGCGTATCGGCGGTGCGGCCGCGCCGAGCGGGCGGAGGGAAAGTTCTGTACGTGGCCTGGACGTGAGGGTGAGGGTACAAGGAAGTTTTGGAGCTTAAGAGTTTCCGAGGGCAAGCGAGCATGACGACAGCAGCGGGTAAGACGATTGAGGTCGAAGTTCATCGGCAGGCGACTCCGGAGCAGCCGGCGCGCACGGAGCGGTTCTCCATCCCGTACCGGCCGAACATGAACATTACGTCGCTGCTGGGCGAGATTGCGCTGAACCCGGTGACGGCGGACGGCAAGGCGACCACGCCGATCACGTACGACTCGAATTGCCTGGAGGAGATCTGCGGCAGCTGCGCGATGCTGATTAACGGACGCGCACGGATGGCCTGCTCGGCCCTGGTCGATAAACTTGACCAGCCGATCCGGCTCGCGCCGCTCTCAAAATTTCCGATTGTGCGCGACCTGAGCGTGGACCGCAGCGTGCTGTTCCAGAACCTGAAGGCGGTGCAGGCGTGGGTACCGATCGACGGGACGTACGACCTGGGGTCGGGGCCGCGACAGTTTCCGCAGGTCCAGGAGCAGCGCTATCCGCTGTCGAACTGCATCAGCTGCTGCATCTGTATGGAGGTGTGCCCGCAGTTCAACGACTCGACGAATTTTGTGGGTGCGGCGACTATTGCTCAAGTCAAGCTGTTCAACATGGACCCTGCGGGCGCGGTGCTGAAGGAAGAGCGGCTGCGCGCGCTGGCGGGCGAGGGCGGCATCCAGGAGTGCGGCTACGCGCAGAACTGCGTGGAGGCGTGCCCCAAGCAGCTTCCATTGACCGAGGCCATCTCCGACGTGGGACGCGACGTGGTGGTGCAGCAGGTGAAGGATTTCTTCAGCCGCTAACGCCCGAACTGACGCAGGTGGTGGTCGGTGTGGAGATAGCCCCAGCGCATCCATTGAGCCTGAGTGAGGGCGCCGAACATGGGGTGCGGCGACCACGGGCCGGTGGCCTGCACGAACTGACCGAGCTTGGCGAAGAGTGCCGTGCGATCGGCGTCGAAGCCGGCGGGCGACGTGCCGCCGATCTGCTGGTCCATCTCCGGCGTGGTGGGTACGCCCTGCGGCCATTTTCGGGGGAAGTTGAGCGCGAGCCAGCGATAGAGTGACACCGGGATGGGCGGGACGCTGGGGGGACGTGTGACCGATCGCTCACCAAGTGGGACGCAGAAGGCATCGCGCAGGTGAACGACCATCTGCGCGACGGTCATCGATCCCCAGCGGGGCGTGTCCGTGGGCGTGAGTGCGGTGATACGCACGCGGAGGGTGGCCAGGTCAGCAGATTTCGCAAGAGTTCTCATCTGGATATTCTCTCAACGGCGGGGCGGCGGTTGCCATGCACGACGACGGTGGCGCCGGCCTGCGCGAGTGCGTGGGCGATGGCCGCGCCAAGGCCGATGGCTGCTCCTGTGACGAGGGCGACTTTGTTGTCGAGGCGGAACTGATCGAGGATGCTTTTCATACTCTCGACCAGCTTATGCGGTTGCCGCGTGGGCGAGCAAACGGGCGAGATGTGACGTCCCTGCGGTGTGGGCGTCGCACAGGCGCGGTGATTCTGCTCCGCTACAATGGGGAGCGGCGTTCCGGCGCTGGTGCGCGCGAGACCTGAAGACACGAAGAATTGAAGGGATTGCGGACGTGGATCCGGTGGCGATCAAGGATCTGAAGTAGGGGATTGAAATAGGGATCTGAAATAGGGGAAGATTCGATGACTACCGGCAAGAACAGCCAAAAAAACAGCTTGATCTTGCGCAAGAAGGAAGAGTGCAAGTGGGACCTGGTGAGCCTGGGTGAGGTGATGCTGCGGCTCGATCCGGGCGACGCGCGCGTGGCCACGGCGCGGCAGTTCCAGGTGTGGGAGGGCGGCGGCGAGTACAACGTGGCGCGCGGGCTGCGGCGGTGCTTTGGGCTGAAGACGGCGATTGTGACGGCACTGGCCGACAATCCTATAGGCCGGCTGGTCGAGGACCTGATGCTGCAGGGCGGTGTCGACCAATCGCATGTGAAGTGGGCGAAGTACGACGGCGTGGGGCGGACGACGCGCAACGGGCTGAACTTTACCGAGCGCGGGTTCGGGGTGCGTGCGGCGCTGGGCTGCAGCGACCGCGGGCACACGGCGGTGAGTCAGCTTAAGCCGGGCGAGATCGACTGGGAGGAGATCTTCGGGAACGAGGGCGCACGTTGGCTGCACACGGGCGGGATTTTCTGCGCGCTGAGCGAGACCACGCCGGCGGTGGCGAAGGAGGCGATGGCGGCGGCGCGCAAGCATGGCACGATGATCAGCTATGACCTGAACTATCGCGACTCGCTGTGGAAGTCGATTGGCGGCAAGAAGCGCGCGACCGAGGTGAACCGCGAGCTGGCGAGCTATGTGGATGTGATGATCGGCAACGAAGAGGACTTTACCGCGGCGCTGGGCTTTGAGATCGAGGGCGCGAGTGAGGAGCTGGGCGAGCTCGACTCGGCGAACTTCCGCCGGATGATCGAGAAGGCAGTGGCGGCGTTTCCTAACTTCCGCGCGGTGGCGACGACGTTGCGCCATGCGAAGACTGCGACCGTCAACGACTGGGGTGCGGTGTGCTACTACGAGGGAAGGTTCCACGAGGCGCGGCCGATGCCGGACCTGGAGATCTTCGACCGCGTGGGTGGCGGCGACTCGTTTGCGTCGGGGCTGATCTACGGGTTCCTGAACGAGAAGGGCGCGGACTGGGCGGTGAATTGCGGCTGCGCGCATGGCGCGCTGGCCATGACCACGCCGGGCGATACGACCATGGCGACCTTCGACGAGGTGCAGCGCATTATGAAGGGCGGCGGGGCGCGAGTGCAGCGGTAGAGAGAAAGATTGGAGCGAAGATGCAGAAGAGCGAAGTACTGAAGCAATGTCGTGAGATTGGGTTGGTGCCGGTGTTGCGTGCGGAGAGCGAGGCGCAGGCGCTGGCGTTGGCGTCCGCGATTGCGGCAGGCGGTGTGACTGTGCTGGAGGTGACGATGACGGTGCCGGGCGCGATCCGCGTGATGCGCAAGCTCGCCGAAGAGCGGCCGGACATCCTGATCGGCGCGGGCACGGTGCTGGATGCGGAGACGGCGCGGATGTGCATCCTGGAGGGTGCGCAGTTTGTGGTGAGCCCGGCGCTGAACCTGAAGACCATCGAGATGTGCCACCGCTACGGCGTGGCGGTGCTGCCGGGCGCGCTGACGCCGACCGAGATCGTAACGGCGTGGGAGGCGGGCGCGGACGTGGTGAAGGTGTTTCCGGCGAGCGCGCTGGGCGGGGCGAAGTATCTGAAGAGCGTGAAGGCGCCGCTGCCGCAGGTGGAGATGATCCCGACCGGCGGGGTCTCGCAGGCGACTGCGGCGGAGTTTCTGGAGGCGGGAGCGTTTGCACTGGGCGTGGGCGCGGACCTGGTGAACCCGAAGGCGATCGCCGAGGGCAAGCCGGAGACGATTACGGAGAATGCGGCGAAGTACCTGGCGATTGTGCGCAAATTCCGCGAGGGGCAAGCACCGAAGGGGAAGTAAGGTTCGTCGACTGGATCACCGTCGCCTGGATTACCAAAGAGAGTGCATCGGCATGCGCCGCGGTGTGGTTAAATACTCGGCATAGAAGGCACCGGCTTAATCTGCGCTCCAAACATCCCACGCCGGGATGCCGGGGCGAAGGATTTTCACTTGTGGGGACATCTGCCATGCTGCAATCGACCGATGTCACGTGTCCCACCTGCAAAGCAAACGGTGTGATGCGTGTGAGCCGCAATGGTTTCCTGCAGCGGAATGTCCTGAGCCATTTCGGAATCTATCCGTGGAAGTGCGGCGCGTGCGGGTCGACCTTTCTGTGCCGCCGGCGCGGGCAACGCTCGCGTGCGGACGGACGCGAGAGCGAGTCCAGCGGTGCGACTCCCAGTCAGCGGCAGGCGTAGGGACAAATCAGGCGAGCGGGATCAGGCGGAGGGTGGCTGGCGCACCCAAAGCAGAGGCTGATGGATGGGCAGCGTGCGCAGGACTGCGGGCGTGGGCGGGTCGGGCTTGAGCGTCTTCCAGAGAGCGGCGTATTCCGGCCGCTGATACGGGCGGGCACAGAGCAGCAGGCTGTCGCGGCGCGCCGGGAGCTCATTGAAGTGGTCGGCGTCGGCGCGGAAGGGCCACATGCTGCGGTCCGTGATGAAGGGGAAGTGGTAGGCGATGGCCGCACGCATGCCCGGCCCCTCGTCGAGCTGATAGTCCCAGATGCTCTCGAAGCGGGTGGAGAGAAGCTGGCAGATGGCGGCGAGCATATCCAGATTGAAGAGCGAGTCGCGGTAGGGCCAGTCTGAGATGAGTTCGTGGGGAAAGGTGCCTTCGGGCGAGATCTGCACGCGCAGGGTGACGGACTTGAAGCGGTGGCGCAGTTCGGAGAGCGCGGAGTCCTCGGCGCGGGCGGCGTCGCCGGTGGGCGCGGCGAGGTAAGCGCAGGCGCAGGCTTGGAGCATCCACGAGGTGGCGTGATGGCTCTTGCTGTCGCGGGCGAGCGCGGCGAGGCGCGGGCCGGTGTCCTGAGGATCGGTGAGCCAGTGGTAGTAGGCGTTGAACCAGGCGCGCAGGGCGGTGCGGTCGGCATCGCTGAGGGTGGTGAGGAAGGGGATGGCCTGCGCGACCTCGACCAGCGGAAGGGCTTCGAGGATGCCCTGATAGTGGCTGCTCGCGGCGTAATTCATGGCGGGCGTCATGCGTGTGGCGGGATCGATGAACCAGGCGCGGAGGTACGCGGCGGCCTGATCGGCGCAGCGGGCCTCGCCGGTGAGCGAGTACGCGGCGGCCAGCGCGGGCACGGCGAGGCCGAGCGAGAAGAGCGCGTCGCGATGCGCGGTGAAGGGCGGCGGCGCGGCGGGTGACGGCGGAGTGTCCGGGCCGGGCGTGGCCTCAGAGTAATAATCGTTCGGCGAGCCTGGACTGCGCGGGCACTTGAGCTCGGTGAGCGGCGTGGGCGGCTGCGCGAGCCAGCGCAGGGCAGCGGCGTGGATGCGGTCGCGGTCGATGGCGGCGACGTCGGGACGCGTGGCGCTGGAGGATGGCGCGGGCTGGGAAGCGGCGGCGCGCAGGATCGCTGAGGAGTGCAGGGCTGCGGCAGCGGAGAGGGACGCGGCGCGGGAGCAGAAGCTGCGGCGGGTGGTGCGTGAGCCTGGTCGGAGAGCCATACGAGGTTTGGACGTGAGGCGCGCGCTGTGAGCGTCGCCCGTCAGCCATCACAAGCATGGTACGGGAGTGAGCGGTCTGCAGTCAGGCACGGACGGGGCTCTCAGGCGGGAGGACCTAACCCCCTCCCCCCCTATGTCCAAGTGGCGTGTTTTCAGCGATGTGCGGCAACTTCGCTATAACGCCATGATTTCAAATGGGTTATGGGTCAAGTATATGATTCTATTGAGGGCGAGAAAAACCGGCCTTGCGGCCGGTTTTTTCGCTCCATGCTGACTTAACGATATCAGATGGAAGGTAACTGTTACGGGACTAGGTACTTGTTGCAATCCCTTACCATATCGCCGCCTCATAGGGCGGATGGTCTACGGACTCCCGATAGGTGAGCCGCTTCCCGTCCATCTGTTTGATCGCTGCCTGCACCCGCTCATCATCATTCACGTACCGAGTGTTCCAGCGGAATTGAAACTCGTTCAGATAGTTCGGCAGGTGCTTGCGTGTTACCGAGTGGAAGGTTCCCATGAGGCCGCGCTAGATAAGCGAAAACACGCCTTCGATTGTGTTGGAGTGAATGTCCGTTCCCGGCTTCACATACTCCTTCGCGCTGTGCTTCACATAATCGTGTCCGCCCTCAAAAGTGCGTCCGATGGGACGGTAGATATTCATTTCGTCAGTGATGATCCGGCAGGAATGATCTGCATTCTCTTGGATCACGCGATTCACGTTGCCCGCCGTGATGCGGTTCATTGCGCGAAATCGAACGTCGCCGCCGCGCTGAACCATACCGAGAACCGGCATCTTGTCCGCGCCGTGTCCACGCTTTGAAACACCGCGATAGCGCGGGCGGCCCCCAAGGTATACCTCATCAATTTCGACAGTGCCGGTCAGCTTCGGCGGATTGACTTCGCCCAGCCCATGACGGATGCGGCGAAGAACAAACAGCGCGGACTTGTGCGTAATCTCCATCTCGCGCGAGAGCTGCAACGCGCTATAGCCCTTCTTCCCGCTTGCTGCTTTCCAGATCGCAAACACCCAGACGCGCAACGGCAAACGGGACTCTTCAAGAGGTGTCCCGGTGCGGACGCTGTACATGGCCTTGCAGCCACGGCAACGCCAGCGGTAGTCCTTGTTGCGCTCTTCGCCGGTCTTCATCTGGTACACGTTCATATCGCCGCACCGTGGGCAGCAGGGCGAATCTCCCCACCGCTCTTTTTCGAGGAAGGCGACCGCCAAAGGTTCGCTGACCGCCGCCTGCCGTAACGCTTCGAGTACAACGGACTTGCTCTTTCGCATGTAAAAAGCATACAATATATTTCAATAAGTATCAAGATAATTCTTTCTCCTGTTCATCCGTATCCGATGGAAACCTTTCTCCATCAGCCACTTTGCGCTCTATCAGCCGGATAACACGGCGCATCCTAGAAACATAGGATCGGCCCTCTGCGTGCCTCTGCTTCGCATCGGCTAGAGCAGACTCCCAACTCTTTATACTTTTTTCTTGACCAGCTTGTACCTTCATAGGGTAAACTCCTCTTCGTGGAAACGACTTACAAAAGGGCACTCGAACAAGCCGAGAAGGAAATCGGCGACCTGTTGGCCGAACACGCCAAAATCGAGAGGCGTGTAGGCCAGCTCAAGGCCACGGTCACAGTTCTCAAGGGACTTCTGGAAGAGCCTCCGAAAGCTGAGGATCAGCTTGAGATTGGAGACATTGGCATCACCGAGGCGATACGCCAAATTCTGCGAGAGCATTCGCGGAAACTTACGGGCATGGTTGGCGGGGGGCTTAGTCCGGCCCAGATCAAAGAACGCCTCGTAGACGCAAAGTTTGACCTTAGCAAGTACGCCAATTCCAGTGCTGTGATCCATAACACGCTGAGGCGGCTCATGGATCAAAAAGAGATCGTGATTGTTGTGGGCGACGGGGGCACTTCCTATGCCCTCGCGCGCAACCCCACAAACGACTACGCCGCGATGGTCGAACTCATGAAGTGGTCTAGCGGGGATACAGCTTACAAGTACATTCAGGAATTGATGAAGGGGTCTGCTGCTGCCCAAGACGTGCTGAAGGTGTCCATTGACCCTACGGCGGCGAACGCTATGAAAAAGCTTATAGGCGGTGGGGGGTCGTCCAAATGATGAGAGATAAGGGGCCGAGTCGGACGGCCTGAACCAAGTGGGGACGGCACGGTTAGATGGCCCTCCCGTCCCCACATCTGGCGCTTCTTGTCCCCCAGTGCTGGAATTGGCATTCAGGCCCGCTTTGCAAGCGGGTGCCCAATCCGGGCGTTCCGGGTTCGATCCCCGGCTGGGGGACACCCCCAACCAGGTACTTTCAGATGATACTAGGCCATGCCCAATAAACCGACGAAGAAGAGTCCGAAGAGTAAGCGCGGCCCCAAGGAAGAACGGCTGCACATCCCCGATCCGCAGGCGGCTATCGACGCCATGCTGGGCAAGAAGAAGCCCGCCAAGTAGGTCGCGCGAATAGGCTACCGGCATCGCAAACCCCCGATTTGAGGGCGGTTGCAACAAGTACCTAGTCCCGAACTGTTATGCCAGGTTTATCCCTAGCAGGATGAGTGAGTTAGGTGGTTTTGGGGCTTGACAGGTACTTCGTGCGGTTGTCGACCCGCTCGCGCGGCACTTCGTGCTGTACTCGACGCGCTGGCGCGTAAGTAGGGAGTGTCGGCTGCGGCGCGATGGGTGGCTACGCTGCTTAGCGCGGGATCTGGGGCGGGTGTCGCTATTTGTGGAGAATGTGATGTGGGCGGCTCGGCGGGGAAGATAAAGACCCGCAGGCGCATGCTCTATTCAGTCGTTGTCGATCCGAGACTTTGCTGCGCCGGAACAACGCCGCGAAGCTGCCCAACGAATAGGGGCACATCTTTTTCGATCAGCTCAGGGCGATCCAGTTGTATGTAATGTCCGCTGCCCTTGGCGATGATCCTGCGGCTCCGCGTCGAGAGCTTTTTCAGGTCTTCCTGCATCATGGTGTATGCGTTCACCAAATCCGCCGGGTGGCCATGTGCGATGTCTGTCGCCACATCGTGGGAGAAGATCAGAATCGGAAGCGCGCCATAGGGACCTGTGTGCAACGTCTCTTCTCCAGATCGGTCCAGGTTTTCGACTTCGTCGGCCATTGTTGCAAACGGCTCGTGGCACCGGTCTTCGGCGAAAACCTTCTCGGCGTGTGTGTCGGACGAATTAAACCCGGATGAGCTGGCCGAGCATGCCCCGATCAGCCGCGGAATGCCCAACGCAAACACAGCTTCATTCAGCAACATATCGATCCGCCCCGCCTGTCGTTGCGCATCGTAGGCTTTGAATGCCGGGTTGCGGTCTTGTAAGGGGGTCGAGCTATCCACGAAAACCAGCCCGGCGACGGCGGTAGAATACCGCGTCGCGTAATCGCGAATGTAAATCCCGCCAAGCGAGTGCCCCATCAGAACAATCGGTCCATCGATCTTAGCGGCTACTAAGAGCCCATGCAGTTCATCCGCAACGTGGTTGGCGTCGCGCGGGGACGAGAGGGCTTCACTTCCGCCGTATCCGGCCCGATCGTACGAGCAGATCCGCGTAGTCTTCGCAAGCGCGGGTTGTACGTCGCCCCAGATCAGCCCGTCATTGCCCGCACCGGCCTCCAGCAAGATGGTCGGGGAGCCGCTCCCCGTGCAGTCGATGCGCATCCTGTGTCCGTTCACAAAATAAGTATCTCCCGGCAGCTTATTTGCGTAGAACGCAATTGCGTTGAACCCACTGCTAGCCGCCACTGTCAAGGCGGCCAATGCGATCCCGGAGAGGGTAATGCGCTCCGCCACCTTACGCCACAATGGGTAGCTCTTCCTTTGCAGTGACAGGACACGCCGAATGGAGAGCCATCCCACCAATCCTGCAGCCAGGACGATCAGCGCCGGGATTACCACATAGTTGAAATCCATGGTTGAGTCCTTGGCCTCTAACCTTTCTTCGCCCTTGAATTATCTCGGCTGACTCTGAGGCTGAGGCGGAGATGCATGCTCGGTGTCGGCCCAGTAACCGCTGCGAGCGGTGACTTCGAGGTTGGCGTAGTTGGGCGCGCGCAACGTAAGGGCGTGGAAGCCGGGATGGGGTGACTGAGGTTGGAAGCTCAAGATGTACCGGTTCGGAATGTGGTTAGAGATGACTTGCAGACTGCGCTCAAGACTTCCTTCATCTGTGAGCTTGAAATACTCGCCGCCGGTGAGGTGAGCGATGGTCTCGGGGACGTTCTTGTGAAGGCCATCGGTGGCGGCGACTGCGGCGATCTTGGCGAGGCGCAACGGCGGAGCCAGAAGGCTTAGGCAGTCATAGGCTTGTGCGACGACATTTTTGCTGAGGTCGACCTGAGGATCGTTTGGGTCGCGGCTCATGCAGCCGTGGGCCGGCCCGGGCGGAACCGGCTCCTTGGAGGACAGGAACGGAATCGGTCCCTCGCCAAACGTCTTGGGGCTTTCGCGTTTCGCGTAGTCCTTGGCGCTGGAAAACGCGATGGCATAGATGACAGTGTTAGTGTCGCTGATGGCGCGCAGTGCGGCGTCGAGTTGGAGCTTGCTGCCGCGGTCGAGGGTCTCTGAGAGGAGCAGGATGGCGCGGCGGTATTGCGGGGGCTGCTTGCGTAGCAGGTCGACGGAGAAGCCGACGCTGTCGAGGATGGCGGCTTTGCTGTCTCCGCTGTCATCGGCAATGAGTTCCTGGACGGCGCGGCCGGCAGTATCGGTGTCGGAGGTGAAGTCCTGGACCAGCACGGGAGAGCTGTCGAAGCCGACCACGGCAACCTTGTGCTCGGCGCCGCCGACGAGCGCATCGAGCATCGGCGCGATGGCGCGGTATTTGTCGAGCTCACGGGTGCTGGGCTTGTCGGCGTCGCGAGCGTTGGCACCGCCGCCTTCGATGTCGATGACCAAGGCGAGGGGTTCGCCGTCGGTATCCTCTTCGAGGTGGAGCTTCTGCGGGATGCCGTCGTCGGCGAGAACGAAATCGTCTGCTTTAAGCGAAAGGACAAGGTCATTGGCTTTGCCGCGAACTAAGGCAGGCACCACCACCAGCGTGGATTGGGAGGTCAGCGTCGGGTCTTGTCCGACTATCGATCGGGCCGAATTCTGACCTAGCTCTTGAGCGGGGCTTTGAGCAAGCGCTGTGGATAGGCTGGCGAGCGTAAGTGCTGCGCAGAGCTTCATAGTTGGCCCTGATCCAATCTTAGCGTGGGCAGGAGTTGGACGTGCGAGCCCGAAAAACGGGGTTTTCGCTAACTTCGGCGTAGGAGCCTTGGAGCTTGTGAAGTTAGAAGGCTACTTTGAGGGCGCGGGCTTCGAGCTCTGGCGGTCCACCCACAAATCCGAACCGATCACGGCACCGAGCCAGACTGCTCCCACAAAGTACCCTCCCGCCACATCACTCGGATAATGCACTCCCAGGTACACACGGCTGACCCCGATGCCCACGACCATCAGGAACGCGGCTACCATCAACAATGCTCTGGCCCATTTGCTGCGCAGCTTGTCCTGCGTCTTGTACACGATCACGCCGTACATCACTATGGCCAGCACTGAGTGCCCGCTGGGGAACGAAAAGCTGTGCTCATGCACGAAGGCCCATGGCACCTCCGGCCGCAGCCGCTTGAAGTGCAGCTTCATCACTTCGTCCAGGGCCACTCCGCCCAAAGCCGCGGTGGCCACAAGCACCGCGTCGTCCTTGAGCCCTCGCCACCACAGCAATCCCGCAGCAAGCGCCACCACTGGCGTCAGCACCAACGGCGACCCGATCCAGCTGAGCGCGCGCATCACCTTGGTCAGCGCCGGCGTGGTAAATCCATGCACCCAGCTCTGAATTGCCTGGTCCCGCTGCTCAAACGATGCCTTCAGAATCTCGTCATGGAGCTGCACGAGTCCAAAGGTCGTGACCAGCGCGACCGCGAACCCCACCAGCAGCAACACCGCAAACAACTTCCGTTTCCGCAGAGAGCGCATCAGCCGCAAGGTATCACGGACCCCTGCGGGAGCCCTCTCTCGCTCTCAGGATGACGGCCTAGCTTCTTACATCCCACCCATGTCGCGGCTGACGCCGCGCCATGAATGGGGCACCCGGACTTTTTGAGCGATTCAAGACAACTACAGGGGTCCTTCCCCTTCGGCTTCGCTCAGGGTCAGGATGACGGCCTAGCTACTGACGTCCCACCCATGTCGCGGCTGGTGCCGCGCCATGAATGGGGCACCGAGCTTTTTGAGCGATTCAAGACAACTATAGGGGTCCTTCGCTCGCGCTCAGGATGACGGCCTAGCTTCTTACATCCCACCCATGTCGCGGCTGACGCCGCGCCATGAATGGGGCACCCGGACTTTGTTGGTTAGAGGGCGACGGGGAGGGTGCGGGCTTCGGCGGAGGAGACGCGGGCGAGCTCGAGGAGCTTGATGACGCGGTAGGCGTCCTCGGGGGTGACGGCGAGGGGCGCGACGCCGAGGATAGCGTCGCGGACGTTGGCGTAGAAGCCGCGGTAGTCGCCGGGGAGGGTGCGGACCTGCTTATCGACGAGGATGGTTGGGTCGGACGGGGTGGGCGCGACGACGAGGCGGCCCCAGGCGGACTCTTTCTCCTCGAGCCACGCGTCGGAACCCGGTGAGCCGAGCACGGGGAGCTTGGCGCCGCCGACCAGCGCGGGCTCCTGCGGGTCGACTCCATACTTCTGATAGCTGCCGTGCGTGCCGTGGAGGGTGAAGCGCGGCGCGTTGATGCAGGCGAGGTAGGTGGCGCGGCAGTAGGCGAGGAGGGTCTTTCCGTTCGGTGCGGGGTAGTGGAGGGTGATGTCGAAGACGTCTTCGATGTCGGAGTGGTCGCGGTCGGCGCGGACGCTGGCGGTGATGGCGGCGGGAGTGCCGAAGAGGACGAGCGCCTGGTCGACGAGGTGCGGGCCGAGGTCGAAGAGCATGCCGTTGGCGGGGTTCTCGGCCTCCTTCCAGGTGTTCTCGCGCGCGGTGGGGCGGAAGCGGTCGAAGTGCGACTCGAAGGTGACGAGACGGCCGACGGCGGACTCGGCGAGGAGTTTTTTGACGGTAAGGAAGTCGCCGTCCCAGCGGCGGTTGTGGAAGGGGATGACGAGCAGGCCCTGCGTTTTGGCGAGGGCGGCGAGCTCGAGGGCCTCGGCGCTGGTGGAGGCGAAGGGCTTGTCGACGACGACGTGCTTGCCGGCCTCGAGTGCGCGGCGGGCGAGGACGAAGTGGGTCTCGTTGGGTGTGGTGACGACGACGAGGGAGATGGACTTGTCGGCGAGGAGGTCGTCGAGGGAGCGATCGATCCGGACGTGCGGGAAGGCTTTGGCAGCGTCGTCACCCTTGCGCTGCAGGATGGAGACGAGTTTGAGGCCGGGGACCGCGTTGACGAAGGGCGCGTGAAAGACGCGTCCGCCGAGGCCGTAGCCGATGACTCCAACACCGATTTCACGAGATGGCATTTTTCTCCTCCAAAAAGTTCGCGGCTATTCCGAGATTGCCCTCAGCGGCTAAAGCCGCGTCGATTGCGTACTCTGAGCGGCACGGCTGAAGCCGTGCCCTTAAGCAAGACGGATGAGCCTTAATTCCGCTATTCAAATGCGGGGATTCTTCGCCGATGGCCCAGAATGACAGATCTGAAAATGGATGCTGCACGCGCAGTCCCTTATACGCCGATCGACTTTAAAGCAGGATACAGGCGGCGGAAGCGGGTGTAGGTTGTGTCCATGATGGCAGCGTCTTTGGGCTGGATGGTTTCGGAGACGTGAACGGTGGCAGCGCAGGCGGCTTCGACGGTGGGCCAGTGGCCGACACCAACGGCGGCAAGCAGGGCTGCTCCAAAAGCTCCGCCCTCTTCGGCGGCGAGGAGTTCGACGGGGCGGCCGTAGACATCGGCCTGGATCTGGCGCCAGAGCGGGCCGCGCGCGCCTCCGCCGCCGAGACGGATGCTCGTGACGGGGATTTGAAGTTCGGCAAAGAGGGTGAGGGTGTCGCGCAGGCTCATGGCGACGCCTTCCATAACAGCGCGGGTGAAGTGGGCGCGGGTGTGCGAGGCGGTGATGCCGGTGAAGGCGGCGCGGGCGTCGGGGTCGAGGTGGGGGGTGCGCTCGCCGAAGAGGTAGGGAGCCCAGAGCATGCCTTCGCAGCCGGCGGGGATGCGGGCGGCGTCATCAGTGAGGAGGTCGTACGGAAAGCCGGTGGCGAAGGTGTCGCGCAGCCAGCGCAGAGAGAGGCCGGCCCCGTTGGTGACGCCCATGACATGCCAGAGGCCGGGTGCGGCGTGGCAGAAGGTGTGCAGGCGGCCGAGGGGGTCGAGCGTGGGAGCGCTGGTGGAGGCGAAGACGACGCCACTGGTGCCGATAGTCGCGGAGACGGAACCGGGGCCGACGATGCCCATGCCGACCGCTCCGGCGCCCTGATCGCCTGCGCCGGCGACGACGGGAGTGCCAGCGGCGAGGCCGGTCGCGGCGGCTCCTTCGGCGGAGATGCGGGCGCAGATCTCGGGGCCTTCAAAGAGGCGCGGCAGCCAGGCCAGAGGGATTTCGGCGGCTTCGGCGACTTCGGTGGACCAGCGGCGGTGGGCGACGTCGAGCAGGAGGGTGCCGCTGGCCTCCTGCATGTCGATGGCGTACTCGCCGGTGAGGCGGAGGCGGACGAAATCTTTCGGGCAGAGGACGTGGGCGATGCGGGCGAAGAGCTCGGGCTGGTGGGCGCGGACCCAGAGGAGCTTGGTGAGGGTGAAGTTGGGCAGTGCGGGGTTCGAGGTGAGTTCGATGAGGCGGGCGCGGCCGATTTTTGCTTCGAGCCAGTCGCACTCGGGCTGAGTGCGCTGGTCGGCCCAGATGAGCGCGGGGCGGATGACCTGGCCGTCGGAATCGAGCATGACGCAGCCGTGCATCTGGCCGGTGAGGCCGATGGAGGCGATGTCGGTGGGGGTGATTTGCGCTGCGGCGAAGGCTTCTTTCAGGACGGCTGCGATGGCTTCGCGTGCGGCGCGGGCCCAGTCCTCGGGATCCTGCTCGGCCCAGCCGATGTGCTCGGAGCGGATGGGGGCGTGGTCGGCGGCGGCGGAGAAGAGAACGCGGCCGGCGCGGTCCACCAGGACGGCGCGGGTTCCGCCGGTGCCAACATCGATTCCCAGAAACATGCAGAGACTCCTTGTTTGTGCGCAGGAAAAGTGTAGCGGATTGTGAGGGGCTACTGACCTCAGGGGCTAAAGCCCCTTCGAGCCAGCGTCTTTACGGCACGGCTAAAGCCGTGCCCTTAAGCAAGACGCGCGAGCATCGTCGGCAGAAAGGTGCGGGCGGCTCCCGTGACTCGGGCGGTTTACATCCCATTCATTTCGCGGCTAACGCCGCGTCATGAATGGGGTACCCGAGCTGTGCGACACCCGGGCGTGGGGGTGGCACAGGAATGGATGCATTTTTTGCACTTTCCCGGTGGCATGGTGCATCCAACACTTGCAAAGATAGATGTGTGAGCGAGTTGCAATCTCCTAACCAGGTGCAGGTACCATAGAAGCAATGACACAGAGAATGACAGCACTGTCCCACGGAGTATTTCTTGGGACGGCGGCACTACTCTCCGGCCTGTTGCTGGCCGCGCCGGTGCGTGCGCAGGCACCGGGAGCGAGCAGCTCCGACAATGCGCCGGGTGCGACCACGGCGGCACAGGCCCAGTCGACGCAGGGCGCACTGCAGCAACTGACTTCGCCGGGCGGACAGAACCCGGCCGCGCCGACCAACGACTCGTTCAAGGGATCGCTGGTGACGGGGCAGGCGACGAGCGGGGTAATGGACCTCTCGCTGGACGATGCGATTGCGCGCGGGCTGCGGCAGAACCTGGGTCTGATCCTGCAGACGACGGCGCAGCAGAATGCGAAGGGGCAGGAGTTGCAGGCGCTGCAGTCGCTGCTGCCGACGGTGACGGGCGACGCGTCCATCGAAGTGGAACAGATTAATCTGGCGGCGTTCGGGCTGAAGTTTCCCGGGATCAACCCCATCATCGGGCCGTTCCAGGTGATCGACTTCCGCGCATTCCTGACACAGAACCTGGTGAATGTGCCGTCGCTGGAGAACTACCTCGCGGCGAAGCACAACTTCAAGGCGGCGCAGCTCTCTGCCGAAGATGCGCGCGATTTGGTGGTGCTGACTGTGGGGAATGCGTACCTGGTGTGCATCGCGGACGCGGCGCGGATCGACGCGGTGAATGCGACGATGGCGACGAGCAAGGTGTCGCTGGACCAGGCGACGGACTCGCATAACGCCGGAGTGAGCCCGCGGCTGGATGTGCTGCGCGCGCAGGTGGACTACCAGAACGAGCAGCAGAGCCTGATCTCGGCGACCAACCAGCTGGCGAAGGACAAGCTGGCATTGGCGCGGGTGATCGGCTTGCCGCTGGACCAAGCGGTCCGGCTGACGGATACGGAGCCGTATGCGGCGCTGGACAATACGGACCCGCAGGCGGCGTTTGCCCAGGCGCTGAAGAACCGCAAGGACCTGGCTGCGCTGAACGAGCAAGTGGAAGCGACGCGGCGGCAGAAGACGGCGGCCTTTGCCGACCAACTGCCGACGGCGAAGTTCTCCGGCGACTTTGGTGACATCGGCGAGACGGTGAACCACTCGCACGGGACGTATACGGCGACGGGCAAGGTGGAGGCGCCGATCCTGCAGATCGCCAAGACCAAGGGTGAAGAGGACGTGGCCGACTCGCAATACACGCAGGCCAAGGACAAGCTGGCCGACCAGGCGCAGCAGGTGAATGCGGACATCCGCGACGCGATGCTGGACATACAGTCCGCCGCGAAGCTGGTGGAGGCGGCGAAGTTGAATGTGGACCTGGCTAATGAAGAATTAAGCGAGGCGCAGCAGCGTTTCCACGCAGGCGTCTCGGACAACCTGCCGGTGAGCCAGGCGCAGTCGCAGACCGAGCAGGCGAACGACCAGTACATCAGCGCGCTTTATCAGCACAACGCGGCCAAGTTATCACTGGCGCGGGCGCTGGGCGTGGCTGAGGCGCATTGGAAAGATTATCTGGGAGGTAAGTGACCGTGGCAGACGAACAGAACAAAGAGCAGGGCCAACAGAGCCAACCGGAGACGAAGACCGTGACGCCGCCTGGCGAGCCGGCACCGCCACCGGAGCCGTCCTCGAACCGCAGGTTCATCGTGATTGCGGTGATCGTGCTGCTGGTGCTGGCCGGGACGTTCTTCTACTGGCGCTCGACCTTTACCGAGGACACCGACGACGCGCAGGTGGACGGCAACCTGTACCAGGTGAGCTCGCGCATTGTGGGCCATGTGGTGAAGGTGTACGTGAGCGACAACCAGAGAGTGCACGCGGGCGATCTGCTGGCGGAGGTCGACCCGACCGACTACCAGGTCGCGGTGGACCAGGCGGAGGCAGACCTGGCCAGCGCGCAGGCGCAGTACGTGCAGGCGTCGACCAATGTGCCGATCACGAACACCAACGTGAACACCAATGTGACGACCTCGGGCTATGACGTGCAGGGCTCCCAGGCGCAGGTGGCGGAGGCGCAGAAGCAGGTGGCGGCGGCCAACGCGCGCGTCGCCCAGGCCAACGCGAACGCGAAGAAGACGCAGGACGACGTGGACCGCTATGCGCCGCTGGTGCAGAAGGACGTGATCTCGAAGCAGCAATATGATGCGGCGGTGCAGGCGGCAGCCGGGGCCAAGGCGCAGGTGGCGGAGTCCGAGGCCGATGTGCTGGCGCAGCAGAACGCGGTGCAGACGGCACAGCAGAAGCTGGCGCAGGCGCAGGCGCAGTCGGCGCAATCGGTGCAGAACAGGCCGGGGCAGATCCGCGTGGAGCAGTCGCGCGCGGCGGCGGCAGCAGCGACAGTGAAGCAGGCGCAGGCACGTGTGGAGCAGGCGAGGCTGAACCTGAGCTACACGAAGATTGCTGCGCCGACGGACGGGATCGTGAACAAGAAGAATGTGGAGGTGGGTGCGAACCTCTCGGCGGGGCAGGACCTGATGACGATCATCCCGCTGACCGACCTTTGGGTGACGGCAAACTTCAAGGAGACGCAGCTGGCGCACATGCAGACGTGCCAGAAGGTGGAGCTGAGCGTGGATGCATACGGCGGGCGCAAGTTCTCCGGTGTGCTGACGCAGGTGGGCGGGGCTACAGGCTCAATGTTGTCGCTGTTTCCGCCGGAGAATGCGACGGGCAACTACGTGAAGGTGGTGCAGCGGATTCCGGTGCGCATCGACTTTACGAACCTGGCGCAGGAGGATGGCGACTACGTGCTGCGGCCGGGCTTGTCCGTGACGCCGGACGTTGAGGTGAAGGACGGCGTGGACGACAACTGCAAACAGAAGATGCAGCAGGCGCAGAACGCGCCGCCGGCACAGCAGTAGCGGCGTTTCGTTTGCGGGATGGAAGGGCGTGGCTCAAGGCCGCGCCCTTTTTCTTTTGCGCAGGCGCTGAGTGGGAGCGATATACGGGCGGTGCGGTTGGTGCAGCGTTACGACAGTGCGGGTTGGATGGCTCGGCCGATGAGCAGCAGCACGGGTGCGGGGCCGACGGCGGAGTCTTCGATGGCTGCGAGTGTGGTGCGCAGGATTTTTTCCTGGGGCGTGCTGGCGCTGGAGACCGCGACGCAAGGGGTCTCAGGCGCGATGCCGGAGGCGATGAGTTCATCGGCGAGTTGGCGGAATTTGCGGCCGGGCATGTAGACCACGAGGGTGGCATCGGGTGGGAAGGCGCCCTGCCATTTGGGGGTCAGCTCAATGTGGTCCTTCGCGTGGTGGGCGGTGGCGAAGATGAGCTTCGAGGCAGAGCTGCGGTCGGTGAGCGGCGTTTTGAGCTGGGCGGCGACGGCGAAGGCGGCGGTGATGCCGGGGACGATCTCAAACGGGATGGAGTGTTCGGTGAGGAAGGCGATCTCCTCACCGGCGCGACCGAAGATGAGCGGGTCGCCGGATTTGAGGCGAAGAACGGATTTTCCCGCAGAGGCGTGTTCGAGCATGAGCGCGTGGATGCCGTCCTGTGTGATGCGCGGCTGGCCGCAGCGCTTGCCGACAGGAACGATGAGCGGCGGGTACGGGCGCGCGGCGGATGTGGCGAGAGCGAGGACTTCGTCGGAGACGAGGTCGTCGGGGAGGATGACGTCGGCGGTCTGAAGCAGGCGGAGGGTGCGCAGAGTGAGCAAGCCGGGATCGCCGGGGCCTGCGCCGGCGAGATAGACGACGCCGGGCTGGGCGGAATCAGAAATGCGGGGGTCCCTCGACTCCGCGCTGCGCACGTCGCTCGGGATGACGGCGTCTTTGGAGGGGTCGGCCATTACTGGTCGCTGGGCTTGCGGGGGTTGGTCTTGGCGTGGGCGCGGGCGAGAGTGCGGGAGGGGCAGGCGTCGTAACTGCAGACCTCGCGTGAGGCGAGGGTGTGGAGGAGCTGGTTGCGCGCGTCGTTGAGAGGTTCGAGTTGGAGGACTTCGCGGCGGAGGTTGCCGACTTCGGCGAGCCAGTCGCCGGCGTCGAGCGGGAGGAGCGCGTTGATCTCCTTGCGCAGGCGCTGGGCGAGCGCGGGCGAGTGGCCGGCGGTGGAGATGGCGATCTGCAGATCTCCTCGACGGACTACCGAAGGGAAGTAGAAGTCGCAGAAGGGTGGATCGTCGACGGCGTTGATGAGGACGCCGGAGGCTTCGGCCTCGGCGAAGACAGCGCGGTTGACGGCGGGGTTATCGGTTGCGGCGACGGCGAGGAACTGGTGGGCGAGGTCGCCCGGTGCGTAGTCGCGCAGATGGAGGGTGAGCTCGCCAGCGGCTGCGAGTTCGGTGATGCGGGCGTTGGCATACGGTGCGATGACGGTGACCTTCGCGTTGGCGGCGAGCAGCGATTCGATCTTCGACTCGGCGAGCTTGCCCGCGCCGATGACGGTGCATGGGCGCGCGGCGAGCTTGAGGAAGAGGGGGAAGAGAGACATGGCGCGCTACTCCGCGGGGGCGTGGCGACCACCGGCGGGCGGAGGGTCGCGCTCGACGGCCGCGAGAACTGCGCCGGCGAGCTGGGCGCGAAGGCTCTCGTCGTCGGTGCGGGCGAAGTAGGCGCGCAGGTCTTCGCCGGGGTTGCGCGCGGCGAGGTAGGCGCGCAGCAGGCGCTCGATGGCCTCGGGGCAGTCCTCGGCGGTGGCGCGGTAGCCGATCTGGCGGGCGATGGCAGCGTATTTGCCGACGGCCCCGCCGACGCAGAAGTAGAAGGCATCGACCATGACGCCGTCCTTCTTGATCTTTTTGCCTTCGAGGCCAATGTCGGCGATCCAGCTCTGGCCGCAAGAGTTGGTGCAGCCGGTGACGTGCAGTTTGATCTGCTGGTCGAAGGCGGGCAGGCGGTCCTCCATCTCAGAGACCAGCCATTTGGCGAAGCTCTTGGTCTCGGCGATGGCGAGCTTGCAGAACTCGGTGCCGGTGCAGGTGATGGCGCCGCGCCAGAAGGGAGAGCACTCGACGGGCAGGCCCATCTCGCTGAGTGCGTGGATAAGCTCGCGGGTGCGGTCGTTGGGCACGTTGACGAGGACGATGTTCTGCATGATCGTCGCGCGGAGATGGCCGTCGCCGTACTGCTCGGCGAGGTCGGCGAGCTGGATCAATTGATCTCCGGACAGGCGGCCGCGCAGGACGCTGGCGCCGACGGCGGAGAGGCCAGGCTGCTTCTGCGGTGTGATGCCGACGTGGTCGCGGTAGATGTCGTCGGGGACCTGGTCCTGATCGACGGGCGAGGGGTCGAGCTTGTAGCCGAGCCTGGCCTCGATGGCATCGAGCATGGTCTGGGCGGTCCAGCCGTGGCGCATAAAGAGGTACTTGATGCGGGCGCGGGTGCGGTTCTCGCGCAGCTCAATCTGCTCGCGGAAGATCTGGAGGACGGCTTCGACGACGGCGTAGGCCCTGTCCTGCGGGATGAAGGCGGGGATGCGCTCGGCGATGTGCGGCTCCGTGGAGAGGCCGCCGCCGACGCGCAGGGTGTAGCCGATCTCTTCAAGGCCGTTGACCTCGCGCTTGATGGCGGTGAGGGCGAGGTCGTTGATCTCCGGGTAGGAGCACCAGAGTGGGCAGCCGGAGACGGTGACCTTGAACTTGCGCGGCAGGTTGACATAGTCGGGGTTGCCGGTGAGGCCGCGCGCGATCTGGACGGCGAGGGGGCTGCCATCGATGAGCTGATGGCCGTCGAGGCCGGCGAGCGGGCAGCCGGTGACGTTGCGCATGACGTCGCCGCAGGCGCCTTTGGAGAAGAGGCCGACGGCGGTAAGCTGGTCGACGACCTCGACGAGAGCTTCCAGAGTGAGCCAGTGGAGCTGGATGTTCTGGCGGGTGGTGATGTCGGCGAGGTTGCGCGCGTGCTGCTGAGTGATGCGGCCGATGACACGCAACTGGTGCGCGGTGAGCAGGCCGTTGGGAAGGGCGATGCGCATCATGAAGAACTCGGTGGCCTTGCCCGCGCCGTCCTTGCCGCCGGTGACGCCGGCGCCATCGCCCTGGGTGTAGACGCCCCACCACTTGAGGTAGAACTCGGCCCACTCTGGCGGCAGGGAGCCGCGGCCCTGGCGGGCGTACTCCTTGATCTCGTCCCAGGTCTCCCAGGGGTTCTTGGCGAGCTTGAGGCGCTCGGCTTTCTGGGCCTTGGTCTCCTTCTTGACGGCGGGAGTTGGGGACGCGGGAGGTGCGGCCGGGGCTGCGGTGGTTGCGATGTCGCTCATGAGGTTTGTAGAGGTTCCTGAAAATCTGCTCGGAGTGATTGGTCCGCGGCCGAGAGGTCCATGCGGTCTCAATAAGAATCGCCCACCGGGGTCCGAGTGGGCGCGTGCGCTGCGGTGCGGGCTTCGGTTCTACGAGGCGGGACACAGGCGGCGCGCGGCCTGACAACAACAGGCCAGACAGCACACGCTCTGGGAGTGATTCCTCATCTCTTCCAAGGTTAGACGCAGGGTCAGGCTGAGTCAATAGGAAGGGTTCGAGGAGCCGATCCCACCCATCGCAGGACTGACATCGCGCTATGAATGGGGCAATACCTTGAATGCACGGCTCAGTCGGCTTCGGTGAGGGAGAGCTTGTGGCGGACGTCCGAGCCGCGCAGCCAGAAGATGACATCCTCGGCGATGTTGGTGGCGTGGTCGCCGGCGCGTTCCAGATTGCGCGAGATGAGGATGGCGTTGAGGGCCTGGATGCTGATCTCCGGCTGCAGCTGCATCCTCTCGGCCAGCCCGGCCTGCACGGTGCGGTTCATGTCGTCGACCTCGTCGTCGAGCGAGAGGACGAGGTCAGCCATTTTGGCGTCGGCCTCCAGTAGGGCCTGGATCGCGGTGCGGATCATGACGCCGGTCTTCTCGCCCATGATCTCGATCTCCGGGGGAAGGTCGACCTTTGGCGTGTTCCTGAGGAGTTGGGCGCGTTCGGCGATGTTGGCGGCCTGGTCGCCGATGCGCTCGAGGTCGCCGTTGATCTTGATGACGGAGAGGATGAAGCGGAGGTCGATGGCCATGGGCTGCTCCTTGGCGAGCAGGTCGTAGGCCATGTCGTCGACGGTGGTCTCGGCGGTGTTGATGGCCTCTTCGATCTCGAGCACGTGGTCGCAGAGGGCCATGTCGCGGGCGAGGTAGCCCTCGATGGAGAACTCAAGCGCCTGCTGGGAGAGCGCGGCCATGGCGAGGAGCTTGTCCTTGAGCGCGGCCAGTTGCTGATGAAAGTTGATGCGCGGCATTGGGCTCGCCTCCCCGGCGAGGTGTTGTGAGGGAGCGGCGCGGAGCTGCTTCTCCTGCGGCTCCTCTATTGTGACGCAGATGTGAAACTGCCGTGTGAATAGAGGGCTAAAGGAAGCTGGGGAGATACCGGGTTTAGAACCGGCCTTCATAAGCGGTTCTAGCGCAGGGCGGTGGTCTGGGGGTAGGCGGCCAGCGGGCTTTGCAGGTAGTTGCCGTAGCCGACGATGACGGTTGAGCCGACAAGCAGGGCGAGTCCGCAGGTGACCAGCACCTTGGTGCGCATGCTGGTGCCGCGCCACTCACGGAAGACGAGGCCCCAGAGGCTAGCGAAGACGAGGATAGAGGCGATGTGCATGGTCCAGGAGGAGAAGTCATATTTGCCCATCCTGGTGATTCCCACGGAGTAGAAGAAGAACTGGAGGTACCAGAGGACGCCGGCCAGGGCGGCGAAGAGGTAATTGGCGAAGAGGGTAGAGGGGGCGAGGCGGTCGTAGGTGGAGGGATCGAGGGGATCGAAGTCGACCAGGGTGTCGCCGGAGGTTGCGACGGCGCGCATGGGATTGATGCCGGGCTCGCCGAAGAATTGCTTGATGGAGCCGTTCTGGAAGATGAGGATGGCGGACCAGATGAAGTTGGTGACGAAGCCTCCCCAGAGGACGACGACGAGGACGGGGAGGTCCTTGAGGACGACGCGGCCGGTGAGGCCGGCGGCGATGAGCCGAGTGGAGGTGAGATCGCCGATGGGCCTGCCTGCGGTGAGACCGAAGGCGAAGAAGCTGCTCATGAAACCGGCGAGGATGGCGATGGCGATGCCGCGGGGGAAGTTGTAGTCGCGCTCCCCGGCCTCAAGCTTGACCTCGACGGTCATCTCCTGCTCCTTGGAGTGTCCGGCGGCTCCGCTGATGCCGACCCCGAGGATGCAGACAACGATGCCGAGCAAGATGATCTGGCCGGAGGTCTGGTGGAAGAGGGAGATGATCTGGCCCTGGTAGATGTACGGAATGAGGGTGCCGAAGAAGGCGCAGAGGCCGAGGGTAATGGCGTAGCCGAGGGCGATGCCGAGATAACGGATGGCGAGGCCGAAGGCGATTGCGCCGACGCCCCAGAGCACTCCGAAGAGGAAGGCGTACAGGACGACCTTGGGGTCAGTGGCGAATACGTCGTGCAGGATGCCGTAGGGATGAGGAATGAAGATGCAGGCGAGCACGGCGGGGGCGACGATCCACGCGGCGAATCCTTGGACGATCCAGTAGACCTCCCACGACCAGCGCTTGATCTGGCGAAAGGGGACGAAGTTGGTGGCCGAGCAGAAGCCGCCGATCCAGTGGAAGATGACGCCAAGAAACGGATTTGGTTCCACAGTGCCTCGCGACGAAGAAGATGGAGCAGCGCAGACTACTTCAATCGTACTTGAGTGGGTTAGCTTGTGGAAATGGAGTGTCTATTGGACTAAGGTTATACAGACGCGAGTTAGAGAGACGCAGAGGTAAGTGTGGGCGCGAGCGATTGCGCAGTGTCGAATGGGCGCGACGCGATTGGCAGACGGGCATTGGAGAGGAAGCGGTTGCGAGTTTCGCTGTTCATTACCTGTTACAACGACACGCTGTTTCCGGAAACGGGCAAGGCCGTCGTCCGCGTGCTGGAGCGCTTGGGACATACTGTCGATTTTCCTGCCGGCCAGACCTGCTGCGGGCAGATGCATTGGAACACGGGCTACCAGGAGGAGGCGTATCCGCTGCTGCGGCGATTTGTGGGGCAGTTCAAAGCGTCGGAGGCGGTGGTGTGCCCTTCGACCAGTTGCTTGG
>Ga0182024_10001224_pt1 | contig 66492 bp, 56 predicted proteins | sample P32metaG_FD_120480 | JGI IMG/M metagenome (GOLD analysis project Ga0182024, IMG submission 120480) | Permafrost microbial communities from Stordalen Mire, Sweden - P3-2 metaG (Illumina Assembly) | ecosystem: Environmental > Terrestrial > Soil > Wetlands > Permafrost | place: Sweden: Stordalen... | reverse complement strand
GGGCCGGGTGCCCTCTCGCAACCAGCGTCTCAAGTGGTTCCATGTTTTCTGCGAGATACATTGAATTTTCCTCAGCCGGTAAACCGGCTGAGGGGGGTCACGATGTACCGGGGCCGCGCCGGAGACCGGCAGAAACAGACTTGCCTCGAAGGTTGTTCCCGGATATATTTACGGTGTTCGTTTCGTGAAAAAAATTTCGCTCATCGCCCTCCTATCGGCGTCCGTTTTCAATTGTGCGGCGGTGGTTCCCGGCGATGATTTCAACGCCAATACCGTCACCGCCATCTCGGCCCTACAGCAATGGTACAATGCCAGCGGTTTGTGGACCACCACCGGCTGGTGGAACGCGGCCAATTGCGTGGATGCCATCGAAAACGGAATCGTGGCCAACAATGGGCAGAACTACCTGGGCGTGCTTTCGACCACTTACAATCTCAACGCCGGCACCAATTTCCTGGATGGTTACTATGATGACGAAGGTTGGTGGGCTGAGGCCTGGATCAAGGCCTACGATTTAACCGGCAATGTCCTTTATTTGAACATGGCCAAAACCATTTTCAGCGACATGACGGAGGGTTGGGACAGCAATTGCAACGGAGGGATTTGGTGGAACAAGACCCGGACCTATAAAAACGCCATCGCCAACGAACTGTTTCTGCTGGACGCCATCCGACTTCATCAAAGAACACCCGGCGACGGGGGAACCGGGAGTTATTTTTACTGGGCCACCAACGAATGGACCTGGTTTTCCAAGAGCGGCATGATCAATGCGCAAAACCTGATCAATGACGGCCTGACCAATTGCGCGAACAACGGTGATACGACCTGGACCTACAATCAAGGGGTCATCCTTGGCGGCCTGGCTGATCTTTATAAGGTGACCGGCGACTCGGCCTATTTAAGCCAGGCCGAGACGCTGGCCAATGCCGCGACCGGCCTGCTGGCAAACGATGGGGTTCTGCAAGAACCTTGCAACTGCAGCGGCGCCAATGTGCCCGAGTTCAAAGGGATTTTCATCCGCCATCTGGCCTATCTCTACGACGTCGATCACAAATCCACTTACTTCAATTTTCTCTACAACTGCGCCCATTCCGCCTGGTTTACTGACCTCAACGCTTACGACCAGTTCGGAATGAAATGGACCGGCCCGTTTGACTCCGCCGATGCCGCCCGCCAAAGTTCGGCCATCATGCCCGTCAGTTCCCTTGCCGAGCCAGCCACCCCGCTGCTCTCCTTCGCCAAAGGTTCGGGTGATCCGGGCTTTAATCATGCGGTCGGCCAGGCTGCCGGAACGCTGGCCTGGGCTTGCAGTCCCGCGATGAACACAACGTCCGGTTTAATGCAATACGGCCCCTACCTTGCCTCGCTGCCCGATGGAACGCATGTCGTTCATTTTCGCGTCGCCGTCAGCGCGCTTAGCAATGCCGCCTCGGATTTGGTCCAGCTTCTTGTTCTGAGCCAGGGGAACACCGTGACCAGCTATAATGTGGCGTGGAATGCGTTTACTCAGGCCAACCAGGCGCAGGATTTTCCCCTGATCTTCACCAACACGGCAGCGGGCAATGTGCTGGAGTTCCGCGTCCTCTGGAATTCAATTACGACGGCTCCGACAGTCACAGTGAGCGACACCACCGTGGATGGTTCCCACAATTGGACTGCCGCCAACCTCACGCACAATATCGGACGCCTGGACGGATTTGACGCTTGGGAAGCTGATCCCATCAGGGACGCGGCGTCGGGCTATCTGGTCACGGGGCCGGGCACGGCGGAACTTTCCCCCGGCCCTTATGCGGCAAACTTCGAGATGAAAGTGGACAACTTCAATTGGGACAATTCCATTGTGGCCACGGTGTCGGTTGTGAACGCCGATGCGAACGTGGTCGTGGCTTCGCGGACTGTGGTACGGACTCAATTTCCAGACGCGCTCTACCATCCCTTTGCGCTCAATTTCCAAGCGGTGGCTGGAGTTCATTATAATTTTTGCACTTATTGGAATTATGCGGCCAGTGCGCCGCGGCTGACGCAACGAAGTTTGGTGGTGGCCCCCGCCGGCGCGACAGGGTTTGCCTCTGTACCTTTGACCACCGGCAGCTACAATGAAGATATGGTTGTCGAGCACACCGCGCCCGCCCCGCCAGAAGGCGCCCACACCACGGCATCCATGGACGCCGGTGTCGCCAATACCGGCACGAGTTGGTACGAACAAGGCTACAACTCCGCCGCTCCTGCCACCGGCCTGCCCGCCGCGAGTTCAACCATCACCAGCCAGTCGGCCTCGGATCACAGTTATACTTTTGCCCCGAGCTACACGGCGGCAAATGTGGCGATGATTGACACCAGCCATTCTGCCCTTATCACTCCAGCCAGTCCCAATGCTTTTTCAGCCCTGTCGTTCCTGGCCGCCGCCGGAAATGGTCCGGTCATCGTCGATTACACGGTTCATCACGCCGGGGGCTCCCTGGAAACAGGGGCCATCACCGTGCCGGATTGGTTTAATAACACACCCGTCGCCTTTGACGCCCAAGGCCGCGTCAACGTGGTCAGCGGAAGTTTTGACAGCGTGAACGCCAATAATCCAAATCTTTATGCGGAGGACATCTCACTGACGAACACATCGAGCCTCGTCACACAGATTAACCTGACTTGGGACAGCGGCAACACTGGCGGCGGCGTGGCCGCAATCCTGGCACTGAGCGGGCTGTTGCCGCCGACTTCGCCATTCGGCGTGGTCATCAGTCCTTTGGCGCAAACCCCATATGTCGGCACAGCCGCATCCTTTTCCGTCGCCACCAGCGGGACTGCCCCGTTCACTTACCAGTGGCAAAAAGGCAGTTCGCCCATTAGCAGGGCCACCAATTCCACTTTGACTCTGTCCGGCCTCGCCACCAATGCGACCGGCAATTATTCCTGCATTGTCAGTAATAACAACGGGGCGGCCACGAGCAGCAATTCCACCCTCACAGTGCTGCCGCTCCCAACCATCCAGGCATCTTTCACCGGCGGCCTGTTGACTCTGGCGTGGCCCACCAACAACGGCGCCGTACTGCTCCAGGCCGCCGCAGTGACCGGGCCGTGGACCACCAATACAGCCGCAACCCCGCCCTGGCAGGTGACGCCGGTCGGGCCAGGAATGTTTTACCGCGCCCAGGCGCAATAAATATGCTTTACATGAAAAAATGGGTTGTTGTTCTATTTCGGGTCGCTGCAACTTTACTCCCAGCCGCGCCCCTGCCGGCTGTGATACATTCGCTCTTACGTATTTGCCTTTGTGCGGCGAACCCTCATAATTGAGCCGCACTGTGACGTCATAAATGAACACTAGAGCGAATGATTTCAGACGGATTAAGGCGACGATTGAGACAGAACTTGTAGTTTCGTTCGAGAATGCGTTGGTCGCTGAAGCGGATTCACTCCCATTGTTGCGGAAAATTCCAGCTCATACCGTATCTTTGATTCTAACGGACCCTCCCTACCACGTCACCAAAAAGGGGAATATCTACGGTGATAGAGCCTTTGCGGAAGATGAGCACTACTTTGAATGGCTGGCCGATTATGCAGCGGAATGGCACCGAGTGCTTCGGCCCAACGGCTCGCTTTTCTGTTTCTGTGATTCCTCGGTATCAGCACGCCTTGAAGTGCTCTTGGCCAAAAATTTCAACGTCCTTTCGCACATTGTGTGGACGAAGCCGAACGACCCAGGGTTTGATGGCTGGAAAGGCAAAATGAAGAAGGAGGCGTTGCGGCAATGGTATCCGCATTCGGAACGAATACTTTTTGCCGAGCCAGCGGTCGATGGAAACCTTTTCCGTTCTCCGTTCGCCCTATTTTTGCGTAATGTGAGAAAACAGTCGGGCATGTCTATGCACGAACTGACCGCCAAAATTGGGGCACACGGAAAAGTGAATCACGGCGGAGCGGTATCAAATTGGGAAGATGGTAGAAATACGCCGAGCCGGGATCAATATGAAAAGATGCGTAAGGCTTTGATGGAAACCGGCAAAGTTCAATCAATGCCGGTTTACGAAGATGCGATTCGTCCCTTCATTATGGACGCATCGAAGGAGTTCACGGATGTCTGGACCTTCCCTTCCGTCCGCCCGTATAAGGGCAAGCACCCAGCGGAGAAGCCTTTGGCTATGATCGAACACGCAATCGAAGCGACCTCTTTTCCTGGCGATATTGTGTTGGACTGCTTTGGCGGCGGTGGAAACACGGCTCTCGCGTCCCTGAAACTCAAACGCCGAACCGTATCAATCGAAATTGAACATCGTTGGGCCATCGCGATTGCATCACGAGTTGCAGAAGTTGTCGAAAATGATCATACTGGGGCAATGACGCCGAATGGAAATGGACATTTGCCAGTTCAAATTAAGGGGGTTCACACGCGTCAACTCGCCCTGTTTTCTTCGGGCAAATGACCGTCGCGGATGTTTCGATTCACAATTTCGCGCATCCATTCTAACGTTTGAAGAATTCCAGAATCCTTAACGACAACGTTGCAGTGATGATGCCCCCAGCCCAGATTGTAGGGCTGGTGATTGAGCGCATCGTATCGCAGTTCGGCGATGTGAAACAGATTCAACTGCGTTATGGTTAGGTCAAGCACGACTCGCCCTTCGGCTTGTGCCATCCGGCTGAAAAAGCCCTTTGCAGACAATTCATCAAGGCATAATGGGCAAACGGTTCGGCCCTGGGAATTCAAAATGCGTTTCTTTATCAGTTTTTCTAGATCGAGGAGTCCAGATTGTTTGCAATGGTCAAGTGTTGCCGCTTTACGGGCAGCTATTCCTTCGGGCGTCATTCCATTGGAAAGTGCAACATTCCCCGAATCGTTACATAGCCAAAACAATGCCTCAAGTTGGTGCCAGCACTTTGCAATCGTGGTGCTGCTGGCATATTCGTAAACACGGATGCCCGCTCCTTTGTTGGAAGTCAGTTCGAAACCCTTGTTAATTTTGCCGCCGTTCTTGATCGCGGTGGTGGCTGAAATTCGGGCAACATAGTGACCACCGAGGGGCTCTAGTCGATTCGTCGCGGGTTTCCATCTCAGACTTAATGGATGATTTGCCTCCCATTGTTCTCGCGTCTCATAAAATACCAGTGCATTTTTTCCGAGTGTCAGCCCCTTGCTCGCTAACTCAGCCGTTATGTTCGGATTGCTGAAGTAATCCGTCGGAGATACAAGAACAATGAATCCGGACTCATACATCTTCGGGCCGTCCTTTGGCTTGACGCACAGGGTCCAGCATTGATATGGGATCAGCACTGTGCTCGAACGACTCACCCGATTCTGGTAGATTTCATCGTCGTCAGCGCCGCGGGTCTGACCAGTCTTGTAGATTTTACGTTCCAGTAATTGCGGAAGCTTGGCAAGTCGTGTCGTAGCCACTTTACTTATTCCTCGCTTCCGCAATCACGCGTTCCGGCAATGTGCCAAGTGCTGTGCAGATTCTCTCAAAAGTCTCGAGCGTAGGGCTCTTGAGTCCACGTTCGAGAATGCTGATGTATGTTCGATCAACGCCTGCAAGCTCGGCGATTTTCTCTTGAGAAAAGCCGAGGTGTTCTCTTTTCGCTCGCAAAACACTGCCGACCATGGCTTTGAGTTGTTTGCGCATCTCGAAGATGGTAGTGATGTGGTGGCGTTTTGTCCGCTGACTATAGTCGGAACATGCGCCGTGCTATTCTACCGCCGGAAGACTTCCGTAAAATCCTCCCTGGCACAGCTTTTGGCCGTCATTTCTCCGGCTCGGATTGTTCGGAGAGAGATGCCGCAGGGACGCAACTGCTGGTTTAGCCGCAGGTCGCTGATTTCCTTTCCGTTGCGCATCGACGACCAGGGGCGGTCCGGCGAATTGTTCAGTCCCGCCACCAGCGATCGGCTGTATATGCTGTTGGCTGAAGTGTTCTGGAGTCAGTCCTAATTATTGACACAAATTTAGCGTTGCCGCGATTCGTGCATCGAGCGGTCAAGCCGCTTTGTCCAAAGCCACCGAAATGCGCAAACCCAGCGGCTTTAGGATTTCCTGCAATGTTTCCAAGGTCGGGTTGCCTTTTTTTGAGAGAATTTTGTAGAGGCTGGGCCGCTTCAGCCCAACGCGGCCGGCCAGACGGCCCATGCCGCCGACGGCCTCGACCACGTCTTTGAGCGCAATCAGAAACGCCGCGCTGTCCTTTTCCGCCAGCACTTGTCCCAGATATTCCGCGGCGTAACGCGGGTCTTCCAGCCGTTTCAGCAAGTTCTCTTTGTAATTTTTAAGACGCATGTTTTGTAAATATCCAGCGGCAAATCATGGTCGTTGACTCCGTTCACTGTAAAGTTGTTTGTACTATGGGTGCGGGAGATGAAGTCGCCTGCGGCTGCGGCTCGCGCGATGCCGCTATGAAGGCTTCCACTTCGGACCTTGGAATATAGCGCCGAAAGACTTCGGTGAAATCCTCCATGGTATAGCCTTTGGCTGTCATTTCCCCGGCCCGGATTGTCCGGGGCCGGATGCCGTATGGGCGCAACTGCTGGCTCAGCCATAGTTCGCTGATCTCCTTGCCATTGCGCATTGACGACCAAGGGCGGTCCGGCGAATTGTTAAGTCTCGCCACCAGCGACCGGCTGGAGATGCGGTCGGCGGAGGTGTGGACGAATTGCACCAGAATATCCATTAACAATGTGCTCATGGGACAATTCTCCTGCGCGCTGGCGGTCAAGCCCACGGCGGCTTGCCGGGCCAGTTCCGGCCAGGGGCCGCCCGCCAGGTCTGCCAGGGTCAGCAACGGTTCCCAGATGTCCCCGGCGCGGTCGTTCATGTTGGGGGGAAGACCGGGTCGCGCCTGGGCAATTTCTTCGGCATGGTCTTGCGCGAATCGCCGGCGCAAGGGCGTTGCGTCCAGATTTTTCAATCGTTCGCAGGTTTCGCTCGCGGTCTTGCGCTGCATCCGAATCACGATGCAGCGGTCGGCCAGCGTGTCCGGCAAACGGCCAATGGCGGCCATGATCTTCGGACACCAGCAGGAAAACCGGACCAGCCGGGTGGCACCGGGAGTGACCGAGTCCGATTCGCCGTCCGGCGGGCCGGACGTGATGGGCAAATTGCAGGGGGTGAATTTATTGGCGACTCTCACCACGTAGGCCGTTTTGCGGCTGTAGCCGGAATTCAAAATGCCGCGCAATTCGTCGTTGCCCTGCAAAAACGTGTCCGCTTCGTCAATCAACAGCGTCGGGCGCATTTCTTCGATGACCCGGAAGAGCGCGGGGGAACTAATGTTGGCGGCGACGACAGGGCGATTAACCAATTCGCTGAGCACGGTGAGGAGGGTGGTTTTGCCGCAACGTTTTTCCGGCGATTCCAGGCCCAGATAAGTGCTGACATCGCGCCATTGGAAGGCGTAGGTGTGGAGCGTCCACAAGGCCAATGCCTCGGGGGCCGATTTTGGCAGGACGACATAACGCCCGAACACCTGGCACAGATCATGGAGAAGCGCCGCGCCATCGACCGGCTCCGGCCACGGCTCGACCTCGGGCATTTCCAAAATGGAGGGAGAGACACCGAGCCGTCCGCTGGTTTTCATCATGGCAGCGGCACCTGGACAAATGCCGTCCAAGTGGTGAAATATTTGTATGCGGCTGCCCGACGAACGTTTCGACGTAACGGAGCAGGCAATTACAGTGCGCCGCGTGGCGCTGTCACCGGTCACTTCATTGTATCCGTCTGAGCAGCCGGGCTTGGTTTCCGGAATCGAAAAATTCGATGCAGACACATTTTTATCAATTTAAGCCTTTGGCTGGCCGGGCTTATGGTTGCGGCATGAAAAGATTGAAAGCTTTGCTCTTTCCCATGAGCGCCCTGGTGGCCATCCTTACGTCCGGTTGCGTGTACGTCGGCAGCGACGGGCACTCGGACTCTTCCTGGCCAAAACCCGTCGTTGCGAAAGATTTCCGGCAATTCGAGGGAGTCTATCGGAACGACAGCCTCATGGCCAAGCGTGATAAAGACTTGGTGCCTGCCAAGCTTTTCGACTTCTTAACCGGCGAAGGTCATTCACATGGCGACAGTGGAAAACGGGTCGAACTTCGTTCTGCGCCAGACGGGAGTTTGTTGCGCGTGCGCTTATTGGACCAGGAAAACCGCGAGATTGATTCCGCCACATTACCGCGCGGCATGGCTTTCGCATTCTCCGACGGCGCACTGGTTCTTTACGGCCCTTTTTCGGGGCGACGGAGTGACACAAGTAACTTCGGCCCCTACACACAGTATGAACGCGACAAATTATGCATGGCATCAACCGGCGGCCTCCTTGGGCACGAATCCGAATATGAAGTGGGCCTCTTGTTCGACCTTATTCCGGAGGCAAGCAGGAGTGGATCATCAATGTTTTGGCCCAAGCTCGCCAAATGAGAACTTTGTGTCAGCGCTTCGTAACGGGGTCAGCTATATTGACTGGCTGTCAGCTTATTCACGCTGCATGTGCGACCAATTTCGCCTTCGCTTTTGCCCACGCCTCCGGTGCGAACTCCTTGATCTCGGTAATCCTGGAGGCGGGCAAACGCGTGAACAAATCTTTGAGCTAGTCGAATGGGTTGATTCCATGTCGTCCGCAACTGCCAAGCAGGGTGTAAATCACCGCGCTTCGTTCCCCGGCGTCGGGATGCCCGACGAACGTTCGACGTAACGTATCCGCCTGGGGGAATACGGAACACATTGGCATGGGGCTTGAGGATGAACCGGTCAACGTCAATCGGATCCTCGCGTCATAAATTTGACGATCGCGGCCGTCCAATGCAAAAATGCAGCAGTGAATGGAACGCCGACGGCGTTCGTATTTCAATTCGAAAGAATCAATTGGTCCCCGTGAGTCACCCTGCGTTTGCGCGCGAGATCACGCCATGTCCACCAAACCCAGAAAACGCTCGGCACACACAACAGCAAGGCCACGCCGCCTCGGAACCAGAGGGGGCTTGGTTCGCTCCGGGAAAAAGCACGGACGATTTGTATTTCGACGATACCGCCAATGACTTGTCCCGTGGTGGATTGCGGACCGATTTTGGAAACCAGCGCTTGCTCACGCTCGGCAGTGGGAATTTTCTCAGAAGGTAAACCCGAAACCGCACCCGCCGCCAAGAGAACACAGACAAGCAGCGACACGGCGCGGCTCGTCTTGTCGCGACTCGCTTTTGCTAGAAACCAAATCGCGGCCAGGGAAACAAGTATCCCCAACATATCGTAGATAAAACCCCGATTCCACTTGGGTGAAAAATTAAAGAAATTCCAGTCAAAATCCCATCCGACGACGCCGTAAAGCAAGATGTTGCCGGCTGCCAGCCAGCCGATGCCAAGCATGATCGCCCGGATTATTTTATGGTCCTTTGCCAGAAACCAAATTGCGGTCGCAGCAAGAAGGACACCCAGGATGTCCGCGATCAACCCCGGATTCCACTTCAGTGGAATACCACCGAAACGCCCGTTCAGAACCAATCCGAGAATGCAGTCAAGCGAGATGCAACTGGCTGCCAACCAACCGAGGAACGTGATGGCCCGGATTATTTTATGGTCTTTTTCCACTTTCTTGAATTCCTTTTGCAGTAGATGGGCCTGCCCGATTTTCTCGACGGCAGCTTGGAAGGCCTCCGCCTCGTTCAAGCCCGATTTGATATGCGGTTCGATTTCCTCGCGCAGATGAATTTCCAGCTCCTCCAGAGGCGCGGGGGTTTTGATGCCCGCAGCCAGCATCTGCCGTCGCCATTCCGAAATTTTTTGATCGAGATTAAACATATTGTTCCTTCCACAATTGCTTGAATACCCCTGAAACAGTCACCCACTGTTCGCGCTGTCTCTCCAATGCTTTTTTCCCATCCTTTTTGAGCGAATAGTATTTGCGCTTGCGCCCGTTCTCCGCCTGTCCCCAACGCGACGCAATCCAGCCCTCGTCTTCCATGCGGTGCAGCACAGGATAAATCATCCCATCGCTCCATTCGATTTTGTCCCCGGAAAGCCGTTTCACTTCCTGGATCAGGGCATATCCATAACTCTCGCCCTCGGAAAGGAGGGACAAGATCACCGGCTCGGTCGAGGCTGCCACGAGTTCTTTGCTCAACATAGTGATACAATACATGGCGTTGCAATGTATGTCAAGCGGTAAAAATGGCAACAATGAAGAACTCTTCATTCTCCACTCAAGAGCCACGGTCCGAACCGCAACGGGAGTTGAGGAGGAGACGAGTGATGAATCATCTAGCCGCCTCAGCGACCACTTTGCGAAGTACCAGGGGAGCGGGAGCACGGATGACGAGAAGAATTTTGTGAGCGCACTACCGACGAAATAGGGACGGTGAAAGGAACAATCCAAGGCTGGAGCGGTTTAAAAAATGTCATGGCCGCAAGGCGGCTCGGCGGAGCCTCGCCCTACCTAGCGCAAGGTAGGGCGACGCTCCAGCAGAGCCATTGCCCCGGAGAAATTGAGACTACTGTTCTTGTTAAACTGCTCTAATGGCTGAATTATGAAGGTCAGGCCAGCGGGTTTTGTGACGGGTTGGGCAGTTTGTGACGGCCTTGTGACGGGTTAAGTACTTGACTGACAACATTTGTGACGGTGTGACGGCTTTTTGGGGGGATCCGCCGTCGCCAGGCTATGGCGCGACATGGGGGTGCGCTGTCGCCGCAGAATGGAGGGCGGGGAAAAGCGGAAATACTGAAAGGCTGATAAAACGCCATGCATGCCTTGCTGTCAACCTGCCCCGAATGCTTTCGGGGTTGTGACCTCTTGTGGCAAATCCCCCGAAAACTTTCGGGGTTCGCGGTAATTCGTGTTATTTCGTGCTAAAGTTTTAGGGTTCGACGGAGTCGCACCCCCACCGTAGACTTCAGCGCGCCGAGATTTGGCGGGGCAAAAGGTCTGAATCCAGTAACATGTTACCGGGGTGTAGCTTTTTGTGTTACCAGTTAAGTCGTTGACTACGAAGACTTGTTACCGTGTTACCGATTTTCCGGAGCAAGCTATCAAGTGGAGCGGTCGGAGGCGGGTGATTGAGGGTAATTCGTGCCATGCGACTGAGCTCCGAACCCCGAATATTTTCGGGGGAGCCGCGTTCGGGGTTCCACATATTTTCGCATATTACACCTTATTTCCGCATACTTCCCGCAATCCACCTGCTGGTTAGCAGCCAACAGGCCCTTACGGTGCCCCAATTTCCGTCTGTCCTGCAATTGCTTCCTGAGTCTCAGGACCGCCCAATTCTTAAACCTCATACCCTCGCATATTTCCGCATTTCCGGGAAGGAGGGCTTGCAGTCAGGAGTTGGGGTCCGCAGTCAACAAGGCATCGGTTTCGGGGTAGTTCGCGGTAATTACGGCCAAAAAATTCTTCCTCCGCTACTACAAACTGATGAGACGCGTTGGAAATTCGGGTTGTTGTTGGGCCAGACGGGCAGTCGAAGCCTGTCCGCAGGCATACTCTACTTGCTGCGCTTGTCCAGGCGGACCAGCACTACCCCATGCGCCGGGACGTCCGCCGCAAACTGGCCGTCGAACCGGCCTAAGTCCTGTTGCCGCCATAGATCCCGCACCATGCGTTTGCCATGCAGGTTCAGGTCAGACCAAAAGACGGTGGCCGGATTGTTGACGGACCCGACGTTGAACAAGCCAACGGCTTTGGAACCGTTTTCAAGTTCTTTGACATAAATATATATTGGCCCGCTGACCGCCGCGCACGTGGCCTGTTTGCCCAAGGCATCCTGATCCAGGGCGAGCACTTCATCGTTAGACAACAGGCTGAGGGTGAAAGCGTCGAGCTTCTGCAAATCGCAACCCAGCAGCAGCGGGGCGGACAAAAGGCACCAAATATTGATGTGGGTATATTGTTCGTCGGGGGTCAATCGCGTCGGATGTGGCTGGCCCCATCCCACCCAGCCCACAACCAGCATGTCCGGATCGTTCCAATGACCCGGCCCGGCGTAAGGCGCCCATTTGTCCTGGGAAAAACCCTTGGCGCGCACGGAGGCCCAAGTGTCCCTGATGTCGCCGGTGGTTCGCCAGGAATTGGCTAGTTTTGACAGCTCGGGCGCGTTGGTGAACGGGGTCGAGTTGGACAAGCTAAAGATGACGTCACGCCCGCTGTCGCGCAAAGCCCCGGCCATCTCTTTGGTTTCAGGAATATTGATGCGGGTCCAATCGTATTTGAGGTAATCGATGCCCCAAGCGGCCCATTGCCCGGCATCATTGCGCGCGAACGAATACTTGCCGATTCCCCACGGCAGGACGCTTCTATGGGGGCGGCTCTTTTCCTCCTTGGTTGGAGGGGACCATGTCCCTTGTTCATTTTCCGAACTGCCGCCGATGTGATTGGCGTAGCTGGTGGTCCAGGGCGTGGAATAAATTCCAACCTTCAAGCCCATGCCGTGAATCTGGTCACAGAGACCTTTCATGTCCGGAAAATTTGTGTTGCCCTGGATGGCATGGGACGGCCCGCCGCGAAGGCCCTGCCAGCAGTCATCAATATTAACATAGGTCCAGCCGTGATCGATCAGCCCGGACTGAACCATGGCGCGCGCGCTTTGCAGAACTTTCTCAGCAGTGACATTGGTGCCCCAGCAATTCCAACTGTTCCATCCCATCGCCGGAGTCAGCGAGATTTGGTCTCCGACAACGATGCGAAATTTGCGCCGGGCCGTCCCCATGGCGTTCCTGGCGCGAAGCGTGACCGCGTATTCGCCCGTTTTCTCAGCAATGCCGGTAATTTCGCCGGTGTTGGAATCCAGTCTCAACCAAGCCGGCAGGCCGCTGGCGAAAAATTGCATGGGCCGGCGACCCGTGACTGGAATGCGGTAGAGAAAAGGAGATCCCGGACGGACACCAAAGATCGACGGACCGTTAATGTGTGGCGCGGCCGCTGGCTTGGGTGTGAGAATAGCAGGCTGGTCATCCGCCGGCGCCGACGCAACAGCGATAAGGAGAAATGAAATTACAACAAACCTGTTCACGCCACATTGACGTTGCCGCAGAAATGGACCTGCAGGCCGATTTCGGCGAGCATGGCGGCTTTGATGCGGCAGGCGCGGTGGGCCTTTTTCTCATCCGGCGCATAAACGACCTGAATGTGATTAGCCTTGTGGCGGGCCATCATTTGGTCGCGCGAAATGCCATCGAATACAGCGTGCATGATGGGCCATTGCGGGGTGGTTTCGCGCCAGCGTCGCTCGGTTTCGGAGCGCGGGAGTGCCACCACTTTGCCAACGCCAAGATCGCAATGAAGCTGTCCATCCATGATAAAAATCCGGCTCCAGACGATGTGACCCGGTTTGCTGATGCCCTTGAGAGTGCCACCGCCCAGACGGAAATAAATCGGAGGCTGACGCTCACTAGACGCCCCTTTCCAGCCGCCAACGAAATGGGCGGGCGGAACGGCGCCGGAAATAAGCAAAACCCACACGTATTCGTTGAGGCCGTTGTTTTGATACTGCTGGCCCCAGCGAAGATCATGCAGCGTGTTTTCAGGGGCATGGCCCAACTGCCGCCACAAACGATAAGTGATCAGAGCGTCCAGTCCGGCGCACTCATCGACTTCATTGAAATGAGGAAGGGCTTCGTTGGCATAAAGGACGCGGCCTGTGCGAAGACATTGGACCGGCGGGCGGTCCACATTATTGAGGGTGCCCTCAACGAGGTCGCTGGCCGGCGCCAGGTCTTTCAGCCCTTGTTGGTATTGAATGCCGATGGTGTCACAGCCAAATTCGTCGGCGATGCGAAGCGCGGCAATATACATCTTGCATTGCTGAAGGGTCTGGGCTTTGGTCAGTTCCGCGGCCTCATTTTTACCCCAGTGAAACGTCATGCCTTTTTTGAGATACCAATTCAGCACGGCGCGCGCTTCGGCGCTGGTCACCCGGCCCATGGCGGCGTAAAGGGATGATTGACTGAGACGTTCCTTGAAAACGCCGGTGGGATGCAGCAGCTCTTCGGGAATAATGGCGTTGAACATACTCATGCACCCTTCGTCAAAAATACCCATGATGGCCTTCCGTTGCTGGAATTGCCGGCCCAAACGGCGGCCCAGCTTTTCGTCGGCCAAAGGAAGTTTGACAGCCCGCAAATCGCGGACGTGGCTTTGATCGTGGGTGAGCCGGCCGCGGCCAAGCCATCGGCGCAAACCCTTTGTAAAAAAAGTATCGGTAAAATCCTCGCTCCACAGGGTGCTGTAAGGAATGGCCGCCTTGGTCATGGAGCCGTTCAGGTTCAACATGCCGACCAATCCCGGCCAGGTGCCGCTCCAATTGGCCACGGTCAAAATCGGCCCGCGATGAGTGTAGAGGCCGTGCAAAATGTGATGGCTGTATTGCCAAACTGTCTCCAGCACAATCAGCGGCGCGTTCGGGTCAAGGTTGCGAAAGACCTCCATGCCCTTTTTTTGCGAATCGATGAAGCCGTGTTTTTTGCCGGGATCAAAGCCGTGGGTGCGGACCGCAGTCCATCCGTTGGCTTTCAGAGTTTTGGCCAAAAGAACCTCGGTCGCGGCTTGGACGGGCCAGCACTTTTGATTCGCGCTCAGGCGCAGGTCGCCGTTGGCCATGAGATAAACATGTTTGACTGGTAGAGGTTTGGTCGTCATCTGTGTGCTTGCAAGTAATTGATGGCGTTGCGGAGCAGTCGCCCCGCGATTGGATCCTTTTGGCCCGATTCATAGCAAAGTTCGCTGGCCAGCAAAATTCCCTTTCCGACGCGTATTTCCAAAAGCGGCGTCCCGCAATATTTTTCGATGTCGGACGGTTTTTGCAAATAGCCGTGAATATCGCATTGGGAAGCGAGGGCGGTCGTGTCTTTGCGTGAGGCGGCGATTCGGTAAACCCCGGTGCAAGCAATCGGCAGCCGCCTTCCTCCCCGGTCAAACCACGCCAGATCCAGCGGCTCAATTCCAGAAAACACGGGCGATTCAGGCACATGCATCGTGACGATTTCGCCTTCCTTGGCGACAAACGCCTTTACTTTGTCTGGATAAAGATTCGTCAGGAAAGTTCCAGGATGGAGCAGCAGCGCACGTCCGCCTTGAGCGATAAATTCCAGCAGCTTCCAGGCTTCAGAGGGATGGGATTCGAAACCGGACGTGTCGCCAATAATTAACAGGTTCGTCGTATTTATTCCATCCATCGAAGCCATCTTCGCCAGCGGCACGCCGGACAGGACCCCGGCGGACCGCCCGCGTGGATCTATGAGAACGATATTGGAATCTTTATCCGGCCCGCCTTTGGCCCAGTCGGATGTGGCAACGACAATATCGTAGCTGTTTTCAGACAATATTTTTCCATCGGCCTCCAGGCTTAAAACGAGTTGCCCATCCATCCGCGGGGCGGGCAGGTCCCGGGGCATGGCAAAATCTACGTCCAGCCAGCGGTTATTATAATAATTGACAGGAGGGATTGCAACGCGGCCCTGGGCCAGAATGTTGCCGTCATTTTTCACTTCCCATGTAAGTTGGCTGGCGGGAAGCGCCGCACCGTTTTCCGCGTCATTGGCGATGCAAACCCGCCGATGAACCGTGGCGCCCGCATAAAAATGTCTGCCATACAACTCAGCGCTCACCAGAACCGGCTGCAGGGCCGTTTTCATCCCATAGTAAGCGGGCCAGGGTTCAATCTCCTCAACGGACCAGGGTTTTTTAAACCATGTAAAATAAGCGAAGTGAAGAACCCCCGCCATGGTATGCCGGTCGGAACGGCGAAAGGTTTCCGCCAATTCCTTGGTCATGAACGCCTGTCGTTTGAGAAAAATGGCCGGGTCGGCGTTTTCATAAGCATCATCGCCCACGAACGCCTGGGGGGTCTCATGCTTGAAAAGATAGAACCGGGTGGGATGCCCGTCATCATTGTTCGGATAGCCCGTGGCCATTTCCTGGCTGATCATCGGACGGCCCGCAGTATGGTATTCCCTGCCAAATTGACCGTCATACAAATTAAAAAAAGACTCGTTATACCAGCCGTAATAACGGTGCCCATCGTCAATATCGCCGTCGTCGATGCCGTTGGGCTTGACCACCGCTTGATAGCCCTTCATTGCCCCCTTTCGCACGTAACTGGAATCCGCGACGATGGGCCGGGTCGGGTCCGCCTGGCGCATGGCTTTGATCATGTCCCCAAGAATGAGCCATTTTTTCTTGAGCAGGCCCATGTTGGTCACATCGATGCTTTCAAATTTCATTTCATTGTTCACCGTCCAGAGAATCAAGCTCGGATGATTCCAATATTTGCGTATCAGGCTGATATTTTCGTCCTTCCAGACGTCAAGAAGATTCTTGTCGGGTGGATCTCCCTTCAACATCAGCCAGGGCCAGGTGCCTTCGAACGATACAGCCATGCCAACTTGGTCAGCCGCATCCAGCCACGTTGAAGTAAATGGCACGATGTGCGACCGCGTCACGCGGACATTCCCATCACGGGCCATTTGCAGAAAGCGCCGGGCCAATGCGGCATCGTTGGGCCGGAGCGTGTTGGGGAACGGATCGCCGCCGAGCAACCAGTCGGGCCGTCCGTTGAGCAAAAATTTGGAACCGTCCGTCGTGAATGTTCTAAACCCAAACCGCACTTTATAACGGTCAATGACCCGACCCCCGTCTTTTAGCCGGATCTCAAGACTATAAAGATTGGGTTCCTGGGGGGACCAAAGTTTCGGATTCAAATAGGGAGTGGCCAGCCGCAAATGTCCGGTCTCTCCCCCGGCCACTTCGACGGGCGTTTCATCTGGACTGGTGTAGAAAGCGGCGTTGTCCGGCGCGGCCGTAATCGCATAGTCCACGCTCATTTTTGTCGGCCGCCAGCCGGTGTTTAGAATATCCAGACGGATATCGGCTCCGTGGAGTCCAGGTTCGATGAAGCAGTCGCTCAACAGCACGGGCGGCGTCACGCTCAGTTTCACCGGCTGCCATATTCCGCCGACATCGTCCTGCAACATGCCGTGTGGCATTGAGTGGAGCATGTTCGATGTCACTTCCACGGTCACGGCCACGTCCGCAACTTCATCGGACTTATTCCGGGAGGGGTCCACCTCGCCAGTCACATGGACGGCAATCACGTTGCTGCCGGGTTTAAGGGTCGCGGTCACATCGCATTTCACTTCGCCAAAGAGGCCGGCATGGGCCCCGACCCTGCTTCCGTTCACCCATATTTCGGAAACCTTGGCGATGGCGTCGAATGTCAATATGAAATGCCGGCCCTGCAAATCCGGCGGCAGTTCGACATGGTGCCGGTACCAGGCCGCCTTGGTTTTGTGCCAGTCAAAAGTATAGGCGTCCGCGCGCCGTGTTTCCTCGACATACAGACTGTCGGCAACTCCCTTGGTCCGGGCGACTCCTTGCAAATCCGGGAAGCCTGTCTCACCGTGCAGCCAGGACAATCCCGGCGTCCAGAACTCCGGCACTTGCATCACATGCCATGAATGGTCGTCATAGTCCGGGGCAACCGGCCATTCCCCGGCGGCCAATTGATAATCCGGCAGCAACAGCCAATTGCCATCCAGCGAAATTTCCGTGCGCAGAGGATCAAAGCCGTCGATCTTCGCGGGCGTGTACGCCGCCCGCTGCGCCCGGCGCAACGCTTCCTTGTCGCTCACTGGCGCGGTCCAATTTTTGTCCCTGATGGCTAAAAATGCCGCCCTGTCTTTGCGTGTCAGCGGTTTGACCCGAAGATCGGAAAACTCCGCGGGCAGCCAGCCTCCGCCCAAACATACGCCGCCCTTCATCCAGGAAGCATCGTCGTCCACCACGTTGATCCGGGGCAATTTTTCGTCGTTCAAGTAAATCTGGAGGCGTTTCCCAAAAACCACGACGCGCAAACGGTACCAAACGCCCGGCGCGGGTTTGAAATCAAGAGGGACAAAACCCAGGAACTTGGTTTTACCATCCGGGGCATAACGAGCCAAATAAAGATCGTTGTCATTCCCGCCGCGCAAGGCAAAAACGTACCGGCTGTCCCGGTCCTGGCAGCGAAACCCGGCCCACAACTGCACCTCCGACGCGCCGTCCGGCGCCCTGGCCCGAAACGAGATCTCCGCGTCCTCCCATTCCCGCCCATCCACCGCAAAACCCCCTTCGATGACAGCCGACTCCGAGTTCGTTTCAACTTTGGCCCGGCCAACCAAACTCCATTCCCCCGGCAAGGAAGCGGGCAGCGCCAAAGCCGCAATGGACTGGTTCGGAACCAAAACAAGCCAAGCCGGCAAAGCCAGGGCCAACCAAGAGAAAAGCAATCGCGCCATCGTTGGTCGAATGCTGGACAATTCCCATGCGCCAGTCAACACCATCGGATGCTTCGCCAACGGCCTTTGAGATTTCGCGCCCGGGACGGGGGAATTTCGGAATTGCGCCTTGAACTTTGGGGGCAAATTGGCTCTGCTGACGGCAGGCGGGAAGATCCAATCCGCCGAACAAAGCAAAACATGTTGCGGCACGCCATCTTATCGCGATGAATAATACGCTGGTCATTGTTCCCACATATAACGAGCGGGAGAATCTTCTGGCCATGGCCGAACGCCTTGCCAGATTGGCGATACCCGTGGACTTGCTCGTGGTAGATGGGAAATCCACGGATGGCACCGGGCAGCTCGCCGATGAATTTGCCGCTAAAAATCCGGCCATTCACGTGCTGCATGAGACGGAGAAAAAAGGCCTAGGCAGGGCCTATTGCGCCGGCTTCGCCTGGGCTTTACAAGAAGATTACGAGTTTATCATGGAAATGGACGGCGATTTCTCCCATAACCCGGATGACATTCCACGTTTTATTGAAGCGGCCAGGGGGGCTGACTTGGTTTTGGGTTCGCGTTATTGCGGCGGCATTCGCGTCATCAACTGGCCGTTGAAACGGCTTTTGCTCAGCACCAGCGCGGCGCTTTACGTGCGCACCATCACCGGCATGCCCTTCACCGATCCGACCGGCGGGTTCAAATGTTTTCGGCGGCGCGCTCTCGAATCGATCAACTTGGATGCCGTTCGCTCCAATGGCTACAGCTTCCAGATCGAGTTGACGCACAAAATCTGGATGCAGGGAATGAGAGTCGTCGAAGTGCCGATTGTTTTCACCGAGCGTTTTCAGGGCTGTTCCAAAATGTCGGGAAGAATTGTCTGGGAAGCGCTGTTCATGGTCTGGCGGCTTTGGATTCAATGCGGTTTCCGCAGATCGCCGAAAATCAAACAAAATGACGGCGCAGCCAAATTGGCTTAGATTAGCCGGTATGAATTTGAAAGAACAGATGACGCAATTGGCCCGCCAGGCCAAGGCGGCGTCCCGTCAACTGGCCCGGTTGTCCACCGCGCAAAAGAACGGCTGTCTGCTCGCCATGGCCGCCGCGCTTGAACAAAGTCGCGAGGCTATCCAGGAGGCCAACGCCTGCGATATGGAAGCCGCCGCCAAAAGCGGTCTTTCCAACGCCATGCTCGACCGGCTCAAACTGGACGACAAACGCATCGCATCCATGGCCAAGGGCCTGCGCGAAGTGGCCGCCCTGCCCGACCCTGTCGGCCGGGTGCTCGACGACCGGACGCGACCGAATGGATTGCGTCTGCAAAAAATTTCCACGCCCATCGGTGTCGTCGTCATTATTTATGAATCACGGCCCAACGTCACGGCGGACGCAGCCAGTCTCTGTTTTAAATCCGGCAACGCCACCATTCTGCGCGGCGGCAGGGAAGCAATTTTCTCCAATCAAGCAATTGCGGAACGGATGATCAACGCCGCAGCCAGCCACTTGCCCGAATTTCCCCGGCACGCCATCCAGGTCGTGGCCACGACAGATCGCGACGCGGTCAGGGAATTGCTCGCCCTGACGCAATATGTGGATTTATGCATGCCGCGCGGCGGCGAGGGATTGATTCGCGCGGTGGCTGATTGTTCGAAGGTGCCGGTGATCAAGCACTACAAAGGCGTCTGTCATGTCTATATTGATCGCGAGGCGGACCTGAAAATGGCCGAGGAAATCGCCTTCAACGCCAAATGCCAGCGGCCCGCCGTCTGCAACGCCATGGAAACGCTGCTGGTCGATCAGGCCATCGCGCAACAATTTTTGCCCGCGATGGCCCGGCGCCTGAATGAAAAAAAAGTGGAAATGCGCGCTGATGAAATCGCGCGCAAGATTCTGGCATCCAGTCTGCCCCAGCCAGCTTCGGTCATTAAAGCCGTTGCCGAACAGGATTTTTACACCGAGTACAACGATTACGTTTTGAACATTCGCGTGGTCGATGGCGTCCAGCAGGCCATCGATCACATCAACCAATATGGGTCGGCCCACTCTGACAGCATCGTCACCCGGGACGAAGATCGGGCGCGGGACTTTCTGGCCCAGGTCGATTCGGCGACGGTTTACTGGAACGCCTCGACGCGCTTCACCGACGGCGGGGAATTTGGCATGGGCGCCGAAATCGGCATCAGCACCGACCGCATCGGCGCGCGCGGCCCGATGGGCCTCGAGGAATTAACCACCTATAAATGGGTGGGAACGGGCAACGGCCAGGTGCGCGCCTAAATATGAGTGACAAGCAGGGCATGCCCACCGCGGAAGCAAAGGCGCGTTTCATTCAGTCGCGCTTGCCCAGAGACGGGCTGTTCACGGGGCAGGACTGGCGCGTCTCGCCCACTCCCTTCCCCCTCGGGGCGGAACTGGCGGCGGAACTGGAAGGCTTGGGCCGGCTGCTGCTCCAATTTAATCGCAGCGTTAATTTGCTCTATCGCCAGAGTCTGGCTGGCAAACAGCCGGCATGGGTGGCAACGTGGCTGGACCAGGGCAAGCCGCGTGAATTGCTGGAGACGCAACGGGCCGCCGCATTCAAGAACGAACTCCCCCGCGTCATCCGCCCGGACATCATCTTGACTGAATCCGGCCCCTGCATCACCGAGCTGGACAGCGTCCCCGGGGGCATAGGATTGACAGGATGGCTCAACCAAACCTATTCCGCGCTGCCCGGAGGCTCTTCCCCGGTCATCGGCGGGTCGGACGGAATGGCACAGGGTTTCGCCGGCATTTTTGGCGATGCGCCAGCCGTCCACATCGTCATTTCCGAGGAGGCCCAGACCTATCGGCCCGAAATGGCCTGGCTGGCGGAACAACTGGGCGAAAGATTCAAAGTGCGCGACACCCGCTTCGAACAGTTCGGGAAGGGCGACGCGGTCTATCGCTTTTTCGAATTGTTTGACCTGCCCCAGGTGTCGAATGCCAAAACAATATTTGACATGGCACTGGCCGGGGACATCCGCCTGACCGCTCCGCCCAAGCCGATTTTCGAGGAAAAAATGCTTTTCGCGCTGCTCTGGAACCGGAATTTGCGCGGCTTTTGGCGGCAGGAATTGGGCGAACGCTTTTTTGAGCGGATGCGGGCGTTGACGCCCTACAGTTGGATGGTCGATCCGGCCCCCTTGCCGCCACACGGGGCGTTGCCGGAATTGAACTTGACAGACTGGGGGCAACTCAAGGCCCTTTCGCAACGCGAGCGCGAGTTGATCCTGAAGGTGTCCGGCTATTCCGACAAAGCCTGGGGCGCGCGCGGCGTGCATCTGGGCAGTGACCTGTCCACTGGCGATTGGGCAGTGGCCGTGGATCTGGCCATCAGCTCATTTGCGACGTCGCCTTACGTCTTGCAACGCTACCACCGGCCCGCGCTGCTGAAGGCGGAATGGTATGATTTTGCCAAAAACGAAGTGACCCCGATGCCCGGGCGGGTCCGCCTGTGCCCCTATTATTTTGTCGCCGGCGAAGGCGACGCCGCGCGAGCCAATCTTTCCGGGGTTTTGGCGACGATCTGTCCGGCTGACAAGAAGATAATCCACGGGATGAGCACGGCCATTTTAGCGCCATGCTCGGTTTAGCGTCGTCCGTCGTACCATGGAGCGCAAGCTTCGCGGCTTGTGATCGTTTGCCGCGGGCGAAAAACCGCCTTACGCATAAAGCCGAACCATTCACCGCGCGAATAAAGCCGAATCTTGCGGGCCGAGGTCAGCACGGGATGGCGATACAGTATGACGACTTCCCGGCTCTGTTCCCGCGCGAGCTTGTTCAATTTTTTGCTGAAATCGATTTCTTCCGACGCAAATAGTTCCTGGCTGAATCCGCCCACCGCGTCAAAGGCCGACCGTTCGCAAAAAATAAATGAACCTGCCACCCATCTTCGAATGCGGCTGAGAATGTTCCAGGTGCCCGTGGCGCAATCAGCCAGGAAATGGCGTTCATCCAGGCGCACGGTGCATCCGCCGGCCAGACATCGGCCTGCCTCGATTTGTTGGGCGACTTCGGCAAAAAGTTCGGGCGTCGGGTGCGAGTCCGCGTCCACAAAAATAAACCAGTCGCCCGTGGCGGCGGCAGCGCCGGTGTTACGGGCACGGGCGATTTGATTGACAGGTTCAAAGACCACTTCCGCTCCGGCGGCGCGGGCCAGATCAGCAGTCGCATCGGTGGAATTGTTATCGCAGACGATCATTTCAGCCGTCCAGCCGCGCTGGCTAAAACTGTTCATAGCCGCCAGAATGACACTCAGGCTGGCGGCGATCAGCTTTTCCTCGTTGAAGGCCGGAACAATGACCGAAATTTTCATGGCCAAAAGCTTAACGCAAATCCACCCGATTTCAAAGCCAAGCTTGAGACTGCGCTTAAATGGCCGTACTATGGCAGTGTGATTCGATTTGAAAGCCAGCGCGAGTTTGCCTTTCCGCCGGAACTGGTTTGGCCCTGCCTGAGCAAAACGGACTGGCTCAATCGCGCCCTGGGCTTTCCCCCAGTCAATTATCAGATTGAACCACGACCGGAGGGCGGCAGTTGGGTCACCGCACGGGCCAGACTTCCGTTCGGAAACCTTCGCTGGCGCGAGTGGCCATTCGAGTGGACGGAACCCAACTTTTATCGCGTCCGCCGCACTTTTGAAAACGGACCCTTCACTGAAACCCGGGTGGGAATGGATTTGCGGTCGGAGCCGGGAGGACGAACTCGCGTCGTCGCTTATGCCGAAATTTTTCCACGAAGGGGCATCGGCAAACCTCTGGCCAAATACGCGTTGGGCCCAAAAATGAAACGCGGCATGGAACAATTGATGGCTCATACCGAGGAATTCCTGCGTGGAGAAACCCGCGTCGTCCTGCCCAATTTGCCCATCCATCCGGTGATTGACACCGCCCTGAACGTCGGTTTGGCCAAGCTGGAGGACAGTCAACCGGCCGAATTGGTTGAAAAACTTGAAACGTTTCTCCGCGAAACGCCCGACGTGGAAATGACTCACATTCGCCCGTTCGCCATTGCCCGGAAATGGAAGGAGGAGCCATGGAAGGTGGTTCGCTTGTTCCTGCATGCGACTCGGTGCGGTTTGCTGGACCTCAGATGGGAAGTGCTCTGCCCGAATTGCCGATCCACCCGCGAAACTCCCGCCAACTCCCTTTCGCAACTGAAACGGACGAGCCACTGCGACGTGTGCCAGATCGAATTCGATGCGGAGTTCGACAAGTCGGTCGAACTCAAGTTCGCTGTCAACCGCGCCGTGCGTCCATGCGAAGATCAAACCTTTTGCCTGGCCGGGCCTGGCGGCAAACCGCATGTGGTCTGCCAGATTTGGCTCGAACCCGGCGAAGAACGGCTTTGCCCTCTGCCCGACTTGACTCGTCCTCTGCGCTTGCGCTCTCCGCAAGTCAAGGAACCGTTAATGATGCGGCCGGAGGATAGTGTGGCGCAGGATTCGACCGCAACCATTTCATGCGAGCCAGCAGGATTCCGTGTTGCCAGCGGACCTCGCAGCGAACAATCTGGCGCGGTCCGGCTGACCAATCCCAATCCATTTCCGGTGCTCTTAAGCTGGCAACAGACGGAATGGAGCGAGGATATTCTAACCGCGGCCCGCGCTACAAACTGGCAGGAGTTCCGCGACCTGTTTGCCAGCGAGACCATATCTCCTAACGAACAAGTCACCATCGGTTCGCAAGTGATCTTGTTCACCGATTTGCGCGGCTCAACGGCCCTGTATCACAGCATCGGGGACGGACCCGCTTATGCCTTGGTGCGGAACCACTTCTCCACCCTCTCCGAAGCGATCAGTTCGCATCACGGCACTGTTGTCAAGACGATTGGCGATGCGGTTATGGCAGTGTTCAGCCGCGTGGATGAGGCCCTGGCGACCGTGCAGGAGAGTTACCGGCAACTTTCCAGCGGTCAATCCGCTTCAACAAATCCATTGTTGCTCAAGTGCAGCCTGCATGTCGGCCCGTGCCTGGCTGTCAATGCGAATGACAAGCTGGATTTCTTTGGTACAACGGTCAATTTGGCGGCGCGGATGATCGAGTGTTGTCAGGGGGGCGATCTTGCTTTCTCAGACGAACTTCACCAACGTCCCGAAACCACCCGTTTCCTCCAGCAAAGCGGCTATAAGCCGCAGCCACTGGAAATTCGCCATCGCGGATTCGATTCTCCTCATCGGGTTTGGAGAATCCAGATGGATTGATTACGAAAAAATGGATTGCCAGCGCGCAGCTTTTCCCCAAGGGTTTCGCCGTGCGCATCGTCAAGACAATTGCCGCCATGCAGCGGCTCGCCGGGCAATGGCAGCGGAAAGGCACTCCTGTCGCCTTTGTGCCGACGATGGGCTATCTGCATCACGGCCATCTCAGCTTGATCGTGAAAGCCCGTGAGTGCGTTGGCCGGAATGGAAAGGTCGTGGTCAGCATCTATGTCAATCCCACGCAATTCGGCCCGAATGAAGATTTGGCAAAATATCCGCGGAACCTGGGCCGGGACAAAAAACTCTGTGCCGAGGCGGGAGCGGATGTGGTTTTTATTCCGTCCACCCGCGAGATGTACCCCGCCGGATTCAGCACCTGGGTGGTGGAGGAGACGCTGGCACGTGACATGGAAGGCGCTTCGCGTCCGTCCCATTTTCGGGGGGTAACGACCGTTGTGGCGAAGTTGTTCCAGATCGTTCAACCCGGTTTCGCCATTTTTGGGGCAAAAGATTTTCAACAAAGCGCGATCATCAGGCGCATGGCTCGCGATTTGAATTTCCCGATGAAAATCATCGTGGCCCCAACCATCCGTGAGACGGACGGACTGGCCATGAGTTCGCGCAACAAATATCTCTCGCGGGGGCAACGCAGCCAGGCGACCGTGCTCTGGCGGGCCATGCAAAAGGCCAAAAGCAAGGCGGCCAAAGGACCGATTTCCGCCGCCAAAATGAAACAGGAGCTATGCCGCCTCATTGCCCTGGAACCGGAAGCCCACCTTGATTACATTGCGTTTTATGATCCCGACACCCTGGCGGCGGAAAAAACCATTAGAAAGGGCACTCAGATCGTCCTGGCGGTATTCATTGGCAAAACACGGTTGATCGACAATGCGAGGCTATGAAGAATTTTGACTTTTTGGTCTTGGGCAGTGGCATCGCGGGGCTTTCCTTCGCCTTGAAAGTCGCGCCGCTCGGGCGTGTGGCCATTGTCACCAAGAAATCCCGCGCGGAGTCCAACACCAATTACGCCCAGGGCGGCATCGCCGCTGTCACCAGCAAGGAGGACTCGGTCGAAATGCACGTGCGTGACACGCTGGAATCGGGCGCGGGGCTTTGCCACGAGGACGTGGTGCGCACGATTGTGCAGGAGGGCCCGGCCCGCATTGCCGAATTGATCGAGCTGGGCATGAAGTTTTCCGAGCGGGAAATCAACGGCGCGCGTGAACTGGACTTGGGCCGCGAAGGGGGCCATTCCAAACGGCGCATTCTGCACGCCAAGGATGTGACGGGCCGCGAAATTGAACGGGCATTGCTCAATGCCATTGCCGCCCAACCCAACATCGAGATTTTTGAAAATCATTTCGCCATCGACCTCATCACCAGCCAAAAAATCCAGGGCCGAACAGCGGCCGCTCTTTTGGACAATCGCTGCCTCGGCGCCTATGTCCTGGACAAAGGCCGGAACGCCGTCGAAACCTTCGCCGCCCGCTCGGTGCTGCTGGCCACGGGAGGCTGCGGCAAAGTTTATTTGTACACGACAAATCCGGACATTGCCACGGGCGACGGCGTGGCCATGGCCTATCGGGCGGGGGCGGCCATCGCCAACATGGAATTCGTGCAATTTCATCCCACCTGCCTTTTTCATCCCAAGGCCAAATCGTTTCTGATCAGCGAAGCCGTGCGGGGCGAAGGCGGCGTGCTGAAAAACAGCGAGGGGGTGGCTTTCATGGACAAGTATCATCCGCTCAAATCGCTGGCCCCGCGCGACATCGTGGCCCGGGCCATCGACACTGAAATGAAAAAAAGCGGGGCGGACCACGTTCTTCTCGACATCACCCACAAGCCGGCTGACTTTATCAAAGAGCGTTTTCCCAACATCTATTCCACCTGCCTGCAATTTGGGGTGGACATCACCCGGGAGCCGATTCCCGTTGTGCCGGCGGCGCATTATCAATGCGGCGGGGTGATGACCAACGTCGATGGACAGACGGAAATCGCGAGGCTTTACGCGGTCGGCGAAGCCGCCTGCACCGGCTTGCATGGCGCCAACCGTCTGGCCAGCAATTCGCTGTTGGAAGCGCTGGTCTGCGCCAATCGCGCCGCCGAAAAAATTCGCCAATCCCCCGATCCCGAAACCGTCGTCACCATTCCCGCCTGGCAATCCGGCAGCGCGCAAAACGTGGATGAACTGGTAGTGATCAACCATAACTGGGATGAAATCCGGCGGATGATGTGGGATTACGTGGGCATCGTGCGCACGAACAAGCGATTGCAACGGGCGCAGAGCCGCATCGCCAATTTGCAGGATGAGATCCAGGAATACTACTGGGATTTTATTGTGAACAGCGATCTGTTGGAACTGCGCAACATCGCCACCGTGGCCGAATTGATCATCCATTCCGCCCTGCACCGCCCCGAAAGCCGCGGCCTGCATTACAACCTGGATTACCCAGCCGCCGACCCGGCCTGGGCGCAACGCGACACGGTGTTGCGCAAGACTGTCTGAGCGTGTCGGCCATGGGAGATACCCACCGTGACAAGTGACCCGTTTATGGCACAAGCCCGCAAAGTATGATCCGCCAGCAATTTTCGCCAAACGTCCCCATTGACCCAGGCCGGAGGAACCAACGCTGGAGGGTGGCGGCGGTTTGCCTTGTGCTGGCCGCAATCACCTTCGCCGTGTTCGGGCAGACGGCAGGCTTCCAGTTCGTCAATTACGATGACAAAAGCTATGTGTATGACAATCCGGTTGTTGAAAAGGGCTTGACCCTGCAGGGAGCCGCCTGGGCGTTCACCTATGGAAAAATCGGCCACTGGCATCCGTTGACGTGGCTGACACACATGGCCGACTGCCAGGTCTATGGCCTGTGGGCGGGCGGTCATCATTTGACCAACGTGGCGTTGCAGGCGATGGCGGCGGTGTTTTTATTTCTGGCATTGAATGAAATGACAGGGAACCTGTGGCGCAGCGCGTTCGTGGCGGGGGTATTCGCGATTCATCCGCTGCGAGTGGAGTCGGTGGCCTGGATTGCGGAACGCAAGGACGTGCTGAGTGGGGTGTTCTTCATGTTGACGCTGTGGGCTTATGCGCGTTATGCGCGCCAGCCTTCGCGCGGGCGCTACGCGGTGGTGGCGCTGTTGTTTGCCTGCGGACTTTTATGCAAGAACATGCTGGTGACTCTCCCATTTGTATTGCTATTGCTGGACTGGTGGCCGCTCCAACGCGCCAAGCTGGATGGAACAACCGGCGGGAAGGTCGGCGCGGCCAGACTTGAGGCGTTTTTTCGAGAATTGATCAAGGAGAAGATTCCCTTGTTCCTGCTCTCGGTTGGATCATGCGTGGCGACTGCTCTTGTGCCGGAAAAAGTGTTTGACTCCGAGCGGGTTCTCCTCCTTGAACGCATTGGAAACGCGGTGGTTTCTTACGCCATCTACCTGAGGCAAATGGTTTTTCCGACGGGGTTGGCCATTCCTTATCTGTATCCGCCGAGCGGTCTGCCCTTCTGGAAGGTCGCCCTGGCCTTTGTCGTGCTGGCGGCGATTTCCACAAGTGTGCTGGCATGGCGGGACAGACGCCCATACCTGCTAGTGGGCTGGCTCTGGTATCTCGGAATGCTGGTTCCGGCGATTGGGCTTATTCAAATCTCGTACTATTCCCACGCGGATCGTTACACCTATTTGCCGAGCATCGGGCTGGTTCTGGCGGCAACTTGGGCGGTGGGGGATTGGAGCGCGGGGTGGAAAAATCGGAGGGCGATGCTGTGCACGTTGATGGCTTTTGCGATTGGCGCGTTGATGGTCTGCGCCTGGATCCAGACCGGATATTGGAAAGACAGTATCACCTTATGGACCCACACGCTTGACTGCAACCCGGGCAACGACGTGGCCCACTACAATCTTGGCCTGGCTTTTGATCACAAAGGCAGGGTGGACGAAGCGATCACCCACTACCAAAAAGCATTAAAAATCAATGCCAACAACGCGGAAGCCCACGACAACCTCGCCACGGATCTTTTTCAGAAGGGACAAATAAGCCAAGCGATTGACCATTACCATGAGGCGTTGAAAATCAAGCCAGACTTCGCGGAAGGACACTACAACCTCGGCAACGCTCTTTTGCAAACGGGGAACGTGAGTGAAGCGATCGCCCATTTTCAGCAGGCGCTGCAAATCAAGCCCGATTACGTGAAAGCCCACAACAACCTCGGCAACATTCTTCGCCAAGAGGGAAGAGTGGACGAGGCGATCACCCATTTCCAAAGCGCGTTGGAAATCAGGCCGGACTTCGCGGAAGCCCACTTCAACCTCGGCACTGCTCTCCAGCAAGAAGGAAGAGTGGACGAGGCGATCACGCAATATCAGGTGACGCTGCAAATCCGTCCCGGCTACGCGGATGCCCACAATAACCTTGGCTCCGCTCTCTTGAAAGAGGGAAGAGTGGATGAAGCGATCCCCCATTTTCAAGCAGCGCTGAAAATCAAGCCAGACTTCGCGCTAGCGCACTACAACCTCGGCAACGCACTTTTGCGAAAGGGAAACGCCAGCGATGCGATCGCTCATTTTCAGCGAGCGCTGCAACTCGAGCCAGCCGATCCACGGGTCCAAAACAATCTGGCGTGGCTTCTGGCCACTTGTCCGGAGGCGTCGCTGCGCAACGGCAAAAAGGCGGTGGAACTGGCCCGGCAGGCCGACGTCCTGACCGGCGGGGAAAATCCGATTGTTCTCCACACCCTCGCCGCCGCCCTCGGGGAAGACGGGCGATATGCGGAAGCGATGGAAACCGCGCGGCACTCCTTGCATCTGGCGGAGAAACAATCCAACGCGGGGCTGGCCGCCCAACTTCAATTGGAGATGAAACTCTACCGGATAGGCAGCCCATACCATGAGCGCTGAACAATCACAACAATGGAACCGGTTGCCGCCCTTGGGCTTCATTCCTTATTCAAATATGACGAAAACGGGTGTTTCGCGGAGGTTAATCGTTTTTTTGCTCGCCCTGGTGACCGAAATCAAATATTCTGAAAACTCAAGGTATTTCTAATTTGCATGGCAGACAAGAATATCGAAGTTCACCGAACAAGGCGGAACAGCCCGCGCCGGTTTAAAATCAAGCACGAGACAATCGCGCATTTGGAAGGCGATTTACTCCGCCGCGTCCGGGCGCAGGAGGGATTGTCGCGCATTGAACTGGCGCGCACCCTCAACCTCGCCCCCTCCACCGTCGGCATCTATGTGGACCATTTGATTGAGGAAGGATTTCTTTCGGAAGGCAAACGGGTTGGGCGGGATTTTGGCCGGCCGCCCACGGCATTGGGGCTCAACGCCCAAGGGGGACGATTTATCGGAGTGGATTTCGAGGCGCGCAATATCATGGCCACCGCCGTCGATTTTTCGCAAAAGCCTCTCAGACAATTTCACGACACGATTGCGGAATCCGATTCCGTGGAGCATATCCTCAAGAAAATTGAACACGCCATTCGCGAAGTCAAAGCAGATGACGCCCGCCGCGTGCTGGCCATCGGGGTGGGTGTCCCCGGCTCGATTGATCCCTTGCGCGGCATCGCGCGGCAGTATAAACATATTCGCGGGTGGAATGACATTCCGTTGGTTGAGCGGTTGACAGAGCATTTCTCCGTGCCGGTATTTTTGGAGAACAACATCCGCTCGATGGCCCTGGCCGAGTTGTGGTTCGGGCAGGGACGGGGTTTGCAGGATTTTATCTGCCTGGGAATGCGCAGCGGCATCGGCGCCGGGATTATAATTGACGGCCATATTTATCACGGCGCGAAAAATCTGGCCGGCGAGATCGGAGACTGGCCTTGCGCCCCGGCCGCGCTGAGCGGGCAGACAGGGCCGGGCCGTTTGCCCGCGCTGGAAGAAATTGCGTCGCTGCGGGGGATTCAGGCGTTCCTGGCGGCGAACGGGAAAGACAATCCGTTGCACGCGCAACTGGGGGCCGAGTTCAGCCTGGCGCAATTGCTCAAGGCGGCGCGCGACGGCGATGAAACAATTGTCAAACTATTGGAAAAGGTTGCCTTAACGCTGGGACTGGTGGCGAGCCAGTTGAGCCGCGCTTTCAATCCGGACAAAATTATTTTAGCGGGCGCGTTCCCTGCGTTTGGGAGCGCGTTTTTGGAGCGAGTGAGGGAAAGCTTCCAGGACCTTTCCCGTTCTGATGACACGCCGCGTCTGGTGGTGTCCGACTTGGGCGAGTTTAACGGCGCATTGGGAGCCGCGGCGCTGGCCGTGCATGAGTGGAAGCCCGCCGCAAAAAAACGCCAGTCTTGACTCGGCGGCTTTGCCACGGCGAACCGCGCAACGCATCTAAAAGAAAGAGATATATGAATACACCCAGAGTTAAAGAAATTCTAAGCTGGTACGGCAGCGATAATCCCGGAACATTAGTCAACCTGGCCCGCTTGCTCAATCATGGGAAATTGGGCGGCACTGGGCGGATGGTTATCCTGCCGGTGGACCAGGGTTTCGAACACGGGCCGGCACGGAGCTTCGCCCCGAACCCGCCCGCCTACGACCCACGCTATCATTTTCAACTGGCGATTGACGCCGGCTGCAACGCCTACGCCGCGCCGCTGGGATTTATTGAGGCGGGCGCGCGGGATTTTGCGGGCGAAGTGCCTTTGATCCTCAAGATCAACAATCACGATGTTTTGCTGGATGAAAAGGACCCTTTGTCCGCCCTGACCAGCGGCGTGCATGATGCTTTGCGGCTGGGCTGCGCCGCGATTGGCTTTACGATTTATCCGGGGTCCGCCGCGCGCGTTACGATGTATGAGCAAATTCGCGCCGCCGCCGCGCTGGCCAAGGAAAACGGATTGGCCGTCGTGGTGTGGTCGTATCCGCGCGGGTCCGGCTTGAGCAAGGAAGGCGAGACGGCAATGGATATTTGCGGTTATGCCGCGCATATTGCGGCAGAATTGGGCGCGCACATCATTAAGGTTAAACTGCCCACCGCTCATCTGGAACAGGAGGCAGCGCGCAAGGTGTATGAAAAGGAAAAGGTCCCGATTGCGACCCTGACCGAACGTGTGCGCCACGTCGTGCAATGCACTTTCAACGGCAGGCGCATCGTTATTTTCTCGGGCGGCCCGGCCGTAAGCGATGACACGGTTTATCAGGAGGTGACCGCCATTCACGATGGCGGAGGGTTCGGCTCCATCATTGGCCGCAATTCCTTCCAACGAAAACGGGAGCAATCGCTGCAATTTCTGGACAAAATTATTTCGATTTACCGGCGATAGACGCCAGCGCCGCCGCCAAAATCCTGCTCAAGTTTAGTCGTCTTCTGCCGATGAAATCAGAAGACGATGAAATTCGACGATATGGGCGTGGCATTCCCGCAAGAATGCCTGCGTGCGGCTCTGCTGGTTTCATTGCTGAGTGTCTGGGTTCTGGTGGGCCTCTTTTACTACCTCAACCGTTATACCCGGCGGGAGGATTTCAGCATCTGGACAGGCGCATGGCTGTTTTATGCCCTGTGGTTGACATTAAGTCTGGGCTTGGGCGACGCGGCGCCGGGAAGTTTCCTTTTCACTGTCAACCAATCCTGTGTGTCCATTTCGGCCGTTTTACTTTTGTGGGGCAGCCTGCGTTTTCTCGGCATTCCAGTTCCGCGAAGATTGTCCGTCGTCTTCGCGGTATTCCTCGCGGTCTGGGTTCTCGTCAGCCCGCAGATGATGACCGACGCGCTCCAAATTCATTTGCCGGTGTTTATCCTTCTGGGCTTGAGCAGCCCATTCGCCGGGGTTTGCTTGCTCCGGTTGCAGAAGCAAAGGACGTTTGTGGGCGCGGGCATGTTGTCATTGGGATTTTTGCTGTGGGTGATTTACATCGGGAGCTACCCGTTCCCCCGCGAATATGGGAACTTTTACAGAGCCGGTTTCTTTATCGCCGCGGCGCTGCAACTTTTCATTTCCGTCAGCATGATTGTTCTTCTTTTCCGGGAAGCTCGGCGCGAAGCGCAAGAAGTGCGCGCCGAAATCGAAGCCGTTCGCCTCGAGCAATCCAAAGTCCTCAACACCAAGGAAGCCTGCCAATCTCTGTATAACCAAATGCGTGCGGCTGAACAAACCGAAAAAGCCGTCATCGAACTGCACCGCGCCCGTGAACGCGTTCTGGAGCGGGAGCGTCTCCAGGCCTTCGGTCAGATGGCGGGCGATGTGGCCCACGATATCAATAACGCGCTCTCCCCAATCACCGCCTACTCGGAACTGCTGCTTTCCACCCTGCCGGATTTGCCCGATGTCCCGCGGCAACGGTTGCAACGAATCAGCCAGGCCGCCGAAAACGTAGCCCAGATCGTCGCGCACATGCGGGAATTTTACCGCCCCGACCACTCGCCCGATCCGTCTGGAGCCAGCGTGGATCCAAAATCCAATGTTACGCTCCACATGGCCGGCGAACACTGCCGTCCCTTGCGCATCCTCTGCATCGACGATGAGCCGCAATTGAGGCAGCTCCTCCATGATGTTCTCGAATTGGAACACCACCAGGTCACAGTCGCGACCGGTGGAAGGGAGGGGTTGGACCTCTTCCTGGCCAATCTCCACGCTGGCGAGCCGTATGAAGTTGTCATCACGGACTTGGGCATGCCGGACATCGACGGATACCATGTGGCCCGCGTCATCAAGGCCGAATCGCCGCAAACGCCGATCATCATGTTGACCGGCTGGGGCACGATGATGAAAGCCGACGGGCAAACCGTCGCGGGCGTCGATGCCGTGCTCGCCAAACCGCCGCGCATGCAGGAATTAAGCAACCTCCTTTTTCAAGTCGCTGAAAGGAGCGCAACGTGAGTCGATTTACAACGCACAATTTTTGGCCGCTGGCAAGGTATGCCGCATTCTACGTGGTCTCCCGCGTCTCACGTATCGTCCTTCCATCCCGCCCCCTGTCGGGATAAGAACGCGCATCACCCCCAGCGGCCAAAGCCTGAAAACTGTAATACACGGTCGAACCCCGGCTTAAGCCTGCCGAAGCAACTGATTTGCCGCCAAAATGCGCAAAAAGCGCCAGATTCAGCACGTTCGTGCGTGTTTGATACATGGGTCTGGAAAATCGGCAACACGGCAACAAGTCCTTACAGTCAACGACTTAACCGGCAACACAAAAAGCTACACACCGGCAACATGTAGCTGATTTCGGCTTTTCAGCATTTCAGCTTTTTCCTCAAAGCCTTTCCACTGAATATTGCCCGGCCGATATTTAAAATGTCAAAGAACCATCCCCATCGTCCAGACGCGCCTTGCGGTGGAACGGTACGACCTCGAATTATTTTTATGTTTTAGCTTAATTTACCTGTAATTGCCAAAAACCGGATTTGCCACAAAAGGTCACAAAGAGCACAAAGGAAGAACCGCCACGGCCACGAAGGTTTGACACGGTAGGGTGAGACTCTGTCGAACCCCAAATAGATCGCTGCGACTGACTGCGACTGACTGCGACTCTCTTTGACTGGCGGCACCGGGTGCAGACCCCTCCCCCCGGGGGGTATACCCCGGAGAAATTCTCCAGAAATTGGAGAAATTTCCGACTCCAATTGCGCTCAATTTCAGCGGGATCATTCTGGTTTGCAGCCATATTGAACTTTTCGATTTGGAAAATAGGCCGATACCATGTTTTTGGAGAAATGCCATTTTTCTCCAATTTGTGTTGGAGAAGAGATTGACCGCGGAAGTATGGGGAAATCAGATTGAATTTATAACCGCGAAACACGCCAAACACACGAACAACCCCTGATCCCCGAATGCGATTAGGGGAAGCTTTCGAGTTCGCGTGTTTCGCGGTTAAGATCCCTTTCTTTACGTTCGCTCTGCATGTCCTGTCAAAATTCATAATTCTTATTTTGCAGGTCAATTCGCCAGTCCGCCATCCCGGCAAGCCCACCTCCCCGGAAATGCGGAAATATGAGGAAGTACCCGGAAATGAGCGGAAGTGTGGGGAAATCAGATTGAATTTATAACCGCGAAACACGCCAAACACACGAACAACCCCTGAACCCCGAATGCGATTAGGGAAAGCTTTTGAGTTCGCGTATTCCGCGTGGTTCGCGGTTGAGATCCCTTTCTTTACATTCGCCCTGAACGTCCTGTCAAAATTCATAATTCTTATTTTGCAGGTCCATTCTGGCACAAAGTCCAAAAAACCCGCATCCCATGAACCGATCTTTTTTCAGAACACGAAACCCGCATAAACATGGGTCGAAACGCGCGTCGGCAGCCTTTTTGTCAAGTATGAATTCTTGACAAGATACGAAAGCGGGGGTTTGTTTTTCAAAATTTGGTTATGATGCTCCATGTAATTTGTCTGCCGACCGCATTTTATTGGCCGCGACGACTGGATTGGCGGCGCTCTGCCGACTCCGCTACGCCGCATTTCTTGCCCTCCAATTCTTCGCACCTCGGAAGCAAAATGTGGCTCTTTGCTGTTTTCGGTGGAATAGAACTCATTAGAAGCCTGTTCTGGGAATCAGATTGGAGCGGGCAAGGCACACGTTGACCCTCCCTCCAACGATGCCACTGAGGGAACCAATGAAACAGGTATGTTGCTCGGAAAACCCCGCAACACCGCAACATTCGTTAATAATCAACGGGTTAGCCCGCAACACCAACTGCAACAAGCGTGCAACACACCCGCAACCTATTGCGGATAATCTCCTCTCACCCGGCAATCTGCACTCCCAATTCTCCCGCCCGCCAATATGGCGGAGGACGCGCCTGATAATCCGGCATAAATTGAGCGCATGTGCGGGATTGCCTTGTGTCGTAAAAGCTGATAGGGTGTTATCATGAAATTGACGGCCATAATCTATCCTGATTCAGAAACCGACTGGCTTGTGGCCGAGTGTCCAGAAATCGGCACTGCCAGCCAGGGGCACACCGAGGATGAAGCCCTTGCGAATTTGCAAGAGGCCACCGACCTCTACCTCGAATCCTTCCCGCAAACTCTCAAGAAGCCAGTGGCCATCCGCACGTTTGAATTGGCACATGGCTAAACTGCCCATCGTGTCCGGCACGGAGGCGGTCAAGGCTCTGCAACGACTCGGATTTTTCGTGGATCGTCAGCGCGGCAGCCATGCCGTCCTAAAGAAAGTCACCCCGCAAGGCGAGCGCGGCTGCGTCATCCCCATGCACCGGGAGGTTGCCCTTGGCACACTGCGAAGCGCACTTAAAATGGCAGGTGTCTCGCCCGAAGAGTTCAAGGATGCCCTGTGACTGAGACGGGTCAATCCGGCGCGTTTTGATTCCCAAATCATTCAGGCATTCTCCGTAAAAACTTTGCCCGGTTAAGGCCTGAGAAAATGTCGTCGGACATACCCATCAGACAATTTGTGCAAGTCGATGTACTGGCAGCGCCGGGCGAACTTGCGCCACCGCCACCCGATAATATAGCGAAGGACGCGCCTGATAATTCGGCATAGGGGAATGGTTGGAAATGGGACAAAAATGGCTTTGCAATCAAGAAGTTTATAATTTACAATGCCGCTCAATGCGACAAACTCTGGCCGACACGACATTTAATGAATAATCACCAGACGAACGAAAGCCCAATCAAAGTTGGTTGTCTTTTCGCAGCGATTGGCGGGTTTTGCCGAGCTTTTCAGGAAGTTGGTGCAACGGTGGCATGGGCCAATGAAAAAGACAAATTTGCTGCTGAGACCTTTCTTCTGAATTTTCCCGATGTTCGTTATTTAAACAAGCCAATCGAAGACTTAACAGCCAGAGGCGATTCGCTCGACCCCGTGGACGTAATAACGGCGGGTTTTCCGTGCCAGCCTTTCTCAGTTGCAGGCGAAAAGCGGGGGTTCAAAGATGAGCGCGGGCTGTTGTTTCTTCACATTATTCGCATTCTAAAAGAATTTGGCCAGAAAAAGCCGAAAATTCTCCTTCTCGAAAACGTTAAAAATTTCAAGACGCATGACAAAGGCCGCACGTTTAAACGTGTTCAGACCGAGATTCAAAAGGCTGGTTACTGGTTTGCAGAATTTAATGCAAAACTAATGAACACGGCGCATTTTACCGATATTCCTCAAAATAGGGACCGCATTTTTATGATCGCATTGAGTTGCGACCATTTTGCATCAAACAACTTTCAGTTTCCAGACCCACTGCCAGACGGTTCATTGCGAAAGGTTAAAGCGTTTTTAGACTTGGATCGAAAGGCACCCGAGAATTCTTACTTTAAACCCGGTTCGCAATACCACCCATTTTTTCAAGAAGCGATTGAGGCGGGAGAGCGGAATTCTGTTTATCAACTTCGCCGGAGCTATGTTCGAGAGAACAAATCAAACATGTGTTTTACCCTCATGGCGAACATGGGCGAAGGCGGGCACAACCAGCCCGTAATAAAAGACCGCTGGGGTATCCGCAAATTAACGCCGCGCGAGTGCGCCCGGCTTCAAGGCTACGAAGACAAGTGGTTTAAAATTCCAGAGGGGCTTTCAAAGTCGCAAATATATAAACAAATTGGAAACTCTGTGACCGTGCCTTTGGTGGTTAGCATCGCTAAACAAATAGCGGCCTCGCTCGAAAGCTTGCGGTTAGCAAAGGCCGCCTAACCTTATGCCGGGATTAAATTGGACATTTGCCAAAAATGACGGCGGTCAGGACAGCGGCCTCCATAACGCCGGGGTGGAAACTTTCAAGGGGAATTTCGACAGGTATCTCGCGCGAGAGATGATTCAAAACAGCCTTGACGCGCGATACGATACAAATAATCCCGTCCTTGTTAAGTTCGAGGTGTTGCAGCTTGCTCGCAGCGAAATACCGGATATGGACGGCTTGAAAGCCACTTTTGCCCGCTGCGCTGAATATTGGTCGCACGACAAGAAAGCGAAAGAATTTTTCCAACGCGCAGAGGAAATTTCCAAACAACAAAAAATCACCGCCCTGTGTATAGGAGATTCCAACACAACCGGCGTCCTCGGGAGCGACACTGAGAGATCAAAAAACTGGTACAATCTGATTCGTTGCGCTGGGTCTTCATCTAAAGGAGGCGGTGAAGGTGGCTCGTTTGGCATTGGCAAAAACGCGCCGTTTGCCGCAAGCCAATTGCGGACGGTTCTCTATTCCACCTTCAACACCAATGAGGAACATATTTTCCAAGGCGTCGCGACACTCGTCTCGCACAATCATTCTCAAGGCGGTATTTCCCAGCAAACGGGTTTTCTTGGCGGACCAAGTGGCGCATCCGTGAGGTCAATGTCACAAATTCCCCCAAAATTCTGCCGATTGCAGCACGGAACGGATGTAATCGTTCTTGGCTTCCCCGCATCGGACAATTGGCAGAACGACCTGATTTATTCCGTTTTGGATAACTTCTGGCCTGCAATTCATTTTGAAGACTTGGAAGTTAAGGTCGGCGATGTCATCATTAAGAAAGACAATCTTCAACTGTTGCTTGAGAAGTTCAGCGGCCAAGAAGGTTTTACTGCCAATCTATTTTATCAGGCATTCACAAAACCGACCCATAAGTTTGCTGTTGCGCTGCCGTCGCTTAAGGAAGCCACTCTCTATTTGATGGCGGGCGAAGCTGAATTGCCAAAATGCATTGCAATGGTTCGGAAGACCGGAATGAAGATTTTTGAAAAGCGCTTCCGCTCCATAATTCCGTTCTGCGGCGTTTTTATGTGCCGCAATGATGAGGGAAATAAACTGCTCCGCGAGATGGAGCCGCCGCGTCATGACGTTTGGGATGCGGATCACCCGGAAAAAGGCGCAAACCGCAAAATTGAATCCGAATATGTGCATTTCCTTCGTGATTGCATTAAAAAATTGACCCCGGTGGATGAATCAAAAGTCATTAGCATTCCAGGACTCAATCGCTTTCTGCCTGACGATGACGAAACGCCTGAAGAGAGTTTTGACGGCACGTTGAAAGAGGGCTACCGCCAAGAAACCCCTCAGCGCAGTCCGCTGCCTGAAAAAATCCCAGGACGGAAGGTGGACGCCAGGGCCAAGCCGATGCAGCCCGATCATTTGAAACCAGCCGATGCTGATAGCGAAACCGAGGACGGCGAAGACGAAGGCACAGGCCAGGGGGCGGGTAAAGGAAAAGAAACGACTGATGGTGACGGCAGGGGAGCAGGAGGGGGCAAAGAAACAGGCAACGCCGGAGGCGCGGGTGGCGCGCAAGGCGGGGCAAATTCAAAGCCTTCAATTCCCATTCGCTACCGCACCTACGCCCAGAATTCAGCAACCGGCGTTTATACGGTGACAGTCATTCCAGAACAGCAACCGGATTCTGACGCAATGCTGGTGATTTCAACGGTTGGTGACGATCAAAAAGCACCAGCAGAAATCAAATCTGCTCGGCTCTCAAGCGGCGGAGATATAGCTGTGTCTGGAATCGGAATTCTTGGTCCGCTCAAATTAACAAACTGCGGGCCGGTGAAGCTGGAAATTGTGCTGGTGGAACCGCTGCGTGTGGCGATGGAGGTCACTGCCCATGAAGCTTAGCCAACGTTCATATCCACATCCAGTTGTCGGCAATCGTGATGACGTTCCTGGAGCGGCGTTTCAGGCGGCAGTGGAAATGTCTTCCGACAAAGAAAATGTTTACATTGATGTAGATGTGAAATGCAGCAGTTCCACGATCAACCAACTTATTTCCGACGGAGCGGCAAAGCATGTCGTTCATGTCGAATGCAGCAACACCCTATTCCGTCGCGCATACGAATTTCTTGAGACTTCCAAGCGAATTTCCATTCCCGCAGAGAATCTAAATGACGCGGTTGAAGTGAATATTTTTGTGCGAGCGATGCGAGACGCATCCGGCTATTCGGTCGATGCCGCCCATCCTGATTATAACGGAGTAAAATTTCAGATTCGCCAAGGCGATATTCTTGCCGTAGGCGAGGGCCATATTTTCCACATCGAAAGCAGCTTTGACTCGTTAAGCCGAATCGGATCAATCATGCAAATTGAGGAGGCTAAGGAGGACGGCGACCTTCCGATGCGAGTGGACTTCAATGGCGATAAGATTCGAATCATTTTGTCGAAGGGTGATTTCAAGGATTACAAATTGCTAAAGGCGCAAGAGGGCTTGTCCGCCGCGCTCACCACCACGATTGTATTGCCTGTTCTTGTTGAAGCGTTGAATTTTTGGAAATCGGCCGACACGGACGAAGACGACAGTCTTCGTTGGATGCGCGCGTTGCGGGGTCGAATTTTGTTGCTGGAATTGGAGGACGAATCTGACAATTTAATTCTCGCCCAAAGACTTTTGGAATTGCCGCTAAAACGGGCGCTTGTTGCATCTCGGCAGTTAGCGGAAGCCACGTCATGACGCTCACGATTTTCAAAGAAACATTCGTAAACACCCTTCGCGGATCTGTGGATCCAAATCTTTCCCGATACGCCGAGGATAATTCTTGGGTCTCGGAACTTGGGATAAAGAGCCAGCGAGAGTTGGAAACATCTGTTGAACTCAAAGCGCCGCTGGAACTTTTGGAGCCTGCGAATGGCGACTTGAAGGATATTGAAAACGCCATCCGCGTCCATAAAGCTTTGCCGCATTTGACCCCGCTGCAAGCCCGGGACCCGCGCCTTTGGACTCGGCTGGCCCATGTTGAAAATTGGCCCTACATGCGGAAGCGTTGGGCGGTTGAAAAACACATAAAGGATAAGGGCCGGGCAACCCGCTTTATTGAATCGCGATACTTCGTCACGCAGGCGCAAAGCCGCGCATTGCTCAGAAATGGGATCGCCCGGCTGTGGTGGACTGCCAAGGTTTCTCATGATCCCGCAAGAGACAATCCGTATGAATTAGCGGCCGTTTTGTTGTCAACCCTCGACATCACACAACAAATTTTAGAGCGGGGTATCGGCCGCGCGCCAGCAGTCCTGATGGGCTTCCTGGAGTTTTTGAATCGCCATAAGGAACTCCTGCTCGCTGGGGGAGATGAAAACCGCACTCGCATCCGTCGGCTCGCGAAATTTCTGAACATGCACGGAGGTGTTTGCATTTTGGACTCTTTGAGCCAGCCGCAAATCATGGAATTGTTGGAAGCTGAACTAGCAAGGACACCGAAAGCATAATGGATGTTTTCAGTCGTCGCGAGCGTTCGCAAATCATGTCCCGAATCCGCAGCCGTGGAAATGCGGCAACGGAACTCCGGATAATTGAGCTATTTCAAGCACACAAAGTTACTGGCTGGCGACGAAATCAAAAGCTTCCCGGAAAACCTGATTTTGTTTTTCGCGAGAGGCGCATTGTCGTATTTGTGGACGGGTGTTTTTGGCATGGTTGCCCTCGTTGTTATCGTCGTCCTCGTTCTAATCTAAAATATTGGGATGCGAAAATTCTCGGAAACAGAAAGCGCGACCGAGTTGTTACGAGAACTCTCCGAAAGCTGGGCTGGCGAGTCGTTCGCATTTGGGCGCATCAACTTAAGAAGCCTGAATTCTGCCTCGCCAAGCTGCTTTGAGCCGTCCCTAAGACTGCCGCTGGCAATGCGATCTCGGAAACGTTTGAGGATGTTGCTGGACATTGGTCAGCGTGGTTTGAGTTTTAACCAGCATAATTGTATTTTACGGATCACGCTACACGGCCTTTCTGATTGGCACGCTAAAGTCCCAGCCGGGACGCGCAAGGAGAAAATCGGGATCATCTGGGAAGTTTGTACTTTTTATAGCATTGGCCGATGCCCCAATAGTCTCTGGCCAAGCGTTGTGGAGGGTTGTGTCGATGGCGTAATGGCGCCAGGCCGGACCGTCCCCACAGGCACTTGGAATGGCCCGTCCCAGAGCGGCGCATCGAGGAAAGAGAGCGTAACCATCCGTTCTACTTCTCTAATAGCAAAGCCGCTCTGGGACGGGCCATTCCAAGTGCCTGAATCCCAGTGAACTACGTCTCTAGGTACAAACTTCCCAGATGAACCGTTTATTCGGACTTATTCGTGGTTAAAATTCTTCCTTCTGCTTCGCGCTTATTTCGGCTTGGTGCGGTCCGCCTCGGTGGGGGCTGCTTCCTCCTTCGCCGAAGCGGCTACGGCGGACGGGATGGCCGACAAATAGGGCGCGGGTTCTTCGTGAAGGGCGGTCGAATCTGAATGAACCGGTCTTCCACGAATGGCGAGTTCGCGTTCGCGCAACGCGTCCAGCATCCGTAGTTTCTCCGCCATGGGCCGCGCGGCGAGGTTGCGGCGCAGGGCGCGTTTGCTTTCGAGAATCTTTTGCGGGTCAAAGCTCATGGCGCGTCGCTCAGAAATTGTCGTTCAAACTTGCGCCACGCGTCAACCAATCCGTGCCGGACGAGGATGGCTTGAAAACGCGCGGCGTCCAGTGCGCCGGACTCGATGAACTGGAGTAAACGGGCTTTGTCCTTGGCGCGTCCGGTCTGGAGCGCAATGGCGGCGAGGTGTTCGGCAGTGAAGACACGCGCGCGGGTTCCGTCCACGTCTCGTTCGACAGCTTCCTGCAAGGCCTCTGCCACCAGTGGAGTTCCCAGCGGCAGGAATTGGACAGGCCAGCCAGCCACGACAATGTATTCGCCTTCCATAGTGCCGCCGTACGCCTTGAGATAATCAAAAATGGGTTGCGGACTGATCAGCACGCTCCCCGGTTCGGACCGGAAAGCCACGAAGATGTCCACGTCGAGCGTAGCGACGGGCTCAAGATAGAAGGTGGCGCCCACTGCGCCGCCAATGGCGTAACGATCAATGACACCGTCAGCTTGCATCTGGTTGATTGCAGCGATGACTTTTTTGATGTCCATATATCAATCTGATCTCGCGCTTTTTGTTCAGTGGTCATTGCCATGAACCCACTGGGTCCGAAAACACTCGGAAACTGACGATTAAGCGGAGTGTACAGCCAGCGATGGAGGCAGCAAGAAGGTTTTATATCAAGGTTGACAGAAACGCCGGACTGGCGCTTTTTGTTGGTGTCATGAGTACTAATGCGCCTGCCAAAGAATCGAACGAACCCCCCATTCGCAAAGCCGACCCTTGTGTCATGGTCATTTTCGGCGCGAGCGGCGATCTTACCAAACGGAAACTCATTCCGGCCTTGTGCAATCTGGTGGCGGCCAAGTTATTGCCGGACCAATTCGCCATCATTGGCGTGGCCAAAAATGACCTGACGACGGAAAGTTTTCGCCAGCAATTGAGCGAGGAGATAAAACAATTTGCCAGTTGCCCGGTTACGCCGGAAATGTGGGACTGGTTCCAGAAGCGGCTGTATTATATCCGCGGCGAGTTTCAGGATCCGAAAACGTATCAAGCGCTCAAGGATCAAATCGCCAAGGCGGAAAAGGACCAGGCGGTGCCGGGCAATCACCTTTATTATCTGGCGGTGGCGCCGCAGTTCTTCGGTGAAGTGGTGCGCCAGCTTGGCGCGGCGGGTCTGGCGGAGGAGAAGGATGGCAAATGGCGGCGGGTGGTCATCGAAAAACCATTCGGCCGCGACCTGGATTCTGCGAAAGCCCTTAATGCCGGGATCAAAAAAGTGCTCGAAGAAAAGCAGATTTACCGGATCGACCATTACCTGGGCAAGGAGACGGTCCAGAACATTATGATATTCCGGTTCGGCAACGGCATTTTCGAGCCGATTTGGAACCGGCGTTACATCGATCATGTGCAGATCACCGCGGCGGAGACAGTCGGCGTTGAAATGCGGGGCGGTTATTATGAAACGGCGGGGGCGTTGCGCGACATGGTGCCAAACCATCTTTTTCAACTGGTTTCGCTCACCGCCATGGAACCGCCGGTTTCGTTTCAGGCCGATGCGGTGCGCGATGAGCAAGCCAAGGCCCTGCACGCCATTCAGATTCCCACGCCGGAAGAAGTCCTGACCATGGCGGTCCGCGGACAATATGGGCCAGGGCAAATCGGAGACGAAAAAGCAGTGGTTTACCGCGCCGAGCCGAATGTGGCGCCGGAGTCAACCACCGAAACGTTTGCCGGTTTGAAATTGAAAATCGACAACTGGCGGTGGGCGGGCGTGCCCTTTTATTTGCGCACCGGAAAACGCCTGGCCGCGCGCACCACGGAAATTGCCATTCAGTTCAAGCCCGCTCCTTTTCAACTGTTTCGCGAAACAACGGTGGAATTCCTGGAAACCAACCGGCTCGTGATCCACATCCAGCCGGAAGAGGGCCTTTCCCTGCGTTTTGGCGCAAAAATTCCCGGCCCCATCATGCACATGGGGCCTGTCGAGATGAAATTCAACTACGTCGATTATTTTGGAAAGACCCCGAGCACGGGGTATGAACGATTGATTTACGACGGCATGATTGGCGACGCCACCCTCTTTCAAAGGGCCGACATGGTCGAGGCGGGCTGGAGTGTGATCACGCCGATTCTGGATGTCTGGAAGGCGCTGCCGCCGCGTACCTTTCCCAATTACGCCGCCGGCTCCTGGGGGCCGAAGGAATCGGACGATTTGCTGGCGCACGACGGGCGGCATTGGAGAAAGATCGAATGAGAATCCTCGTCATCGACGTGGGCGGGACCCATGTCAAATTGCTGGCCACCGGGCAAAAGACGAAGCTGGAATTTGATTCCTCGCCCAAAATGACCGCGAAAATCATGGTGGCGGGGGTGAAAAGGACGCTTGCCCAGGCGAAATGGAAATACGATGTCATCTCCATGGGGTATCCCGGCCCTGTCCTGCACGACCGTCCGATCATGGAGCCGCACAATCTTGCGCCGGGCTGGGTCGGGTTTGACTTTCGTCGGGCCTTTGGCAAGCCGATCAAAATTATTAACGACGCCGCCATGCAAGCGGTGGGAAGTCATGCGGGCGGACGGATGTTGTTTCTCGGCTTGGGCACGGGGCTGGGCACGGCGTTGATTGCGGACCGGGTGGTGCAGCCGATGGAGTTGGCGCATCTTCCCTATAAAAAAGGACGCACCTATGAAGATTATGTTGGCCTAAAAGGATTAAAACGCCTGGGCAGAAAGAAATGGCGCAAGGAAGTGGCCACGGTGGTCAAACTGCTTAAAGCGGCGACCCAGGCCGATTACGTGATCCTGGGTGGCGGCAACGCGCGCTTGCTCAAGAAACTTCCCCCCGACACGCGCCTGGGCGACAATAACAACGCGTTCCGCGGAGGTTTCCGCCTCTGGCAAAACGCAAAATCCGGCCCAGGCCAGAAACAATTCATCTACTAAATCATTCACCCTATGAGCAAAGGAAAGGCCGCGCGGCGCAAGGTTGTATTTCTATTTGACGTTGACAATACCCTCCTCAACAACGACCAGGTCACCGTGGATTTGCAAAAGCATCTGGCGAAAGAGGTGGGCGCAATAGGCGCGAAGCACTACTGGACATTGTTTGAAGAGCTGCGCCGCCAATTGGGTTACGCCGATTATCTCGGCGCCCTGCAACGCTATCGCCTCAAATATCCGCACGACCTGCGGTTGCTGACGGTGTCGCGGTTTTTGATCGATTATCCCTTTGCCAACCGGCTCTTTGCCAATTCACTCGACGCCGTCAAACATGTCCAACGCTGGGGAACAGCGGCGTTGTTGAGCGATGGCGACGTCGTTTTTCAGCCGCGCAAAGTGCATCGCTCCGGCCTTTATGAGGCAGTGAACGGCCACGTCATGATTTACGTCCACAAGGAACACGAACTGACCGATGTGGCGTCGCGCCATCCGGCGGAGCATTACGTGATGTTGGACGACAAACTGCGGATACTGGCGGCCATGAAAAAAATCTGGGGCAAGCGGCTGACCACGATCTTCGTGCGGCAAGGACATTACGCCGTGGACCCGAACGTCGTGGCCAGTTCCCCCCCGGCGGACATGACCCTCGAGCGCATCGGCGACCTGCTCAATTACAACCTGCGGGACCTGCTGGCGGCGGCGCACGGCTCCGTTCCATGAATGGCAACGATAAACCCGCGGCCTTTGGCGCGCCGGGCATCGAGCCCCGCTGGACCTCCAGCGCCAAGGAAGGGTTCGGCACCGCCTATCACACCAGTTGCCGGCTCTGGTTTACGCTCAGCCACGGCATTGTCAATGAGATCTATTATCCCTCGGTGGACCAGCCCAACACCCGCGATTTTCAATACCTGATCAGCGACGGCGAATCCTTCTGCCACGAGGAAAAGTGCGACCTGGACCATGAGATGGAATATCCGGAGAAGGGCTGCCTTTTTTACCGGCTGACCAATACCGAGCGCAATGGCCGCTACCGCTTGATCAAACACATATTGACAGACCCGCATCGCTCGGTGCTGCTCATCCGCACCAAATTGGAAATATTGGATCCAGCGCTGAAGGACAAACTGCGTCTCTACGCCCTCCTGGCCCCCCACCTGGAACGGTGCGGCGCGGGCAATTCCGGGCGCTGCGTGGAAATCAGCGGGAGCAGGCTGCTGCAGGCGCAACGGGGGAATTTTCACCTGAGCATGGCTTGCACCACCCATTTCACGCGCATGTCCGCCGGCTACGCGGGCACGAGCGATGGCTGGCAGGACTTGCAGAATTTTAAAATGGATTGGGAGTTTGCCTCGGCCGAAAATGGAAATATCGCATTGACAGGCGAGATTGATCCGCGGCGCGGTGACGAATTCACGGTGGCGATCGCTTTCGGCCAAAGCTATCCGAGCACGGCGGCCAAGATATTGCAATCGCTGGCCGATCCGTTTGACAAACATCGCGAAGGCTATATCCGGCAATGGAAGCGCACCGTGGTGGACGCGGCGCACGAATTTCGCGAACACACCGGCGATGGCGGCGCCACTTATCGCCTCAGTCGCTGTATCCTCCTTTCCCATGAGGACAAGGTTTTCGAGGGCGCCATCGTGGCCTCGATGAGCATTCCATGGGGCGAAACCAAGGGGGACAACGACCTCGGAGGGTATCATCTGGTCTGGACTCGCGATCTGGTGCAAAGCGCGACCGCGCTCCTGGCGACGGGCCAGACCGGCACCCCATTGCGGGCCATGATCTGGCTGGCCGTCATCCAGCGGCCCGATGGCAGTTTTCCGCAAAATAGCTGGATCAACGGGCGCATGTATTGGGCGGGATTGCAGTTGGATGAAATCGCCGCGCCGATTCTGCTGGCCTGGCGTTTGCGGCGGGAAGGCGTGGGCCTTGGCCAATGTGATCCCTATCACATGATTCGGCTGGCGGCAGCTTTCCTGATGTTGGAAGGGCCGGTCACGGCGCAGGATCGCTGGGAGGAAAATGCCGGTTACTCGCCTTCGACCCTGGCTTCGATCATCTCCGGGCTGGTCTGCGCGGCGGAATTCATGGACATTGCCGCGGACAAGGAATTTATCCTCGCGTATGCCGACTGGCTCGAAGCGCACGTCGAAGATTGGACGGTGACAACCCGCGGAGAGTTGGTGGCGGATTTTCCCCGCCATTATATCCGCATCAACCCGACTGACCCCACCGCGCCCGACCCGCACGCTGATCCAAACACAACGATGCTGCAAGTGGCCAACGGCGGCGGCCTGCATGAAGCGCGCAACGTGGTGGGCGGGGATTTTCTGCATCTGGTGCGTTATGGGATTCGAGCGGCCAGCGATTCCATTGTGCGCTCTTCCATTGAGGTGATTGACCGCGTGCTGAAGCGGGACTTGCCGCAAGGGCCGTGCTGGCGCCGCTATAATCACGATGGCTATGGACAGCAACCGGACGGCGGCGCTTTCGATGGAACGGGGGAAGGCCGATCCTGGCCGATTCTGACCGGAGAACGCGGGCATTACGAATTGGCGGCCGGACAGGATCCGATGCCATTCATTAAAGCAATGGAAGGATTTGGCAACCAGGGCGGGATGATTTCCGAACAGCTTTGGGATGCCGATGATCTGCCCGATGGGAAAATGAAGAAAGGGCTTCCGACCGGAGCGGCCATGCCGTTGTGCTGGTCGCATGCGGAATACATCACCCTGGTGCGGAGCCGGCGCGATGGGGTTTGTTTTGACCGGGTTGAACCGGTCTACCAGCGTTATGTGGCGCAGCCGGTTTCCAGCCGGTTCGAGATGTGGACGCAGCGCCACCAAATCCGGCGGATACCGAGCCAAAAAATATTACGGGTCATCCTCGCGAACGAGGCGGCGGTGACGTGGTCGGCCGACCGTTGGGCCACGGTCAAAAACGTGGAGACGAACTGGAACGAAGCGTTAAAGTTGTGGTATGCTGATTTTGCGACTGAAAACTTGCGCAAGGGCGCGGTGCTGGAGTTTACTTTCTTCTGGAAGAAGGCCCAGCGTTGGGAAGGGCGGAATTTTGCGGTGACCGTGGAGTAATCAAGCGTTATGAGCGAGAAAATTCGAGGCTATGCGGCGACGGCCAAGGGCGGCAAATTGCAGCCGTTTGAATTTGATCCCGGCCCCCTCGGCGAGGACCAGGTGGAAATCCGGGTGAGCCATTGCGGCGTGTGCCATTCGGATTTGTCAATGGTTGACAACGAATGGGGCATCAGCGCCTATCCGCTCGTCCCGGGCCATGAAGTGGTGGGAACGATTGGCGCGGTTGGAGCACATGTCAAACATTTGCAGCCGGGCCATCGCGTCGGGCTGGGCTGGTTTTCCGCTTCCTGTTTGGTTTGCCATCAATGCATGACAGGCGACCATAATCTATGCCGGACAAGCCAGCAAACCATGATTGGCCGTCACGGCGGTTTTGCCGAACGGGTGCGCTGCCAGGCGGCTTGGGCGGTGCCTCTTTCTGACGTCATCCCGGTGGCCAAAGCGGGGCCCCTCTTTTGCGGCGGCGTTACGGTATTCAATCCCATGGTGCAATTCGGCGTGAAGGCGACGGATCGCGTTGGGGTCGTCGGGATTGGCGGCCTGGGGCATCTGGCCTTGCAATTTCTCAACAAATGGGGCTGCGAAGTTTTTGCCTTCACCTCCAGCGCCTCCAAAGACGCCGAAGCGAAGCAACTGGGCGCACACCATGTCGTCAATTCGCGCGACGCCGAACAACTCAAGAAAATTGCCGGCTCACTGGACTTTGTCATCGTGACGGTGAACGTCCCCCTGGATTGGGGGCTTTATCTCAAGACGCTATCGCCGCGGGGCCGGTTGCATTTCGTCGGTGCGGTGGCGGCTCCTCTTGGCATCACGCCGGTGGATTTGCTGGGTGGCCAGAATTCAATCTCCGGCACACCCATGGGCAGCCCGGCCACCCTCGCGACCATGCTCGATTTCTGCGCGCGTCATGACATTGCGCCGGTGACAGAGGACTTTCCCATGTCCCGCGTCAATGAAGGGCTGGACCGGCTCCGTTCCGGCAAAGCGCGCTACCGGGTTGTCCTGACCAACGATATCAAGTGACTGCGGCATCGGACGGAGCCAGTCAACGCCGAATGACGATCTGCTACGCTATCGGGTGGCACTTCTTCCGGTTTGTCTTTTCGTTTTATTTTCGGTGGCGGGTGTACAATGCCGAGCGGGTGCCGCTGACTGGGCCGGTCATCCTGGCGTCCAATCACGCCAGTTACATCGATCCCCCCTTGGTGGGCTCGGGAATCAGGCGGCAGATCAACTTTCTGGCGCGGGACTCGATCTTTCGCGTGCCGGTTTTGGCCTCGATTCTGCGCTCGTGGGAAGTCGTGCCGGTGGACCGGGACGGCGGCACCGGGCGCGGCCTCAAGGCGATACTGGATCGGCTGGCCCACGGCGGCGCGATCATTTTGTTTCCGGAAGGAACGCGCTCGCGGCACGGAGAATTGAACCCGGCGCGCTCCGGCATCGGTTTGACGGTGATCAAGTCCAACGCGCCGGTGGTGCCGGCGAGAGTCTTTGGGACGTACGCAGCCTATGGCGCGAAAATGCTCGTGCCCCGGCCCCGCGGGGTGGCTGTCAAGTATGGGCGTCCGCTGTTGTTTGAGGCGTTGCGGGCGGAGGCGCAAAGTTGTTCCAAGCCGCGCTTGAAAGAGATTTACCAGCAGGTGGCCAACGAAGTCATGGCGGTGATCGCCGGCCTGGAAGCGAAGGAAGATTGATGATGAAAGCTGTAATCCTGGCCGCTGGCAAAGGCACGCGCATGGGCGGGCTGACGAGGGAGATGCCAAAACCGATGCTGCGTGTGCATGGCAAACCCATCCTCGAACATATTCTGGCAGGACTGATGGAGGCGGGTGTGCGGGATTTTTTTATCGTCACCGGCTTTCGCGCTGAAGTGATTGAAGGCCATTTTGGCGACGGGAAAAAATGGGGCGCGCGGATCAGTTATGGCCGGCAGATGACGCAGGATGGAACCGGCAAAGCGCCCGAGGTGGCCAAAGAATTTGCCGGCCGCGACGATTTTGTCCTCACTTACGGGGACATTCTAGTGCGGCCGCAACCTTATCAGGACATGTTGCGGCGCTATGGGGAGGGGACATTTTCCGGGCTGGTCACCTGCAAGGGCAGCCAGGATGTGACCAAGGGTGGAATCCTCTTTTTCGATGACGCCTTTTGCCTGCGCCGCCTGATTGAAAAGCCGAGCGTGGCGCAACTGGACCAACTCCGCCGCGAAGGCGAACTGCCGCCCGGCAGCACCGCGTGGTATAACGCGGGCATTTACATTTTCAAGCCGGTGTTGTTCGACTTTACAGCGCGGCTGCAAAAGTCGGTGCGTGGCGAATACGAATTGACCGATGCAATCAGCGCGATGCTGGCCGCGGGCCATCGACTGGCCGGATTGGAAATCCAGGGCCGCTGGGTGGACGTGCGCGACCCCGAAGTGCTGGCCGCGCTGGAAAAAGACGCGTGAAGCGGCCCCCCTCTTAGCCCGAGGATCGCCCTTTACGGATTCGTAACCGGTGTATAAAGCAGGCGCATGAACCCTTTTGCGCCGCCAATCGGCGTATTATAGCTTATAACAAGTTGCGTCGCGTTGCTGGTGAGTGTGGTTGTGTATGACGGGCCGGAATTCCAAGTTTGCAAATCGCTGGATACTTGTGTCGCGACATTGACATCCGACGGGTTGGCGGCCCGATTGACGGTGAGTGTCAAATAGCTCTGGCCACCGGATTGCTGGATGCCGGCGGTTTGCAACTGGTCGGGCGTCACCGGTGTGAATGGATTCAACCCGAGGGCGTATTTGATCAAGTTTGCGACGCCGTCGTCAGCCGGACTGGCGGAATCAGCCCCTGCACCGACGTTGCAAGGATTGCCGAAGTTGCCATTGCGCCACTGTTCTATCGGCGTCAATGAGGACTGATCCAGCAGGCCAAAGACTGCAACGCCATTGGTGGGAGTCGCGACATAGACTCGCGCGCTGGCAATCATCGGGGTGCAGAACTTCTCACCGGAACCAAAATTGTCGCGGTTGGTGGCTTGGTTGCTGTTGTAAAGCTCATCGGCGAGGTTTGTCGCAGCATACGCGTGCAAAATCGCACCATCAGACGCGGTCAGAATGCCACTGCCGAGAATCTCCACGGCCCAGACAATGCCGTTGGCAGCGCCATTGGCCGAGATGCTCGGGGTAGCCCCCGGGTACTTAAAAATTGAGGCGGCTTTCGACGTGCTGGCACCCAGGCGGGCATTGACGAACGGAAAGGCTGTGACCGGGCCGTTTACCGGGCCAAAATAAAGTGCGCCGTTAAAATAGGCGGCCGACGACCAAATGCCACCGGCCAGGCCATAGTTATTGGGGGGATCGCCTTTCGGATCGGTAAAAACGTTCGTGACTTCCTGGTAGAGGGCGTTGTTATTGGAGGAATTGAACTTGCCCATGTTCGTGCAATCCGCGAGATAAATATTCTGGTCCTTGCCTGCGGTAACAACCAGATGCCGGATGTTTCCCTGGGCGTCGGTCATGGCCGGAAGGACGACCCCGCTGCCGGACCCCAGGTCCAAGTCCTCCTCGTCTTCCGACTTGACATTATATTCCATGAAATAATCGGTCACCACCAGAGAGTTATTCGTGGTCGAGAGTTTCACCATGGCATTTCCGTAACATTCATTGATGGGAAATCCGTTCGCATTGACTGGCCCCCCTTCAAGGGCGGCGAGGATGCCATCGCCCATTACCACGTAAATATTCCCGCTGGTGTCGGCGGCCGGGCCCGCTCCGGAATTCCAAATGGATCCCAAGCCGCCGTCCGCCGTCAAATCGATCACGCTGGTTTGGGCCAGTGTATGCTCGTCATAGCCCATGAACCAACTAGTGGTGGGCGGCACATTGCAGTGGGCCGAAAACCCGAAGTAAACTACGCCGTTCACCAGTAACAGAGAGGCCCTGTCCACGTAAAAAATCGGATTGAAAACAATGGTGCCGTTAAAGCTGTTTTGCCCAGTACCCGGGTAAGTGGCATTAATCGCAACTGGCGGCACAGTGTCTTGGCCTGTGGCAAGGTCAAGAGCGTGGAGACGCTGGTAAACGATGCCCGAAAAGGTCTGGCTCATGGCTTCCACAAATATCGTTCCATTCGCGCCCAGGCTGCGGTCAATAACGGGCGTCGCCGTGATACCGATCTGCGGGGTAATCGTGCAGGAATTGGTTTGGAAAGGTTCTTCACCGCTGCCGAGCACCGAAATATGCCAGAACACATTGGTGCTGTCTGCGTCAAAAGCATAGACACTGTCGTTCTCGGTGGCAACGAACACCACGTTGCGTTGCCCGTGGCCTGGGATCGAAATGCCGGCGGCATAAAGCGGCTCCGCATAGACCTGCCCATCGACGGGCAGCTCCCACAATTTGCCGAACAGATTAGAGTTGACATTGCAGGGAGTCAGGACTTGCTCATTGGTGGCCTGTCCAGTGCGCGCGGCGTCGTTGTGAAAGGTCAGCACATCCGTCATCTGGGCCCGCGCGGCGGCCTCAGGGCGGAGTAGAAAGCAGCAGAATAAAGCCCCGCCAATGATTGCAACAACCCCGGGCCATGCTGTTTTGGTTTTCATCCGTTTGACGGTACACATTAAAGCAATGAAAATCAATCAATAACTTCCATAAAGTAATGGTATTAGGTAACATCACCGGAAATGAAGATTTCACTTGTGGCAACGAACTCATTGATCCTCCTCGCCTTGTTTTGCGCGCAGATCGCTTTGTGCGGGCCGCCCGGCAAATTTGACCCGGCTGACATTAACACGCCCGATTTTTTCCCCATTCTTCCCTGGGATCCGTATCACGGCTGGAGCAAACCGCCGATACAGAGAGACAAGAGTAACGGATTGGAAAGCATCGCCGACTGTCATTTCAACGTGGCCGGTTTCGTTCTGCCCAAGGACCTGGGCCGATGCAAAAAATTGGGACTCGGGGCCATCGTGCTCCCTTCCGACAATCTGTTTACCAATCTGAACTATCTCTGCGAGTGGCGGAAGCTTTCCGACCAGGAAATTGACCGTCGCATCAAGGAGGAAGTAAAGACCTCCAGCTCCAATCCGGCGCTCAAGGGCTATTTTATCATGGACGAGCCGGGCGCGGGTGATTTTCCGGCCCTGGCCAAGGCCGTGGCGGCCGTGAAGAAATATGCCCCCGGCAAACTGGCCTACATCAATCTCTTTCCAGATTATGCCATCCCCGGCGCGCCGGTTACTTCCCAATTGGAAGCCGCCAGCTACTCCGAATACCTCGAACGCTTCGTGAGCGAAGTCCATCCGCAGATGATCAGCTATGACAACTATAAAGTGGAGTATTCAAACGATCTTAAGGACCCCGCCGCCGCGGCCGACTATTACCATAACCTCCTCGAGGTTCGCCGGGTGGCGCAGGAGCATCATCTTCCCTTCTTGAATATCGTTGCCGCCAATCAACTCATTCCGGGAGCGCCTATTCCGTCGCCCGCCAGCCTTCTTTTCCAAGCCTACACCACTTTGGCGGCGGGCTATCGTGGAGTGACCTGGTACACCTATTATTCCCAAGGATACAAATATGCCCCCATTGATTTGTCGGGAAAAAAGACCCTGACCTGGGGCTGGCTGCAGGAAGTAAACCGCCAGGTGGCCGTGCTTGCGCCCGTCATGAGCCGTTTGGAATCAACCGGCGTTTTCTTCACCGCGCCCGCTCCTGCCGACAGCCTGTCGCTGTTGCCGGGCCATCTGGTGCAAACGGCGGCCTCGGTCGCGCCGCTCATGATTGGGGAATTCCAGCAAAGCGGCGGGCAGCAGTATGTGATGGTGGTCAATTTAAGTTTGGAAACTTCGGCAACATTCAACCTCACTCCTGTTCGCTCTGGCGCATCCGTGCAAATTGTTTCTCCCATGGATCGTTCTCTTTCTCCCTTTGACCGCAAAACGGGCCTCTGGTTGACAGCGGGCCAGGGTGTGCTCCTGAAGCTCGAGGCTGATTGACCCGCCGCGATGCGACTTTCATTTCCCAAACGGCCTTTGTAGCATCGCCGCGAATTAGGAAACAACTGTGGCAACAAATCCGCTAATCGAAATCCGAAATGGGCGCGCCGGCAAAGCCGATGCTCTCCGCGCCATGGGCCTCAACCCCTATCCCGCGCGCAGCCGGCGAACCCATTACACCAAAACCATTCTGACGGACTTCGAGGCCTTGCAGGGACAGACGGCGACCGTGGCGGGACGATTGCTCTCGTGGCGCAAACAAGGCGCGCTGGCCTTCGCCCACTTGCAGGACCAAACGGGGAAGCTCCAATTATTCCTACGCCGCAACCTCGTTCAGCCCACCGACGCCGCCACGGCCACTTTGGGCTACGCCGAAATGAACCTCCTGGACATCGGCGACATCGTCGAAGCCACGGGCAAGGTGATCCGCACGGAGCGCGGCGAGATTTCCGTGCTAGTGGAAAATTTGCGCCTGCTGACCAAGGCCATCCGCCCGTTGCCGGATCAATGGTCGGGATTGAAAGACCGCGAACAGGTCTTGCGCAAGCGTTACCTCGACGCGATTCTGGAACCGGACTCCTTTGCCCGTTTTGGCGCGGTCAGCAAAATGATCGCCACCATCCGGGAGTTTCTCAACCAGCGCGGTTTCATGGAATTTCAAACGCCGATCATTACGCCGCAATACGGCGGCGGCACGGCCAAGCCCTTCAAGACCCACGTCAACGCGCTCGGCTGTGAAATGTATCTGGCCATCTCACACGAACTTTATTTGAAGCGTCTTATTCTGGCCGGTTTCGACAAGGTGTATACGATTGGCCGCTACTTTCGCAACGAGGGCATCGACCGCAGCCATCATCCCGAGTTTTCCATGGTCGAAACCATGACGGCCTACGAGAACTACGAATACAACATGAACCTGATCGAGGAGATGTTTCGCTACGTCGCGACGCACGCTTTTGGGCGGACGGAATTCACGGTGCGCGGGCATGTCATCGATTTCGCGCGGCCCTGGCGCCGGGTGAACATGGCGGATGCGGTGAAGGAAAAAACCGGCATTGATTTCCGCAACTGCGCCACCGCCGCTGAGGCCAACGCGCACCTCGTCGGCCTGGGCATCAAGGAAACTCAGCCGAGCGTGGGCGAAGCGATGGTCAAAGCGTTCGAAGTTGCGGTGGAAAAAGAGTTGATCCAGCCGACCCTGGTTTTCGGCCATCCCATTGAAATTTCGCCGCTGGCCAAGCCCATGGCCGAAGACCCGCGCTTTGTGGAGCGGTTCGAGATCTTCATCGCCGGCATGGAATGCGGCGACAATTGGTCGGAGCAGAACGATCCGGTGAAATTATTGGAGACGTTGCGAAAATCCTACAAGGCGGACGAGCGCGACGCGGGGAAATTCCACACGCTGGACTTTGATTTCATTGAGGCCTTGGAATACGGCATGCCGCCGACGACCGGCATCGGCCCCGGCATCGAACGCATGGCCATGATCTTCACCGGCCAGGAAAATATTGATGACGTCATATTCTTTCCCATGATGCGCCCGACGGTCTCGCCGTTGAACGCCGCCATTTACGGGGTGCAGGAGACGTCCGTCGCGCCGGTGGAAGACCTGGCGGTGTCATTCGAGGAATTCGAAACGCTCTGCAACGAAGGACTGCTCAAACCGCACGCGCACCATTTGCTGGTCAAGCCGCGGCTGCGCATCTGGAAGGGAGCGACTGGAAAATCGCGCGTCTCCGGCTACGCCGAGATGGAAGGTTTCTTGCCCAACGGCGTCTTGCGCCTGGCCGGAGGCAACGCCAGGCCGGACGAAACATTGCCCGAAGACGCCGAACAGAAAAAAGTTTTGGATTTCCTGGAAAAAACATGGGTGACCTACCTGCGCAAGAAATTTCCCCAATGCGAGATCACCGTTTCCCCAGCCACAGTACTGCACCACGGTTGAAGCCACGCGAACCTGCGATTGTATGAAGCCGTCTCTTCGTGTTCAGCAAGGTTCACTTTTCAAGCAAAGGCTTTCCGTACTTAAGATAAAATTCGTTCTGGAATAATTCCTCGGTGTCATATTTGCGTTTCAGTTCAAAAAATTTCCGGGCTTGTGGATAGGCTGCGACAAATTGTTCCGGCGTCGCGTGCAGACGATAAGGCAAATAATACCGGCCATCATGTCGCAACGCGGCGGCGACGATTTCCGACGTCAGCTTTGCCATTTTCTCCTCGCCCTGCGCGTCGCGCGTCTGGCTGAAAAGCATCACGAGCGAAATCAAATTTTTGTCCGCGTAACGCAGGAAGGCGTCGTCATCACGATTGATGTCGCGAACAGTGACATTCAGCAGGTCGGCCTGGTTTCGCGGGATGATTTTTCGAAGCTCCACCAGCAGCAGCTCGAATTGTTTAGGCGGAACGAAGCATTCCACCAAAACGTCCGTGCTGTTCTTGCTGTGGTCCTAAAACCAGGTGGATGGTTCGTAAAGAATGGCGTTGCGGTCAAATATATCGCCCGACAAAACGGAGGAGAAATCTTTTTCAATCTTCCAGCGCAGTTCTTTACCTTGTTCATCACCAACACCGCTGCGAAAAATCGCGCGTTGGAGTCCGTAGTTCTTCGATTCACCCAGCGCTCCCACCACCAGGCTGGCCGTGGGCAGACGATGAAAAACATTGATGATTCCTTCCGACAAGAAAAAACCGGATGTCACCCGCAGGCGGCCGTAAACCATTGCGACATCCGTCACGCCGGTGGTTTTTTTAGTAAGCGTTTTTACATAATCAGCCGCCGGAACAATCAATCGCTCAATTCTGTATTTCTCGTTCGGCACGACGCGCAAGTTCGCGTCGAGAATGATGCCGAACAAACCGTATCCCCCGAGCACGAGGGAAAACAGTTCATGATTTTGTGTTCGGCTGCATTTCACAATTGTCCCGTCGGCTAGCATTAGGCGAAGCGATTCCACCGTGGACGCAATCGGCGGACGGTTGAACTGCCAGCCGTGACAATCGACGCTTAACGATCCGCCGACGGAAAAATCGTCGTTGGATTGCATGACTTCGACCGAAAGGCCGTGTGCGTTCAGAAAAGGAATCACGTCGCTCCAGCGCGCGCCTGCTTGAACATGCAAGACAAGATTTGTCCCGTCCAATTCCATGTGTTTGAACGGCAGCATATCAATGACGATGCCGTCGGGGTAAATCACATGGCCACCCATGCTGTGCCGCGCCCCCGCGATGGAAATTTTCAGATGGTTCGTTCGCGCGAATTGCAATAGCTCGGCCAGTTGCTTTTCGGCGGCTTTGGGATCGGCTGGAATCTTCCAGATTTTTGCGACAGACGTTTCGTCGAGACGGCTCGCATCGTCGATTTTTCCAAGCGGCGAAGGAGTAATTTCGTCCCGGTCATTCCAAGCTGTTTTAATGAGATCAAATACCGGGTGCGCGAGCCAGACCAGCAGCAAAAGAAAAAACAGCGCCAGCCCAAGAAAAAAACTGTTTACGAATTGTCGCCTGATACCGCTCATTTGCCGGAGGGAGGCTCGGCAGCAGGGGCTGGCATGTCCGGCAAGCGCCACCGCTTTTGCAGGCGCAGATATTCGGATTGGGGTAGTTGCACGAGTATGGGAGTTGTCCGGGCGTCGATCCAGCCGAGCAGGGTTTCAACGTCGCCGTCCCTCATGGCGGTGCAGCCACTGGTGCCGATGCCGGGCCCAAGCCAGATGTGGATGAAAACACAGGAGCCATCGCCGGGGACCGGCGGCGAGGTGTCGTGCTCAATCGCGAGGCCAAGGCGGTACTGGCCGTTGGTCATCCGCATTTTTTCGGAGCCATGCCAATCGGGTTGGGGAACGGAAGAACGATCGAGGACTTGGTTGTAATGAGAGGATTCTGGGTCATCGACGCATTCCAGCGTGTGGGTGCATTGCAGGTAAGGCATTTTGATGCCCGGCACTTTATCGGGAGGCTCGTAGCCGAAGGCATAGCGCAATTCAAAAATGCCGGCGGGACTTTTGCCGTCGCCCTCCTTTTTTTGCGGTCCCGGCTGGGGCATTGGATGCACGCCCCGGCCCCAGCCCATGCCATTTCTGCCGACGACCACGCGAATGAGCGGCCCCACAGGTTGCCAGGCGTGGTCAATACGCTCGAAACGTTGCAGCCGTCCGTCAACGGCCTGCCAGTCGGGCGTGACGACGAGGATCATTTGCCGCGACAGGGCGGGCAAAAAAAGTCCCGCCGTGTCCGGCTGGCCCTGCGCCGTTGCGGAGAGCAGGACGGCCGGCCAAAGCCACGCAAAAATGCGGAAGTGCATCATGTTTAAGTTGACGAGCGAACCGGCCATAACGCAAGATGTTTCAACTCAGGTGAACAATAAGGAAAAAAGCCTTTATTATTTATTTCCAGGCCAGGGGCAGGGAAAGCGGAAGCGCTTTATGAGAAACCTGATCCTGGCGATTGTCGTCGGCCTGATCGCGGCCGGATTTTTGGCTGGCCTGTCCTATCTATTTTATGTCGTGGAGCCATAAGGGAGGGCGGCGCTCGGTTTGGCGCGTCAGTCCAGTTGCGACCAGTAATAGATGCCGGCAATAACGCCGATGGCGGCCAGACTCATCCAAAGCGCGGATGTGATCAGCCAGGAAATGGCGATGAGAGCAATGCCGCCGAAAAGCGGAGGAGCCGAGCGCTGCTTCTTTCCGTAAATCCAGAAACCGCCTCCAACAGCGCTCCATACCAACGAGACAATCAGGTAGCTGGCATCGAGTTTAGGGAGAAGGTGTTCCAGATCCATGGGGCGATTTTCCAGGGCGCTGGTCAAGTCAAAATAGCCTGAACCACCTTCGCGGGTTCGACGCCGGTCAGCCGCTGGTCGAGTCCCTGGTATTTAAAGGCCAGCTTCTCGTGATCGATGCCAAGCTGATGGAGAATGGTGGCGTGCAATTCGTGGATATGAACGGGGTTTTCCACGATGTTATAGGACATCTCGTCGGTCTGGCCGTACACGAGACCGGGCTTGACTCCGCCGCCGGCCATCCACATGGCAAAACAACGCGGATGGTGATCGCGGCCGTAGTTCGTTTCAGTCAGACCGCCCTGGCAATAAATGGTCCGGCCAAATTCGCCGCCCCAGATGACCAGTGTGTCCTCCAGCATGCCGCGTTGCTTGAGGTCTTGAATGAGTCCGTAACAACCCTGGTCAACATCTTTGCATTGGGATGCGAGATCGCGCGGAAGATCGCCGTGCTGGTCCCAGCCGCGATGAAAAATCTGGACAAAGCGCACGCCGCGTTCGACGAGCCGTCGCGCCATCAGGGCCGAATTGGCAAAAGTGCCCCGCACTTTGCTGTCCGCCCCGTAAAGTTCGTAAGTTTTCTCTGACTCGCCGGAGAAATCCACCAAGTCCGGCACGCTGGCCTGCATGCGAAAAGCCATTTCGAATTGCTGGGTGCGCGTCTGGATTTCCGGATCGCCGATGGCCTCGTAGGAACGCTGATTGAGCGCACTCAGACCCTCGATCATTTGCTGGCGCAGTTCGCGCGAAATGCCCGGGGCGTTCTTGATGAATAAAACCGGATCGCCCTTGGCGCGCAATGCGACTCCCGCGTATTTGCCGGGCAGAAATCCCGCGCCCCAAAGCCGCGCCGAAATGGCCTGCACATTTGAGTAAGGGCTGCTGTGGCTGGCATGCAACACGACGAAGGTCGGCAAGTCCTTGTTGAGCGACCCCAAGCCGTAGGCCACCCATGACCCCATGGATGCTTTGCCGGTAATCATTGAACCGGTATAAGACAGTTGATTGGCTGGCTCGTGGTTAATGGCGTCGGTGTGCATGGAGCGAACGATGCACAGGTCGTCCGCCATTTTGGTGTGCCACGGGAGCAACTCGCTGATCCAGGCGCCCGATCGGCCATGTTGAGAGAATTTAAAGATAGAAGGAGCCAGCGGAAAGGTTTGTTGATCCGAGGTCATGCCGGTGAGGCGTTGACCTTGTTTGGCGAGCCAGTCCTTGAGGTCTTCCTTGAAACGCTTTTGCAGGGCGGGCTTGTAGTCAAACAAATCCACCTGCGACGGCGCTCCAATGAGGGAAATGTAAATGGCGCGCTTTGCTTTCGGAGCGATCCGCCAGAGGTCATCGGGGATTTTATCCTCCACGCCCGACAACCCAAAGGCGCGCGGCCCCAGTAACGACGAAAGGGCAGCGACACCCAAACCCATGGCATTTTTGCGGAAGAACTGCCGGCGCGTGAGCATGGCGTTGAATTCGGGGATGAAGGAATTGGAATTTGGCTCTGGATTATTCATTTGGTCAAAGATTCATCGAGATTCATGATTTCACTGGCAGCCAGCGTCCAGGCCGCGAGCTCGGCGGGGCCGTATTTCTCGTTGGATTTGGATTCCCCCACTGCAATGAGGGCCGCGGCGTCCTTCGGATTTTGTTGATAGTCTTGGAGCGCGCGCTGTTGCAGCCTGCGGACAATCGAACGCTCGTCTGCCGTCAAGCGCCGGCCCAGCAGCGGCAAAGTGATGCTGTCCAGCCGCGTGTCGAAGTCTTTGTTGGAGTAGACCGCCCGCGCCGCCAGTTCGCGCGCGGCTTCGACAAATTGGGGATCGTTCATCGTCACAAAAGCTTGTAGAGGCGTATCGGTCCGCTCGCGGCGCGTGCAAAAGGTTTCGCGGGTGGGCGCATTGAGAATTTCCAGGCTGGCCGGCGGCGCGATGCGCTTCCAAAAGGTGTACATCGAGCGCCGGTAGAGCGACGGCCCCGTGTCCTGTTTGTAAAACCGCGTGTCGGAATCCGCCATCGCCACGGATTCCCAAACGTTCTCCGGTTGATAGGGCTTGACGGGCGGCCCGCCCACGATGGGGACGAGCAAACCGGACGCAGCCAGGGCCTGATCGCGAATTTCTTCGGCGTCCAGCCGGATGTGCGGTCCGCGCGAGAAGAGTTTGTTCAACGGGTCTTTCTCCAGTTTCTCCGGGGAGACCTTTTCAGATTGGGCATAAGTGGCGCTTGTCACGATCGTCTTGACAATGTGACGAAAGTCCCAGCCCGAATCGATAAACTCCATCGCCAGCCAGTCCAGCAGGTCCTGGTCGGTGGGGCGCGCGCCCATGACGCCAAAATCCTCCGTGGTCTCGACAATGCCCATGCCGAATATTTGCGACCAGAGACGATTGACGGTGACCCGGGCCGTGAGCGGATTCTCCCGCGCAACGATCCAGCGGGCCAAACCAAGTCGGTTATGCGGCATTTCCGGCGTCATTGCCGGCAGGGATGGAGGAGTGGCAGCCGCGACTTCCGCGCCCAAGCTGGCATAATTGCCGCGGATGAGAATGTGGGCGACAGGCTTGGTGTTCTTAGCTTCTTCCATGACGAGCGTGGTTCCACCGCGCTGTCGGATGGACTTTTGCTCGCTGTCGAACTGTGCAAGTTCCACAACCAGGCGCTGGCTGGGTTTGTCGTAGCCGTTGAGGTAACAGGCAAAAAGCGCGTTCGTCTGCGCGCTGGCGTCCTTGTCATTGCGGCCGGCCATCCAAGCGCGTACCATGCCGCCCGAGGCAAGGCGGGCAACCTCGCTGGCAGTCAGGGCCTTGTCGTAGAAACGCACGTCTTGAAGAAAGACCTTGCCGTTATTGAGCACGTCGGCAGCGACCTGACCGTCGGAACGGCCTCCCAGCCGGAAAGGCACACGCGCCACGATGTTGGAGCCGAGATTGTTTTCGTTCACTTCCACGCTGGCTTTAATCCCATCCACGTAAAGGGCGATGGCATCTGCTCCTGCCAGGGTGCCCTCGAAGACCGCCATGACGTGATGCCAGCGATGCGGCGTCAATGTATCTTTGGCCGTCACCTTCAGGGCGGCGTCGGGCCATTTGTCAATAATATGGACTGTGGGCCGCCCTTCGGTGAGAAACAAGTCCCAGCCTCGATAGCCATCAGCCTTGTTCATGCGGGAAAGCACCGCGCCGGATGGGGTTCCGTCCACGTAAATGAACGCGCCGTAACTAGCTCGGCCTGATCGTGCCATGAAGGGAGCCGCCTTTTCCACGGAGGTGCCATTGGTAAGCAACGGCGCCTGGCCAAATGGGCCGGATTGTCGTTCCTTTGCGCCTGTCCACTCAAGCTTTTCGCCTTGGGCAGTCCCGTGAAACGGCCCCGTCGCTTCGGTCAACGGCAGATAAAGCACGGGCCGAACACCCAACGAACTCTCATGTTGTTTTTTTTCTTCGGAAGCAAGCCAGTGATCGAACTTTGGTTGGATCGCGCGCTTTCGCTCCGCGATGGATTCTTTTGTTTTGGCGATGGCTTGCTCCAGGAAATTCCACCGTGGAATATCTTCCCTCCTCGGAACAAATAGAACCGGCGCAGCATTGCCATTTCTCCCTTCGATGCTCGGGACAGTGTTATTGCGGAAAAAGGCCGTCACCGAATAGTAATCCTTCGTCGTGATGGGATCGAACTTATGGTCGTGACAGGTGGCGCAGCCCAAGGTCAAACCAAGCCAGACCGCCGAAGTTGTATCCACGCGGTCTTTGGCGTAGATGGCCGCGTATTCGTCCGGTATCGCGCCGCCTTCGCTGGTGGTGGGCAGGAGGCGGTTGTAGCCGGACGCAATCTTTTGGTCCAACGTCGCTCCGGGCAATAAATCCCCGCCGACCTGATCAATCGTAAACTGGTCAAAAGGCATGTTGGCCTTGTAGGCGGAAATCACCCAATCGCGATACGGCCAGATGCTGCGCACATAGTCGAGATGGATGCCCTGCGTGTCCGCGTAACGGACCGCGTCAAGCCAGAGCCGGGCAAAATGTTCCGCGCTCGCGTCGCTGGCCAGCATTCGGTCTGTCTCACGTTCAAACGCCTTGGCGGATTTATCCCGCAAAAAATGTTGCAACTCCGCCGGAGACGGCGGCAGCCCTGTCAAATCAAAATGCAATCTGCGGTAGTGGCGCGCTTTGTCTTCCGGCGGATTCGGCTCCATGCCGTTTTGTTTGAGTTTGCGCGCCACGAAAAGATCGATGGGGTTGGCCGCCCAGCCGGAAGGATCGTTCGGCAGCGCAGGCCGCGCCGGCGGAAGTAACGACCAATGCTTTTCGTATTTTGCACCCTGCGCGATCCACTTTTCAATGAGCGCGATTTCCTCGGGCTTCAAAGGCGTGTGCCCGGAAGCGGGCGGCATGACATCGTCATCGGTGGCTTTGATGCGCCGCACCACTTCGGACGCGCCGGGGTCGCCTTTGATAATCACGGGCTTGCCGTCATCGCGCAACTCGAATGCGAACGACTCACGGTCCAGGCGCAACGGATGTTTTTTTGGCTTGCGGCTTGCCGAATCAGGCCCATGACAAGGGTAACAGTTTTCGGACAGAATCGGTTGAATCTGGTTATTGAAGGAAATCTTGCCGTCGGATGGGGCAGATTGAGCCCGAGACGCTAACAACAACACGAGGAGAAAGCGCCAGAAAGGATTGAAATAAAATCCGTCATTCTTGCGCCTGCCTGCGAAATCCTTTATCCGGGCGGCGGTCATATTGTGTGATAACACTACACTAAGCTGATTGCGTCCGAAGCATAATAATTGACCCAAAAAAGGCCCTGGATATTCAATAAATCGCGGCAAAGGCATGATGTCGCCGTCCGTGGCCTAGGCCGAAGCCGATACGTTCTTCAAATCGGCGCGGACTTGTTCATAGGTGGTGGAATAGGCCAGGACTTGGGGATCAGGTTCAAGGCCCGCGCTCTGGCAGGCGGCGCGGTAGCAATCCGGCCACCAGTTGCGATGTTGGGTCAAGCCCTCGTCACGCCAGCGTCGCCAGCCCGCCAGAACTTTGGACCAGCATTTGTCCCCGTAATCAATGCCCTCGGAAGCGCTCTTGAAATCCTTCAAATACCAATCCCGGCCGATGCGCGCATGTAGAACCTCATCGGCCCAGTCGTAATCCTGAAACAAGGCGCAGAGTCGATGATGTGACTTGCGCCCGACTTCCCATTCGTAGCGTTTGCCGTTTTTCGGCATCAGACCCTGTTCAATGAAATAAAGGACAGCATGGCGTTCGATGGGCGTCAATTGGGTGTTTAAACCCAGCGACCATGTAAAATTAACCATAACGTGCTTGGGCCAATCAACGCCCAGACTGGCGAAGCCGACTTCGCCCATCATGGCATGACGGGCCTCGTCCCACAACTGGCGGGTCATGTCGCGGTAGTAACCCCACGGCTTGCCCACAGTCTCGGCGATGATGCTGGCCATCATTTCCGGGACATCGATCTCGCGCAATCGTTTGTAAAACATCATCAGCACTTTGGCATCCGGCGGCATTGTTTCGTCATAAAGAAAAACCTCGGCATTGACGCCCATGTTGTAAGGATCGGGAAAACGTTCGTCGCGGCGCGGCACTTTGTCGAAGGGGCGCGGCTTGGCTGAATAATGGCGGGTGATGATTTTTCCAGAAGGCGTCTGGGATCCATCTAGGCCCGCGGCGGCGGCGAGAGAATCGTTGAGCAGAGCGCGCCAAGGCTCCATGTTTTTCGCCGTGCCGGCATCCACCAAGCTGTCGAGGCACTGTTGCCCAAACTTGATCATGTCCCCCGATTCCAGCAACGCAAAGCGGCAAAGCCGGACGGAAGGCGCGTCAGCCAGGGGATTCGTTTGCGCGATGTGATTCTGCAACGCGGCCTGCAAAGCGGGAACCGCCAGCTCGTAAAGACCAGCCAACAGTTCGGCAGTAGTCGGCGCGGCCAAAATTTCATCGAAGAACATAGCCAGATTCTCATCAGGAACAATGTCGAGACCCAAAGGGGGTTCGCGCATTTCGCCGATGCGTTTGCGAAGAGCATCGACATATTCCGCGCAGAGATAAGCGTGAAGACTAAAGCCCATCTTCAATTCATAGACCGGTTCGGCGGTAATGCGCGCGTTGAGAATCTGATGCAGGCGTTTGAAAGCGTAATGGAAACGTTTGAGCCGGGCGACGCAGGAATCAATGGAAAGGCCGGGCGACATGGCCTGCTCGATGGAACAAAGGCCGGCCAAAGGCGGCAAATTGTGATAAGATTGATAAGGCTTCATGGCGCGACTCTCAGCGACAGCATAGCCGCAAGCGGTTGATAATTCAATTAGGAATGGAAGTAGGGTCGCGGCCCAGCCTGCCTATTGGTCCTTGCGGTTTCTGCGATATTGATAGATAAGTCCGGAAAATCGGCAACACGGCAACAAGTCCTGATAGTCAACGACTTAACCGGCAACACCAAAAGCAACAGAACGGCAACATGTTGCTGATACGGGATTCCGTTAAAAGAGCCGTTCTCTTTCATTGGCCCTTGGGCTACTAAAATCGAAAGTGCGCGGACGGTGGATTGGGAGGCAAATTAACTTGCCACAAGCAACGGGTAAAACTAGGTTGTAAGGCCTTTGAGGCCAGTTTAGCTCAGTTGGTAGAGCAACGCTTTCGTAAAGCGTGGGTCGCCGGTTCGAGTCCGGCAACTGGCTTCCGCCTTCGCTCTGCGAGCTACGGCGGACGAGTCCGCCTTCGGAATAAGTGTTGAAATAGGTCGAGTGATCGATTTCAGTGGCGAAGGCGCCCGCCGCAGCTCGCGCCAGCGAGCGAAAGAAGGCAAACACTATGAATAATTTTCATTACGTTTACATCCTTCAATCGCTCTCCAATCGCAATGAGATTTACACCGGAATCACGGGCGATCTGAAAAAGCGTCTCGCGGAACGCAATTCGGGACGGGTTCCGCACACGTCCAAATTCACTCCTTGGGAAATTCGTACTGCAACGGCGTTCAGAAGCAAGAAACGTGCGGTGGCATTCGAGCGTTACCTCAAAAGTGGTTCCGGCTGGGCTTTTCTTCATCGCCATATTTAACCGCATGTGCGGCAGTAGTTTATGAGTGCCGGACTGGCCCCTGTCAGTGAAAGTGCCAGTAAACCGGCGAAAAAATTACAATCCGCCGGAACCTGGCAAAACTTCACTGAAACTCGCCGAATATCGAGCACAATTCAAATTCTCTCCTGCGTTCTTCGAATTTCAGCGAACAGGCCGGCTTGAGCGGGCTTTGAGCCATCGTTCAAAGGATTTCGAGCCTTTCCAATTGCGGAAATAATCGCGCCACCTCTTCCAGCCCAGCCGGCTGGACGGGCACGGACCCGGGCGACGGCCCTTTTCCACGCCTTGTTTGAGCAGGCACGCGTGGCAAAGGCCTTCCAACGCGCCTGTTGGCAGCGCGCCTCCGCATTGTGGGCATTGTTTGGGATCGTTTTATCCGTTTCAGATTCATTCATATACCCACTCCAGAAGCAATACCGGAAAATGTTACAAGGAACTCATTGGCATTGAAGGGAAGCGCGGTGGCAATATCATGCCGCGATGCAAATGAAACGATCCCTGATATTGCTGGCCGCGCTGCTTTTTTTGGTCGGCGCGAAAGGGTTGCGGGCGGGCGAGGCCGGGAAGCAGTGGTTTGTTGGAAAGCATTATCGGGGGCGCGGGGACGCGGAGTATCTCCGCTTGCTTGAGACGGCGCGCCGGATGTTCGAGCCTGATCCCGAGTTGCAAAATATGTCCATGCTTTACATGCCGGCCTGGAACGGTTTTGTGGAGGGGCCGACTTGGGACGCGTGGTGGATTCAAAACAGTTACGGCACAACTTATTGCGCACTGCCGTTTTACCAGGAGCCGTTTGTCACCTTTCTGCAAAACGCCCAAGACCTCTGGTTCAATCAAATGGGTGATGGCAAGCACGTCGGCTCAGAGACTGTCTCAAAAGTATTTTTTCCGGTCGGATTTTTTCATACGGTGGAATACGCGGGGCGATGGGTTAGCCACTTTGCGATTCGTCTTATCGTCGTTGTGAAGGAGTCCAGCGACCAGCGG
>Ga0182024_10001223_pt1 | contig 66533 bp, 60 predicted proteins | sample P32metaG_FD_120480 | JGI IMG/M metagenome (GOLD analysis project Ga0182024, IMG submission 120480) | Permafrost microbial communities from Stordalen Mire, Sweden - P3-2 metaG (Illumina Assembly) | ecosystem: Environmental > Terrestrial > Soil > Wetlands > Permafrost | place: Sweden: Stordalen... | reverse complement strand
GGCAGGATGTTGAAGCGCGGTAACGCGTGTAGCTTACCTGTACTAATCGCCCGTTCGGCTTGACCATAAAATTTACTCGGTGCAGAAAAGCAGTTGTCAGTTCTCAGTTGCCAGTTCTCAGTTCGAACCTGAGCTGGAATTAGCAATGCTGTTAGGAAGTCGTCAGAACCTGGATGACTGAGAAGCAAGCTACTGACGACTGTGCGCCGACGAAAACGTCTTGTAGTGAGCGGCTTCGAGCCACGAGCTCCGAGCTGCGAAAGTCCAATCTATTCAGTTGTGAGGCTTCGTCCTCAAGTTCTTTTACAAGTTTGCAGCGAGTCGTTTGCCAGGCGTTGAGCATGAGCTCAGAAGCCGCAACGGCAGGCTCGGAGCTCACAGCTCACAGCTCGAAGCCCGAAGCTGCTCTAAGTTGTCGGTGATCTTACCGCGGGGGTTCCACCCGTTCCCATCCCGAACACGGAAGTTAAGCCCCGCTGGGCCGATGGTACTGCACGCGAAAGTGTGTGGGAGAGTAGGTAGTTGCCGGCATTAAATCAAAGGCCATTGAGAGAAATCTCGATGGCCTTTTCCGTTGCTTCATGTTGTGTGGAGCGGGCGCCCTCGCCCGCTGCCTTTGACGTTGGTGTTGATCTTGATCTTGACTTACCCGACCCACAACCAGCGATAATCTTCTGCTTTCCTCACCAAGCCCGCCCGTACCGGATTCTGCCGTATGTATTCTATCTTCTCTTCAAAGCTCTCCTCCGACCGCAACACATGATCAAAAGACTCCTCCTGCCACACCGGCCCCGATCGTCCCAGCGCCCGGTTCAAACTGTGCGCGGACGCCGATTTAATCCCTTGCAGAATCTCAACCAGGCTGTAAAGATTGCCGTCCAAATCGCGAAGCGGAGTAAGCAGAAGATGTACATGGTCCGGCATGACCACGACCGCATGAATCACCGCCTTCATTCCCTGATCATGCAAACAATGCCACACCACAATATCCCGAACCGCTTCCGGCAACGGATCGAAGCTGCAGCAAAAGGTAACAAACACCGCCCGCTCGTCTTTTTGATAGTGCGGAAGCCGCCGTCGATACGTGTACTTCCCCTTCAACAGTGCTTGTGCCATCGGAATGTCAATAGTGATAATGAATGTGTGGAGCGGGCGCCCACCCGCTGCCTTTGCCTTTGACTTTGCTGAGTATGCCCGAAAAGATCGAATCGATCTGTGACCAGCGAACAAGCAAATTGTGACGATTTCAGACCGCACGTGTAGAGCGGGCGTCCTCGCTCGCTGCCTTCGCCTTTGATTTTCGTCAGTCTGCCAAAAAAGGCCGAATCGATCTGCGGCGTGGACACGATAAAAATGTGGGGATTTGAAACTGTGAGGAAAATTCCCGCGACGAATCCTCAGCTACTGGCCTTTTCGCGGGCGAGGGCGCCCGCGCCACACGTGTGTGGGAGAGTAGGTAGTTGCCGGCATTAAATAAAGGCCATTGGGAGAAATCTCGATGGCCTTTTCCTTTTGTGCTACTTTGGCTCCTAGGCTCCTAAGCAATCATCTCGAATGATCCAAATGATAAATGTCTACGAAATTGACGGGACGCGATTCTCCACCTTGGAGGAATTCTATGACGAGGTGCAGCGAGCGTTAAGTCTTTCGCCATGGGGCCGCAATCTGGATGCGTTCAACGACGTGTTACGAGGCGGTTTTGGTACGCCCGAGGACGGATTCACAATTCGCTGGAAAAACCATACAGTCTCTAAGGAACGGCTTGGGTACTCGGAAACTGCACGCCAGCTTGAACTCAGACTGCAGCGCTGCCATCCTGCAAACCTAAAGTCGGTATCAAACGATCTCGAGATTGCGAAGGCACATCATGGACCAACCGTGTTCGATTGGCTTGTTGAGATATTCCGCAGCCACAGCCCAGGCGGCAAGGAAGAACAGGATGGCATTAAGCTTTTACTGGATTAGAGATCCCTCGCACAGAACGCTCGGGATTTCGGCTGCGGGCTCCCGCTTCGCTCACGCCCGCAAAACGCCTCAAGTTAAGCCCCGCTGGGCCGATGGTACTGCACGCGAAAGTGTGTGGGAGAGTAGGTAGTTGCCGGCATAAATAAAGGCTATCAATAGAAATGTGTTGGTAGCCTTTTCCTTTTGAAAGTGCTCTTGCTCGCCTATCTCATCGTCTTTAGCAGCAGCCCTGCCTTAGGGGCCACAATGTCGAGGAACATTTGGACGACCGGCTTCACTTCCACAGGTGTCCCCTCCCGCAGGCTGAGGCCTGCCATTGGACACTTGAAAATGGGAACAGTCCCCGGCAGCTCGTCCATCAGAAGCCTAGCCCGGGCGGTCTGACCCGGGTTGATGTGCGCTAGCTTTATCGCGCACGACTCCGCATCGGTTCTCTCGATTGACCACAGATCCTCGTACCCGGGAGGCAGGTCCTCGAAATAGCCAGGAATCACGTACGTCGTTCCCGGAGCTTCCACTTCAACGGGAGGACTCTCGACTGGAACATTTCCTGTATTTGTAATGTCTATGGACAGCAACACGGGGTGGGGTAGTAGCTCGCCACCATAATGGATCACTAAATTTCTATCGGGGTCCACTATTTTTGAGGAAATAAGGGGATCCATTCTTACTCGGTATGACAGTTCCTTACTCGGCTGGGACTTCCTCGCCACTAGCCACGTGATGACAACGCCGAGTAGCGTTGAAACCGCACCCCCAAGCGCGATGTATTGATCTGTGCTCATACAATGCCTCCGCCGCAACTGACAATCGTGGGTGGTCGTTTGGGGCAGTCAGTCGACCTTCGTTACCTTTTCCTTGGCCGCATTTTTTTCGAGTAGAACGCGCAACGCCATCGCGAACCGAGCATCTTTAAACTCATATGTCGGGCCCTTGGCTGAACGCTTGATAATCGAATTGTCGCCGCCACTCAACTCGCTCAAGATCTGTCCTACGGCCAAGGTCGTATCCGCAGTACTCGTCGGGAAGTTTTCCCTCACTAGGGTTTCAACTTCTGTCACGTGGAAAACGCGCCTGCTGATCTTCCCGAGAACAAATAGAATCTGATTTCGCCGTCCAACCTTCGTCTCTCGCTCGTTCATGAGACCCGCAATGATGCCCGACGCTTGGCTGAGTCCCTTTTTTAGCCACGCCATGTCGGCTAGCTTAAGGTGCTCGGTGGAGGCGGTCCAGTTCGCGTCCTCCACGATGTATCCCAGTTGTTCGCAATATTCCTGCACATGTTGGGCAAAACCCATCGTCACTTCGAAAATGTGCTCCTGCCAAAACTGTAGGGTGGGCTGATCAATTTTTAGTTTGAGCAGGTCAACGAAGCCCCTCCCGACAAGGGCCGCGACCTCCCCTTTAGAGAGACTGGATACCTCGGAAATCTCGGAAATCCTATTTGCGACGCTGGCCTGAGCTGTTGAGAGATAGTCTTTCACGCCGCTCGGCACGCCCACTATCAATAGCTTAACTTTATATTCCGCATAACGGCTGTCATCAAGAAGCGTGATAATCGATGCGAGTTCCTTCATCAGTTGCTCGGACCCGAAGATCAGCTCCAAATTGTCAATGACGAGCACGGCAGTTCCGTTTCCCGCCTTGTCGCGTAAGATGCGGAAACAATCGAGAAGCGGATCCGATTCAGCGATCTCGTATTTGCGCGTGCTCTTGAGCCCTCCTTCAGCGACCACCGCCTTTACCGTTGCCCCCATCTCCTCCGCGACCTCAGACAGGCGCCTCGGGTTCTCGGACAATACAACGTGGCGAACTTCTTCGGTGAGTGAGCCAAATCGTAGTGCATTTGCGCAGTTCGCGGTTGCGATCTGCGCTTTCATGTCCGCGAGCACCTTTTTATAGAGCCATGATTTCCCACTCCCGCTCTCGCCAAAGATTATGGTATGCAAAGATCCGTCAAGCGTTCGCCTCAACTCCTTCTCTAACTCGAGACGATCAACATAAATCTCACGGTTAACATCGGTACGGCGTGGAGTGAATACCTCGTTGACCGCGTGGCGTTGGTTGAACATGCGCAACAGCATATACGGACGGCTCGCTCACCTGCAAATGGCGGCTTGCCTGCTCAGGAGGGGAAACGATGGGAACGGGGGGCCGCCGGATGCTACTGCGAGGGAACCGACGCCTTCGGTGCGGGCGCGCCACGCAGCAATCCCTCAGCGCTCAGATCCTCGTCGATCTCGGGCCAATGAATTCCGTAGCCGCCGCCGGCAATTTTCCAGTTCTTGCGTTGCGAGGCGGTGGCGTCGAGCAGCCGCGGATACCAGACGAGCGGCACGGTGATGACGCGGCCGTCGCGCAGGTTCACGCTGATCGCGTCGTCAGTGAATTGGACGTCCAGCACGCGCTCATCACTACTGCTATTCGCCGACGATGCCGAAAAACTCATTCCATGCCTCCAGGAACCGCTGACGCGAATCCCTCACCATCGGCGCGAGCGAAGTGAGGCAGGAGAAACCGGAATTCCTGCCCGCTTGCCAAGCGAGCGAGACCCTCATAGCATTCCCAGAATGCGATTTTCCAAGAACCCTCACTTTCGTTATCTGTTGCACTGTTTGCCATGTCTCTGCGCGCTGGTTCTATGCACGTTCGCCGGAGCTGACTCGGACTACTACAAGCGCGTAATCTTCGACAACAGCCTCGAGCCGGACGTCTACTATTACAGCGCCGGAAAAGCGTCGGCCCCTTCCTCCCTCGAACTTGTTCACAATAAGCTTCCCGTGAGCACCGGCATCTTTCGCACCCCTCCCAATGCCTTACGGCTCAAGTGGCGTTCAGTCCCGGATGGCGGATGGGAAGCCGAGATCCGCGCGATCAATTTCAGAAACCGTGAAATCAATTTTCCCGGCGATACGCTTTATTTGTGGTACTACTCCGAAGAGGGCATTTCAGCTGGCGCGTTACCGCTTATTCAAATCGCAGACACCAGGGGCGATTTTTCGATACTGCTTCCCCTGGGAAAATTTGTTCGAAGCTTAGTTCCGGGGAAATGGGTTCAGGTGCACATTCCTTTGGCGGAGTTCAAAACTGGCTCCATTCACGAACTGCAGCCCCATCGGGTGAACAAGGTCGTCTTCACCCAAAATGAAAGTGATTCCACAGAGCACACATTGATCCTGGATGAAATCACCATAGATGGCCTGGCGGCGCCGTCGAATGATAATTCTGCTCTACCGGCAAGCCTGCCCGTCCCCGAAAATGTCCATGCCCGCGGCTATGAGCGTCATATCGATATCAGCTGGGACCCAATCGGCGATCCCGCAGTCGCGAGGTATGTGGTTTACCGCTCGATGAATGGCGGCGCTTTCAAGCCGATTGGGATTCAAGTTCCCGCGGTCAATCGCTACAGTGACTATCTTGGCAAGATCGGAGTAAGTGCACGCTATAGAGTTGCCTTTTCCGATCGCCAATATCACTTATCCAAGTTCTCGAATGTAGTTACTGCCTCAACCAGGCAGTTAAATGACGATGAACTCCTCACTATGTTGCAGGAGGCCTGTTTCCGTTATTACTGGGAAGGAGCGCATCCGGTAGCGGGTATGGCGCGGGAGAACATTCCCGGCGACGACCGGATCGTGGCGACCGGGGCGAGCGGCTTTGGAATCATGGCCCTGATTGTTGGCGTTGAAAGAAAGTTCATCACTCGCGAACAAGGGCTGGAGCGCCTGAACCAGATTGTGACTTTTCTGGAGAAAGCCCCGCGATATCACGGCGCCTGGTCTCACTTCATGGACGGCAGCTCCGGACAGAGCCTTCCGGTTTTCGACGCAATCGATAACGGGGGCGATCTGGTGGAAACCGCCTTTCTGATGGAAGGCTTGCTGGCCGCCCGCCAGTACTTCAAAGGTTCGAGCGTGCCAGAAGAGTCCTTGTTCCGCAGGATTTCACATCTTTGGGAAACCATGGAGTGGGACTGGTATCGCCGTTCTCCAAAAAGCGATGCTCTCTATTGGCACTGGTCGCCGCAGTGGTCCTGGTACATCAATCACCGGATCACAGGATTTAACGAAGCCATGATCGTCTATCTGCTGGCGATTGCTTCCCCTACCCATCCTGTTCCAGCGGGGCTTTACTACTCCGGCTGGGCGAATCAAGAAGACGTTGGCGCTAAGTACCGCGAAGGATGGTCGAATACCCACGAGGGCTACAACTATGTGAACGGCCACACTTACTACGGGATTAAGCTCGACGTGGGCGTGGGATCTGGAGGCCCGCTTTTCTTTACCCACTATTCATACATGGGATTTGATCCTCGCGGCATTCATGACCGATTCACCGATTACTTCGACAATAACCGCGCGATAGCTCAAATCAACCTTGCCTATTGTGTGCACAACCCCGGCCACTATCAAGGCTATGGCTCGGACTTCTGGGGTTTGACCGCAAGCGACGGCCCCAGAGGCTACCTTCCTCACGAACCCACCTTGCGCGAAGATGACGGCACCATGACGTTCACTGGCGCGCTGTCATCTTTTCCTTATACGCCCAAGGCTTCAATGGACGCATTTAAGCACATCTATCGGGATCTCGGCGATCGCGCTTGGGGAGTCTACGGCCCGCGCGATGCGATGAACCTGAAGGAGGACTGGGTCTCCCCGATTTTTATGGGACTCAATCAAGCGCCCATTACGGTAATGATCGAAAACTATCGTACCGGGCTGATCTGGAAATTATTCATGTCAAACCCGGAGATCCAGCCCATGCTCGACCGCATCGGTTTCAAGCCAGACAATAAGGCCATCAAATCTCGATGAGCCGGTTGTTGTAAGAGAGGAGAGAGGACTCCGAGGGCCGCACGTTGTCTGAAGTGATAATCTTGCTCCATGTCCAACGACTCGGGTTTCGAACCTCCTAATCATGCTCGATCGCGTGGTCCGACTGCGGTCGCGATTAACATCGCGATCGGGCTGCTCCTCGGAGTACTGTGTCTTGGTTCAATTGGATGGTTAATGCTGTCCCGGCATTCGGGGCGCGCCCTTCTGAGCCAACTGTTGTCGGCGGTAACCGGCCGAACCATCACCATCGATGTGAGTCAGCCCACGGTGGTCGATCGCATTCAGCGCCTGCAGCGGCTGGAGACTGTGGTGTACACCGTGGACAAGTTAGTAACTGGCGCGAAAGAGAATCCCCTATTGCCGGACTTTTTGACCGGTGATCGCCTCTTGATGATGGTGCACGGCGAAGTAGTCGCGGGAATTGATTTTTCGAATCTGAAGCCGGACGACGTCCGAGTGGATGGCAAGCGGGTTCACTTGCATCTGCCCGCGGCGCAAGTGTTCAGCACCCGGCTCGATAGCGCGAAGACGCGAGTCTATTCGCGGCAAACCGGATTGCTGGTGCCGACCGACCCGAATCTGGAAACGCAAGTGCGGCAAGAGGCGGAACGTCAAATGCAACAGGCGGCGTTAGCCGATGGCATTCTGCAAACGGCGCAGCAGAATGCAGACGCGACCCTTCGTAGCCTGTTGCAGGGATTGGGATTCGAGAAAATCGACTTCGAGTAGTGGTCGCAAACCAGAAACCGAGATTTAGAAACCGAGATCGACATCGGAAAGCAAGATCAACATCAAGGGCACGATCAAGGCGGCGGACAAGAGTGTCCGCCCTACATTTAGCTGGTAACTCGCGGGCTTTCACTCAGGTAACCTCGTTATTTATCCCCCTCGCAACTAATCTTTCGGCGGGGGGTTTCTATCCACATGAACAGCAAATTCACCAACTCACTGGTAACTCTGGCAGTCGCGGGACTTATGCTTGCCGGTTCCGCCTCTGCTCAAACCTCAACCACTTCCGGAGCGGGACCTGGCGTTGTCGATCCCGGCCATCCGCGGGTGAATGAAGTGAACCGCCGCGAGGAAAACCAGCAGCAGCGCATTGGCAACGGCATCAAGAGCGGGAAATTGAACTCGCAACAGGCGTCCAACCTGGAGAAACGCGAGACCAGCGTGCAGAACCGTGAAAAGAAAGATATGTCCGAGCATAACGGCCATCTGACCAAGGCCGAGCAGAAAGGGATCAACCGTCAGCAGAACCGGATCAGCAAGAGCATCGCAAAAGACAAGCACCAGTAATCCGGCGAGTAGACCGCAAAGAGTAATGCGAGAGAACGGCCGCGTGCTTGCTGCGGCTTTTCTTTTGTCTTTTGCCTATTGTCTTTCTATTTCTTCAGCGAGCGAACGTACTTCACCACGTCGCCGATCTGATCTTTGGAAAGTTTGCGATCAAAAGCCGGCATCCTGCCTTTGCCTTTGCCGATGATACGGGCAAGATCGTCGTCAGACTGTTGTTGCACTTCGGCGGAAGTGAGGGAACGCAGCTTCAGGTTCTTACCCAGCATCGTCTCGCCCGCTCCGTTCGAGCCGTGACAAGCCGCACAATGCTCCTTGTAGATAACAGCTCCGTTATCGGCGAACGCGTAAGTGGAAAAAAGCAACGCCAGCAGGCTTACAGCGAGGAATGGCCAACTGAGGAATGGCCAACTTCTGTATCCAGCCCCTGAAGCGGCGGTTGATTTTGGTGAGCTAATGGCGTCGCTATAGCGATGCCCTGATACGAAGCCTCCTGAAATGCCCATTCCTTGCGCAGCTCCCCAAGACCTTCATTCTACCAATTCAATTTCAATGCAAACTGGAACTGGCGTGGGTCGTATGCCGCGGTAGCCTGACCGGCGTTGGTGAATAAGGGGCTGACCGCAGCGACGTTATACACGTTGGCGATGTTGAACATGTCGGCGATCAGATCCATGTTGAAGCGTTCGCCGAAGTAGATGCGCTTGGCGACGCGCATATCATTAAAGACGTTCCACGGAGTGATGCCGGCGTTCCGGCCGAGGTTGCCGTCGAGTGAGGCAAGCGTTCCGTTGAAGTCGAGGATGCAGGGCTCCTGGAAAACGCCAGTGGGAGAGAACTTCGACTGGACCGGTGCATATCCCAGCGCCGTGCAAGCAGGGTTCACAAAAGTATTGGGTCTCCCAGTGAGAGAGGACAGTTGGAAGTTGTCGCCGCTGCCGGTGAGGATGTTGAACGGCCGCCCGGAACTCAGCTCGATCAGAGGAGCGAAGGTCCAGTTGCTGAAGAGCCTACTGGCGAAACCGTCGCCGCTGAGCCTGCCCGTCTGGTAAACGCCACTGAAGACGAAACGATGGCGCTGGTCGAAGGTTGATGTGGAACGATCCGCGCTGGGGAAATAACTGTCCTGCGGCGTGAGAGTGGACTGGAGGTCGGTAGAATCGTCGATCGCGTGCGACCAGGTATACGAAGCCAGAAACTCGTAGTGGCGACTGAAGCGCTTGCGGAGATTGGCGGTCAGTCCGTTGTAGTTCGAAGTGCCGTTGGAATAATTGGCGTCCATGTCGCCGAATGGAACGCAGCCAGCGTAAGAGAAGGTAGGCGGCGCAGGATTGCATGTCGTGTTGAAGCCGGGCAGAGTGGCGAGAAAGGCCTGCGCCTGCGCCACGCAAGCAGCATCGCCACCTAAATAGAATGCGGCGGCAATGGAGGGGTTCAGTCCGCCGGGACGGAAATAGTTGACCAGCGCTGGATCCACGTAGCCTGGCCCGCAACCACTCACGGTGAAGGGACTGGCGGCGCTTGAACCGGCAGCCTTCGCCGCGAAGAAATTAGCGGTCAGCAAGTCTCCGCGAATCGTGTTGGCGTTGATGGGACGGTTGAGGTGGCGGCCAAGGTTAAGGTTGTATGCGAGGCTGAAGGCAAAGCCATTGCCCAGATCGCGCTCGATAGTTAGGTTCGCCTGCTGCGAGTAGGCATAAACGAAGTTCTTCGACTGCGGATACCCGAAGGGTTGGAAGGCGAGCGGCAGGAATGTTCCTCCCGCGATGTTGAGATAGTTCTGATTGAGAAAGACTGACTGCGGAACATTCAAAGATTGAAACTGCTGCTGATTCGGCTCGTAGAATAGGTTCGCATTCGCCTGGGGAAAGGGCGACACAGCACATTGAGGCTGATTCAGCAGTCCCTGGAAGATCGGGACGGCATTGAGGTTGGCGGCGTTGCTGGTGGCGCCGGTCGGAATGCTGCAGGTTCCGGTGCCGGCGAATGCCAACTGGCCGCTGGTCGAACCGTCGGAAGCATCGCCGAGGAAATAGAGGCCGAGCAAAGGATGGTCGTAGAACATTCCGTATGAAGCACGGACTACTGTCTTGCCGTCCCCCTTGGGATCCCAGGCGAGGCCGAAGCGTGGCTGGATATTGTTCTTGTCAGTTTGAATTCCCTTCTGCAATCCGAGTCCACCATAGGCGGCAAGCGCCAGTCCTTGCAGGGGTTTGAGTTTGGGCGGGAACTCTATGTCGTAACGCACGCCATAATTCAACGTGAGATTGTGGCGAACGCGCCAAGAGTCCTGCCAGAACAAGCCCAGAGGTTTGTTGGAAAACGAGTCGCTAGGACTGCCAAGGCCCTGGATGAAATCTCCAGGGATGCCCGCGCCATAAGCCTGGATTGGATTCAGGATGGGAAAGGGTTGAGGATACGCGGCGACCGCGCCGAAGTCGTAAACCCCACCGTAGTTCACAGTGAAGGTCGCCTTGAGCGGGATATAGTTGAAGTCGGCGCCGAATTTAGTGTCGTGCCGTCCCCTGGTCCAGGAAAAATTGTCGGTGAACTGGTAGCGATTCTCGGTCCGCTGAATGTAGGAATAAGGCTCGCGACCGAAGTAAGCAAAGCCGGGGATATTCACCGCCGGATCGGAACCTCCAGGTATGGCGGTATTGTAAAAATACGACAAGCCGCGGCGGGCGTACTGGAAGCGGAATTCGTTGACCTTGTTATTGCCGATGGACCATGTGTCCTGCACCACGCCAGCCACGTCACGGTAGGTTTGTTGAGAAGTACGCGAATAAGCGTTTTGGCCGAAGGGCTGGTCCTGTCCGCTGACTTCGATGCCGGTGACGGTGCTCGGGCTGGCATTGACGCGCAGAGTGAGGCGATTGTTGCCGCTGACGTTGTGGTCGAGGCGCAACGAATAAAGGCTGGTGCCTTCGAACACGGGAAAATTTCCAGCCTGCGATCCTATGGACTGGTAAGAAGCCGGGACGAAGCAGGGCGGGGTCGAGCAGGAGGTGGGGAAGCCGCCAACCCCGGGATTGCCCCCCGTGAACGCCAACGGCCAAGCCCCATTTAGCGCCATGCCCGACGAAGCGCCGACAAGGAATTCGTAGGGCACGACATTGGGAGCTAACTCGCCGAAGAGCACGGGATTTGTGGCTAAGATCTGTTGGAGTCCGGGTCCGAGAAAATTGGCTTGAGCACTGGTCACCTGGATTGTGCCCAAGTTTGGAAAGATTCCTCCACCCGCGGTTGTGGACGTGTCGAAATTCTGCAGCTGGTAATACGACAGGTTGCTTCCCGGGGCGATGCTGGAAAACCCGGTCTCGTGGCGGCGCGTAGTTTCATAAGCGAAGTAATAATACGTTTTATCCTTTTTGATCGGTCCACCGAACGCTACACCTCCTTGCACGCGGGTGTAAGCGGGATTAGGCGTGGTACTGAACGGGTTCACGGCCTGAAAATTGCGATTGCGAAGGTATCCGAAGACGTCGCCGTGGAAGTCGTTCGATCCGGAGCGGGTGATGATGTTGACCACGCCGCCGGAGGCGCGTCCGTATTCGGCGGCATAACTGTTGGTAATAATCTGGAACTCCTGCACGGCTTCCTGCGAGACGGTGGAGCGCACTCCGTTGACGGAATTGTCGGTGGCATCGGCGCCATCGACGTTGACCAGGTTGGAGCGGGCGCGCTGGCCGCTGATGTTCAGGCCGGAAGTGGGGGCGGCTCCCGTGTTGGGCGCGTTGTCGCGGACGACTTGCGAATCGGTGAGCGTGAAATTGATGTAGTTGCGGCCGTTGATGGGCAGATTGTCGATGCGGCGCTGGCCGATAGTGTCGGTGGTGGAGCTGCGCGAAGTTTCCACGAGCTCAGCTTGTGCGGTGACTTCCACGACTTCCTTGCCGCCCGCGACGGTCACGGTGACGGGCAACTCGGCAATCTCGCCGACAGTGATGGCGATGCCGGTCGCTTCGGCCTTGGTGAAGCCGGGCGCGTTCACTGTGACCGTGTAAAAACCGGGCGCCAATTGGCGCACACTGTACCCGCCCTGGCCGTCGCTGCTGCCGGCGCGTTCCAGGCCCTTGGCAACATCGCTCACGGTGACACTGGCATCGGTCACGACATTGCCTTTCGGATCTTTCACACTGACGTGGAGGTCGCCGGTGGCGGCGCCCTGGGCGAATCCAAATTGACGTACGAGCAAGAAGACAACCGCAAAACAGAGCAGACGCAGTGTAGCTTTCATAAGGCTCCTGCATATTCCGCAACATCGAGGTTGCGGAAGAAGAGAATCAAACCGCGCGGTTTAGGACCAGCGATTAGAATGTCGAGCACGGTGTCGGGAAATGCCGCTGATATGTATATCACGGGCGGGGGTTTAGGCGAGCAATTAAGATGGTCACGAGCGCGGGGGCGAAAGCGAAACAGCCGCGGATTGTCTTTGTCCGGGCTGAAAATTCGTCATCGCATTGCGTTCGTGGATGCCTTTCTTTAAATTCTTAGCTGGCTGCAAAGAACTGGATATCGCTGGCCAGTCCCGAGAAGAACGTGAATTCTCCTAGAGACACGGCAATCCCTGTCTCTATGGCGGGACGTAAACCGTTACCCTGCGAGAACACTGTCGTGACAGAAATGTTTCTTGTACCTGCTCTTACGCATTCAGAAACCTTCAACGGACACTCGATGACGGGCGAACTGCTACGGGTACTGGTGTGTCCGCCGGGGAGCGCTGGATGGGATGACCCAGGGAAAGCCGCGGCATGGCGGGAACTTGGATTTCAGCATTGTCCCGATTTCGCGGCGGCGAAGCGACAGCACGAAATTCTGTGCGCCCTGCTGAGCGAGGCCGGAGCCGAGGTCTTACTTCTGCCCACGGCGGAATCGCTCACCCTCGATGCCGTCTATGCGCACGACGCGTCGCTGGCCACCGATTATGGTCTCGTCCTCATGAATCCGGGAAAGCAGAGTCGCGTGGCGGAGGCGCAGGCGCACGCCAGCTATTGCGGGCAACTGGGGATTCCTGCGTTCGGCGGGATCAAGCCACCCGGCTGTTCCGAATCCGGCGACATGGTGTGGCTGGATTCACGGACACTGCTGGTCGGTGACGGCTATCGAACCAACAAAGCGGGGATCGAGCAGATGCGGACGTTCCTCTCCCCAAAAAATGTGGAGGTGCTATTGGCGCCGCTGCCCTATGGACGGGGGCCGTCTGCATGTTTGCACCTGATGTCGCTCATGAGCGTGCTCGACGAGCAGACCATTCTGGTGGATTTGCCTTGGTTGGCGGTCGAGACGGTTGAGTTACTCAGGGAGCGAGAATTCAGGTTGATCGAGATCGAATCCAGCGAGCGCGAAGCCCTGGCTTGCAATGTGCTTGCTTTGGGCAAGGGACGCGTGATAGCGATTGAGGAAAATGCCAAGACCAATCATCGCATGCGCGACGCGGGCTTCGACGTGCTCACGTTTCCTGGGTCGGAGATTTGCATCAACGGGGGGGGAGGCCCGACTTGCCTGACGCGGCCGCTGCTGCGGAGATAGAAGATAAAGATCGAGAGAATGTCGCGGGCTTGGGTGAGTTAGGTTACAGAGCACGCGAAGGCTCGATGGTAATATGAGCGTCTTCAAGAAAGGAGCATTGTCATGCAGCGATTTGCAGTGGTGCTTCTACTGTTGTTGATCGTCGCCCGTCCGTCGATCGCGAAAACCCACAAAGACATGTATTCGGTCTCATGCGGCGTGTTGTGGCCCGCCGTGAAAGATACGCTCCGCAATTCGGGGAAGTACGGGATTCTGGGGTTGGTCGACTCCGAGATGACCGCTACGTACTCTATGGGTATCGGATCAATTGGCCAGAAGCGGTCGATTTCGTGACGCTGAATTCGAAAGGCGATAACTCCTGCGAGATGCTGGTTCAATCCGGTTACAGCGGATGGACGAACAACGACGCGGGCGATTTCAAGAAGCGCGTAGATGAGTCCTTGGCCAAGCTGCAACCACCGCAGCCGGCCCCGCCCGCAAAACCGGACGACGGTAAGAAATAAGAAAGAAGGGGTTGCTTCACATGCGGGCTTTGGCCTCCCCACGGCCCCATTCTGTCTGGCTTGGTAGAATAAAAGGGAAATGCTTTTGCCGTTCGTCCGCGAAATTTTCGCGGAGGTGGAACAATTACCTGCCTTCACGCGTGCCGCCTCCCATCTACGGGAGAGCGCGGGGCGGATGAGTGTCACTGGACTGTCGTCCGCGGCCAGGGCATTGATCGTTGTTTTACTGCGACGCGCGGCGAAGCGTCCGTTTGTGCTGGTGGTGGCCGATAACCGCGCCGCCGAGGATTTGCTGCCGGTGCTGCGCGCATTCTGCGAAATGACAGGCGCGGCAGATCCAGACTCGGTCGTGAGTCTGCCGGCGCGCGATGTGCTTCCCTTCCAGAATTTGTCGCCGCATCCGGAAATTCAGGAAGAACGCGCGACCGCGTTGTGGAAGATCGCGACCGGGCGGGCGACCATCGTAATTTCTCCGGTGACCGCGACCACAATTCTTCTGCGTTCTCCCGAGTACTATGCGGACCTGGCGCGAACCCTGCGTCGCGGCGAGATTTTCGATATCGAGAAACTGCTCGAGCACCTGAACACGGTCGGCTACACCTCGACCGATGTGGTCGAAATGCCCGGACAGTATGCGGCTCGCGGCGGCATCCTGGATGTGTACTCGCCGGAAGCGGACCGGCCGGTGCGCGTCGAGTTTTTTGGGGATGAAATCGAGTCCATGCGCAAGTTCGATCCGGCGAGTCAGCGGTCTTCAAATCCAGTCGATGAAGCGCTGCTTCTGCCTTTGACGGAAACGCCGGTCACGGAAGAACTGCTCGGTTCGATCAACGCTCGGCTCTCGGGGAAACGCATTACGGGATCGCCGGAGATTGTGGAGCAAGCCGTGCGCGACTCGGGGGCGGGAGTTTTTCCGGGGTGGGAGTTCTACGCCCCGGTAGCGGGCGCCGACCGCAGCATCTTCGAATTGCTTCCGGAAGCGCGGGTGATTCTCGACGAGCCCGAGGGCTTGAATCTCGAACTCGACAAAGTTTGGGCACGGGTCGAAGAAGCGCACGAGCGCAGCGGCGTGGGGAACCTGGTTCGTCCCGCCGATCTTTATCTGACCCCGGAAAGATGGCGGGAAAAAACCGCGGCGCTGCCCGGAGCCGATCTCGAATATCTGGCGGTGTCGCGTGAAGCCCACGCAGCTCCCGAAAAAAGAACGGGAGCCTCTTTTCTTTCGCAGCCCACTACGCGCTTCCACGGCGCTGTTCCGGCGATGATCGCCGAGGTTCAGAAAATGGTGGCGGGTGGCACGCAGGTAGTTCTTGCCGTCCCCAACACGGGGGAAGTCGAGCGCCTCGCCGACATGTTCACCGAGTACAACGTTTCGTATCGCCTGGGAAGCCGCACCCGCAGCGGAGAAAGTTATGCCGACGAGACTTCTTATTTTGCCGGCGACGTTCTCACCACCACCCTGCTGAGAGCATATCTTCCCGACGGCTTCGTTTTTCCGGAAGCGCATCTGGCGATTTTTGGGGCGCGCGATCTGTTCGACGAATCGGACCTGGTGGCGTCGCGACCGCAGCGGCAGAAATCAAAAGTCTCGGCATTTCTTTCCGACTTCCGCGATTTGCAGGTTGGCGACTACGTCGTCCACGTGGAGCACGGCATTGGGCAGTATCAGGGATTAAAGGAAATCAACCAGGGCGACGGGGCGGCGGAATTCATGCTGCTCGAGTACGCCGACGCGGCCCGGCTCTATGTTCCGCTTACTCGGCTCGATCTCGTCCAGAAGTATCGTTCATCGGAGGGCGCCAAGCCCGTTCTGAATCACCTTGGCAGCGCCGCCTGGGGCAAAACCAAAGCCCGCGTGCGCAAGGCCATGAAGGACATGACCGATGAGTTGCTGAAACTCTATGCGCAGCGGCAGTCCGCGCGTGGACACATCTTCCCGGCCGACACCGAGTGGATGAAGGAGTTTGAAGATTCATTCGAATACAACGAGACCGACGACCAGGCGCAAGCGATCGCCGACGTGAAGCGCGACATGGAATCGCAGCTTCCCATGGATCGCCTTCTCTGCGGCGACGTCGGTTATGGCAAAACGGAAGTCGCCATGCGCGCTGCCTTCAAGGCCCTGAGCGACAACAAGCAAGTCGCCGTGCTCGCGCCCACCACTGTGCTTGCGTTCCAGCACTACGAAACCTTCAAGCAACGATTCGCGCCGTTTCCGCTTACCGTCGAAATGATCAGCCGCTTTCGAACGCCAAAGCAGGTCAAGGAAATTTTGCAAAGAGTCGAAGCGGGAAAAGTGGACATCCTGATCGGCACTCACCGCCTGCTGTCGAAGGACGTGAAGTTCGCCGACCTCGGCCTGTTGGTGGTGGACGAAGAGCAGCGCTTCGGCGTCCGCCACAAAGAACGCATCAAGCAGATGCGCACGGAAGTGGACGTGCTCACTATGTCGGCGACGCCGATACCGCGCACGCTGCATATGTCGATGGTGGGACTGCGCGACATGAGTGTGATCGAAACGCCGCCCAAAGATCGCATGGCCATTCAGACCGTGGTCGCAAACTGGGACGAAAAGCTCATTCAGTCGGCGATCGAGCAGGAACTCGACCGCGGCGGCCAGGTTTATTTCGTCCACAACCGCATCGACACGATCTGGGAGATTGCAGCCAAGATTCAAACCATGGCTCCGAATGCGCGCATTGCCGTGGGCCACGGGCAGATGCGCGAAGGGGAGTTGGAAAAAGTGATGCTGAAATTTATGCATCACGAGGCCGACATCCTGGTCTCGACTACGATTATCGAGAACGGACTGGACATCCCTCTCTGCAATACGATCCTGATCAATCGTGCCGATCGGCTCGGCTTGTCCGAGCTTTATCAGCTTCGCGGACGCGTCGGCCGGTCGAATCGGCGCGCCTATGCGTACCTGCTCTTGCCCTCCGAGATCGAGTTGACGCCCGTCGCGCGACGCCGTCTGGCCGCGCTCAAGGAATTTTCCGATCTGGGCGCGGGATTCAAAATTGCCGCCCTCGATCTCGAACTGCGCGGCGCCGGAAATCTTCTGGGCGGAGAGCAGAGCGGTCATATCGAAGCAATAGGGTTTGAACTTTATACGCAGATGCTGGAACGTGCCGTCCGCGAGATGAAGGGCGAGGCGGGTGTTGAAGTAACGGAAATCCAGCTTAATCTGGGTCTGAACATCCGTATTCCCTCCGACTACATCAAAGAGGAGAACCAGCGGCTGCGTATGTACAAGCGAGTCGCGGGAGTTGAAACCGAGTCGCAGTTGCACGACGTACGCGGCGAGTTGATCGATCGCTACGGCGAGACGCCACGCGCCGTTCGCAATTTGCTGGAGTACGCCGCGCTCAAACTGCAGGCGATGCGGGTCGGAGCCAACGCCATCGAGCGCAAGCGCGAATTTGTGAACATCAAGTTCAGCCAGACGGCGGCGATTGATGCGGAGAAGCTGGCGCGCTTCGTGGCGTCGCAGCGCGGTACGCAATTCAGTCCGGATGGGACGCTGAAGTTCACGATCAAAATCAACAGCGCCGAAGGGATACTGCAAACGTTGCGCGATCTGCTGGAAGAACTGGAAGCGCACGAAGAAGCCGTGCGACAGGTGTAAGCGCGAGCAGTACAATTGTCCGTTGATCGAGAGTCCAAGCCCCAGAGGGGAGTACTAACTTAGCCCAGCGCTTGAAGCGATGGGTAGAGCGAATTAGATGACATAAGTCCCGAGGGACGACCGAGTGCTCACACCCGAAGGCTTCTAATTGTGAAGCAGTTGCTGCAGCAATCGCGGACGATGAGCGACTAACGACCTACGACTCTCAACCGACACCCAATGACTCACGACGAACGACGAACGAATGGCGACCGCCGCAAGGTCCGCAAAGTCCGCAAAGCGATTTTCCCCGCCGCCGGATTAGGCACGCGCTTCCTCCCCGCCACCAAAGCTCAGCCGAAAGAGATGCTCCCGCTGGTCGATAAACCCATCATTCAATACGGCGTGGAAGAAGCGCTCGCCGCGGGATGCGACCAGATCATCATCATCACGGGCCGCGGCAAGAGCGCGATTGAAGATCACTTCGACGTCAGCTACGAATTGGAAAAGATGCTCGAAGAAAAAGGCAAACACGACTTGCTCAAGATCGTGCGTCAGATTTCGGACATGATTTATGTCGCCTATGTGCGTCAGAAGGAGGCGCTCGGTTTGGGACACGCGGTACTCACCGCTCGCGAATTAATCGGCGACGAACCTTTTGCCACGTTGCTGGCCGATGACGTGATCGACGCAAAAGTGCCGGTGCTTAAGCAGTTGATGAATGTGTTTGATGAAAAGAATTGTTCGGTGATCGCAACCCAGGTCGTCGAGGGACCTGCGATTTCTTCGTATGGAGTGCTGAAGACGAAAGAAGTCGCGGGCACCGGAGGAAAACTCCACGAGGTTCTCGATCTGGTGGAAAAGCCCAAGCTGGAAGATGCGCCGTCGAATCTGGCCGTGATCGGACGTTACATTCTGACGCCCACGATCTTCGAAACGCTCTCCGACCTCAAGCCAGGAGCGGGCGGCGAGTTGCAACTCACGGACGGGTTGCGCGGCCTGCTGCAACGCGAAAAGATGTACGCCTACGTCTACGAGGGACGCCGCCACGATACCGGAGACAAACTCGGTTTCCTCAAAGCGACGGTTGAGTTTGCGCTGAAACGCGAGGATCTAGGCGGGGACTTCCGGGAATATCTGAAAACCTTGAAGCTGTAAATGTGTGGTGAAGTTTGGTAGTGGGTCAGTATGATTTCCACAGGTTGAGCCAAGGTTGGAAGATGATTTCTTTAGCTATCCCAAGGAAGCGCCGTGGGCTTTGCCCTTGCGAAGCACAGCATTCACGAGCCTCAGAAGGTTCTCACCGCCCGTCATCAGGTCTAGCTTTGTTTTTTCGACATATGCGATTGCGCCTTCATCCTTCAACTTCTCCGCGTTGCCCTGGGAAAGGCTACTCACAACAATGACTGGGACGTTGGTAGTCGCTGGGTCTTGCTTCAGGGATCGCAGTACAAGCTCGCCCCCCATTTTCGGCAAGAGCATGTCCAAGATGATGAGGTCCGGCCTGCTCTGGCGGGCCAACTGCAAAGCTTCCTCGCCATCACTAACATCGACCACTCCGAAGCCTGCTTCAACGAGAATCCGCTTCATTGTGGTCCGTATGAGCCTGCTGTCTTCAACTACAAGAACTGTCATCATGATGACTACCTTTCGTGTCCAATTGCTTTCAGGCGGAAATGGTACTACTCACCCAGCGCCTTGAGAACCAGATTCTTTTCAGCCTCACGTGTTGAAGAAATCGGCTGAGGCAAAAGCCCGCACAGTTCCTCAATCGTCCAAACGTGGTTGCTGATCCCAGCTTCCATTGCCGGGGTAACGCGCAGTGTCTGATGCACACGGGAGAAGTTGTAGTACATGAACCAGATCGCCACAGCCGCCGCGTGGTTCTCAATCTTTTTCGAGAATGCATTTGTCAGCCGCGTGAATCGGCGAATACTCATTCTCATGCTGAGGTTCTGGCGCTCCACAAAAGATGTGCTCACGTGCTTGGGATCGGGATTGCCGCTTACTACTTTCATATCACAGCCAATGCAGCGGGCCGGAGAGTAGCGCGTCTCATTCTCTAGGGAAGCGCCGTAAATCTTCTGTAATTGCGCGTAGTCGATGTCAGCGCCGAAGGCGTTCTCGACAGCTTCCAAGTACGCTTTGTGTCCATCCGTAGTGATCTGCACGCGATTGCGAATCCGACTCGCGCAATCTTCCATAAACTCTTTCGCCCATCCGAGATCACGCCCACCAACCAAGTAGCTGACGCAAAGCTTCGTGTCAGCATCTAGCCCCGTCCATGTCCAAACGTCGCCCCATCCAATTGCCTTCTTTTCTGGTCGCGTGTTCTTCGCTTTGGAGCCCACGAACTGCCAAATTTCATCGCACTGCAAACGGCGCACGCGGAGATTCCGCACGGTGCGATCATGGTAGGCGGCACAGGCGTCCGCCAGATCGAGCACCAGCTTTATGACGGTGTTCTTCGCAACGCCCGTTATCCTCACGGTTGATCGGATCGAGTTGCCTTCGACCAGAGCCGCCACAACCCGTGTTTTCTGCTCCATTGTGAGCCGCTTCATTACTGAACTATATGCTTGACCGTGTATGCATGTCAAGGCAAAAAAATACGCCTGCCTAGCTAGGGCAAGCGTCAATAACGACTAGGCGTATGCGTAGGTGAGGTCAGAGGTCTTTATCTCAATGCTTGGACGCTCTGGAGTATATGTCCGTTTCTTGGCTCCGCGACGATGTAACCGACCGCAGTGAGCGCGGAATTGAATCTTCTCGAAATGCTCACAAATAACGTACTTGAGCTTATCCCGCAGAGATTCATTCTGAGACATTGTCAGCATCCGGATAGCAAGGTCGCTTTGAGTTCCAACAGGATCATCGTTGTTTTCCCATTTCGACAGCGTCGTCTTATCAATATGTAGCAATCTAGAAAACCCGTCTCCTGTTAGACCCATATACTTTCGCAAAAACCGCACTTCTTCTCCGGCGAGCCCATACGGTTTAGTAACCAGAGCTAGAGCAATGGTTCTGAACAGATCATCCATCCCTGAGATAATCGGGTCTTCGTTGCCACAATGGTCACACTTGATTAATTCGATGCCACAGAGAATTACATTCTCTAGTCCACTCTCCTTGAACTGGTAATTCCCATGGGCAACAGTGGCTGGTTTTGAACAATTACTACAGCGGACTTCCGTTACGCTCCTCATTGTTGGTCGCCTTCCTGGTGGCTCCGTTAGTGGTTTGCTTGGGGGACTTTGCCACCCGCCACCCGCCAGAAATCGGCTTTCTCTTCCTTCCTCCTCCGAATGGGATACTCAGTTTCGGCTTTCGCTATTCTGGTACCCATCGGTAAAAGTCATTTCTTCTTTGATTCGACGCTAAAGACAGTTATAAGAAATGTCGTATCCACAGCCTTAAAGCTGAAGACAATCGCCAGCCATTTCCCGCCCGGTTCATGGCCCTCCGTTCGATAGTTCCACTCTTGGCTACCGACGTGAAATTCAGGAGGGTTGTAAATTCTCCCTGATTTGAGCACGGCCCATGCATCCACCATACTGACCGCTTCCTTGATCAGTTCGTCCCGAAAATGCCTCCCCGGAATCACCTGTCCAGACTCAAGACAATGGCGCAACAAGTCTTGCGCCTCTTGGACCGCCAAGTGGTCTAACATGTTGGTAAATTACCAACTCATAGGATGCTTGTCAATAGGAAAAAGATGCCGCAGCTTTAGTAACCTACTTCCACCTAGCTTTAGCGGCTTTTTGGGCTATACGCTTGCGGTGCAGGGGCGTCAACTTCTTCGCCCTTGCCTTGCCGCCCTTGCTCCCGCCTATACTGCCGAGAGCTACCGCATGAGGGTTTCTCTTGTCGGGCGGTGGCATCTCAAGCGGTTTGCCGTCCATCTGTTCGCCGATGGATTGCTCCACTATCTCGCGGGCAACCTGCATGAAATCGCGCTTGGGCGCGGAGCGTTTATGCATGGCTCAATCATGCCACGGAATGCGGCAGAGCGCATCACCTGTGGAAATCGTGCTGACCCACTACCTGAAGTTTATGAACGTGTGGTGGCGGGGCTCTGCCCCGTACAACGGGGCCAAGCCCCGTTACCACACAAACTTCGGCTCAGTCTTCGACCGCCGCTTTCAGCTTCTTCGATTTCTCTTCTACGCCGCGTGCAAGATTCTCTTTGTGCATTGCCAGTTTCTTCGCAACCGCGGCATCCGCCAGCCCAAGTATCTGCGCGGCAAGGATTCCGGCGTTGGTCGCGCCGGGCTTGCCGATCGCAACAGTCGCCACCGGAATACCGGCCGGCATTTGCACAATCGCCAGCAAGGAATCCAATCCCTGCAATGAAGTCGACGGGATGGGCACGCCGATGACAGGCAATGTTGTGTGCGCCGCGATAACGCCCGCCAGGTGGGCTGCCCCGCCCGCGCCCGAGATGATCACGCGAATGCCGCGTCCAGCGGCGTTGCGAGCATAGTCTGCCGTGCGATCGGGAGAGCGATGCGCTGACGTTACATCCATCTCATAGGCGATCCCGAATTCTTCGAGCGCTTTCCCGGCTTCGCGCATGATCTCCAGGTCGGAGTCGCTGCCCATGACGATTGAAACGATTGGCTTGGTCATTAGTAGTGTCAGTTTGCGTCTATCCCCAGCCCCTAAAGGGGCGTCTTATGCGAAAGAGTTATGGTATCGCTAAAGCGATACCCTGATACGAAGCCCGCGAGATGAAGCGCGCGAGATGAATTCCGCATTCTTTCGCGGCTTGCTAGTCCTTCTTCAGCGCTCTGGCGGCAATATCTTTGCGATAGTGCGCGCCATCGAAGCTGATTTTCGCACAGGCCTCATAAGCGCGCTGCACCGCTGTTTCCAAGTCCGCAGCCCTCGCCGTTACTCCCAGCACGCGCCCGCCGGAAGTATAGAAGGCGTTATCACGTTTCGAAGTGCCTGCATGGAAGATTTTCACGTCATTCAACTTGGCCGCCTCTTCCAGGCCGCTGATCTTCTTGCCGGCCTCATAGCTTCCCGGATAACCTCCCGAAGCCATCACCACGCACACCGCCGCGTCCTTCGACCATTTGAAATCGCCATCGCTGGTGCGGCCGTCGATGGACGCCTCCATCGCCTCGACCAAATCGGTTTCGAGGCGCATCAAAATGGGCTGCGTCTCCGGATCGCCGAAGCGGCAATTAAATTCGAGCACTATGGGGCCGCGAGCGGTCATCATCAGTCCGCAATAGAGAACGCCTTTATACTCGGCGCCTTCAGCCTTCATGCCGGCGACGACCGGCCGCGCGATGTGCGCAACGAGCCAGTCGCGCATCTGGTCGTCAATGATGGTGGGCGTAGTATAGGCGCCCATGCCACCGGTGTTCGGCCCGGTATCGCCGTCGCCCACTCGTTTGTGATCTTGCGAGGCGATCAGTGGCGCGACCCGCTCGCCGTCACTTACGACCAAGAACGAGAGTTCGTCGCCTTCGAGAAATTCTTCCAGCACTACACGCGCTCCCGCTTCGCCCAACATGCGGCCGCTGAGCATTTCGTTGGCTGCGGTCGACGCTTCGTCTTTAGTTTTGGCGATCACGACGCCCTTGCCGGCAGCCAGTCCATCGGCCTTCACGACGATAGGAGTATGGAAGTGCGGCAGCGCATCGCGGACCTGTTCTGGAGAATCGCAGATCGCATAATGCGCGGTAGGAATGCGGTGGCGTTGCAGGAATTCCTTGGCAAAGCTCTTGCTGGTTTCGAGTTGCGCGGCTGCGCGGGTCGGGCCGAACGTGCGCCAACCCCGTCGCGTAAATTCGTCCACCACGCCGAGCATAAGCGGCAACTCCGGCCCTATGATCGTGAGGTCGGGCTGAATCCGGTTTGCGAGTGCAACCATGGAGTCGACACTCTTTACGTCAAGCGCGACGCATTCCGCCTCATCGGCAACGCCGCCGTTGCCCGGCGCGCAGTAGATTTTCGTAACCCGAGGCGACTGCCGGAGCTTCCATACTAAAGCATGTTCGCGTCCGCCGCTGCCGATGACGAGTATCTTCATAGCCGAGACATTCAAGGGTAGGGGCGAGAGAAGATGATGTCAAACAGGAACAGATCGCAGAGGTCAAAGGTCAGATTGCAGAGGTAAGAAACGATTCGGTACTCCCTCCTGATGATCGGTGAAGACTCTTGCAATGGGTTAACCTCTGCAATCTGACCTTTGACCTCTACAATTTCGGTTAACTATGCTTAATCCCGCCGTATAATCTGTTACGTGATCACTGTTTCCAAAGAGGACTACCTTAAGGCCATTCTCGGAGCCGAGAGCGAAGGGGAGAGCGTTATTTCGGCGACGCTTGCCCACTGGCTCAAGGTCTCGCCTCCGGCGGTAACCATGGCGGTGCGTCGGCTCAAGAAAGACGGCCTGGTGCGGGTGAATGCCGACGGACGGGTCCGCCTGACCGCGGCCGGAAGGAAGATTGCTCGCAAGCTGACAGTTCGCCACCACCTCATCGAGCGCATGCTCGCCGAAATCTTCGGAATGGAATGGTACAAGGTGCACGACGAGGCGGAGCGTCTGGAACACGCAGTCTCGCCCGATTTCGAAGCCAGGCTGCTGGCCAAACTGGGGCGCGGTGTCGCCTGTCCGCACGGCAACCTTAGTGAACTGGAGAGTCCCGGCAGCCGGCGCCGGCGCGGTCTGCTGCTGCTGTCAGACGCTGAAGTCGGGAAGAGCTACGTTGTAAGTGGGATCTATGAACGCGACCGGCACCTGCTGGAGTTTCTGGAGGCCCGTGGCATCCGGCCCGGAGCCAAGCTCAGCCTGATCGAGAGCAACTACGACAAGACCCTGTCCATACGGACGGCCGTCCGCACGGTGGTTCTGGGCCGTCCCGCAGCGGACAGAGTGTGGCTCTCACCACCAAGCAAAGGGCATCTTGTAATTAACCATTAACCATGATTAATATAACAATATATACTGCGGTTGACTGGGAATTCTATTGCAATCGAAGATGGCGAAGACGGCAGGAACAACGGAGGCGAATGCCGCGGCCCAATCCGGCTTGCGCTCGTCCGGCGCTCCAAGCAGCGGCAATGTGTCTTTGGAAGGCGTCCATAGTTCCGTACAGGTGCCTCATCATGGAGCCGGCTTCTGGGAACAGTGGCGGGCTTTCGTTGGTCCAGCGATTCTGGTCAGCGTCGGATACATGGATCCCGGCAATTGGGGAACGGATCTGCAGGCCGGGGCTCAGTTCAAGTACGGACTGTTGTGGGTGGTTGGACTCGCCAGCCTGATGGCGATCTTCATGCAGGTGATTTCCGCTCGATTGGGCGTGGTGACCGGAAAGGATCTCGCCCAATGCTGCCGCGACTGGTATCCCGAGTGGACCCGTTGGCCGAACTGGCTGATGAGCGAAGTGGCCATCGGCGCCTGTGATTTGGCGGAGGTGCTCGGCAGTGCGGTGGCCCTCAACTTGATGTTCCATATTCCCCTGCTCTGGGCGGTCATCATCACGGGTCTGGATGTGCTGCTGCTCCTGGCTTTGCAGCGGTTTGGGATGCGCACTATCGAGGCCGTGGTCCTGCTGCTGATCGCCACTATCGGCGTGTGTTATTTCATCGAGATTTTCATTCTCCCGCAGACTCAGCCCAGTTTTCTGGAAATGGGGCGGGCGCTGATTTCGCCCCATTTCCGCCAATCCGGAGTCTTGTACCTTGCCATCGGTATCATCGGCGCGACGGTGATGCCCCACAACCTGTATCTGCACTCGGCTCTGGTGCAGAGCCGGAAGTTGCAAAAGGATGAGCCGTCCATTCGGAGCGCGGTCCGCTTCAACACGATTGATTCAATCGTGGCCCTGACTATCGCCTTCTTTGTCAATGCGGCGATTCTGGTGCTCGCGGCCATGGTGTTCTTTGGGAAGCAGAGCGTGACTGCATCGGGTGGCCACGTGGTCACGTTCGGCGCCAATAGCGATTGGATTCGAGTCGCTTACTTGACGCTGGCGCCCCTGTTGGGGACGGCCGCTGCGAGCACACTGTTTGCGGTGGCCCTTCTGGCCAGCGGGCAGAGCAGCACCATCACCGGGACACTCGCCGGTCAGGTGGTGATGGAAGGCTTCATGCATTGGCGAATCAAGCCCTGGGTGCGGCGTCTCATCACTCGCACGTTGGCCATTCTGCCGGCGGTGTTTATTATCGGGCTGCGCGGCGACAGCAGCGTTACCGATCTGCTTACCCTGAGCCAGGTGGTGCTGGCGCTGCAGCTTCCGTTTGCCATGTTCCCGCTGCTGCACTTCACCAGTTCTCGCAAGCGTATGGGGACTTGGAAGAATGGCTGGTTTCTCCTGGTCGCCGGTTGGGGCAGTGCTATTCTGATCACCGTGATGGATATCTACGGCATACCGGATTCGCTCAAAGCCGCGTGGCAGGTTGTTATCGGCGGATAAAGCCACAAATAAATTAATAGGAAACGGAAGAAAGATGTACGACACCATTCTGGTGACCTTGGACGGCACGCCGAGCGATAGGGCGATTATCGAGCACATCAAACAGCTCGCTAAGCTCGCGCACAGCCGTCTTGTGCTGCTGCACGTGGCCGATGGATGGGCGGCCAGAACCTATGGTCCGGACGCGGTCAGTCCGGAAATCGCCGAGGACACGGCGTATCTGGAAAAGGTGTTGGCCGAGTTTCAATCGGCGGGGATTCCCACGCAGGCCGAACTGGCATACGGTGAACCGGCGAATGAAATTATCAAATGGGTCAAGCAGAAGGGTTGCGATCTGGTCGCCATGAGCACGCACGGGCACAGGTTTCTTGCCGATGTGTTTCTGGGCACGACGGCGAGCCGGGTCCAACACAACATCAGTGCGCCGGTGTTGCTGCTGCGAGCGAAATGAGTTGCGCTCGGCTTGGACGAGCGAGTCGCTCGTCCCCACATGAGCACCTCTCACACGAAGGCGACCAAACCAATTACAATAACAAGTTCCCCGTCTTCATCGTGCTCCGGCTGCGTCATGGAGCTTTGTAAAGGAAGGCAATCATGTCATCGAATAGCTTTGGCGCCCGTGCCACTTTCAAAGTAGGGAACAAAGAATACGAGCTCTACCGGCTCGACGCTCTCGACAAGCAGGGTATCTCCACCCGGCATTTGCCGTTCTCGCTGCGCATTCTGCTGGAGAACCTGCTCCGCACTGAAGATGGACGCAATGTGACGCCGGGTGAAATTCGCGCGCTGGCGGCCTGGAACAAGAATTCGAAGCCAGAAAAAGAAATCGCCTTCACGCCCAGCCGCGTTCTGCTGCAGGATTTTACCGGCGTCCCGGCGGTGGTCGATCTCGCTGCCATGCGCGACGCCATGAAGCGCCTGGGCGGCGACGCCAAGCTCATCAATCCCCTGCAGCCCGCGGAGTTAGTCATCGACCACTCGGTACAAGTCGACGAATTCGGTTCGCCCAAGGCCTTTGAAGTGAACGCGCTGCTTGAATTCCAGCGGAACAAAGAACGCTACGCGTTTCTGCGCTGGGGACAGACTGGCTTCCGCAATCTCGCAATCGTTCCGCCAGACACCGGCATCGTCCACCAGGTGAACCTCGAATATCTGGCGCGCGTGGTGTTTGTGCATCAAGAAGCAGAAGGCGGCAAGCGCACGGCGTATCCCGATACGCTTGTAGGCACCGACTCGCACACCACGATGATCAATGGACTCGGAGTGCTGGGCTGGGGCGTGGGCGGCATTGAAGCGGAGGCCGCCATGCTGGGACAGCCCGTCTCCATGCTGATCCCGCTCGTCGTCGGCGTGAAACTAACCGGACGCCTGCGCGAAGGCGCCACGGCAACCGATCTTGTTCTTACCATTACCGAGATGCTGCGCAAGCACGGCGTCGTCGGCAAGTTTGTCGAGTATTTTGGCCCCGGCCTGCAGGACCTGCCGCTTGCCGATCGCGCGACCATCGCCAACATGGCCCCGGAATACGGCGCGACCTGCGGCATCTTCCCAATCGACAAAGAAAGCTTGCGCTACCTGAAGCTCACTGGCCGCAGTGACGAGCAGATCGCACTGGTCGAAGCCTACGCGCGCGAGCAGGGACTTTTCCACGATACGAAAACGCCCGAAGCCGAATACTCCGAGCTGCTGAGCCTTGATCTGGACACCGTCGAACCAAGTCTGGCCGGACCGAAGCGGCCGCAGGATCGAGTAGTACTGTCGAAGGCAGGCGAATCGTTTTCGCAGGCGTTGCCTTCGCTGATCAAACCGAAGGCTAAGCCGGCCGCGGCGGCTTCAGTAGACGCAGCCGTCGCCGTTAAGCAGAACGAACTCAAACAAGTCAATCGCTGGGAACAGGAGGGCGGAAATCCGACTGCCGTCGGTGTCGAAGATCCGAGAGTCCATGAACATGTTGCAACGAACGGCAACGCGCTGCGGCACGGCAGCGTGGTGATTGCAGCGATCACCAGTTGTACCAATACCTCGAATCCCTCCGTGATGCTGGCCGCCGGACTGCTGGCGAAGAAAGCTGTAGAGCACGGTCTTGAAGTCCCGTCAACAGTCAAGACTTCGCTCGCTCCCGGATCGAAGGTTGTACTCGACTATCTCGAAACGGCCGGTCTAATGCCGTATCTGGAGAAGCTGAAATTTCACATCGTCGGCTACGGCTGCACCACCTGCATCGGAAACTCCGGCCCGTTGCCGGTGGAAGTTTCGCAAGAGATCGACGAGAAGAATCTGGTGGTCGCTTCGGTGCTCTCGGGCAATCGCAACTTTGAGGGGCGGATTAATTCCGAGGTCCGCGCCAACTACCTCATGTCGCCGCCACTGGTTGTGGCCTTCGCGCTGGCTGGACGCATCGATGTTGACTTGCGCAAGGATCCCGTGGGAAAAGGCAAAAACGGCGAGCCGGTTTATCTCGCCGACATCTGGCCCTCGCAGTCGGAAGTCGAGCAGGCAATGGCAAGCGCAATTACGTCGGAGATGTTCCGCAAGAGCTATGGCGAAGTGTACGCGGGAGACGAACGCTGGCGCGGGTTGCCCGTTCCCAAGGGCGAGACTTATGCGTGGGACAAAGAGTCCACCTACATCCGGCAGGCGCCGTACTTCGATGACATGGCGCTCAAACCGTCCGCGGTTGAGGACATCAAAGGCGCGCGCGTGCTGGCTGTGCTCGGCGACAGCGTCACCACCGACCACATCTCGCCCGCCGGTTCCATTAAAAAAGACAGTCCGGCCGGCAAGTATCTGATCGCTCGCGGCGTCCAGCCGGCGGATTTCAATTCTTACGGATCGCGCCGTGGCAATCACGAAGTCATGGTGCGCGGCACCTTCGCCAACGTCCGCCTGTGCAATAAGATGGTGAACACCGAAGGCGGATTCACCCGCCACCTGCCCGACGGCGCGGAAATGTCGATCTTCGATGCGTCCGAAAAGTATCAAGCCGAAAAAGTGCCGCTGGTGATTCTTGCGGGCAAGGAATACGGCTCCGGATCTTCACGCGATTGGGCGGCCAAGGGACCGCTGTTGCTCGGCGTTCGCGCCGTAATTGCCGAAAGCTACGAGCGTATTCACCGCTCGAACTTGGTCGGCATGGGAATTCTGCCGCTGCAGTTCTTGCCGGGAGAACATGCCGAGACCCTGAAGTTAACCGGCGAAGAAGTGTTTGAGGTTGCCGGCATTCGCGAGGTGGTTGAGAAATTTTCTTCCGGCCGCCGAATTGCGGTACGCGTGAAGGGCGGGAAGACCGCGGAATTTCAAGCTGCCGAATTTCAAGCGATCGTTCGCATCGACACTCCGCAAGAGGCTCTCTACTATGCTAACGGAGGCATCCTGCAGTACGTGCTGCGGCAGTTGCTGGCGGGAAAAGCGCAGCCCCAGGCGGTCACGGCCTAGCCCGCCGGATTGGCTCGGCGGTGTGATGGCGGGGCTTACCCCGCCGGGTCGGGGCAGATCCCCATCACCACACAGAACGTCGTGCTCGCAATTTCTAACTGCGTGCTAATCTCAAATTCCCATGCCCTTCGCACCTCAATACATCCCTGCTGCTTACAGCCTGACCGCGGTCGGTGTGTGGGGCACCAGCGATTTCCTGGGTGGCGTGGGGGCACGGCGCGCCAACGCGTTTCTGTTTACCGCCATCGTGCACGTCAGCGGCTTGGTCGCGGCCGGCACGGTTGCGTTGATAATGCACGCGCCGTTTCCGGGAAATTCGAGTCTGGTTTGGTCGCTGATCGCAGGATCGGTCGGGGGCATTTCCCTCGCTTTGTTCTATCGCTCATTAGCCATGGGAAATATGGGACTGGTCGCCCCCGTGGCGGCCGTGCTCGGCGCCGCGATTCCCACGATCGTAACCGCCTTCGCGGAGGGCGTTCCGGGCTATCGGCACATGCTCGGTTTCATTCTCGCAGGAATCGGAGTCTGGCTAATCTCGCGGAGCGAAACTGGCGTTGGCCGTCCCGAGGGCATAGGCATGGCCGTGCTGTCCGGAATCGGCTTCGCTGGCTTTTATCTTTGCATTCACCAGGCAGGCAACGCTTCCGCATTGTGGATCGCCGCTTGCTCGCGATCCGCTTCCCTGTTGGTTACGGCAGCATTCGTTTTGTTCGGAAGACATCTGCGGGCGGTGCCCACGCCGGTGCTGGGCCTGGCCATGGTTTGCGGACTTCTCGACATCACCGGTAGCGCCGTCTTCATCCGCGCCTCTCAAATTGGGCGCCTGGACGACGCGGTCGTGCTCAGCTCGCTCTATCCCGCCGTGACGGTGCTGCTCGCTCGCTTCTTTTTGCGCGAACACTTCAGCCGGGCGCGGACCATCGGCATGGTAGCGGCGCTGGCGGCTGTGCCGATGATTGCGGGATGATCGAAAAACATTGCATTCCATATTCTGGAATATGGAATAGACATGGAACAGATGGTTGGGGGAAGGTGATCTGTGCCTCTTGTCGAAGTCCGCAACCTGACCAGGATTTTCGATCTCGCCGAATCGCCGTTCGGTAGCGGCCGTTCCGGCGAGGTCCGCGCTGTTGACGATGTCTCCCTCGACATTCGTGAAGGCGAAACGCTGGGCTTAGTGGGTGAATCCGGTTCCGGAAAGAGCACGCTTGGACGCCTCATCCTCCGCCTCATCGAACCCACCTCGGGCTCGATCGTTTTCCAGGGTATCGACCTGTCAAAAGCGAAGGGTCTCGAACTGCGCCGTCTTCGCCGCGACATGCAGATCATCTTCCAGGACCCGTTCGGTTCGCTCGACCCGCGCTACCGGGTGGAAGACGTGATCGCCGAGCCGCTGATTCTTCATCCGACAATCGGCAGCAGCCTCAGCCGCAACGCCCGCCACCAGCGCGTTGCGGAGCTTTTGCGGGCCGTGGGGATGGACGAATCCGCCATGCCCCGTTATCCGCACGAGTTTTCGGGAGGCCAGCGGCAGCGCATCGGGATAGCCCGCGCCCTGGCGCTGCGGCCGAAGTTTATTGTCGCCGATGAGCCGGTTTCGGCTCTCGACGTCAGCGTCGGAGCGCAGATCGTAAATCTCCTGCAGCAACTCCAGCGCGATTTCGGCCTCACCTATCTGTTCATCTCGCACTCCATGCCGGTGGTTCGCTACCTCTCGACCCGCATTGCGGTGATGTATCGTGGCAAGATCGTCGAGATGGGAAACACGGAACAGATCACCGCCCAACCGCGGCATGAATACACTCAGGGACTGCTGGCAGCGACTCCAGAGATGACGGCATTGTAGAATTCGCTCGATACGACTTGTCCTTCCGCCGGAAGGAAACTACAATCTCTTTCTGTTTTTGGGAGAGAGAAACTATGGCGACCAACCCTTCCGTGCCACCGCAGGTATCGCAGGTACCCTCGCAATCGCAGCTTCCGCAAGAACCGCCTCCGCTCTCTGAAGGCCAGCGTCTTCTCGACACCTTCATTGCGCCCAGCAAGACCTTCACCGATCTTCGGAGGAATGCCAGTTGGTGGGCGCCGTTCCTGATCTCTCTGATCGTTTCTCTTGTTTTCGTGTATGTGGCAGACCAGAGGGTCGGTTTTCGCAAGATCGCTGAAAACCAGCTCCGCGCCCAGCCCAAGCAGGCTGACCAGGTGGAGCGCATGCCGGCCGATCAGCGCGAGAAGACGATGCAGGGCCGGACCGTGGTCACCAGAATCATCTCTTATGGGTTCTTCGGGCTCCTGTTGATTTGGTATGTCATTGTGGCAGCAGTCCTTTTCGCAACACTCAAGTTCGCCCTCAGCGCCGAAGTGAAGTTCAAGACGCTCTTTGCCCTGGTCATCTATGCCAGTCTGCCGGGGATTTGGAAAGCGATTCTGGCGACCGTGTCGCTGCTGGCGGGAGTTGCCGGCGATGCCTTCACATTTCAGAATCCGGTCGCTACCAACCCCGGGTACTTTGTAGATCCCGCTGCCAATCCGGTACTTTACAGCCTCTCGTCCCCGTTTGACGTGTTTAGCCTCTGGACCCTGATCCTGACCGCAATCGGTATCACTTATGTTAGCAAGGTCAAAACAGGTACAGCGTTCGCTGTTGTGTTTGGATGGTTCGCCCTCCTGTTGCTGATTGGGGTTGGCTTTACCGCTGCGTTTGCCTGAGCTGTGACAAAGTGATCGCTGCCCCGATCGGCCTGTATTAGCTCGCAGATTCGACCTATTCGGCAATCGCGATAGGAGCAAAGTTAGCCGCGCGCAGTTGCTGGTTGAGTTGCGCCAACTGCGTTTGCTTGAATCGGGCCCACTCGGCGATGCGCGCTTTTACCACTTGGCTCGACTCCTTATAAACCGCGATCGCCTGCGCAGGCACGGCACGATCTCCGCTTTCGACCACCCGCAGGGCCGATGCCAGACCGGTGGATGCATCCTGCAGGCCGGGGTCATCGTTCGCGTGTTCCTTATTCCTAAGAATCCTCCCGATGCCGGACTGAGCGTCCGTGAGCGCCGACTCGAGCTGCGCGTTTTGTGCTTCTGATTTCTCTTTCCCCAGCTTCCGTTGGGCTTCAGCCAGTTGTTTCTGGACCGACAAGATCTCGGACAGCGCGCGGCGCGCTGCTTGGGTTTCGCCAAAAATCTGTTTACCCAGTTCAAACTGCTGCGTGAGTATCTCGAGAGTCGCGGGCGAGCGCGGATCCATGACGACCTTCAGCGGTTGAGTTTGCGTTGCCCCGTCGACCGTCAGCCGGACCTGGTAGACTCCCGGCACAACCTTCGGCCCCGCGGGATCGTGGTACTCTGCGTCTTCGTCCGCGCTCGGGCCACCCGAGCTACCCCAAGTGAGATTCCAGACGAAACGGTGCATTCCCGTAGTTTTCTCAAGAACTTCAGGCTTGGGGAACCAGCGTTCGGCCACTGGAAGCGGCGCGTGCTCCCCCGCGCTCTGAACCTCTGAAGAAAATTGTCGGACGACATTCTGTTGCGCATCGAGAACGTCCAGCCGCACGGTACTCGCCGGAGACGGCAGGAAATAATCCATCATCGCGCCATTCGGTGGATTCTCCGCCGCGGGTTCCTCGGGCGGAAGCGGCGTGCCCGTAAAGGAGTCGTTATCCACGCGAACCGCCGTAGCCGGCCGGTAAAGCCATGGATCGCTCGCTGTCTTCGCCTCCAGCATCTGCGCCTGGCGAAGCGGCGTGATGTTGTCGAGAATCCAGAAAGAGCGGCCGAACGTGGCAATCACCAGGTCATCGCCGTGGATCGTAAGATCGCGAACTCCAGTGATTGGCAAGTTCAGTTGCAAAGACTGCCAGTGATCTCCATCATCCCACGATACGTAGACTCCAAATTCGGTTCCGGCGAGAAGGAGCCCTTTGGTCTGCGGGTCCTCGCGAATCGAGCGCAAAAATGCAGGAGCCGTAATGCCGTTCGTAACCAGTTGCCAGGTGGCCCCGTAGTCGCGCGTCCTATAAATGTAAGGCGTCCGATCGTCGAGACGTGAGCGGTCAACGGCTGCGTAGGCGACGGCAGGATCGAAGTGCGAAGCTTCGATCAGCGAAATCTTGCTCCAGTCGCTCAGCCCCGGCGGGGTAACGTCTTTCCAGTTCTTTCCGCCGTCGCGGGTAACGTGAATCAATCCCGTGTCGCTTCCAACCCAGATCTGATCGCGATTAAGCGGCGATGGCGCAATCGTGAAGACGACCCCGTAACCACCGAGCTTGGCTTCCTCAGCAGTTGGCGGACTCGTCGTCTTCTTCTCCTTTGCACCCTGCGCATCGCGGGCCGCTCCCGTGAGATCGGGACTGATGGTCTCCCAGTGCAACCCGCCATCGACCGTCGTCATCACATATTGCGTTCCCAGAAAAAGCATCGTCTGTTCAACCGGGGAATGAACCAGCGCGGGAGTCCAAGGATCGCGATACTTGCGCTGATTGATCTCGGCACTAAATGAAACGGCGGGCCATGGAGTAATGTCCTGGCTGAAGCCAGTGCGTTTGTTGAATCGGGCCAAGCTACCGTAAGTCGCGCTCAGATAGATAATGTTGGGATCTTTCGGATCGACCACCATATATCCGCTCTCGCTTGGGCCGGAAGGAAACCAGTCCCGCGGCGTAATCAAACCGTGGTCGGTGCGGCTTGCCACCGCCGCGCTGTCGCTATCCTGCTGCGTTCCGTATACGACATAGGGAAACTGATTGTCGGTGGTTACATGATAGATCTGCGCCGTCGCCTGGTTGTACCAACTGCTCCACGTCCGGCCACGGTTGAGGCTGACGGTCGTTCCCTGGTCGGTTCCGAGAACCATGCTGGCCGAATTTTTCGGATCGATCCAAAGCTGGTGATAATCGTCGCCCCCAGGAGCGCCACGGACGACTGACACCGTCTTCCCGCCATCCTCGGATCGATAAAGAGCGACGTTCGGAACGTAAATGACGGCGGGATTCCGCGGATCGATGGTGATGCGATTGAAATACCACGCCCGGCTGGTAAGACGAGGGTCGGAGTTCGCAAGCACCCAGGTGTCGCCTCCATCGTCCGAGCGATAGAGGCCCGACTTCTTCGGCTGGGTCTGGCTCTCCGTCTCGGCCAGCATCTCGGTCTGGAGAACGATGAGCGCATACACGCGCTTGCCGTCGGGCGCAACGTCCACGCCAACGCGACCCCAATCGCCTGCAGGCAGCCCGTTTCCCTCGAGACGATCCCATGTCTTCCCGCCATCCTGAGAACGGTATAGGCCGCTGCCCGGTCCTTCAATCGGAGCATAAGCGCTCCATGGCGCACGCCGCACATGCCATGCTCCGGCAAACAAAACCTGCGGCGCGGCGGAACAAATCGCCAGATCTGAAATGCCGATCTCTGGCCCCAGATCGAGAACCCGCGTCCAGTGCCCGCCTCCATCGATGGATTTAAACACGCCGCGCTGCTGGTCGGAACCCGACTGGTCGGAACCAGAAGCGCTCGAACCATAAGCGTGCCCGAGAGCGCCGACATAGACGACGTTCGGATTCTGCGGCTCGATCACAATCCGGCTGATCTGCCGGGTGTTGTCCAAGCCGATGTGATTCCACGTCGCTCCGGCATCGGTGGATTTATAAACGCCCTTGCCGGAAGAAAGATCCTCGCGAATGTCCGACTCGCCGGTTCCCGCATAAATAGTGTTAGGGTCGGATGGAGCCACGGCCAGCGCCCCGATCGAGGCCACGAGTTGGCTGTCGAAAATGGGCGTCCAAACAACGCCGGCGTCCGTCGTTTTCCATATCCCGCCATTGACCGCGCCAAAATAAAACGTCGTCGAGTCGCCCGGCACACCCGCCACCGCCACCACGCGGCCTCCCCGGAAAGGCCCAATCAATCGCCACTTGAGCCCATTCACAAGTTCGAGAGGAACCGGCTGTGCAACGGCGGCGATGGTGGGCAACAGAAAAGATAGCAATAGAAAAGCCAGCAACAGAAAAGCACACGTGACGGTACGGCGCGCTAAATGCGATCTGAATTTGTGCAAGTGTCGAGCCCCTCCTTCAGGATTGTCCAGTTGGCTGAGCTATTATGCCCCAGTCTCGACCAAGCATCTATCGCTAATCACCATCGAGAATCATCTCCAGAATCATCAACCCGGCAGCCAATGATTTGCGGCCAATGATTTGCCGCGCATCCCGTCGTCGAGGTCTAATGACGCATGCACTGGAGCGACGCTGGTCTTCTTCTTCTGATTCTGCTGGTAATGATCTCGCTGTTGCTCGTGCTGCTTCATCGCACGCGCCTCGGTTCCCTTCTCCATAAACATATCGCCGACCGTCCGCGCCGGCGGCTGTTTATCGCGTCCGTCAGCTTCTTTCTAACTTTCGCTATTGTGCGCGGAATGGTTTATTGCATTCGCCACCAGATTCCGCCTTTTCACTACATCGTCATGGGCGGCCGCCACATTCACCACCTGGTGCCCGGAATATTGATTCTGCTGGCCGTAGGTTATGGCTGGCTCTGTGAATTTGGCACGGGCAGCGATTCGTCGTCGCGGTTCGCCAGCGCTTTGATGTCCGTCCTTTACGGAGTGGGCGCGGCGCTGACCCTCGATGAGTTCGCCCTCTGGCTCAATCTGAAGGACGTTTACTTCGTGCGCGAGGGCCGCTCCAGCATCGACGCCGTCATCCTGTTCGGCTCGCTCCTCGCCATCGGGGGATGGGGCGCGCCTCTATTTGCCGCCCTGGTAAAACGCAAGCCAAAGCAAGATCGCTAGCTTTCTCGACGAAACCCAGCTCCAGCTATTCCGCCGGCCATCGGTGGTACTATCATTTGTTTTAATCGACCCCGACGCCAGTGTCCCGCAAATGACTCGATCCCAACGTTCCGTCGCATCTCCCCACGTAGTCTGCATCAACGATTTCCGCGCCATCGCTCAGCGCCGCGTGCCCAAATCCGTTTTCGACTACCTCGATGGCGGCGCAGAAGGCGAAGTCACCCTGCGCGAAAATTGCCGCGTCTATGACGATGTCACCTTCCGCCCTCGCCACGCCGTCGCATTCGCCGATTGCAGCCTCTGCACCCGCGTTCTCGGCTTCGATCTCAAACTCCCATTCCTGCTTGCTCCGGTCGGCTACAGCCGGCTCATGCACCCTGTGGGTGAAGTGGGAGCCGCGCACGCCGCCGGCACCGCCGGCACCGCCTACATTCTCTCCACCATTTCCGGACATAGCCTGGAAAAGGTGAAGGCCGCCTCCACAGGACCTGTTTTCTATCAGCTTTACTTAATGGGTGGCCGCGCCGCCGCCGAGGGCGTGATCGAGCGCGCCCGTCTCGCCGGATTTTCCGCGCTCGTAGTCACCATCGATACCCCCGTCTCTGGAATTCGCGAGCGCGATTTTCGCAACGGAATGAAAGAACTCGTCAGCGGCAGCGCCTTCGAAAAACTCCCCTACCTTCCGCAAGTCCTCTCGCGCCCGGGATGGCTGGCCAGTTTTCTGCGCGATGGCGGCATGCCCGCGCTCCCCAACGTCGTGGTCCCCGGCAAAGGTCCGATGGCGCTCGTCGATATAACCAAAGCCCTAGCCGAATCCGCCGTCACCTGGAGCGACCTGACCTGGATTCGCGAACTGTGGCGCGGCCCCATCGTAGTAAAAGGTGTCCTCACCGCCGACGACGCGCGCCGCGCCGTCGATGAAGGAGCCGCGGCCATTTCCGTCTCCAATCATGGCGGCCGCCAGCTCGACTGCGTTCCCTCGTCCTTGCGAGCTTTGCCGGAGGTAGTTAAGGCCGTCAACGGGCAAACGGAAATCCTAATGGACGGCGGCATCCGTCGCGGCACCGACATCGTCAAAGCCCTCTGCCTCGGCGCGCGTGCCGTGCTCTGTGGACGCGCCTACGCCTACGGCCTCGCCGCCGCCGGAGAAGCCGGCGTCAATCGCGCCATAGAAATTCTGCGCACCGACCTCGACCGTACCATGCGGCTGCTCGGCTGCCCATCTGTCGCCGATCTAGATCGTTCGTACGTAAATGTTCCCAAGAGCTGGGACGCGAACTGAGCGAGTTCTGGAAGTATGTAGTTTGTCTTCACTAATCTTAAGGAGCCGCCATGCCGCTCGTCCGGATCGATCTTCTGGAGGGCAAGACTCCGGAGTACCGCATAGAGGTCGGCCAGATCGTCTACCAGGCGATGCTGGATGTCTTAAGTGTCCCCAAGGACGACCGCTTCCAAATCATCGCCGAGCATCCCAAAGCCGGTTTGCAGTTTGACCGCGATTATCTCGGCATTCATCGATCGGAGGATTGCATCTTTGTGCAAATCACGCTGAGCAGCGGGCGCACCGTGGAGACGAAGCAGCGCTTCTACAAAGCCGTAGCGGACGGCTTGCACGAAGCCCTGAAGTTGCGCCGGGAAGATATCTTCATCAATCTGGTCGAAGTATCGAAAGAAAACTGGTCGTTCGGCAATGGCATAGCACAGTACGTATCTCCCGCGGGCTAAATGGATTCGCCGGCGCCAGCCTGGACCTGGGAGATCCTCTTTATGAATTGCACGCGAAGTGCAGGCGAAGCCCATACTTGACGCTTTTTGAATTAAACTGTACAGTTCATATAATTTAACTGTACAGTTTACCCATGCTGAGAACCCACAAGAATAACGGTATCGTCGTCTCGGCTCTGCACGCGCGCACCAATTTCGGCAAGCTGTTGCGCCGGGTGGAGGATGAGCGCCGATCGCTGGTGATCGAGAAGCGCGGCACACCCAAAGCCGTGCTCCTGAGCATAAGGGACTACATTCGACTCGCCGCTCCCGAGCCAGAAGTGCTTAGGCTGATCGGAGAAGAGTCCCAGCGCAAAGGCACGCACCTGCTCAGCTCGCGCCGCATCGACCAAGTTATCAAGACTGCCCGCGCCCGCAAAACAAAGCGTAGATGATTCCGCTCCGCCTGGTCATCGACACCAACATCCTGGTCTCAGCCGCCCTGAAACCGGACGGACTCCAGCGCACCATACTCTTCCTCGCAATGACTAAACCGGCGAGGTTGTACGTCACCGGGGCCATTCTCGCGGAATACCGTGAGGTGCTCGCGCGCCCGGAATTCAAGATCCGCCTTGGCCTTCGCCAGCAACTCCTCCAACTCATAAAGAATCGTGCCCAGCTAGTTACCCCCGCTCGTATGCTCCAAGTCGCGAAAGATCCCGACGATAACAAGTTCCTTGAATGCGCCGACGCAGCCCGCGCCGACTACCTGATAACTGGCAACCAACGGCATTTTCCGGCATTCTGGAAAAATACCAAAGTAATCACTTCCCGCGAATTCATCGGCATCGTGGCACCCCATTTCATGCCATGATGGGTTGTTACCAGGCCTCTGTCGACCTCCTCCAATGCGACGAAGTGAGGCTCGTCACAAAGAGGTGATGCCCATCACAAACTGGTGGGATATCACCCACAGCGTGCCATTTTCGCCCCTCCCCGCGATGCATTGAGACAAGATCCTCTAGAGAGTCGCTCGGAACGCTCAGCGGCTCCGTTGAAGGCGAGGCGGGAGGTTTCGATGTCCGATAACGCCCCAACCAGTCAGTTTCACAGCAACCGTTACCATGCGCAGGCAGCCTGCGAACACTGCGCGGGGATCATCCGCCACGAGCCTTGGTGTATCACGCGCGATCCAATTGTCCATTACGCCTATCAGATTGTCGCCGACCCAAGTCAAATAACCCCTGGAGATGCCCTCATACTCCACTCCCTGGGTGCGAGTTGGACCGCAAGACCGTGCCAGGGCGGTTGCAAGACGATCACAAGCTAACCGCAGTCTCCGCGCACGATGCTGGTTAAAGTCGTGTGGTGCTTTCACTGCTGCGATAACCACACCAACCACCAACAAGCCAGTAGACCGTCACCGGGCGACCAAAACATTAGTCCCAAGGTAAAATCGATCTCGCTGAGCGGTCCCTATCCCCCATGAAAAAAGTCTTCCATTTCGACGCTCCCAGAGGAAAATATCAGAGTGACGCGGCCATTCTCTGGTGTTTCGACAATCGCTTTGAACTCGGCTTTCACAAGTTCCTCAAGCGGATTGGCGTGGTCCACTCCGACCCCATCAAGATTGCCGGCGGAGCCAAGTGCCTGGCTTCTCCCGAGCAGGAGAGCGATCGTGAATTCGTCCTGGAACAGATCCGCAAATCGATTCGCCTCCACGGAACGAAAAGGGTGATCCTGATGGTGCATTCCGATTGCGGAGCCTACGGAGGCCTGGCCGACGCCTTTCACGGCGATGCGAAGGCTGAAGCCCTCCATCACCAGCAGGAATTGCACCGCGCGGCAGCCAATTTATCCAAGGCCATACCGGGCGTTGAGGTACAAGGCTATTTCGTCGATTTCGAAGGCATTTGGGACGCTGAGGTCCCCACGGGTTCTCGCCAGCCGCAGATCCAGGCGATTGCTTGATAGCTAAGACTCCGATTCCTCAACGGATGGGAAGGGCACGAGTTCTACTCGTGCCGTTAAGTTCGTTGAAAAATGTGTCCGCGCTTCAGCGCCTGAGGAATGCTTTTTGCTCCCTCGATTACTTTTTCAGCAAATCTAGCAAATCTGTTGATCCGCTGAGAAAAGGGGCGGCCGCGTGAATCCAGTCTTCAGAAAAACATCCACGTCTTCTACCGCCGAGGCTCAAAGTCGTCTCGCTTACTTCACCGAGCGCCGCGATCAGATCGTCTCGACCATCCGCGAGTTGGTCGAAATCGAATCTCCCAGCGACAACAAAGCCGCCGTGGACCGCGTATCGGAAGCCGTCGCCCAGAAATTTTCCCAGCTCGGCGGCAAAGTTCGTCTTCACCACGCGAAAGACTTCGGCAATCACCTGCAAATCGACTTCGGTGGCAAGTCCGCAGCCAAGCCGGTGCTGCTGCTCGGTCATTACGACACTGTCTATCCTCTGGGTACGCTCGCCTCCATGCCATGCAGCATCGTGGGCAACAAGCTGACTGGCCCGGGCGTGCTGGATATGAAATCGGGCATCGCCTTGGTGCTCCACGCTATCGCGGCGCTGCACGAGTGGCATAAAGAAGAGCGGCATAGCAAAGAAAGCCGTGGCCATTTACCGCGCCCGGTCAATGTGCTTCTCGTTTCCGACGAGGAAGTAGGCAGCGACTCGTCGCGAAAGATCACCGAGGCGCTGGCGAAAAAAGCGGCAGCCGTGCTCGTGCTCGAGCCTTCCTACGGACTCCATGGCGCCGTGAAAACTGCGCGCAAAGGAGTTGGCGATTATCTCGTCAAAGTTACCGGCAAGGCGTCACATGCTGGCCTCGATTTCCAGAAAGGCGTGAACGCGATTCTTGAGCTGGCGCGCCAAATCGAAAAAATCTCCCGCTTGACCGATCTGAAGAAGGGCTTGACGGTCAATGTCGGAATCGTAAGTGGAGGAACGCGGACCAACGTGGTACCAGCTGAAGCGTCGGCACAAGTCGATGTTCGGATAGCGCGCATGAGAGAGGCGGCCGGAATCGATAAGAAGATGCGCAGCCTGCGCCCCTTCAATCGTAAATGCAAGATCGAGATCGCCGGAGGAATCAATCGTCCGCCAATGGAGCGCACCGCCGGAGTAGCGGCATTATACGAGAAGGCCGTAGCCATCGCGCGCGAACTGGGATGGAAACTCGGAGAAGCCGCGGTGGGCGGCGGCTCCGACGGCAACTTCACCGCCGGTCTGGGCATCCCCACCCTGGACGGTCTAGGCGGCGTAGGCGATGGAGCACACGCCACCCACGAACACATTCTGATCTCGGAGTTGCCGCGCCGCGCCGCGCTTCTTGCCGCCCTGATCGAAGACATCTAAGGCAGAAGGCAGAGGTAATCGTAAGAACTGGCTTGTAACTTTCTGCAATCTGACCTCTGCACTCTGCCCTCTTCCTACCCGCCTTTGACCCGAGGGTCTACACTAACCTAGAATCTAATGAGGGTCAGGGTTCGCCCGGCAGCATGGGAGGGCCTAACTGGAGGGTTTATGGGTGAAGGAATTTTTCAGCCGCTGCATATTCTGTTGATCATCGGCATAGCGCTGCTGCTTTTCGGGCCAAGTAAGTTTGCCGACTTAGGCAAGGGGTTGGGAGAGGGCATCCGCAACTTCAAGTCCTCGCTGAAAGAGAAGAACGAAGAAAAAGAGCCCCCCAAGCCGCCAACGACCTAGAGTTCTCAGTTCCCGGTAAGAACCTAAAAGCCGCGGGTTTTCTGAGAGCTGACAGCTGACCGCTGACCGCTGACTTCCCGCAACATGCGAAATACCAGCGCCACCGGCAATCCCACCACATTGCTGTAATCCCCTTCGATGCGAGGAATCCAGCGGGAGGCGATGCCCTGAATCGCGTACGCTCCCGCCTTATCCATAGGCTCACCGCTGGCGATGTAATCCGTGATCTCCTTCTCCGAGATTTGGGACATCGTCACCGACGTGGTTTCACTGCCCACGGAGCACTGGCCATTGGCTACTAAGCAGACGCCTGTAATCACCTGGTGCTCGCGCCCCGAAAGCGTGCTCAACATACGAGCAGCGTCAGCGGCATTGGAGGGCTTCCCGAGAAGCTGGCCATCGACGACAACTACAGTGTCAGCTCCAAGCACAATGTCATGCGGACGTTGGCATGCAACCGCGAGCGCCTTCTCTCGCGCCAGGCGTTCGGCGCAGGCCTTCGCGTCTTCTCTAGGCAGCGGGTCTTCCGTGATCTGCGCAGGCTGCACATCGAATGCAATGCGCGCGCTGCGCAACAATTCCTGGCGACGCGGCGACGCGGAGGCGAGGATGAGCATGGCGACATTGTAAGGGTTCATCGTAAGAGTTAGCGGAGGAGAAGTAGGAACCAGCCTTCGGCAAAGGCAGGCATGAGCACGAAAGTTACGTGGACTGTGAAACACCATCAAGCTACCTTCGGAGTTAACTGTCTGTGCGGAATAGAGAGGTAGGTGGGGGTTCATGGTTCGACGAATTGTCTTCTTGGCCTTTTCGCTGGCTGCTCTGGCCACGGCAATCCTAGCGAGCCGCCTGCCGCTCGAAGCCCAGACTCCGACCGCCGAGTCGTCGGACGCGACCGCGTTCGCTTCGATCGCCGAGCGCCAGGTGTCTCAGTTACAGGAAGGAATCACACTTGCCAAATGGATGGACGCACGAGGCAGGAGTGAACGCTGGGAAACTGTAAAACCAGAAATGATGGCTGGCGGTCCCGATGAGGAATGCCTGAGTTTGCGGCACACAGAGGCGCTGCCCTCAGGCGCAACCGTTGTGCGGGCTCTCTATTTTTATCCTCCGCCAGTGCCCTCCCCGTTTGTCTTTTCAACATTGCGCGGCTCGGCGCTACTCGCAACCTGTACTCTCGCCATCGTTCGAGTGGAGGTGGAAGCCTCTACGCCGGAGTTCGGCCGGGTAATTGTCGAGGCAGTCTCGACGCGATTTACAAGGATTTATGGAGAAAGCGTCGGTGCGAAAGGAGTGCACCTTCGTCGCCCTGATGCTTGGGGACGAGACGTTTCACGGTGGGTTCCGCACGCCGAGATAGTCTCGAACTACGATGCAAAACCCGGATTGGACATCCATGCCCCAGGCCAACTCCTACAAGGTCCCGTCGTTCGTGTGTTTGCACAACTGCCCAACATCGCTGATTTGGGAAATCGCAGCCCACTGGGTAGCCGAACCCGGCCTCTTAGAGAATCTGAATTTCATCGCGCCGTGGCGGTAGCCGGCGTTGACCCAAAGCTCTCGCAACGGATGGAAAAGCTATACGAGGTGGATACCAAGCTCTCCGAACGCCTGCAAGCCGAGGCTGAGGAGATATGCAAGACTCGCTGTGTGCAGGAGGCAATGCCTAAACCCGCCGGAAGCGACTGGAGGGAACCGCTGGTACCGCTGCTTCAGGACTGGTTTAAGGCGCTGAAGACTGCAGATGCCGGTCGCCGGGCGGCAGGTTTGTTAGTTGCAGACAGCCTCCTTATGGCTTTCGGGAGCGTTCGGCCCTGGGACCAATTCGGTACCGCGCAATCGAATACGGAGGAACAGGCGAAACTGCGTTCTGCGTTGCAGGAACTTGGCGCAACTTTTGAACTCGGTTATGCGGAAGACTTTGATCATTACTCGCGGAATTGGCTCGATCAGGCAAAGGATCTGGATCTTAACAGCGAAGGCGGGCGGTTGGCACTGTTGACTTGGATGTCAGATGGCACTGGTTGCGAGCGATCGGGATCAGATGATTTTCGGAAGGTAATCTCCAAAGGTGAAGCGCTTCTCACTAAAAAGATCGATGCTCCTATCGCAGCACAGGTTCACTTCATGGTCGGCGACGCATACTCCGACATGGTTGCAATAGCTGGAGGGGAGGACCCAAACGGCGCTTACGTCTCCGTTGATTTCGGAGATGACGCCGTTTCGCGCGCCAAAGCGCTGCAACACTATCGTGCCGGCCTCGCCTTGGATAACACTTCCGAGAACGCCAAAGACGCGTGGCGCCAAGCTTGGCATCTTGCCGCCGGTTTGGTGCCCGGCACGAGGTATGCTTGTTTCGGCGACTAGAACGGAGTCATGTGGAGATAAGACCTCCGTGACAACTATTCCAGCGCCTCCGGCTCAATCGAAATATTCGTCTCGCCCTTGGCGCGCTTTTCCCAGTACTTTTTTACCCACGCTTCGTAGCTCTTACCGGCAGCGGTGTCGCGCCCAGTAAACGCGATGGCGGCGATCTCCGAATAGGGGATGGCGGGGCGCTCATTGCTCGTCGCAAGCATCAGACGAACTACGGAGTTGGCCAGCGTCGGGCCGATGCGGCGGTCGAAAAGATATCCGGTGATCTCCGACCCATCTTTGCGCGTGATAGTCACGTCACCGCGATAGTCGAATGCTTTTTCGATGACCGCCCGCACATCGGCTTCGGTGGCGAGTTGCGGAATCCATCCTTGAAGATTTTCGCGCTCGAATCCGGGGACAACCTCGAGTTCGTCATCGCTGTGCAGATCGGCGCTGTGCAGATCAACGCTGTTCAGGTGAACGCCGTGCGGATCGGCGACGCGCGCCAATGCAGCGACCCCCTGCGCAGTATGTGGCAGCGCAGGATCGTGCCCATGTTCGCGACCGCTCATACGCGGCTCGCTTCCTCTTCTGCCCGCAGAGCGATCGCTTCCATCTGCGCGTCTATTTGCACCAGCGGATTATAGGAGTGCACCGGCCGCACCTCGCGATCGAGATCGGTAAGCGCCTCTTTGTCGGGATAAAGCGAGAAGGTCGCCTTCACCGTGTCTGCGAAGCCGCGCAGCGATCCGAACGTGTCATCAACCGAAGTAGGCTCGTAGCCGCAATGCACCATGCAATTGGCGCACTGCGGATTGCCCGACTCGGTGCCGTAGCTGGCCCACTCCGTCGTTTCCATCAATTCTTTATAAGACTCGGCGTAGCCGTCCTGCAGCAGATAACAAGGCTTCTGCCATCCGAAAATGTTGTAAGTCGGCATTCCCCAGGGCGTGCACTTGTAGTGGCGCTTGCCCATCAGGTACTCAAGAAAGAGCGGCGACTGGTTGAAGCGCCACGTCTTCTTGCGATTCGAAAGCATGGTGCGGAACAGTCGCCGTGTGCGGGCGCGTCCCATGAAGTGTTTCTGGTCGGGCGCCTTGTCGTAGGAGTATCCGGGCGAGACCATCATGCTCTCGACGCCGACCTCCATCATCTCGTCGAAGAAATTGCGCACGCTGTTGGGATCGGCGCCATCGAACAAAGTCGTGTTGGTGGTCACGCGGAAACCGGCTTCAACGGCCGCGCGGATCCCGTCGAGAGCCAGTTCGTATCCGCCCTCGCGGCATACGGAAAAGTCGTGGTGCTCTTTCTGTCCATCCATGTGAACCGAGAAGCTCAGGTATTTGCTGGGCTTGAACAGGTGCAGTTTTTCCTTCAGCAGCAGTGCGTTGGTGCAGAGATAGATATATTTCCTGCGCGCAACCAGGCCTTCAACAATTTTGTCGATCTCGGGATGCATCAGCGGCTCGCCGCCGGGGATCGACACCATCGGGGCTCCGCACTCTTCGACCGCTTTGAAACAATCTTCCACCGAGAGATCTTTTTTCAGGATGTGGGCGGGGTACTGGATTTTGCCGCATCCGGCGCAGGCCAGGTTGCAGCGGAACAGCGGCTCCAGCATGAGCACCAGCGGATAGCGCTTGCGTCCGGCCAGCTTCTGGCGCAGAACGTAGGAGGCCACTGTCCACATCTGGGATACAGGAACTGCCATAACCCTCCGGGAGAATGTTTTTCTATTCTACCGGATTCGCGTTGGTCCGGCCTAGATCTTCTCGAAGAAGTGGGCCGTTTTCTTGCCAGCTTCTTCGGTGTAGTAGACCGTCACATGGGCGGTTTTCTCCGTTCCCTTCTCAAGATCCTTGCCGGCATCGGCTGCGGCGTGGCCCGACAACTTAAATGTTTCCTCCGTACCGTCCGCAGTTTTGACCGCTACTGTCTTGCCCGCGCGATCAATGTGAGTGATGGTCCCGTCCACCGCTTTGATACCGTCTTTTCCCACGTCATCGACTTCGACGGCCGTCTTCTCGGTACCCTCGGCGGTGTAATGCGCTACGACTTCGGTGCCTTCCTTGAGTCCGTGAAAAGTGTCTTTCGTGCCCACGGCGGTTTCATGGACGGTTGCTTTGACCCCGTGGACAGTGGTCTTATCGACGAACTTGACCGTATGCTCGGTGCCGTCCTTGGTCTTGACGACCATTGTCTTAGTGGCGAAATCCAGCTTGGTGATGGTTCCATGGACGGCACTGACGACGTCGTCGTCGGCCCAGCCAAACGCGCCTAACAGAAGAAATAGCAGAGATGCACGGACAATGTTTTTCATTTCCAGTCTCCTGAGATTCGATTGGAATTTTAATTCTTGCCCAAAAAACAGGCTAACTCGTACTACGGTTTCCAGCAGCTGACGAGAGGCCCACTCATCGGCACAGACGCGAATGAGCCGGGCGCCCCCCATAACCGTTCCACCCGCAAATTGTTCCCTACATTTTTACCGTGGAGCTGTGGCTGGCCACACATTGCCAATTTCCCCCGGCCATCTTCATCCAGGTATCGGTCCAGCGCTCGCGGGTATTGACCGGCTTGCCCTTGTCGTCCGTCCCTTTGCCTACCCAGTCTCCGGTCGCGATAGCCGTGTTCCCGTATACCGTTACCTTCACATTGCTGATCTGGTTTGTCTCCCACTTTTGCGCCTTGACCATCGCGAGCGTCTCGGCTTTGCCAATCACCTTTCCGTCTGCGTCCGTGTCAATGAATTTGTCCGCCAGAAGGGGAGCGAGCATATCCGGATTGCTCGCTTTCGAAGCGTCGATCCACTTTTGCTCGAGGCCGGCAACCGCCTGCGCTGTTCCGCCGCCCATTTCCTTGTCTTTTGCTTGTGCCGCGACGAGCAGCGACAGCGATGCCACGACACACCACACTAGTGTTCTCTGCATGATTGGCTCCATTTTGCGTTCTAAATTTGTAGAGGGGTTGAATGATAATCCACATGCCGCTGCTGAGCAACGGTGTCTTGGGACCCTCGGCGACTTCGTACTCTCCGAGCAGGGCGGCTGTCGGCACGCGGGCGCTGGTGCCCGCGCCACACGGGCTAGGAACCCAAGGGAGACGATGCCGTGGAATCCACTCTTGCGCACAGAACGCGCAAGAATGGGGACCCTCACAGTTTACTGGGTCCACGCAAAAACCGCGGAAGGCTAGATCTTCTGCAACCTTTGCACGTCGTGGACGCCGGGAATCTGGCGCACTCCGTCCATGATTTTTTGTAGGTGCTTCAGGTCGGCTATTTCGAGGACCACGTCCACGCTGGCTTGGCCGTTCTGGCTGCGGGCTTCGATATTGCGGATGTTCGTATTGGTGTCGCTGATCACGGCGGTGATTTGCTTCAACATGCCGAAGCGGTCGTCGCAGAGAAGCGTGAGTTTTACGGGATAGGAAATGGGCTGGCCGTCTTTGTCGCCGGCCCACAGCACGTCGATGCGGCGGTCGGGTTCGTAGAGAAGATTGGTGACGTTGGGACAGTTGATGGAGTGGACGGCCACGCCCTTGCCGCGGGTGACATATCCGACGATGGCCTCGCCACGAATCGGGTTGCAACAGCGGGCGCGATAGACGAGCAGATCGCCGGCTCCTCGGACGACGATGGCATTACTGTCCGTGCCAAAGACGCGGCGGACTGCGCTAGTAAGTCCGCTGGTAAAGCCTTGGGACGCGGCTTGCGCTTCGGTGTCTGACAGGGGCTGAGCGCCGGCGGGCGCGAATTTCGCCAGCACCTGGCGGGCGGAGTACTTGCCGTAGCCGATCCCGGCCATCAGGTCGTCGGGACGGCCCAGTCCGTATTCGCTGGCCGCTCTCTGCAGGTCGGCTTCCTTGATTTCCTTGAGCGAGATGCGGTATTTGCGCGCTTCTTTTTCGATCAGCTTGCGCCCGATTTCAATGGCGCGCTCACGCTGGTGGACGTTGAGCCAGTGCTTGATCTTGTTGCGCGCGCGGGAGGACTTAACGACCGCGAGCCAGTCGCGGCTGGGCTTGTGTCCGGGTTGGGTGATAACTTCGACGATGTCGCCGGAATGGAGCTTGTGGCGCAGCGGAACCATGCGTCCGTTGACCTTGGCCCCGGTGCAACTGTGGCCCACCTCGGTGTGAATCGAGTAGGCGAAGTCGATGGGCGTGGATTCGCGCGGCAGGACAAGAACCTTGCCCTTGGGGGTGAAGGTGTAAACCTCTTCCGGATAGAGATCGACTTTCAGGGTGGAGAGAAATTCATTGGGATCGGAAACATCGCGCTGCCACTCGACAACCTGGCGGAGCCATGCCAGGCGCTGCTCGTCCTCGGCGGAAACAGGGCCGTCTTTGTATTTCCAGTGGGCGGCGATACCTTCCTCGCACATCTTGTGCATTTCTTCGGTGCGAATCTGGATTTCAAAAGTCTCGCCGGTCTCGGTGATCACAGAGGTATGCAGCGACTGATAAAGATTCGGCCGCGGCATGGCGATGAAGTCCTTGATACGGCCGGGGACGGGACGCCAGAGGTTGTGGATGATTCCGAGAACGGCATAGCAGTCCTGCACGGAATTGGTGATGACGCGCATGGCGTAGAGGTCATAAACCTGTTCCACGCTGATGCGCTGGCGCAGCAATTTCTTGTGGATGCTGTACAACCGTTTGACGCGGCTCTCGACACGGCCTGTGATGCCGGCTTCTTTGAGGCCGTCGCGCAGCACACCTTCGACGCGTGTCATGAAGGCTTCGCCCTCTTTGCGGCGCGACTCTACGGCAACTCGGACCTGTTCGTAGCCTATTGGATCCACGTATTTGAAGCCAAGGTCTTCCAGTTCGCCGCGAATCTTTCCCATGCCGAGACGGTGCGCGATGGGCGCATAAATCTCGAGCGTCTCGCGGGCGATTTTCTGCTGGCGTTCGGGATCGAGATGCTCAAGTGTCCGCATGTTGTGCAGGCGGTCGGCAAGCTTGATGAGCACGACGCGGATGTCGTCGACCATGGCCAGCATCATTTTGCGCAGGTTCTCGGCTTGCGCTTCTTCGCGGGAAGAGAAATCGATTTTGCTGATCTTGGTGACGCCTTCGACGATATGCGCAACTTGCTCGCCAAATTCCTGGCGGATCTCAACGGTGGTGACCGAGGTGTCCTCGACCGAGTCGTGAAGCAAACCGGCGGCGATGGAAACAGAATCCATTTTCATGTCGGCAAGGACGTTGCCGACTTCGAGTGGATGCACAAGGTAGGGCTCGCCCGAGGCGCGATGTTGTCCGGCGTGGTGCTTCTGGGAAAATTCGTAGGCTTTCTTGACCAGGTTGAGGTCGTCGTTGGGACGGTTCTCGCGCAACTTCCGCATAAGCTCGCGGAAGCGGGTCACCGTAAGCACGTTGGTCGCGATCTGTTCACGCAACGTCGCCATGATCGATTTTAACGCAGTGGGAAGCTATTTCAGCGCCGGGACGCATGGGACAACGAAAGAAATCCAGCCCCGGAGGGCGGCCCAACTTGGCCCAGCGCTTCAAGCGCTGGCTAAGCTCATTCGTCCCTCCGCGGACTGAATTCCTGCTGGGTGCTTCCGTGAAAACATTTGTGAAATCAGCCTTCTGGGAACGCAAGGAATTTCCACTTGCCAGACGGTACTACTCTGGTTACTATGCACAGCATCTTTTATTGACATTTCGTTAGCGGGCTATATGAACATCGGCGAAACCATCCGTAATTTCCGGCTACAGCGCAGCATGTCACAGGGCGACATTGAAAAGCGCACCGGCCTCTTGCGCTGCTACCTGTCCCGGGTCGAGAACGGCCACACAATTCCTTCCCTGGATACGCTCGCCAAAATTGCCGGGGCGATGGATTTGGCCTTGTCGCAATTCTTTGCCGAAGGCCACAGCAACGGCCATAAAGGGTTGCCGCAGCTCTCCGACGATGAGGTCCGCTTCCTGAGCCAGATGCGCCGCTACTCAGCGAATCTGAACGACAGCGACCGGAAGCTAGTGCTGGCGATGGTGAAGAAAATGGCGGCGAGCAGCAAGTAGCTCACAGCTTTCAGCCATCAGCTGTCAGCCTTCAGTTAACCCAAGTCTCAAAGACTGCGAACGATATGTGTCCCAACGCGGCCACGGCTCTTGGAGACCCTTAGGGGTTTGCTGACGGCTGAAAGCTGATGGCTGACGGCCGTTCCCGCACTTTCGTCCCATCCCTGTCGTGTCCGGCGGGAACCTCGCCATCCCCATGCTGCAAAGCTAAGCTATTGGCGGGGGGATATTTGTGACCATTGATGAAGAACTGGATCTGCTCGATCAGCAACTGCGCCGGCTGAAGATCGAGTACGACATCTTCTTCAACAACCCGACCAAACGGCCTCCCACCGACGTCGAGTGGAAGGTGGTCTCGCTGATTCGCAAGTTCAGCGACGGCACGCGGATGAGTTTTTCGCAGCGCTACCGCTACAACGAAATGGCGCAGCGCTATGCGGTCTACGGCGACCTGTGGCGCAAGAAGATGCGGATTCGCGAAGAGGGCTATCGCCGGCCCCAGGATGCGCTCCTGTCGGTACGGGGCTTGCGCGGGACTGAAGAACGTGCCGAGGCGCGCCGTCCGGTTTACGGCCTTAGCCATGCCCATGAAACTGATATAGCGAAGCCGGGTGACCAGCCTTTCTCGGTGCAGCATTCCGGCGAGGCGGCGGAGCGTGCGCAAATCGAATCTCTCTACAAGGTACTGACCCAAGCCAAGCAAAAATCGGGAGAGAAAATTTCCGGCGACGTGAATTCTTTTGCGGCGTTTGTCGAAAAGAAGACTAGCGAGATTCGCAAGACGCGCGGCTGCGATACCGTGGTGTATTCCGTCGAGACGCAGGATGGACGTGTGAAGCTTAAGGCGAAGGCGAAGAGCTAGTACCCAGTACCCAGTTGCCAGTACCCAGCTCTTGCCGTCGAGCTGCAGTGTCTCTATATTTCATTTCAAAACCGTTACCTCACTAGGTTGCACTGGGTACTGGGTACGGGCAACTGGGTACTCCCTGCTAAAATCTCCCTTCGCTCCGAAGGGACCTCATGTCCAAAATCCAGCGCGCCATTCTTAGCGTCACCGACAAATCCGGCCTGGTCGATTTTGCCCGCAAGCTTGCCGGGCTGGGCGTAGAGCTGGTTTCGACTGGTGGGACGGCCAAGCTGTTGCGCGACTCCGGCGTCGCCGTGAAGGACATTTCCGAGTTGACTGGGTTTCCTGAGATGCTTGACGGGCGCGTCAAGACGCTGCATCCGAAGGTGCATGGAGGCATCCTGCATCGGCGGGAAGACAGCGGGCATCGCGCGGCGGTCGCCGAGCATGGGATCCCGGCCATCGACATGGTTGTGGTCAATCTATACGCCTTCGAGAAAACCGCCGCCAAGCCGGGTGTGCACTTTGAAGAATTGATTGAAAACATCGATATCGGCGGACCTTCGATGATCCGCTCGGCGGCGAAGAATTTTCAGGATGTCGCTGTCGTGACCTCGCCCGCCGATTATGTTGCGATCACCGATGAAATGACGAGCTCGGGCGGTACATTGTCCAAGGAGACGAAGTGGCGGCTGGCGCAGAAGGCGTTTGCGACGACTGCCGCCTACGATTCCGCCATTGCTTCGACGCTTGAGCGCGTGGGCGGCGACTTTGCTTTGCATGAATTCAAATTAAAACCAGCCGAAGGATTTCCCCGGAATCTGCGGCTGGCGTTTCAAAAAGTGATCGACCTGCGCTATGGAGAGAATCCGCACCAGAAGGCCGCGATGTATGCGGACGGTTCGGGCGCGGGTGTGGCGCACGCGCGCTTGTTGCAGGGAAAAGTGCAGGGCAAAGTGCAGGGAAAAGAGCTTTCCTACAACAACATTGTCGACCTGCAGGCCGCCTGGGATCTGGCGCAGGAGTTTGACGAGCCGGTCTGCGCCATCATCAAACACACAAATCCCTGCGGAACCGCGACCGGCAAGACGCTGGCCGAGGCTTATGTGCGGGCGCTCGAATGCGATCCGGTGTCGGCTTTTGGCGGAGTGATTGGAGTGAACCGCACGGTGGATGCGGCGGCCGCTGGCGAAATGGCCAAGCTTTTTCTCGAAGTCATCGCCGCGCCCGCATTCGACGAAGGCGCGACAGCGGCATTTGCTTCGAAGAAGAATCTGCGCCTTGTCGAAGTGCCTGCCGGACGGCCGCACTGGGTTTTGAAGAATATTTCCGGGGGCATGCTCGTTCAGGATGCCGATCTGCACAAACTGGCCGAGGCCGATCTGAAAGTTGTTACCAAACGTCCCCCCACGCCGGAAGAGAAGCGGGCACTTCTTTTCGCATGGAAGGTTTGCAAGCACGTGAAGTCGAATGCCATCCTGTACGCCCGCGATGGACAAACCGTGGGCGTCGGTGCTGGGCAGATGAGCCGCGTAGATTCTTGCAAGCTGGGGGCCATGAAGGCGCAGTTGCCGCTGAAAGGGACGGTGGCTGCTTCCGATGCTTTTTTTCCCTTTCCGGACGGCGTCGAGGAAATTGCCAAGGCAGGCGCTACCGCTATTATTCAGCCGGGAGGGTCGGTACGCGATCAGGAGGTCATCGAAGCCGCCGACCGGCTCGGGCTGGCTATGATTTTCACCGGAGTTCGGCATTTTCGGCATTAGCCCCGTCACCACACGATCCTTCCGACACTACTCTTTACTCTTCTTGACACTGTCCGCCCCATAAGCCCCTGTACCATGGCTTAAGAGCCACCCTGTGCTTTCTCCCCAATGAAAGGCCTGCCAAATGTAGAATAAGGAAATCGAGTGGAAGCGGATTAGCATCCAATCGGTCAGCATCAATGAGTATTGGCCGCAATTTGCAGGTGCAGGATTTTTCATGAAAAAACGGTTTTCGATTGTTTGTTTCGTCCTTACCGGGTCTTTTTTGCTGGCCCAGAACCAGCCCGCTCATGCCGCGGATTCCTCTTCCGCGACTGCCGCTCAGCCTGCCGCCAAGGGTAAGACGCCCGACCGCGCCGCCGCTTACTACCACTTCGCCCTCGCGCATATGTATGAGGAACAAGTGGCTACCTATGGCCGCAGCGAATTGGCCAACAAGGCGATTGAGGAATACCGCGCCGCTATTGATGCGGATCCAACCTCCGCATACCTGACTTCCGGGCTCGCTGAACTCTATGCCAAGACTGGCCGGATTCGCGATGCGGTGGTCGAAGCGCAGGACATCATCAAGCGCAATCCTAATAATCTCGAGGCCCGCCGGCTGCTCGGAAGGATCTATCTGCGTTCGCTTGGCGACATGCAGGCGGGGAGCGGATCGGAGAGCGTGCTCAAGCTGGCGATCGAGCAGTATGAACAGATCATCCGCCTGCAACCCGACAGCATGGACGACCACCTGCTTCTGGGGCGGCTGTATCGTTTGAATAACGATCTGCAAAAAGCGGAGACCGAGTTCAAGACCGCTGTGAAGTTGCAGCCGGACTCGGAAGAGGCGGTCACCACCCTGGCCTATCTCTACAACGAACTGGGCGACACGGGTCGCGCGGCTCAGGTGCTGAGTTCGGTGCCGAACCCGGGGCGCTCGGCCAAGCTTTATTCGGCGCTCGGTTATACCTACGAGCAGCAAAAGCAATACAAAGAAGCCATCGAAGCCTACCGGCACGCGATTGAAATGGATCGCGACAATCTGGACGCGATCCGGGGCCTGGCGCAGAATCTGCTGAACGATGGTCAGGCCGATGCCGCGCTCGAACAATACAAGGTGATCGCGGACGCAAACCCGGAAGATGCGCAGACTTACGTCCGCATCGCGGAAATCTACCGCAAGCAGGGCAAGTACGATCTCGCTCTCGACAGTCTGAAAAAAGCCCAGGCGATGGTGCAGGACTCGGTCGAAGTTCCGTACAACATTGCCGCTATCTACCAGGCGCAGGGCCGTTACGACGAAGCCGTTCCGATCATGAAAGACCTGCTGAAGAAATCGGAGAAGCCTGACGGCAAGTACTCGACCGGCGAGAAGAGCAATCGGGCCGTGTTCCTGGAGAGGCTGGGTACGATCTATCGCGATCAGGGAAACAATCCGGCTGCCAACGAGACCTTCCGCGAGATCGTCGCCCTGGGCGGCGACGACAACATTGAGCGCGGTTATCAGGAGATCATCGATACCTGGCGGGAAGCCAAGGAGTGGCAGAAGGCCCTCGATATCGCCAAGGAAGCGGTGCAGAAGTTGCCCAGTCCGCAACTGAAGATGGTGCTCGCGACGCAGCAGGCGGATATGGGCGATGCCGACAAGGCGCTCAAGGACGTCCGTGGGATGTTGAAGGGCGACGCCAACTCCAATTCCGAAGACCGCGAGGTTTACATAACTCTGGCGCAGATGAACACGCGGCTCCGCCGGTTCAGCGATGCCGAGCAGGCGCTCGACAAGGCCGAGCAGCTATCGAAGAAGCAGGAAGACAAGGAATACGTCTGGTTTCTTCGCGGCGCAAATTTTGAGCGTGAAAAGCATTACACCGAAGCGGAAGAACAGTTCAAGAAGGTGCTGGCCAGCGATCCGGAGCACGCTTCAGCGCTGAATTACCTGGGCTACATGCTGGCCGACCAGAACATGAAGCTCGACGAGGCGATCGGATACATCAAGCACGCCGTGGATCTCGATCCCACAAACGGGGCCTATCTCGATTCCCTGGGCTGGGCATACTTCCGCCTGGGAAAATACGAATTGGCGGAAGACAATCTGCTCAAGGCTTCGCAGAAAATCAATACCGATCCCACCGTCCACGATCATCTCGGCGATCTGTACCAGAAGACCGGACGCCTGAAGCTGGCCGCGACCAACTGGGAGCGCGCACTGACGGAGTGGAACCGCGCAATTGCCGCCGACGTCGATCCGGCGGACCAGTCGCGGGTGCAGAAGAAGCTCGACTCCGCGAAGATGAAGCTGGCCAAGGAAGAAGGCGCGAAGCAATAGCGGCCAGACTCGTGTGGGGACAGGCTCGTGTGGGGACGGGCGCCTCGCCCGTCCAAGCCGAACCCATCTCGGCAGTTGCCCGCGGTCACTGCCGCTCTGGATTCCCTGTAAACTCTTTTCATGCTCGCCGACTATGCGGTCCGCGTGGAAGACTCGCGCGGACGCCGCCACCCCGAGCCGCCGCATCCTTACCGCAACGACTTTCAACGCGACCGTGATCGTGTCGTCCATTCACGCGCCTTTCGCCGCCTGGAAGCGAAGACGCAGGTTTTCACACGCCGCTACTCCGACCACTTCCGCAACCGGCTGACGCACACCATCGAGGTCGCGCAGATCTCGCGCACCATCGCCGCGCAGCTTGGACTGAACACCGATCTGGTGGAAGCGCTTGCCCTCGCGCACGACCTCGGCCACCCTCCTTTCGGCCATTCCGGAGAAAAGGCGCTCGACGCTGCCATGCGCCGGCACGGGTTTTCGTTCGATCACAACCTGCACGCGCTGCGCATTGTCGAAGACTTCGAACTACGCTATGCCGCTTTCCGCGGATTGAATCTAACTTTCGAAGTGCGCGAGGGCATTATCAAGCACTCGCACGATTATTCGGTCAAAGACCATCCTGAACTCGCCGAATATCTGCTCGATCAGCGTCCGCCACTCGAAGCGCAACTCATCGATCTGACCGACGAGATCGCCTACGACACCGCTGACCTCGACGATGGTTACGAAGCTCGCTTGCTCACTGCCGAGCAGATTGCGGACAGCGTAGGTCTGTTCGCAATGCATTATCGCGACGCCAAAAGCCGCTACCCGAATGCCGCCGAGAAGCTGGTTTTCAACGAAGCGTTGAAAGGTATCTTTGATGTATTCGTCGGAGACCTGATTACGAACACGGCGCAAAGGGTGAAAGCGTCGGGCGTTCACTCGCTTGAAGATGTCCGCCGCCACGGCGAGCGGCTCGCCGCGTTCAGCCCGCCGGTCGAAGAAGAGCGCCGCCGTCTGAAAGACTTTCTCTACGAAAATCTTTACTACAGCCCGGCGCTTGCGTCAGAGAAAGAAGACGCCGAGCGCATCACCGGAGAGCTCTTCGCCCACTGGATGGAGGAGCCCGACGACCTTCCCCGTAACTACCGCGAAAAGGCCGCGCAGGAGCCGCTGCCGCGGGTGATCTGCGACTACATCGCGGGGATGACTGATCCGTTTATTTATCAGCAGTACGAGAAGTACTGCGGGGAGTGAGCTACTGAGAACTTCAATCTTGCGATTGCTTCAACAATGATGTGGCCGTCGAGGACGTCTCGAAGCGGGGTGGGGGTGCCGTTATCGAAGAGTATGCGCATCGACCGCTTGGGAGGGAGGCGGGACGCGAGGCGCGTCCAGGCTCCGCGCCGCGAATTCGATCACCGCTACAATCTGTTCACGCGACAAATGGAACCACTCCATAATCTCGCTGATCGAGGCTCCTACTTCCAGATTGTCAAAGACGACTGAAACTGGCGTGCGGGTGTTCCGGAATACCCACGCACCGCTGCGCTTCCCGGGAATGCTCTCCACGGCGGGGCATTGCGACCAATCGAGAGTTACCATGGTAGTAGTTTACTACCATGCTTGGCCTGCTGCGCGCTACTTACTTTGCGTATGTAATCCGGTAAATCACGCCCGCCGAGTCATCGCTCAAGTACATCGCTCCGTCCCCGCCGAATACGATTCCGACGGGACGCCCCATCCACCGGCCTTTTTGCTTCTCGCCCGGCGCCAGCCATCCAGTGATGAAATCTTCCGCATGCGGCTGACCTTGGTCGTCGAGTTTCACGCGTGCGACTTTGTATCCGGTCGGAATGCTGCGATTCCACGATCCATGAAATGCGACGAAGATGTTGTTTCTGTACTCGGCTGGAAACTCGGACCCTTCATAAAACGCGAGTCCCAATGGAGCGGAATGGGCCTGCATCTGAACCTTCGGCTCAAGCACATTCTGGCAGCGATTGTCCCCAGGCTTCGTGAAATTGGAATCGGGCACGCGGTCGCCATAACAGTAAGGCCAGCCGGCATCGCCGCCGTCCTTCCCGAGATCGTAGATTGTCTCCGGCGGCAGATCGTCGCCCAGCCAGTCGCGTCCGTTGACCGTGACCCAAAACGTATCCGTCTTCGGACTCACCGCCAGCCCGACCGCATTACGCAGCCCCTTGGCGAAGATTTTCATGCCGCTGCCATCGGGATTGAATTCCATCACCGCCGCTCTCCGCGGATCTTTTTCGATGCAGACGTTGCAACTTGATCCGGCCGAGATGTACATCTTGCCGCCGTGAAACACAATGCTGCGGGTGGAGTGTCCGCCTCCATCTGGCAGATCAGCCAGTCGTTTTGGGTTGGACGCCCGCAGGTTCGCCTCATCCCAGTCGTAGCGGCGAACCCGGTCGTTCTCGGCGACGTAGAGTTTGCCTTCGTAAAATGCGACCCCGTGGGGTTCGTTCAGCCCGTCGAGAACAGTCACCGTTCGCTCAGCCTTGCCCGCGTGTTTCGGATCGGGTAGAGCAACGACTTTGCCCTCACCCGATTCGCTGACCAGCAGGACGCCGCCTGGACTGAAGATCATCATGCGCGCGCCGTCAATATCGCCGGCAAAAACTGAGATGTGGAATCCAGACGGCGCTTTCAGTTGGGTGAGATCGAAATGAGTTTTCTCGGCGTGAGCCACATCGGGGTGAACCAAGAGTGACAGCAGGAAAGAGAGCAGCAGACGCCATAGGCGTGGGATATTGGATCGTTGCATATTCTAGTGGGATGATCCGGCGGCAAAGTTTGTTCATTTTTTTCTAGACATGGTTACCCGATCGTCAGTTTACCTCGATCGTCCACTTTGGATAACTCGCGAGCAGAAAACCGGAGCACGCAGTTTTTATATCGGTTCCTGCCAAAATTACCGCCGCGCGCGCCCCGCTCCGGTGCTACGATTAGGAAGAATATGCATGAAAATAAAGCACTTGCATTCCGATACCGAGCATTGAGGTATTTGGCACCCAAACTGTTCTTATAGACGCAGGCCTGTGCTACGGCCGGCTTTCTAAAGCAGACTTTTGAGGCAACCAGATGGTTCGGTTATTGCCTCCGAGGTTGTGCCAAATAGTTATGCAATCTGTGATTGAAACGACGTAATCAAAATCAACGCCGGAAGGCGTCCGGAGTGGCTCCCCACTCCCCACTTGGAGGAAATTTAAAATGAAAAACCGCACCATCTTCGCACTGCTGCTGGCAGCAATACTGGCTCTGCCAGCTTTCGCGCAGGACAACTCCGCCCCCCAGACTGCGCCGGCGTCGGCTCAACTTGATATGTCTCAGGCTCCAGCTACGACTCAGACTCAGACCCAGCCCGCGGCCACTCAGCCGGCCACAACTCAGCCCGGGCAGAGCGCGGCTCAGCCCGACACCGCCACCGGCAAAGAGCGCTTGCAGCCGGAGACACGGGAAGGCTTCTGGGGTCACCTGAACCCCTTCGCGCGCAAGAAATACGTCGCGCGCCAGACGCAGCCGATCCGCGACCGCATCAACGAGCTTGATGAGCTGACCGCCTCCAACTCCAAGGCGATCAGGGACACCGATGCGCGCGCGCAGCAGGGAATCCAACTCGCTTCGGCCAAGGCCAACGAAGCCGATCAGCATGCCATCGATGCCGGTAACAGGGCGCAGGCCGCGCAACAGACCGCGCAACAGGCGAACACACGGCTGAACACGGTCGAGCAGGTGGTCACCAATATCGATCAGTATCAGCCCGCGACACAGACCGAAATCCGATTCAAGCCCGGACAGACGGTGCTGAGCCAGAACGCCAAGAACGCTCTCGATGAAATGGCCACTCCCCTAAAAGACCAGCATGGCTATGTGGTCGAAGTGCAGGGCTTTGCCTCCGGTCGTGGACAGGAAGCGATCTCCAACTCGCAGAAGATGGCCGAGTCGGTCGTTCGTTATCTGGTGCTGAACCACGATATCCCCGTCTATCGCATTTACCTCGTCGGCATGGGCAACGCGCCGGTTCCGACCGCGGACTCTACGAGTGAAGCCAAGCCCAAGCGCATTAATGGCGGACGCGTAGAAGTCAGTCTCCTGAAGAATAATCTGGAGCAGCTCGCTTCAACCAGTACGACGTCGGCTCAGGATCAACAGCAGCAGAAGTAAGAGTACCCTCCCCCCGGAAAGCCTCCCGTGAAAACGGGAGGCTTTTTTTGTTTATGTGTGGGGACGGGGCTTTGGCCCGTTCAAGCGAGGCGGAGCCCATTTCCCACACATTCTCGTGCTATCCTCCAACCCGTCATGGAAACTCTGTTCTACGTTCGCACCGTTTCGCCGGTCGGTCCGCTCTTCCTCGCCGCTTCGACTAAAGGCTTGGTGCGACTCGAATTCGAAAGTCGCGTGCAGAAGTTAAATCACGGTACGACTCAACTGCAGGAGTCCGAACTGGTGCTCGAGCCTTATCTCGGCGAACTCAGCGAATACTTCGCGGGCAAGCGGCGCCAGTTTTCCTTCCCGCTCGATCTCCGCGGAACGGAGTTCCAACTTGCGTGCTGGTATGCGCTGCTCGAAATTCCTTACGGCGAGACCCGCAGCTACCGCGATATCGCACAAGCCATTGGGCACCCCCATGCGTACCGCGCGGTCGGCATGTCGAACAACCGGAATCCGGTCGCCATCGTGGTCCCCTGCCATCGCGTGATCGCATCGAGCGGCTCGCTCTGCGGTTACGGCGGCGGTCTGGACCTCAAGCGCCGGCTGCTCGACCTGGAGCAAGCCAGTCTTGGTTCGGCCAATCTTGAATCGGCCAACACTGATTCGACCAATCATGATTCGGCCAAGCCGGATTCTTATCGTCCACTTGGAATCGGAGCATAGTCTCCGCAATTGGTTGGGGGTGTTCTCATGCTGCCGGCATTTGAGTATTTCATTACGGTCCCGGTTTCGGTGGACGCGGCGTTTCAGGGTAGGCTGCAAAAACCTTTGATTGGTGCGGATGAGAGGACTTGAACCTCCACGACCTTGCGGCCACTAGGTCCTGAACCTAGCGCGTCTGCCAGTTCCGCCACATCCGCATAAAGAGAAAAACTCGGCAGGGCCCTCTTTCAGGGCGACTACACTAATATCTACTGCTCGGCGTCCGGCTGTCAAACGAGAGCAAACGCCAAGCCGCGCCCAAGACCATGGGAGACGTCTCCGATAAAATCCCGGCAGAGTTGGCGAAAGAACTCCGGATCCTGGCACACGATCTCAGCAATGCCCTCGAAACCATAGTGCAAGCCACGTATCTGATTTCGCAGGCCGGGCCGCCCGAGAACACACGGCGCTGGGTGGAATTGATCGATCAGGCCTCTAAGGATGCCGTAAGCATCAATCAAAAGCTACGACAACTCTTGCGCTCGCAGAGCTAAGACAGCTGTAGGACTTAAGCCAGGGACCTACGCCAAATTTTGCAAAATGACGAAGTGTTTCGCGTGAAACATAATGTAACTATATGTATGTACGTACATAGGCATTGATGTACAACGCGCGAAACGGGTTATGAGGCATCCGGGCCGCGAGTGGTTATTCCAGCTTGGCGTCCATCGTAATCTTCGCGTTTAGCACTTTTGAGACGGGGCAGCCGGCTTTTGCGTTTTGGGCGGCGGTGTTAAAGGCTTCGGGGGTGGCGCCGGGAACCTTCCCTACAACATCCAGGTGGACCGCGGTGATGGTCCATCCCGTATCGAGTTTTTCCATGGTCAGTGTGGCCGCCGTGGTGATGCTCTCCGGCGTCAGCTTCGCTTCTCCCAGTTGCGCCGACAGCGCCATCGAGAAGCAGGCCGCATGCGCTGCCGCGATCAACTCTTCGGGGTTCGTCCCGGGAGCATCCTCAAACCGGGTCTTAAAAGAATACTTGGTGTTCGAAAGAATGCCGCTGGCGGAGGAAACTGTGCCTTGTCCATCTTTAAGACCGCCCTTCCAAACTGCGCTCGCTTTTCTTTGCATGCAAATCTCCTGAGGTGAGAATTCGAAACGAAGTCGCTCCATTGTAGAAGCTGTGGAGGGAAATCGCGCTGTTCGGCGGGGCACATCAACGAAAAAGCGGCTTAATAGTAGTCGGAGCAACTCAAATAGAAGCCGCATTTTCTGTAGATCGCTTTGCAGCGGTGGCCGTGCAACTCGGTCGAGCAGTTGGGACAGATCGAGGACGCATTTTTCGTCAGCTGCGCAGGCACGCTTGCGGACCTTCCTATGCCGATGGGCGGAGTCTTGGAAGCAGACGGCGAGTGGGTTGAATTCAGGATCGGGCTCATGTCCGGTTGTTGTAGCACAAAATTCCGTGGTGTGGAAACCAGGGCGATCCCAACTGGACACTTCTAGACAAAGCCGGGCAGAGGTTCTACTGTGAAGAGATTGGGCGCGGTACCCAAGTGGCAAGGGAGAGGTCTGCAAAACCTTTACGCGTGAGTTCGATTCTCACCCGCGCCTCCAGTCTTTCTTATAATTACCTGATTCCACTGTACTCCGTTCGGTTTGCTGATTGGGTCTCGATGATGGAAGATAACGGAAAAATGACGCAATTTTGACCCCGGACTACGACAAAATTACGAAACGGTTTTCTTCGCTCAATTAGGCCGCTCTACCTGCCTGCCGCAGCCCGTATCAGTTGTGCTGCTTCGCAGCGAACCATGGCACTCCTCTTGTGCTCGTCTGTGGGATGGACATAGCGCTCCACAATGCGGATCGAATTGTGGCGGAGAATTTTCGCGAGGGTCGCGAAGTCGATTCCTTCTTCGGCCATGCGCGTTGCGAAGGTATGCCTGAAATCGTAGCAACAAACTCAAACTCGATCCCGTCGTTTTTCACCTGCTTGAGGATACGGTCATGCGTGTTGTTTACTCGGGCGACGTGCTGTCCGGGATTCCGACTCGAGGGGAATATCCATGGCGCTAGCTGCCCAGCATACGGTCCAGATTAAATGCGGCGCTGATCAGCGCAAGGTGTGTAAAGGCTTGCGGGAAGTTGCCCAGAGCCTCGCCTTGTGGCCCGGTTTGTTCGGCGTAAAGTCCGAGATGATTTGCATACCCCAGCACCCGTTCAAACAGTAACCTGGCCTGATCCAGTTTCTCGGGAAATGCCAGGCCAGCGCGGGTAAGCGCCTCCACCAGCCAAAAGGAGCACATGTTGAAAGTGCCTTCCTCGCCCGGCAGTCCGTCGATGCGGGGTTGCGGCGGATAGCGATATACCAGGCTATCGCTGAGCAGGCCCCCGTCGCGGGGATTCTTGAGAATCGCGTTTATGGTATCGATCATCCGCGGATCGCTCGGAGCCATGAAGAAGACCAGCGGCATGATAAGGAGCGACGCGTCCAGGTCCTCGCTGCCGTAAAACTGAGTAAACGCGTGGCGCTTCTCGTTCCAGCCTTTCGTCATCACTTCTTCATAGATCTTGTCCCGTTCGCGCATCCATTTAGCGCGGTCGGCTGGAAGAGCGCGCTTGTCGGCGAGCCGGATGCCACGATCCAGAGCAACCCAGTTCATGACTTTTGAGTAGACGAAATGTTCGCGCCGGTTGCGCATCTCCCAAATGCCGGCGTCCGGCAGTTGCCAGTTCTCGCAGATCCACTCAAGACGATAACGGATCTTCACCCAAACGTCGTATGAGGTGGGGCTGACGTACTTGTTGGATAGATAGAACGCGTCCATGAGCTCGCCATAGATGTCCCCCTGGAACTGCGAAACAGCTGCATTGCCGATTCGCACGGGACCAGATCCTCGATACCCTTCCCAGTGCTCCAACGTCTGCTCGGGAAGTTGTGTGTCGCCCGCGATCGTAAAGACGACTGCGCCGGGCGCTTTCGGATTGACGTGCTTGGAGGCGTAATCTCCGATCCAGCCCATGAAGGCGGCGGCCTCATCTCTGAAGCCGATGCGCAGAAATGCATAGACCGTGAAGGCGGCGTCGCGCATCCAGGTGTAGCGGTAGTCCCAGTTGCGAGCCCCTCCGATAACCTCAGGCAAACTCGTGGTGGGGGCAGCAATAATCGCGCCGGTAGGTTCAAAGGTGAGAAGCTTCAGCGCCAAGGCTGATCTGTGCACCTGATCCCGCCAACGCCCGTGGTAGGTGCATGCAGAGAGCCATTGCTGCCAGAACTTCACGGTGCCCCGCAGCAACTCCTCAGCCTCTTCTTCGGACGGCGGACAGGGCACTCTGCCTTCGCCGCAGTCGTCCCTAAGAATGAAGACCTGTGATTCTTCTTCCGAGAGCATGAACTCGGCGGACACCCCTCCGTGCCCATCATTCCTCAGCGGCACCGCAGTTGAGAGAGCTAAGGTCAAGCTGCCAGTCTTGAATGTCGCTCCGTTGGCCCCTACCACGGTGTCGTGCGTTTCTCGTCCATAATCGAATGCCGGGCGGCAAGCGACCGAAATGCGGACGGCTCCCCTGACGCAGCGGATGCGGCGGTAGACATGACGATACTCGGGCGAATCGGAAGGTATTCCGACCGGCATGAAGTCTTCTAGTTCGGCGATTCCGTCGGCCAGCAGAAAACGCGTAACCAAAACGTTCGTTGAAGGCCAATAGAACTGCTTGTGCCGCACGCCATCAGAGTCGGCAGAAATTCGGAAAAAGCCGCCGTTCTCGTCATCCAAGATCGCTCCGAAGATGCTGGGCGAATCAAAGTGTGGGTAGCAGTACCAGTCGATTGAGCCGTTCATGCCTACCAAGGCAACCGTCCGCATGTTGCCGATGATTCCGTAATTCTCGATAGGCTGATAGGACATCGTTATGTTCCTTCCCTTTGATCCGAAATGAGTCGACTCGGTTGCAATCGATGTCCGTATTCTTCGCAAAACCGACAAGTTTTGTAAAGGGTTTGCGGTCACCTCAAATCCAGATCCACCGGTACGGTTGCGACAAGCCAGAGTGTAGAAATGTGAGTAAGGCTGCGGTCTGCGTTCGGCGCAGAGAATGCGCGGGCAGCGCGCAGGGTTGGGGCGGATTTGAACCGCTGACCTTTGGGTTTATGCGATCTGACTCACATTTCGATGAGAGTCGGACTGTACCTTCATCCACGAGGGGATGTTACGCAAACAACCCGACCCGCGACAATTTGTCCTCTGGCCGCGAGGCACGGGACAACTCGTCCCAATTGCGCGCTAGATTGTTCTCGTCAGTGTTTAGAATTAGTCACTTAGAAAGTCTCCCCTTGGAACCAGAATTGCTCCTGAAAGAACGATCGTTAAAGAATGATCGCTGAAAACGTATTTTCTTGGAGCCCCCGATGACACAGAACCTAGCCCCGATGACGCAAGACCTAGTTCCGATAACGCAAGACCTAGTTCCGATGACTCAAAACCTGGTGCCGGTGTCACGAAACCTGGCGCAGGAACCCCGGCACCGCCCGGACAAAACGGCAAAGTTGTCTCTCAAATTCTACGATAACGTCTTACGGGAAGTGGCCTTGAGTGGGGGAGTGGTTACGATCGGCCGCCAGCCGGACAACCTGCTCCGGATCGATAATCCCATTGTCTCCGGCCACCATGCCAGGATCTTCTGGGAAAACAATGAGTATGTTCTTGAAGACAACGACAGCTTCAACGGCACCTACCTCAACAATCGCAGCGTATCGAGGGCGGTGCTTAGCGATGGGGACGTCATCGTAATCGGCAAACACCGAATCGAATTTCACAGTGGGGAGGAAAAGCGTGCGGCGGGAAAGCGCCATGCGTCGTCCTCGTCTGTGACCGAAGATCGTGTGACCGAAGATCGCGTGACCCAGGATCGCAGCAGCGGCTGGCAGGCTCAAGTAGAAAAAGCCGCGCCCCCGCAGTTGGAAGCTACCATGGTGCTGGATACCGTCAAGCTCAAAGAAATGATGGCCAAAATGGCCGCCGGCTCTGCGCCTGTCCGGCCGCCGGCCATCGCACTGGTGCCGGCCTTCGAATCGAGGGCGGTGAGACGGCGACAAATAGGCATGGTTACCATCATCGCCGGCCGAACCAACCGGCAGCAGTACCTTCTCTGCAGCAAGCTCAGCGTGATTGGCAAATCCACGATGGCGAGCATTCGGCTGAAGCGATGGTTTGCTCCCCGCGTCGCCGCCTCGATTCACCAGCGGGAAGAGGGATATTTCCTGGTGCGGGCAGCAAAGAACGTCCGGATTAAAGTCAACAATGCCGAACTAACACAAGGCCAACAGGAGCTCAAAAGCGGCGACCATTTTGAAGTCGCCGGAATTGTCGCCAAGTTTGGCTATGAAAACGGGTAAATCTTGACGCGCACGCAGGCCGTCGTAGCCCTATCGATGTCAGCTCGTCCCAGGGATTGATGGGGATAATTGGCAAAAGCAGATTTTGCAACAGTTGACCGCTGCAGGGCTCCGGCCATGGCCAATCCGCCTCGCTAACGCTGGTTCACGGCGAGCCAGGGCTTTCCGCGGTAGGAATCCGCCACCACCCAGGCGCCCGCCGTCAGCGCCGCCGAGAGGATGGTCTCGCTCCATACGAAGGGGTTTTTGGAGCCTGCCGCCACGATGGGCACCCACACCAGCATCGTGAACATGCCGATCTGCAACGCTGAGAGCGCGGCTGCCAGCCGTGCATACACACCGATGAGCACCGCCACGCCCGCCGCGAGGAAGGTGCAGCCAAAGAAATACGCCCAGGCCATATGCCATGGCAGCCAGCCAGGCACCAGCGCGGCGGTCTCTTTGAGATAGGTGAAATGGGCCACGCCGAAGGGGATCATGGCCAGTCCGTAGAGCACCCTCGCGATGCGCAGACCCTTTTCGCCGGTGGCGAAACCGAGGCGCTGCCGGTCCCAGTCAGCGGCGAACCAGGCATACAGTACCCAGGCGCCCGCCACCATCACCGCGGTTTCGCCGCAGCCTGACCATGATTCTTGCGCGGTGGGCGCGCGGAAGATGTCGCGCACTCTCCACAGCAGGAACCAAAGCAGAAGATAGGCGAGCAGCACGCGGGCAGCGGGGGCGGCCGTGCGCTGCCAGAGTAGGCCCAGGCCAGATGCCAGGGAGATGAAGGCGCAGAGATAGACCAGTAGCTCGCGTGTGGGCACGCTCTTGGGTACCGGCTGCCATACCGCGGTGAAATCGCCTTGAATCAGGCCCAGGATTCCGAGGCCGATCATGGTTGCCGCAAAGACCGCATGACCCACGCTTGCGATGCGCATCGCCCTGTCCTCCGGTGGCGTTTCAGTTTATCGAGTGCAGGCATCCCTTGTATGCCAGATGCCGGGGCGTTGTACAGCGAAATGGCGCGGCCGTTGCACGAAGGCCGCCGTCTGACCATCATTGCGGAATCAGGCGTGGGTGTTGAAAAAGTCACTGTGATTCGCACGCTGAATGGAAGCAAAAGCATGGTAAAAGAAGGAGAAATCTCCTTGCCATGCTTTGTTGGATCACCATTCTCGGAGGCGCGCT
>Ga0182024_10001222_pt1 | contig 66535 bp, 50 predicted proteins | sample P32metaG_FD_120480 | JGI IMG/M metagenome (GOLD analysis project Ga0182024, IMG submission 120480) | Permafrost microbial communities from Stordalen Mire, Sweden - P3-2 metaG (Illumina Assembly) | ecosystem: Environmental > Terrestrial > Soil > Wetlands > Permafrost | place: Sweden: Stordalen... | reverse complement strand
TGCCGTGGGGACACCAGCGCCGAGGCTGGCCGTCGCGCACACCGTCCAGTCATTCGCATCTCCGGTGGCGAGCGTGAGGCCGGGATTGGTTGAGGAAGCCGTCTTCGTTCCGGTAATGCCGAGAGCCTGCACGCCGGAGTATTCTTCCACCGTGGTAACGAATGCCGTGCCATCGGTCATGGTTGTCGTGACCGCAGTTTGCGCAGCACACTTGTGACAAACCAGCGTCGCGACGCATTCGCTCCCCGAATTGCACACGGCCGCGTACAGGGAGAAATACGATGAGGCCACACTGCCGCGAACGTTGCCGATCGTGCTGCCGGTGCTTTCCCAGGCAAGCCCCACAACCACATCATTGCCGGCGGTGGTCGGGGCGGCGAGGGTACAGGTCTGTGTGCTGGCGCCAGAAGATGCCTGCGTGCAAACCGTATGCGAAGCGCTGACGTACGCAATGGCTGCGTGCGCGGGCACGGAACCCAGGGAGAGAACAGCCATGATGAAGAAGCTGTTGAGCGTTACGAGCGCCAAACGATTCCGGCGACTGGACAATGGTGCCATGGCAATCTCCTTGCGAATGCCTGAAGTGCTACAAAATGTCGCTTTAGGGACAGCCAAAGTCAGCTAGAGCAACCGTAAAGTCAGTTCGCCGCCCGTTGAGATTCAGAACAGAGGGCGCCTGTTGCCTGCTCGCGGTTTATTTGTGTAAACGGGTGAACAAAATGAGGTAACAGGCAGTAGGGAAGGATTTTGGCCGCGTCGACGTTGTGAGTGGCGAATCGCCAACGCACTCAGCGATCCTGAGAGACGCGCAGAGTTCCGGGTTGTGGACGGTTGACCGGCAATCCTGAAATTACGCATTAGTAAACATCGGCCCGCGCTATTGGCGTAGCCGTTATTTCCGGCTTGCTAACAATGCGGCAGAATGCGCCGACACCACATCATTCCCCTCGGCAGCCTGCGACGGGGCTGGCGCGTTCGTTCCTTCGTCGCCAAACGAGAGTTGCACGAAACCTGGGTTCGACCGCTTTAAGGAGCGATTTGCCAGGAAGCGGCGGGAGTGCCCGGACTCCCGCTGCTTGTCATCGTGGTCCCGTTCATCAGCCAGACGTACACCTGCTCTGTGGAGCTGTTCCGCCACAGGATGCCGGCGCGACCGCTACCATCGTAGTCGCCCACGCCCTGAATGACCCAGTCGGAGGAGACGTAGCTGACGCTGCCGCCGCCCGACATCGTGGTTCCGTTGATGAGCCAGAGGTAGACCTGCCCGCTGGTGTTGCGCCACAGAATGTCACTCTTGCCGTCTCCATTGAAATCGCCAACCCCCGCAATGCTCCAGTCGGAGGAGACGTAGCCGAGGCTGCCGCTGGTCGTCAACGTGGTCCCGTTCATCAGCCAGATGTAGACCTGCCCGGTGGTGCTGTTGCGCCACAGGATGTCGGCATCACCATCGCCATTGAAGTCGCCAATGCCCTGAATGACCCAGTCGGAAGAGATGTAGGTGACGCTGCCGCCGCCCGACATCGTGGTTCCGTTCATGAACCAGACGTAGACCTGGCCGGTGGTGCTGTTCCACCACAGGATGTCGGCCTTGCCGTCGCCGTTGAAATCTCCGACGCCCGCAACGCTCCAGTCCGAGGAGACATAGCCGAGGCTGCCGCTGCTCGTAAACGTCGTCCCGTTCATCAGCCAGATGTAGACCTCTCCGGTGGTGCTGTTGCGCCACAGAATGTCGGCCTTGCCGTCGCCATTGAAGTCACCCGTGCCCTGAATGACCCAGTCGGACGTGGGGGTGCCGGAGTTCCCGGTGCTTGTCAGCGTGGTCCCGTTCATCAGCCACTCAAAGACCTGCTGGGTGCTGGTGTCGCGGTACAAAATGTCACTCTTGCAGTCACCGTTGAAGTCACTCACTGCGGCAAACGACTCCGGATTGGGATTGGGATTCGGGTTCGCCGTCGAGCACGATCCAATGGCCTGGACCACCGTGACGGGAGCGGTGCCGATGTTGCTGAGGTAGGTGAGGCCGCTGGCGGCGTCAGGAGAGTAGGTGGCGGTGAGCGTGTTGCTGCCTACGGCCAGACTTCCGGCCGGGATGGTGATGTTGGCCGAGCCGCCGCTCAGGGTTGCGATCGAGGAACCATAACCTCCGCTGCTCAGCACGACCGTGCCGGTGGGCGTCGGGTTGCCGCTGCCGCCGGCTACCGCGACAAACACCTGATCCGGCTGGGCGGTCGTGATGGTCGAGGAGGCCGGAGATACCGTCACCGTCGGCGTCGTGATGACGCTGAGAGCGTACGTTTCGCTCGTGCTCGCGAGGAACTCCGGAGTTCCGCTGAAAGTGGCCGTCAGCGGATGCACACCCGCCGTCGAGAACGTGGCGTCGCAGCCCGCTATTCCGTTGGTGGGGTTGATCTCCGCTGACCCACAGCCGGAGATGGTGTTCCCGTTGTCGGCGAAGGAAACGGTCCCTCCATTGACCAGATTGCCGCCTGTAAAAACCACTGCTATGAGTAGAACCTCCTGGCCCGGCGTCGTCTGGTTGTTATTGGCAGTCGTCCCGAGCGAAGTCTGCGTGGAGAGAACCGCTGCACCAGCGGGCGCCGGCAGCAGGAGGCACGCAGGAATCAACAGCAGAGATGCGAAGCGCATCGGCATCGAGGTGAAGGCGGTGAAAATTTGCGGACCAGACGGTTTCATGGGGCCTTTCTGCGCTGCAGGAAATGGCACGGAAACGGGGGACCGGGTGATGCAAAGGGTTGCTGGCAGCGATCTCGAACCGGGCTGGTGGGGAAGAGTAGGGCGACTTTAATGCCAGGGAGGTGGGTTCGTCAAAGATCACGAGTTCTGCCGGTCACGGAACGCGGAGCGAATCGGCTCCGGGGACACGTCGCGGGCTCCCACCCCCACCCCCCCTCCCCCGGGGGTGTGGCAAGTGGTTCATTCTGCGAGGCGAATTGGGTACCGTGAATCAGGTATTACCCTCCTCCGTACCGCTCCCCGAGACTAGCGGCTTGGCGGCAAAATGAAAAGCTCTGTTCGGGCCGGGTGGAAACCGGGCGGACAGAGCTTTCCTTGTTTTTAGGTTAGGAGTTTTGCGGGGCAGGTTCAAGCAAATTCGAAGGGGCGCGCGGTACGAAGGTCATGAGGCGGGCAAGCCAAGGCGACGTGGGTGAAAGTCCCGGAATGGCAACCAGCCGGTCACCACTCTTTGACCCCATCTGGAAAGGCCTGTTCAAACGAGACGAAGCGCTGAATGAAGTCGCTTTCAAAAAGGTTGACCGCATTTCCAAAGGTCATGTGTTCAACGAGTACTGGACGGTCTTGGTCAGCGTGCTCCGTCTGCTTGAAATAGTTGCCATTTGCCGTGCGCAATAGGAAAACCCGGTCCCCGAGAACTTCGTACACGCCTAACGCCTCACAATTTCTAGTTCTGAACCGCATGTCCCCGAGCATTCTCTCGACTGGACGAGGTTCTCCATTTACAGACAAGGGAGTGGGATCCCGAGGCGTCCACATCTCAGTTGCTGAGGCCTTTTCGGAAGTCGCATTGACAGCTTCGGCTATATTTGGGCAAGTTTCTTTCCCTCCTCCTCATCCAGAAAAGGGGGCACAAGGAAAAAGCCGTTTGGCACGGAAGGTAAGAGGTCCACATCGTCCTTGATTTTGTTAAGCGTGTCTGTTCCGAACGCCAGCCCAAGAAAACCTACTCGCCCTAACACAGCCCGCATTGGCGCTCGCATATCGAAGTCGCTCCGCGTTCGCTTCCCGTGCATTAGCCTGAAGGCTTCGTAAGCGACAAAATCAGCGACCTGAAGGCCGACGAATTCCTCTGCGTTCCCAGCCATGCAGTTCCCGAGGCGGTGCCGGTATTTGAAGCTGGGATCAGCCTTCATACTATAAAAGAGTCGGATCGCCTCCGATTCAAGTTCATTCTGGTCTATGATGACGTCCGCCTGGTCTTCAGGATGGAAACCGCCGTAATCCATCTGGCTTGCGAGCGTTGTCATCGTGGTCTTGAAGCACACGAGATATGGAGGCCCGAGCTTCGTTTGGCCTTGAGGGCTGATGATCTTGCGATACTCGTCTGCGAAAAGTCCAATGCTTATTCCGTGGAACTTTCTTCCAGGGCGCTTCAGAATCGTCAGCATCTCTTTGCTGTAGGCGACCCGACGCGCTTTGGACCACCCATCGTACTCCCACGTCCCGGCGTTCAGATGTGAAGCATGGAAGCGCGCAACCCCTTCCAATTCATTTTTTCGTGCCCATCCCTTTTCGACCTTGCTCCAGGAGTCCGAATCGCCGAACATGCCGCCCACCACAAAGCTTCGAGGCTCGAAAGGAGGGTCGCCGGGCTTCCGCTTCTCATTCGTCGAATCGTGGCTCTCGTCGCAGAAGAATCTAAACAACACGACAAACCCCCGCTCAGAGAACTAGCATATCTCTCAGCGCGCGCCTTATCGCCAAAGCCTCGTTGAAACGGGCGAAGGTTCCGGATTGCCGACCAACCGGACACTACCTCAGTGGCGAAATAGGCGGAGCCAACCAGCCGCCAACGATTTGTTGGTGGCCGAATGGCGAGTCATGGAGATATTCTGACGGGGAAAGCATCTTGGTCTTAAGTTCCATCGGGGAGTGCATCGTGACCAACGGCGAATCCTCCAAACAAAATGAATTGAAGAAGATATACGGTATGACGCGCGGGGAACTCGATCACTTGCGGCCGTACTTCATTGGAGCTAAAGCCGGCCCTCAGCGAAACAGATATGTCCTATGGGTCGACATCATGGGATCGCAGGGCAAGATGCTGCGGGGACTGAGGACCGCGTCGATTCCGCTCATGAAGCTCCACGTGGCTGCACTTGAGGCCCAGAAGAAGAATACCCACAAACCAATAAATCTATACCCGGTAATCGATGGAATATACGTCGTTTGCGAGGACCTAGGCCCTCTAGAGTTCTTTATTTCCGACGTGTTTCGCTCGATGGGCGCGGAATTCATCATGCTGGAGCAATGGGAGCGTTCAGTCATCCGAGGTGCGATCGCGTATGGACCAGTCATCCTCGGAGGTGAATCTGTTGAAGGATCGGGGATTCTAAAAGAGAGTTCCTATGCTGAATCAATTCTCCTTGGAATGCCGCTCGTTCAGGCATTTGTCGCGGAGAAGACAGCTCCGCCATTCGGCGTTTTTGTTCATGAGTCCGTGCGCGCTTTTGGGCCGACAAATAAACACCCAGTAACGACGGTGCTTTGGCAATGGTGGCGCAAGAATGAGGAGAACTATAAGATCGCAAGAGCTCTTTTGCCAAGCCTGAATGAGTATTACGATTGGTGTGCCATACATCCAATATCCAGCGATTACTCGCCTGATCGTCTTTCAGCACATCGTGCATTGGCCCACGAGTATTTGAGCGAGTTCCGAGCCGAACTGAGCGCGGAAATGTCCAAGACCGGACCGTCTGAGGCTTCGATAGCCCAAATTCGAGCGCGCAGGCGGCCGAGAAACCTTCCGAACGAGCGAGATTCGGCGTCAAAGAAGCCGCGCGCAACTGATCCGATGGGACAGGCGAAGCGAGCGAAAGACAAGCTCAATTTGGATGATGCGCAATACGCGTTGCTTGAGCCGATCTTTAGTGAGCGTCACGAACGGACGTTGGCCGCTAAAGCTGATGCCAGCCTCAGTCCAAGGGACAGGGGTCTGAAGGTCCGATCAATCATCGAAGATTGCGATAGAAGAATTGAGACGTTCCTGAATGAGGACCAGAAGAGCCTTTTGCGTGCGATGCATAGTAGTCGTCGGAGATTAGGCGAGAGTACGACCTAGAACGGCCAACCGATCGCCATTTGACCGCTAGCCTCATAGGTCCGAGTGGAGCGTACCTCAAGGTCCGTTTTTGGGATCCCTCCGCCTCGCGAGGCTCAGCGCTCGGGATGACAAGGTGCAGATCCGTCAGATGCGCATGGGCATGATGATGTAACGGTATTTGTATTCGTCGGAGCCGTCTTCGGGGCGAATCTGGCCGGCGGACTGCGCGTCTTTGAACGCGAGGCGCACTTCGCCTTCGTTGCCGATGGCCTTGAGAAAATCGATGAGGTACGAAGAGTTGAAGCCGACCACGATGGCGTCGAAGGTGTAGGGGGTTTCGATGGTGTCTTCCGATTCGCCGGCTTCGGTGGAGGACGAGGAGACCTTGAGCTCGTTCTGCTCGATGCGCATCTTGATGGCGCCGGAGCGCTCGTCGGCGAACTGCGCGACACGCTGGATGGACGCGGACAGATCGGCGCTGCGCACGATGACGAATTTGTTGTTGTCGCGCGGCATCACCGCTTCGTAGTTCGGGAACTGGCCGGTGAGCTTGCGGCTGGTGAGCACGCGATGGCCGATGCGGAAGAAGAGGGTCGAGTCATCGTCGGCGAACTCGACGTGTTCGGCTTCGGTGTTGGAGAGCAGCGACTGCAGCTCCTGCAGAGCCTTGCGCGGGACGAGGGTTTTCTTTTCCGCGGTGATGCCTGAGAAGGTTTCGCCGGTCTTCTCGATGTGCGCGAGACGATGGCCGTCGGTGGCGACCATGGCGATGGATTCGGCCTTGAGGATGAGCAGCGCGCCGTTGAGGGTGTAGCGGGATTCCTCGTTGGAGATGGCGAAGATGGTGCGCGCGATGAGCGTGCGCAGCGAAGCGACGGGGATGCGGGTGACGCCGCCTTCAGGGAACTCGGGCACCTGGGGGAAGTTGGCGCGGGCCATGCCCACCATGCGGGGGTTGGAGCGGCCGGCGCGAATCTGGACCCAGTGGTTCTCAAGCAGCTTGACGGACATGTCGCCGTCGCCGAGGAGGCGGATGTAGTCGTAGAGCTTGCGCGCGGGGATGGTGCAGGAGCCGGGCTTTTTGACCTTCGCGGCGCAGGAGGTGCGGATGCTCTGATCGAGGTCGGTGGCGGTGATGACGATGCGGTCGCCGTCGGCTTCGAGCAGGAAGTTGGAGAGGATGGGGATGGTGGTTTTGCGCTCGACGACGCTTTGCGTGGCAGTGAGCTCACGCAGAAGATCCTGACGGCTGACGGTGATCTCCATAGTCGCTCCCTGAACGGCCTTTTCCTCTTCGACAGCCGGCATGCTGGTGCTCCCCCGAATCGATTGGACTCACTGTACACCAAGCAGGGCGGCGGTCTGCAAGGCGTAGTGGAGTCAATCCATTCTAGAGTCATGTGCCCTCTGGAAAAACGGATTGTTTTGTGAGAAGCGGGTGTTGGGTATTGGGGCGGCGTTGCACAGGGGCGGCGACGGCGGGAAGAGCTTTTTAGAATTTAGTTCTTTACTAGTAGCCGTAGTCGTTTGGGGCGGAAAAGTGGAAAGGCGATGGGAAACCGCTGGTGGTGCGGGTGGGGAGGGGGTGCGAGTTTTAGAAAACGTGGGTGTGGGAAAGAGGAGATCGAGGAAATCGGGAGCAGACCGCGGAGTAGAGGCACAGGATCTCCACGGGATTAACAGAGGTTGCGTTGATGGGGTGTGGAAACGCGGTGGGGTGAGTGGAAAGGGTGGTTTCGACCAGACAGGGTGCGGGTCTGGGAGGGACTGGCGATACACAGTCGGGGGTGGAGCCAGACTGTGTAGTGTTAGGAAAGAGGGGGAGGGCCTGGGGGAGGGAAACGAAGCACGAAAAGTCTGGGGTCGGGGCAATGAAGCAGTGATTTTCTAGTCTGTGCTGGTGGAATCGCTGTGGCTGATGGTGACGCCTCCGTTGACGGTCTGGACGTGGATGGTCGAGCCACCGCTGCCGAGGTCGGTGTTCAGGCGGTTCTTAATCTCTCCCTGGATGGTGATGGGGAAGTTGACGTTGATGCCGCCGTTCACGGTCCCGGTTTCAAGATGGGCGGAGTAATGTTCGGGGACGCGCAGATCGATGCCGCCGTTGGTGGTGTCGGCATGGAGACCCTCCCCCTGCCAGTGATCGCCGGCCAGCGAGACATTCAGTCCGCCATTGACGGTGTGACCCTGCACTTCGCCGGCGAGCCGGTCGATGGTGACGCCGCCGTTGGTGGTTTCAAAATGCACATTGCCGTTGAGGCGGGTGAGGTCAATGCCGCCATTCATAGTGTGGAAGTTGGCAGCCAGATGCTGCGGCACGTGCAGGTGGTAGTCGACGCTGTAGCCGGTGCGGTTGAAGAAGTGCACATGCGGGCCGTGGTCGCGGAGGTCGCCGTCGTTGGTGTCGATGACGACCTGGCTCAGAAGATTGTTCGCATCGGATTCCGAAGGCGCCCAGGCCGTAACGCGGGCTTCGAGGGCGACATCGGAGCGGTCTTCACCGGTGACGTCGATGCCGCCATTCGTGGTGCTGACGCTGAGGTGGCCGGAGGGGAGGGCAAAGGTGGTGCGGCGCATCTGGCAGACGTGGGCTTCGCCCCAGTGGCTGCTGTTGTCGTCACAGTCGCCGGTGTGCCAGTTGCCGGATTGCTGCGCGGCGGCGCGCACATAGCGGCGCGAATGGGGGAGGGTTACGCCGAGAACGACGAGCGCGGTAAAGCAGACGATGAACAGACCGAAGCGGCGCATGGCGCGGACCTCGCTGTTTGGATACGCGGATGGGTGCATAACTGTTCCCTTAAGTTGCGATTTTGGGGGACCCGAACCAAGAAAAGAGAGCACGCGGTGTGCCGCAAATGGGGGTTTGGCGGGGTTGGGGAATCAGGGACTTAGCTGGGAGGGGGGATGGGCTGGGTGTCCAGACGGGGGAAAAGTGTTCGAGAGTGGACAGGGAAAAGCAGGTTACAGGGCGCAGGGTACAGGGTACAGGGTACAGAATCGACATCGGTGGTCATGAGCACGAAGTTCGCGATGAAATAGAGATCGACGACGATCAGCGCTTGCGTTCCCAGAATTCTTCGTGACGGTCGTCGTGGAAGCGAATGCCGGTGATGCGGCCTTCCGTATCGTGCTCGAAGGTGAGGCGGCGCGTGCCTCCGGTTGGGTAGAAAAATGTGGTTGGGTTCTCGGGCAACAGCTCTGTAACCTCGCCGATGCGGTCGCGGGAAAGCAGCTTGTCTCCCTGGCGGAAGACGGTGGCGACGACTTCGTTCTGGTCTTCGTAATCGCCGGCGTAGGTGTTGTAAACAGCCGGATCGACTTTGACGGGGACGGGATGCACGGGGATGAGGATCTGTTCTGAGACCGCAGTGAGTTTGGGGATGGCGCTGAGACGCTGGGCGAGCATCCAGTGCGGGAGCTGGGGCTCGGCGTAGGCGCGATCCCAGACGTTGTGCTTGATGCCCGCGTATTCCCAATAGCGGACATCGCCGCCGTTGGCTTTGAGCGCCTGGAACATGAGCAGCGACTGGCGCGGGCTCACGACAGGGTCGTCGGCGCCATGGAAGATCCACGTGGGCGTGCGGCCGAGGGCCTGCGCGTATTCGCCCGGGAGGGTCGAGACCTCGCGCCAGCGATCCGGCTGATACGACCAGAAGACGCCGCCGCACACGGGAACCAGCGCAGCGAAGCGATGCGGGTACGTTTTCGCGATTTCCCACGCGCCATAGCCGCCGAGCGAGAGACCGGTGAGGTAGACGTGTTCCCGATCGCCGTGGAACTCCTTGATTTCGGCGTCAAGCGCGGCGATGGCCATCGCCATCATGTCGGGGTCGGTCCAGTGGTGATGGCTGAAAGGCACCTGGGGCATGACGACGACGAAGGGCCAGCGCTCGGGATGGAGGCGGATGGACTGGGGAAGGCCGATTTGGGTTTCGTCCATGCCTTCGGAGCCGCGCTCGCCGGAGCCATGGAGGAAAAGGATGACAGGCCAGGTCTGTTCGCGGTTCCAGTTTTCCGGCAGATAGACGACGTAGCGGTGCAGGACTCCGTTGATTTCGAGCGAGCGATTGAGGAAGCCGGTGTCCTGGAGGCGTGGCGCGGCGTGGGCTGAGAGAAGAAGAAAGACAAAGGAAAAGGCCAGAAGGAGGCGTCGATGCATCGTGGGTTGAAGATCAGGTTACAGGGAACAGGTTGCAGGGTGCAGAAAAAGCATCGCCAGAGGGGGAGCGAACGGCGAGCAAAGCGCGAGCGACAAAAGGTGCTGTCCGGGAATGGACGGTGGGGTTGGATTCTGGACAGGAAGCGCGGGGCATCGCGAGGAGAAACTTTCTGTAAGTGGCTTTTTTGCATGAGATGCCTGCCCCAATCGGGATGGTGGCGAAGGTGCAGGAAACCTCCTGGAGCTTTCCTGCCTGATTGGGGAGAACGCGATGTTCGAACTGTGGAATGATTTGCGAATTGCGGCGCGGCGGCTGCGCCACTCGCCGGGATTTGTGCTGGTGGCCGTGCTGTCGCTGACCATGGCGATTGCCGCGAGCCTGGTGGTGTTTGGCGTGATGAACGCGGCGATTCTGCGTCCGCTGAACGTGGCCGGGGCGGACCGGCTGCAGATGCTCGAGCAGAAGCCGCACGGATACATCAGCCAGTCGTATCCCGACTACGAGGATCTGCGCGCGCGCAACACGACGTTCAGCGATATGGCCACGTACCGGATCGGCGAGGCCGCCGTGAGCATTCAGGGGAGTGCGGCGAAGAAGAGCTGGATGTATGAAGTCTCGGGCAGCTACTTCGACATGCTGGGCGTGCAGCCGGAGGTGGGACGGCTGTTTCATACGAGCGACGAGCACGGGCCGAATTCGGCGCCGTATATCGTGCTGAGCGACAGCTACTGGCGCTCGCATTTCGGCGGAGACCCGCGCGTGGTGGGTTCGGTTGTGGACCTGAACAAGCATCCGTTCACCGTGATCGGGGTGACGCCGGCGGAATTTCACGGGACGGAGCTGTTCCTGTGGCCGGATTTCTTTGTGCCGATGGTGAATGAGGAGCAGCTGGAGGGATACAGCTTCCTCGTCAAGCGCTACAACCACGGGCTGTTTGTCATTGGAGAGATGAAGCCCGGAGTGACGCTCCAGCAGGCGTCGAACGATCTGAATACCGTTGCGGCGCAAATGGCGAAACAGTACCCGACCGAGGACGACCAGTTCGGCATTCGGCTGGTGACGCCGGGCTTGTTTGGCGATCAGGTAGGCGACGCGGCGCGGGGCTTCCTGAGCGGCGTTCTGGTGCTGGCGCTGCTGGTGCTGATAGCAGCGTGCGTGAATCTGGCGAGCATTTTTGCGGCGCGGGCAGCGGACCGCGGACGCGAGCTGGCCATTCGCATGGCGATTGGCTCGAGCCGCTGGCGGATGCTGCGGCAGGTACTGTCGGAGGCGGCGCTGCTGTCGGTGTTTGGTGGGGCGGCCGGTACGTTTGTCGCGGCTGCGCTGCTGAGGGTGTTGAGCCGGTGGCGGCCGATTGCAGCGTTTCCGATCCATGTGACGGTGGCGGCGGATGCGCGCGTCTACGCCATTGCGGTGCTGCTGGCGGCAGCGAGCTGCATTCTGCCCGCCATGCTCACGGCGCGACAAATTTGGCAGATCGACGCCATGCAGGTGATGAAGGGGTCGGCGACCGGCGTCTTTCGGCGGCTGACGGCCCGCGATGAGCTGCTGGGATTGCAGGTGGCGCTCTGCGCTTTGCTGGTGACGTGCGCGCTGGTGGGGTTGCGCGGCATGAACCGGCAGCTGCATGCCCCGATGGGCTTCCAGCCCGAAGGGGTGGTGCTGGCGGAGACGGAGATGAAGATGGCCAGCTACTCCGACGAGTCGTCTTTTCCCGTACAGAAACGGATGATCGAGGAAGCCTCACAGATTCCTGGAGTAACGGCGGTCGGCACCATTGACGAGATACCGCTCAGCACCGGAGGGAGCAGCACGCCGGTTTGGCGGGAGGGAACCCAGGACTTTCGCGTTTCGAACAGCATCACGACGGCGCATTTCTTCACCATCTCGCCGGGATTGCTGCAGGCTGCGGGGACGCGGCTGGTGGCGGGGCGCGATTTCACCTGGCACGACGACAACACGACCTCGCATGTGACGCTGGTGAATGAGACGTTCGCGCGAACCGTTTTTGGGAATGTCCACACTGCTGTGGGCCGTCGTTTCGCGGAGCCGGGACGAACAGCGACGATCTATGAAGTGGTGGGCGTAGTGGAAGACGGGAAATACGATTCCCTGACCGAAGATCCGCAGCCGGCGATGTTCTGGCCGCTGGCGCAGAACAACGAAAACGATACGACGCTGGTGGTACGCTCGAACCGTCCGCCGGCAGAGATTACAGCGGCGCTGCAACCGATGCTGGAGAAGCTCGACCCGAGTTTGCCGGTCACGCTCCAGAGCTGGCCGGACGCGCTGGCGCTGGTGCTGTTTCCAGCGCGGGTGGCCACGGTGGCGCTGGGCATCCTGGGTGTGCTGGCTGGCATGCTCGCGGCGACAGGCATCTTCGGCATGGCCAGCTACGCGGTGGCGCGGCGACTGCGCGAGATGGGCATCCGCGTGGCGCTGGGCGCGCAGCGAATGCAGGTGCTGCGGGCTGCGCTGGGACGGACCGTGCTGCTGCTCGGCATCGGGTCGGTGGCGGGACTGGTGCTGGGCGCGCTGGGAACCCGCGTGCTGGCGAGCATTGTGTACCAGGCGACGGTCTACGACCCCGTCGTGCTGGCGGGCGCGATTGCTGCGATGGTGCTCATCGGAACGATGGCCGCAGCGGTTCCTGCGCGCAGAGCTGTGAGCGTGGAGCCGGCGATTCTGCTGCGGGATGAGTAGGCTCGCGAGACTCAGAGGAAGGGGTTCTTTACACGAGTCGGCCCGAACCGCTGGCCGTCCTGAAAATCTTCGCTATAGAGGATGTCGCAATCGGCATGGATCGCCGCGCCGACGATGAGCGAGTCGTACCAGGGCAGCCGATGCCGCGCCTGAATGCGCAAAGCCTCGGAAAACAGCGGGGCCGAAGAGTGGATCGCCAGAAGTGGAAAGAACACTGTAGCCAGGTATTCCTCAGCATCGGCGGTGGCCATCGGTTTGGGAAACCGCCGCAGAGCCAGATTGAAAAACTCCTGTACTACCTGATAGCTGACGACACCCTTTTGCGTAGCGACCGCTTCTCGCATCAACGCCTGCGCCCGCTTCGCCTTTGGCGGATTTGTGCCGTCAGATGCATAAACAAAAATATTCGTATCCAGAAAGAACCTACCGCTCATTCATCTCGTCCCGGGTGAAGCGGCGTCCTCCGGAATTGACGTACTTCAGCCGCCGCATGAGAGCGTCGAAGTCGCGGGCCCGGTTGCGCTGCGAGGTGTATTGCACCAGCCACTCGCGGAACGCGGCATTGAGGGTGGTGCGGCGCGCCCGCGCCACCGTCCGGGCCTGCTCGATCAGATCCTCGTCGGCGCTGAGCGTAATGTTTTTCATCCGTAACCAGTGTACACGAAACCCGTGCAGCAAGGAGGCCCTACAATGGGCGCGGAGGATTTGTCCATGACGCTGACTCGCCGCGATTTTTCCCGGTTGAGTGCGATGGCGGCGCTCGCCGGCGCATTGCCGAAGATTGGGGCGCAGGCCGCTGACAAGGAGAACGCGGGGCGCAAGCTGCGCTGGTGCATCGTGGGGCTTGGCCGCATCTCGATGGACCACTTTATGCCCGCGGTGGAGCTGTCGAAGACGGGAAAGATCACAGCCCTGGTGAGCGGCCATCGCGAGAAGGCGGAGAAGCAGGCGGCGATGTACAACGTGCCATCGCCCTCGATTTACAGCTACGACAACTACGACGAGATTCGGCAGAACAAGGAAATTGACGCGGTGTATATCGCGCTGCCGAACTCCATGCATGCGGAATACACGATCCGCGCAGCGAAGGCAGGCAAGCATGTGCTGTGCGAGAAGCCGATGGCGACCAGCGTGGCCGATTGCAAAGCAATGGTCGAGGCCTGCCACAAGGCCCGCGTGAAGCTGATGATCGCGTATCGCTGCCAGTACAATCCGCTGCACCTGAAGGCCATCGAGCTGATCCGGTCGGGGGCGATCGGACAGGTGCAGGCGATCGAGAGCGCGTTTGGGTTCCCGATCCAGGCGGGCGAGTGGCGGCTGAACCGGAAGATGGCCGGCGGCGGCCCGTTGATGGACGTCGGCATCTACTCGCTGAACGCGTGCCGGTATCTGACGGGCGAAGAGCCGGGGGAGATCAAGGCGAACTCGTCGACGATCGATCACGATGGGCGGTTCGACGAGGTCGAGGAGAACGATGGCTGGACGATGAAGTTTCCGTCCGGGATTTTGGCCAGCTGCACCACGACCTATGGCGGCGACACCGGCGGAGGCGGATTCTTCAAGGTGCACGGATCGAAGGGGTGGCTGGCCATGGAGCCGGCATTTCCGTATCAGGGCAAGCACCTGACGGCGCACATTGCGGGAGGGCAGGACATCGATGAGCCGGAGCCGGACAAGGATCCGTGGGACTTCGTGCGGCAGGCGGATCATCTGGCCGAATGCGTTTGGTCGAATCAGGAACCGAAGACGCCGGGGGAAGAGGGACTGCGGGACATCCAACTGATGTCGCAGATCTACCTGGCGGCAGGGCTCAGGCCCTTGTGAGTTCCGCTCACAAGGGCAGGGTACAGGGTACAGGTCGCAGGTTTCAGAAAAGCAGCAAGGGATGGTTCAACGCTTGAGTCGGCGTTTCAGGCGGGCATAAACATCAGCCCACGGCACGAGCTTCGCGGTTCCTTCGTCGATGGAAGCGATGCGACGCTCGATTTCTTCGCGCCATGCCTGCTCGACGTTGTTTTCCTGATCGCCGTTCATAAGAGGATGGTCCGTCATGGCCGCCCGTACGGCCTGGTCCCTACCCGTTCAGCGTTTCCTGCAGCTTATTCAGGGTGCTGTTGAGGTTCTTGTCGTTGCGGCGCTGTTCGTCGATTTTGCCGATGGAGTGCATCACAGTGGTGTGATGTTTGCCGCCAAACTGGCGACCGATTTCCGGCAAGGAAGCCTCGGTGAGCTGCTTGGCCAGATACATGGCGATCTGGCGCGGCACCACGACAGCGCGGGAGTTGTTCTTCTGCTTGAGCTCGGCGATGCGCATGCCGAACTGCTCAGCGACAGCACGCTGGATCGACTCAATCGTGATCTTGCGCACCTGGGTATCGATGAACTGCTTCAGGCACTGCTGTGCGGTGGGCAGCACGATCTCGACGCCGTTCAGACCGCACCAGGCCACGAGGCGCACCAGCGCGCCCTCGAGCTCACGGACGTTGGTGCGGACATTCGAGGCGATGAAGAGTGCGACGTCCATGGGCAGGACGACGTGTTCGCTCTCGGCTTTCTTCTGCAGGATAGCGACTTTGGTTTCGAGGTCGGGCGGCTGGATGTCGGCGATCAGTCCCCACTCGAAACGGCTGCGCAGACGGTCTTCGATCTCGGCCAACTCGCGCGGCGGGCGGTCCGAGGCGATGACGATCTGCTTCATGTTGTCGTGGAGCGCGTTGAAGGTGTGGAAGAACTCCTCCTGGGTGCGCTCTTTCTGGGAGAGGAACTGGATGTCGTCGATGAGCAGCAGATCCACCGTGCGGAAGCGGTCGCGGAAGCTGGTCATCTTGTCGTAGCGCACGGAGCTGATCATCTCGTTGGTGAACTTCTCGGCGGATACGTAAGAAATGGAGGCGCCCGGCTGGCGCAGCTTCATCTCGTGACCGATGGCGTGCATGAGGTGCGTCTTGCCCATGCCCACGCCGCCGTAGAGGAAGAGCGGGTTGTAAGCCTTGGACGGCTGTTCGGCGACGGCCATGGCTGCAGCGCGCGCGAACTGATTGCCAGGTCCGCAAACGAACCCGTCAAAGGTGTAGCGCGCATTGAGCTGCGCGGCGGTCGACCAGTCAAAGCGAGACTGCTGCGGGCCGCCAGGAGGAGGACGAAGCCCCCCATTCGCGTGAGGCGGAATCGGCGTGGAAGAAGACGGTGCGAAACCCCCATCCTGGCGAGCACGCGGCAGCGTCGGATCTTCGTCGGGAGTGATGAAGGTGACGTCGTCGAATTCCAGACGGAGGTTTTCGATCGCCTCCTGGATGAGGTCGCCGTAGCGATCGCCCACATGGCGGAACTCGGGTGTGGGAATGCGCACAAAGAGCATGCGTTCGCGGACATAGCTGTAGCGCGTGGGCTTCAGCCAGGTATCGAAGGACTGGCGATTGACCTTTTTTTCGAGCGCGGCGAGGATTTGTACCCAAGGATTGAGAACGACAGAAGAAGTAACGGCGAAAGACATGCGCAATCCTCTTGTGACAAACGCCCGGAAGTGGGAAGTGACCGGTGGCGCCGCGAGGCCGAAATGCAGAAATGCCCAAGGTGAACCCTGGCGTGTGACTACAGGGCGAGTTCAGGAGCAGATCCGTACTGGCCGGGAGTGGCTCCGATCTGTCACGCATCGGAGCTTCGGTCAAGTTCTTCCGACAACCGCAAAGCGTCGAAAAAATCTTAAGTGAACGTTGCCGATAGTAGCACAGGAAAAGGCGAAGAGAAGCGAGTTGCGCAGAGAAAATTTTCGTTGCGCGAAAGTTGCACAGATGGTGGTGAAAAATGCGCACGCGCCGCGATTTTTGCGACCTGCAAAGCGATGCGATATACTCAAAACTTGCCGTGATGAGGCGAGTGTCTCAGTAGTTGCGCGGCCGACGAGAGCCGTTGCGCGCCAGAACCAGGCAACGAAAAGACAGCGCGCAGTCCGGCCCGATCCGAAACATTTCAGGAGCCAGATTTTCATGCCGAAGCGCACATTTCAGCCTAATCGCCGCAGCCGTTCGAAGACACACGGCTTCCGCAGCCGTATGAAGACGAAGAGCGGCGCCGCAGTGCTGTCGCGGAGGCGGGCCAGGGGCCGCAAGCGTGTTTCCGTGAGCGCGGGTTATCGCGACTAGAGTCTTCCTGTTCAGTCCAGGCGGCTGGATTTTCGATCATCGCTCGCCTGCCACCCCCGAAAGTGCGAAAGAATGGAGAGATGCCGGAGGCAAGATTCGACTGGCGCAGCGCCCGTCTGCGAAAACACGCGGACTACCAGCGCGTGTATCAGGAGAGCCGAAGGCATTCGTCGGCATCGATGAGCTACTTTTTTCGAGCGCGATCGAACGAGGACCCAACTGGCGCGGCGCCGCGCGTGGGACTGACGGCGGGCCGTGTGCTGGGCGGCGCGGTGGAACGGAATCGCATCCGGCGGCGTATGAGAGAGGCGGTGCGGATGCATCTGGGCGAGTTGCCGCCGCGTGTGGATGTGGTGCTGCATCCTCGAAAGACGGTGCTGGAGATGGAATTTGCGTGCCTGGAGCGCGAGGTCTCGCGGGTTTTTGCGAGCGTCGCGGACGGCGCGGAGGGTAGGAAATGAGCGCGACCGTAACGCGGCGGTTCACGGGCCTGAGGGACGGAAGCGTACGCGCGCTGTTTGCGTTTTATAAGCGTGTCGTCTCACCGGCGCTCCATGCGGCCGTGGGGACGGCGGGTGCGTGCCGTTTTCAGCCGACGTGTTCAGAGTATGCGGCGATTGCCGTTGCGGAGCATGGCCTGCCGCGGGGCACGATGATGGCGCCGGGCCGGCTGCTGCGTTGCCATCCGCTGCACCGCGGGGGTTTTGATCCGGTGCCGGCGAAACACAGCGGCCCCGCAGCAGGCGTTCAGGCCGGGCAAGTCCACTAAGTTCTCCGGATAGGAAACGGAAGTCTTGGCAGAGATACAAAATCCCAATCAGGGTGGCGGCAGCGGCGGTGGCCTGGGCGGCGATTCGAAGTCGCTGTTCGGCTTCATGATCGTGTTTGTCCTGATGGTTGTGGCGTTCCAGGTCTTTGGGCCGAAGAAGACGCAGCAGCCGGCGCCTGCGCAACAGAAGACACAGACCGCGACGAACGGCGCGGCAGCTCCGCCCGCGGCAACGACGAGTGCGGGAAGTCCAGCAGCGCCGACGGAAGTGACGGGTCCGGGGAAGGCCGCCGCCCCAGCCACGACTGCAATTCAGGCTTCCAGCGAAAGCGAAACGGTCGTCGAGAACGAGCTGTATCGCATCACCTTCACCAGTCGCGGCGCTGCGGTGAAGTCGTGGGTGCTGAAGAAATATAAGGATGACAGCCAGAAACAGCCGCTCGACCTGGTGAATGCGGATGCCGCGGCGAAATTCGGGCTGCCGTTATCGCTGTGGGCGTACGACGCCGGGCTGAAGAACCGGCTGAATACAGTGCTTTATGTTCCGTCGGCGACGGGAAGCATCACCGCCCCCGGCACGCTGAGTTTCGACTATTCGTACGGCGGGCTCACCGTCCACAAGACCTTCCACTTCGATTCGAGTTATGTGATCGACGCCGACGTATCGGTGACGCAGAATGGCGTTCCAGTGGCGGCGATGCTGGCCTGGCCCTCGGGCCTGGGCGACCAGACCACGCTGCAGCAATATGCGGGTGCCTACTTCGCCTACTCGGAGAACGGGAAGGCCGACGAGACTGCGGCCAAGAAAGTAGTGGGCGGCGACACGCTGCGCGGCTCCTACGACTACGCGGGCGTGAGCGATTTGTATTTCGCGGCGATCTTTATGCCGGCCACGCCAGCTGACACCAACCTGGTCACGCTGCACGAATCTCTTGGGTTGCCGAAGAACCCGGCGCACCCGGATCCCAACGCTGTGGATCAAGTCTCCATCCTGGGCACGGCGCTGGGCGCGAATGGCGGCGATTTACAAACGCGGCTGTTTGTAGGGCCCAAGCTTCTCGGACTGCTGGAGACCGTCCAGGCGGCGAACGGCGAAAACCTGGAGCACGTGGTGAGCTTCGGGTGGTGGGGCTGGATCGCGAAGCCCATGCTGCTGGTGTTGCGCTTCTTTGTGGTGCACGGCATTCCGAACTGGGGCTGGGCGATTCTTGTCCTGACGCTGATCCTGAATGTGGCCATGCTGCCGACGCGCTTCATGATGATGAAGTCGTCGCTGAAGATGCAGCGCATCCAGCCGCAGATCGAGGCTATCAAGGCGAAATACGCGAAGTACAAGACGACCGACCCGCGCCGGCAGGACATGAACAAGGAGATGTTCGACCTGCAGAAGAAGGAAGGCGTGAACATGTTCGGCGGCTGCCTGCCGATGCTGCTGCAGTATCCGCTGCTGTTCGGGTTTTACCGGATGCTGATGTACGCGATCGAGCTGCGCCAGGCGCACTGGTTGTGGCTGCCGGATTTGTCGGCGCCGGATGTGCTGCACGTCCTGCCCATCTTCGTCATCGTCTCGATGTTCCTGTCGCAATTCTTTACTCCTTCGCCGGGCATGGACCAGAGCCAGCAGCGGATGATGGCCTTCATGATGCCCGCGGTCTTCGGCGTGATGATGTGGAACATCGGCTCGGGTGTGGCGCTTTACTGGGCTGGCAGCAACCTGCTGGGCGTGGCGCAGCAATTGGCGATGAACCGGACGAGCATGGGTCGCGAAATGCGCGCGATTGCGGCAAAACGGGCGGCCAAACGCGCAGGAAAAACCGTCAAAGCGATCAATGCCCGGCACTAATTTGGGTTGTCGCCGGAACAGTGGATCAGGACTTCTCTAACGTGATCTAATAAGTCGGGATAGAGTAAGCAGCCAAAGATTCAATGCCCATCGACGACTACTCCGAGGCCGCGCAAAAGATCGCGGATTTCCTGAAGACGCTCACCCATCTGGGTGGATTGCGCTTGAAGTTCCGGATCACTGCCGGCCCTGGAGCCGCGGATCCGGCAGGCCTCGAAGCCAGGGAAATCTACGTAGAGCTCGCCGGACCCGACGCCGGACTGCTGACGCAGCGCGGAGGGGAGCTGTTGCGCGCTCTCGAACATGTCGCGTCCAAGGTGCTGCGCCTCGAAAACGAAGAGCACGACAAAATCTCGTTCGACGCGGAGAACTTCAAGGCGCTGCGCGCGCGGGAGCTAAAGCTGGCTGCGGAAACCGCCGCCGAGCGAGTGAAGAGTACCGGGCAGCCGTACAGCTTCGCGCCCATGAGTTCGCGAGAACGGCGCATGCTGCACCTGGCGTTTCGCGCTTACCCCGATCTGGAGACGGCATCGACGGGCGAAGGACTACGGCGCTACGTGGTGGCGTATCCGAAGGGATACGAACACCGCGATGAGAGGCCGAGGGAGAGCCGCTTCTCCGGACGGCGCCGCTAGTTCACGATTGCCGGGCAACAAATTCCAGCGGGGCGCGGTGGCAAGGGAGCCGGCGGCGTGCAGCCTCATCCACAGACAACGGAACGGGAGTCGGTCGCGCAGGAGACGATCGTCGCCATATCCACGCCGCCCGGGCGGGGCGGCATCGGCATCGTGCGGCTGTCGGGCCCGCATGCGCTGGAAATCGCGAACGGCCTGATCCGCACCGGCGGCGCTCTGGAGCCTGCGCGCGCGCGCCTGGCGGAGGTGGCCGATCCCGACACATCGGCCAAATTAGATGAGGCGATGGTTACATATTTCGCCCGGCCCCACTCCTACACGGGCGAAGACCTCGTGGAGATCGCCGCGCACGGATCGCCAGTGATCCTGGACATGCTGGTGCGGCTGGCCCTGCGCGGAGGCGCGCGTTTGGCGCGGCCCGGAGAGTTCACCGAGCGGGCATTTCTGGCGGGGCGTCTGGATCTGACCCAGGCGGAAGCGGTGCGGGATCTGATCGAAGCGCAGACTCTCTACCAGGCCCGCATCGCGGCGGAGCAGATGGGCGGAGGGCTTTCGCGGCGCGTGCATCCGGCGAAACAGAATCTGGTGGAGCTGATCGCACTGCTGGAGGCGGGCATCGATTTCGCCGAAGACGACGTCGAAGTGACGCCGGACGAGGAAATTGTAACCCGCATCGATACAATTGCCGGCGAGCTGGGTGAGCTGGCGCGGTCATTTGAGCATGGGAGGATGGTGCACGCCGGGCTACGTCTGGCGATTGTGGGGCGGCCCAACGTCGGAAAGTCGTCTCTGTTTAACCGCCTGCTGGAGCGGGAGCGGGCGATCGTGACCGCGACGCCGGGAACGACGCGCGACCTGGTGACGGATCGGCTGTCGCTGGGCGGCATCCCCGTGGAGCTGGTGGATACAGCGGGCCTGCGCGAGGCAAAGGATGAGGCCGAGGCCATCGGCGTCCGCAAAACGCGCGAGACGCTGGCTGAAGCGGATGTAGTGATGGTGGTGCTCGATGCTTCGGTTCCGCTGCGCGATGACGAAAGCGAACTGATCGCGTCGCTGGCGGGGCGGCGCGCGCTGGTTGTGCGCAATAAGTCCGATCTGAACACCGGCGCTGACGTCCCGCCCGACCTGCCGCTGCTTTCCTTGACGACGTCGGCGCTGACCGGGGAAGGAATGCGGGCCCTGCGCGATGCCCTCGCAGAGTTAGTGCGGAATCCGGCGGGAGAAAGCGAGTCCGGCATTCTCACCAGCCTGCGTCATTTTGAAGCGGTGAGCGGAGCGGCGGCGGCGCTCGGTGCGGCGCGGGAAGCGGTCGGCAAAAAGATTCCCCATGAGATGTTGTTGCTGGACCTCTACGGCGCGCTGCGCCAACTCGACAGCCTCACCGGAGAGACGACAGCAGAAGATATTCTGAACCGGATATTCTCAAGCTTTTGCATCGGGAAATAGACTGAGGTCCAAATTTCGCGCGAGGGCGCAAGTGGTTGCAGGGAGACCCATGAAAGAAGGTCGAATTCTCAAAAAGCTGATCGTCGCGAGCCTGGCAGCCCTGGTTGGGGCGGGATGCTGGGGTGATCTTCGCACGCAGGAGCCAGCGCCCAGCGGGAAGCAAAAGGTCATCTTCGATACCGATATTGGCGACGACATCGACGATGCGTTCGCGCTGGCCCTGGCGGTTTCCAGTCCCAAGCTTGAGGTGATCGGCGTGACCACGGCGTGGGGCAACACGGATCTGCGCGCGCGGCTCGCGGAGCGGCTCCTCAAAGCGATGGGACATGGAGAGATTCCCGTCGCAGTGGGACCGAAGACCCAGGCCTCATCGACCTTTACTCAGGCGCGGTGGGCGGAAGTTGAGCCGGAGCCGGCGAAGGGCTGGCCGGACGCGACGGATTTCACGCTCAATGCGATCCGGCGCAATCCCGGCGAGATTACGCTGATTGCGGTTGCGCCTTTCAGCAATGTCGGCGCGCTGCTCGATCGGGATGCAGCGACGTTTCGCAAACTAAAGAAGGTGGTGCTGATGGGAGGGTCGATCCATCGGCGTTATGGCGACCTCGGCTATCTGCCGGATCGCGGACCGGAACCGGAATACAACATCATGATGGACCTCGGGTCGTCGCGGAAGCTGTTTGCCTCGGGCGTTCCCATCGACATGATGCCGCTCGACTCCACGCAGCTGAAGCTCGATGAAACGATGCGGGACACGCTGTTCAGCCAGGCTACGCCAACCACCGACGCGCTGCTGTCGCTCTATGCGGAATGGAGCGCGTCGACCGGCAACCCGACGCCGACGCTGTTCGATGCGATGGCTGTGGCGGCTGCCATCGATCCCGCGCTGTGCCCAACGCAACCCATGCATATCGAGATCGACGACAAGGGTTTCACGCGGCCGGTGGAAGGCGCGCCGAACGCGCAGGTTTGCCTCGATTCGGACTCGGACCGCTTCTTCCACTTCTATATTCCGGCGATTCTGAATTCCGAAAGACACTGAGATCGAACGCGAATGATGGCAGAGACAGTGCGGGACCGATTCGATCTGAGCGGGCGTGTTGCGCTGGTCATCGGGGGGACCTCCGGCATTGGCCGTGCGATTGCCCTTGGGCTGGCCGAGGCCGGAGCGGATGTGGTGGCCAGCTCGCGCAGGAGCCGCGAGGTCGCCGACGTCGCGAAAGAGATTCGGGAGAGAGGGCGGCGTTCGCTGGAGATCGCTTCGGATGTTCTGGAGCGCAGCACGCTCGAGCACCTGCACGCGGAAACTGTCGCCGCGTTCGGTAAGGTCGACATTCTGGTGAATGCGGCGGGCACCACCAAGCGCCTCCCCACGCTCGAGTTTCCGGAGCCGGCGTGGCGCTCGATTCTGCAGACGAATCTGACCGGAACGTTTCGCGCCTGCCAGATCGTGGCGCCCGGAATGGTGCGGCAGGGGTGGGGGCGCATCATCAACATCGCATCGCTGGCCACGTTTGTGGCTTTTTACGAGGTCGCGCCGTACGGCGTGAGCAAAGCCGGAGTGGGCGCCCTGACAAAATCGCTCGCTATCGAACTGGCGCGGCACGGAGTGTGCGTGAATGCGATTGCGCCGGGGTTTTTCCCAACCGAGTTGAATGAGATGCTGCTCGAAAACACCCCCCGAGGACGCGAGGTCCTGATGCGCACCCCAATGCATCGTTATGGGCATCTCGAGGAACTGGTCGGCACGGCTGTTTTCCTGGCTTCGGAAAGCGCCTCGTTTGTCACCGGGCAGATTCTCGCCGTGGATGGGGGGTTTCTGGCCAGCGGCGTGAATCAATAGAAGCAGCGGGCGCTGCCGGGCCCGCATTCCGCCGGTTGGACAGCCTCGCAGGCCAGAGTTGTCGGGAGACTGAAAGCCGCGCCGATTCTCTGCTGGCGGCAGGGGTTTCCCGGTGTAGAGTTGTAGTTTGCTTCGCGGCAGGGGCCGCTGAACCAGACCACCCAGGGAGGAACGAACAGTGCTGGGGCCGCAGACAGAGGCGCCGGGACGAAACGCCGCGGGCATCCACAGAAACGTACGCGGCATGCGCCATGTCGACCTGACGGATGTTCAGCTGGCATCGAGCGAAACCGCAAGGCGCATCAATCGCGATATCGTGCTGGAGCTGATCCGGACCGGCCAGCCGATTTCGCGCGCCGATCTGGCGCGGCGCTCGGGGCTGCAGCGCAGCACGGTTTCGCAGATCGTCGAGCAGCTCATTCGGGAAAAGTGGGTGCGCGAGGGCTCCATCGCTTCGGCGCCGCGCGGCCGCCGGCCCACCCTGATTGGGCTGAATGAGGATATGGTGGCCATCGCGGTGGATATTCATCCGCGCCAGGCCATCGTGGCCGTGGTCGATCTGAACGGACGCCTGCTCTCGCGCGCTCTGGTGCCGCTCACTTCCGATCCGGGGGCGTCGACGCGGCTGGTGATCGAATGCATGCAGCGCATGCGCCGCACTGTGCCGAAAAAATCGACCGAAGGGATCGGCATCAGCCTGCCCGGACGCGTCGACCCGGCCACCCAGCGGCTGACCTTTGCTCCCAACCTGCACTGGCCCGACTTCGATCTGAAGAAGGTCATCGAGACCAAAATGGGGTTGTCGGTCAAGATGGAGAACGCCGCGACCGCCTGCCTGCTGGCGGAGCTGACCTTTGCGCGCATGGATGGGGTGCGCGATGCGGTGCTGGTCACCGTTTCTGAAGGCGTGGGCACCGGTGTCTTCGCGAACGGCCAGCTGATTTCCGGTCTCCACGGCATGGCTGGCGAGTTCGGGCATATCCCCATCGATCCGGCAGGACCGCGCTGCGCGTGCGGTCAGAGCGGATGCTGGGAGACATTCGCATCGTGCCGGGCGGCGCTGCGCTATTTCCGTGAGTTGCAGCCCAAAGGGCGAACCGTCACCTTCCACGAGCTGCTGAATCTGGCGGAGGAAGGCAATCTGCCCGCAGCGCAGGCGCTGGCGAAGCAGGCAATGTGGATCGGACGCGGACTGCGGATGATCATCGCGGCGCTTTCGCCCAGCACCATCCTGATCGCCGGCGACGTCACCTCGGCGTGGCACCGCTTCGGTCCGGTGATCGAGAAGGAAGCGGCGAAGCTGACCCTGGCTGGGAACCCGCCGCTGATTCGGCCAACGCATGAGAGCGAGATTGCTCGTCTGCGGGGCGCGGCGGCGCTGGTCTTCCAGCGCGGCCTGGCGCTCGAGCATACGCCCCAGGGTGTCGCGCCGGACGATGACGGGGCCGATGCACTGCAGGTCCAGACCGCGTGAGGCATATGCTCTTCGTCTGATCCCGCTTTCCGTCGGTCCACCCAAGCTGGTCAACCGAAGGGTTGGGACCGCCGTCCATCCCAGGCTGGAAGCGGCGCACGCTCGTCCCAAAGCTGGAACGCGCCGCTCAAAAGTCTTGACAACCTTGCAAACGGCCTCCTATAGTTCGGGTCGCATATTAAACCGACGAGCGTGCCCTGCTCAGCCGGAGGGAATCTCCCGCCAGCCTGCAAACTGGGGAGACTGGCCTGGCGGTCGAACATCCCGCAAACAGCCGCAGCAGAGAGCTGGGGATTGATTTGGGGCATGGACAATCGGTTCACTTTTGGGGAGGAACTTATGCCGGCGAGGCCAAAAACGCAATTCAGAACAGAGCGGTTCACGACGCGGAAATGGTTGTTGCTCGTCATGCTGGCGGCGGCGCTGCTGGGAACGGCAACAGTCAGAGGCCAGGCGCTCTTCGGAACTCTGACCGGCACCATCTCGGACAAGACGGGCGCCGTGGTTCCGAAGGTGAGCGTGACCCTGACGAACCAGGGAACGGGCGAAGTACGTGCAGATATCGCGAACGCCGTGGGCGAGTACCGCTTTGGAGACGTGCTGCCGGGCACCTATACCTTGTCCGTTGGGCGTACCGGGAACTTTGCCGCATTCAACGAGCAGGGCGTTGTGGTGGATGTCAATCGCGTCGTGCGCGTCGATATCTCGCTGCAGGCGGCCAGCGTGAATCAGACCATCAGCGTCACCGATACGGCGCCGGCACTGCAAACCGAAACCGCCGATGTCAACCACCAGATCACGGAGACGGAGTTGTCGGCGCTGCCGCTCACCTCCAGCCAGGGACGAACGTTCCAGGCCCTGTACACCATCATTCCCGGCGCGGCCATGGTGCAGGAAAAGAACTCAACGGCCGCGAATCCATCGCGCTCTATTTCGGCCAACGTCAACGGCATGAACTACAACGGCAACACCACCCGCATTGACGGCGCCATGAACTACTACGGCTGGCTGCCGTACATCATCACCTACGTGCCACCGGCGGAGTCGGTTGCGAACGTCAACATCGACACGAACTCCTTCAACGCCGAACAGGGCCTGGCGGGCGGAGCATCGATTAACATCACCACCAAAAGCGGCACGCGTGACTTTCACGGGACCGCGTGGGAATACTACCAGGACGGCGCCATCAACGCGCGATCCTACACCGCGACACAAGCGTCGCTGATCAGCGCCAGCAACCCAACTGGCTCCGTTCCCAAGAACGTTTTCAATGAATGGGGCTTCAATATCGGCGGGCCGGTTTATATCCCGAAAATCCTCACCGGAAAGAAGAAGCTCTTCTTCTTTGACAACTTCGAACGCACGACGCGCCGGCAGCTGGAATCCGGAACGCTGACCATTCCGGATGCCGCTATGGTGGGCGGCGATTTCTCCGAAGTCGCCGGCTTCGATCCCATTTACGACCCGCAGCCCACGGTGGGTACCTATCCGGCCAGCGATTACGTCAATGGCTATCTTGCTCCCCAGTTTCGCCCGACCTTCCTGTCGGAATATGGCACCAACGCAATCCCAGCATCGCGCCAGTCTTTTGCGGCTATGACCATGATCGCGAACCTGCTGCCGATCGCCAAGGCTGTTGGCACGCCCACTGCGTCGCAGCTGACCCACCAGCTATCGAATAACTATCTCGGCACCGGCACCTTTGCCTACAACCGCAACACCAACGACGCAAAAATCACGTACCTTCCCACGGAAAATACGCAGATCATGGGCAAGTACAGCATCGAGCCCTTTACCATCCTCGATCCGCAGCCTCTGGGCAACGCGGGGGGAGCTGCTTTGGATGGCGGGCAGTCCGGCGCAGCGTCGGGCCGCATCCAGGACGCGGGTCTGGGCATGAGCCATGTGTTCAGCCCCACGCTGGTGATGGATGCCGACTTCGGCTATACGCGCCAGGTCACCGGCGCGCAATCGCTGCTCGACCTTAAGCTGGGCGATTACGGAACGGACGTGCTGAAGATTCCCGGCACCAATGGCCCGGGAACCAACTATGTGGGGCAGCCCATCTTCGAAATGCAGGGCGGCAGCACCTTCTCCACTCTCGGCAACGCGCAGGCGGCAAATCCATACTTGTTCCGCGACAACCAGTTTACGGGCGATGTGAACCTGAGCTGGACCAAAGGCAAGCACGCCACCAAGTATGGCTTCAGCTACTATCACTTCGACCTGAATCACTTCCAGCCCACCGCCGGCGCCAGCATCAATTGCCCACGCGGCGGCTTCTGGTTCCAGGGGGGCATGACGGTCGGACCGGGGGACATCAGTCAGGATGGGAAAAACACGCCTACCACGATCTTTAACTACAACGCCCTGGCTGATTTCCTGCTGGGCCTTCCGAACAATGGCTCAGGCGAAGCCGTAACCACGGCGCACCAGATCGCCAATCCGAATGCTGTGCGCTGGACCGAGATTGGCGCGTACGCGCAGGACCAGTGGACCGCGTCGTCGAAACTCACCGTCAATTATGGCATCCGCTACGAACTGTATCCGCCAGCCTACCGCGACCACACCGGCGTCTACGTTCTCGATCCGAATCTGCCGCAGAGCGCCAACGTCGAAGTCGGCGGCGTAGGCGGCGAGCCGGAAAATTCCGGCTTGTCGATGGGGTGGGGATTCTTCTCGCCTCGCCTCGGCTTTGCCTACCGGCTCGACAACAAGACCGTAGTCCGCACGGGAGCGGGATTGACCTCCGATCCGGACAGCCTGCGCTTCCTGCGCGACTCGTTCCCGATGGATCTGAATCCGCAATACCAGGGCACCGCTGTCGACACCATTGCCGTCGATCCGGCCAATAAGACCAACTATCAGACTGGGGAGCCGATGACGCTCACCTACGGCATTCCCGCCCTCACCATCCCGAGCTACTCCACTGGATTTGCCTCGCTGCCGGTCAGCACCTCGACAACCACGGTGACCAAGGACTTCCACCGCGGTTACATCGAGAGCTGGAACCTCTTCGTTCAGCGCGATCTGGGCTGGAAGATGGTCGCCAACGTGGGTTATGTCGGGACGCACGATGTGCGGCAGCTCACCCAGACGGGCTACCTGAATTCGTCGCCATTGCCCAGCGGGACCACACCCTGCATGGCCAACGGCCAGTACAATCCTTCCACCGGGCTGACCGGCAAGTGCAGCTTCGCGGCCAACCAAATCGTCAACGAGCAGTGGTGCACGGGCACCACGAATCTCACCTGCTACAACACCGGCGGCATCGGCTATGTGAAGCCGCTCTTCAGTGCCGAATACAACGGGCTGCAGTCGCAGTTGAATTACAACGGTGGCCGCTACGCGCAGCTCGGCGTGGTTTACACGTACTCGAAGGCCATCGACTTCGAGGACAACGGCGCCGGATCCGGCTCCGGCGGCCTTGCGTGGAACTATCCTGCGTACTACGCGCGGAACCGGGCGCTCGCGGGGTACGACCAGACGCACAACCTGGAGCTTTGGGGTATCTATAACCTGCCCTTCGGCCGCGGTCACGCATGGGCGAGCAACGGCGCCGGCAACGCGATCCTGGGCGGATGGCAGCTGAATGGGCAGTTCAGCCATATCAGCGGCACTCCGTTTACGGTGAACGCTAACAGCAACACCGCCAACGCGCAGGGCGAGCCTCTCTACGCCAACCTGGTTGCGCCCTACCACCAGCTGGGCGGCCACGCTCGCACCGCGGGCAGCCCCGTCAGCGGAGGCAAGCTCTGGTTCGATGCGGCATCCTTCGCGAACCCAGCCCAGCCAAGCTACACTGCTACAGAAACCCCGTCCCAGATCACTCCGCCGGTCTTCGGCACCACCAACCGTGACGAATTCCGCGGACCGGGCGTCTCCTATGCAAACGCGAGTCTCTTCCGTGCCTTCACCATTTACCACGAGAGCCAGTTCCAGATTCGCTTCGAGGCGTTCAACGTCACCAACCACGCGCTGCTGAACAGTAACCCAGGCACGACGGTCGGCAGTTCGACCTTCGGCGAAATCACCAGCTTCGGGCCTGGCTACTCACCAACCCAGGGCTCGCGTTCGCTGCAGTTCAGCGGCCGTTTCCAGTTTTGATCTCACTTGCATAGAACCTCCCGGCCGGGACCCTCGACAGTCCCGGCCCTTTTTTTTCCCAGGCTTGCGCCACCGATGGATCGTGGCCGCTTCTGCGAGAATGTCTCGTCAGCGTTTCACCACGTCATGGTTGATCGAAACAGCGCCTTTCCGGCATTCGTTCTGATCGCCGGTCTCTCCGGCACGCTCGCAACCCACGCCGAAGATGGCTCCCAGGGATGGCTGCGCTACGCACCGCCTTCCTCTGCCGGGATTCCCATGAGCTATCAGGCCATGCCTGCGGCCATCGTGAAACTGGATTCCTCCGAGCCGGCTGCGAGTGCCGAAGACGAGTTGCTGCGCGGCGTTCGCTCGATGCTGGGCCGCACCCTGCGCGTTGAGCCGTCTCTTCCGAGCGAAGATGCCTGGGTGCTGGGCACCACCGACGAGCTGCGCGCGGCATTCCCGCAATATCGCCCACCATCGCTCGGCCCCGAAGGTTTCGCCGTAAGCGTGCTCGAAACACACGGCCATAACGAGTGGCTGATCGCCGGCGCCGACCCGCGGGGCATCCTCTACGGCGCCTTTCATGCGCTCTCCGGCATCGCGCGCGGCGAGAGCTTTGTCGCCCTCGCTGGCAGCGAGTCACCCGCCGCTCCCGTACGCTGGGTCAATCAGTGGGACAACCTCAACGGCACCATTGAGCGCGGCTTCGCGGGGCGGTCCATCTTTTTTGATAACGGTGCGGTTCGCACCGACCTGACGCGGGCCGGCGAGTATGCGCGGCTGCTGGCTTCGGTGGGCATCAATGGATGCTCCATTAATAATGTCAACGCCGATCCCAAAATCCTGACTCCGGAATTGATTCGCGGCGTGGCGCGCATCGCCGATCAATTTCGTCCATGGGGCGTGCGGCTCTCCATCTCCGTGCCCATCAACGGCCCGCAGGCCATCGGCGGTCTCGACACCTTCGATCCTGGCGATCCGAAGGTCGCGGCGTGGTGGCGCGCGAAGATCGACGAGATTTACACGGCCATTCCCGACTTCGCCGGTGTCGTCGTCAAGGCCGATTCCGAAGGTCAGCCGGGGCCATCGAAGTATGGCCGCACGCCGGTGGACGCCGCCAACATGCTCGCCGCGGCTCTGAAGCCGCATGGCGGCATCGTCCTGTACCGCGCCTTCGTCTACAACCATCATCTCGACTGGAACGATCAGAAGGCCGACCGCGCACGCGCCGCGTACGACATCTTTCACCCCCTTGATGGACAGTTCGCCGACAACGTCATCGTCCAGATCAAAAACGGGCCCATCGATTTCCAGGTGCGGGAGCCGGTCTAGCCGCTCTTCGCGGGCCTCAGCAAGACGAACGAGGCCGTCGAGCTCCAAATCACCCAGGAATACCTGGGCCAGCAGCGGCATCTCGTCTTTCTGCCCACGATGTGGAAGAGTTACCTCGATTTCGACTTGCGGGCCGACAATCGCTCTACCTTATTAAAGGATATTGTCGACGGCACGAGCTTCCATCGCCCGCTCGGCGGCTATGTCGGCGTCGCCAACGTTGGCCTCGACACCAACTGGCTGGCGCATCCCCTCGCCATGGCGAACCTCTATGGCTTCGGTCGCCTGGCCTGGAATCCCAGCACCACCGCCGAGACCATCGCCGCCGACTGGACGCGGCTGACCTTCAGCAACGACCCCAAAGTCGTGAGCACGGTCAGCCAGATGCTGCTCTCGTCGTGGCAAATCTACGAGCACTACACCGGCCCGCTCGGCCTGCAGACCCTCACCAACATCACCGGCCCGCACTACGGCCCGGCGCCGCAGTCGCAGGAGAACAACGGATGGGGGCAATGGATCCGCGCCGACCACGACGGCGTGGGGATGGACCGCACCGTTGCCACCGGAACAGGATTCATCGGCCAATACCCGCCGGAAGTCGCAGCGATGTACACCTCGCTGAAGACCTGCCCCGACTCTCTGCTCCTCTTCATGCATCATGAGCGGTACACGTATCGGCTGAAGACGGGCAAGACGGTGATCCAGACCCTCTACGATCTGCACTATCAGGGAGCCGATGAAGCCGCCGGACTGGTCCGTCAGTGGCAGATGCTCGATGGGCTCATCGATCCCGAGCGCTACGACAAAACCCTGGGCCTATTGGAATACCAGGCTGGACACGCCATCGTTTGGCGCGATGCGATCGATCGCTGGTTTGAGAAGATGTCCGGCATTCACGACGAACGCGGCCGCATCGATCATGATCCCAACCGCATCGTCGCGTCGCAGATGCAGCTCGACGGATACACGCCGGTCGACGTCAACCCATGGGAGACGGCCTCCGGCGGCAAGGCTTACGTCTGTAGCGAGCACACCATGTGCTCGGCAGCCGCGCACCTTGATCGGCCCGCCGGTTGGTACGACGTTGCGGTTCAGTACTTCGACTACCGCCAGGGCGCGTCGACGTTTCGGCTGCTTCTCAATCAGCAGGTCATCGCCACCTGGATAGCTGATAACACGCTCCCCGGCCAGGCGCCCAACGGGGACACCTCAACGCGCTACACTCTGCGTGGCGTGGCGCTGCGGCCCGGCGACGTGCTGACCATCGAAGGTCAACCCGAAGATGGAGAGCCCGCGCCCATCGACTATATGGAGATCGTGCCCGAAGCGAACGCGAAAACAGGGAATGCGCACCCATGAAAATCAAACACGCCTCCGTCAACGTCTGTTCGCCGGGGCGCAACTTCGTCACGCTGAAGATCGAGACCGACGAAGGCATCTACGGCCTCGGCGACGGCACCCTCAACGGACGGGAACTGGCCGTCGCCAGCTATCTAACCGAGCACGTCATCCCCTGCATTCTGCATCGCGATCCCTTCCAGACCGAGGACATCTGGCAGTACCTCTATCGTGGAGCGTACTGGCGGCGCGGCCCGGTGACCATGTCGGCGATCGCCGCCGTGGACATGGCGCTGTGGGACATCAAGGGCAAGGCGCTCAACACGCCCGTCTACAACCTGCTGGGCGGCAGAAGCCGCGACGGCGTCCTCGTTTACGCGCACGCGCACGGAGCGGACATTGACGAAGCCTGCGACGATGTGGCCCGCCATATCGAGATGGGCTACAAAGCGATCCGCGTGCAGAGCGGGATTCCCGGACTCGACGCCACCTACGGTGTCCCCAAAGGAGCACAGCCCTACGAACCCGCAGAGCTCGGCCTGCCTTCGGAAAGCCGCTGGTCGACCGAAAAGTATCTCAACCACGTCCCCAAGCTCTTCGCCCGCGTGCGAGAGCAGTTCGGCGACGATCTGCACCTGCTCCACGACTGCCACCACCGCCTCAGCCCGATTGAAGCCGCGCGCCTCGGCAAGGAACTCGAGCCGTTTCACCTCTTCTGGATGGAAGATCCGGTTCCCGCCGAATTCCAGGAAGGCTTCCGCGTCATTCGCGAACACACCACAACGCCAATCGCCACCGGCGAAGTGCTCAATTCCATCTGGGACGTGCACGAGCTGATTCGCAATCAGTGGATCGATTACGCGCGGCTCACGCTGACGCACGCCGGCGGCTTCACAGCGCTCAAAAAGCTTGCCGACTTTGCCGCCCTCTACCAGGTCCGCACAGGCTGCCACGGCCCCACGGCCCTCTCGCCCGTCTGCATGGCGGCGGCGCTGCACTTCGACCTCGCCATTCACAACTTCGGCATCCAGGAGCACATGCCGCACTCGAAAGAGACCGATGAGGTCTTCCCGCACGGGTATCGCTTCGACGATGGGACCATGCATCCGGGCGACGGTCCCGGACTCGGCGTCGAACTCGACGAGAAGCTGGCAGCGAAGTATCCTTACCAGCGCGCGTACCTGCCCGTCTTGCGCAAACTCGATGGAACGTTGTGGGATTGGTAAGATCGGCGGTTGATCGGAGACGATACGCGAAAACCGCCTCAATTAACCCGAACCAAATTTTCCCCAGCAGGAGCAAGGCTGTGTTGAATGTTGTGAAGCGCTCGCTCGTGATTCTCTGCGCCGGTTTAGTTCCGGCCCTCGTTGCCCAGACCGCCCCGCCCCCGCAGTCTTCCAGCCAAATCTGGTTTGACTCCTCGCAGCCGCTCGATAAGCGTGTCGACGCGCTCGTCTCCGCGATGACGCTCGAGGAAAAAGTCTCGCAGATGGAGAATCACGCGGCGGCGATCCCGCGCCTCGGCGTGCCGGAATACGACTACTGGAGCGAAGGCCTCCACGGCATCGCGCGCTCTGGCTACGCGACCTTGTTTCCGCAGGCCATCGGGCTCGCCGCGACCTGGGACACCTCGCTGCAGCATCAGGTTGCCACCGTCATCTCCATCGAAGCCCGCGCGAAGTACGAGCAGGCCATGCGCGACAACCTGCACAGCATCTTCTACGGACTGACCATCTGGTCGCCCAACATTAATATCTTTCGCGATCCGCGCTGGGGACGCGGCCAGGAAACCTACGGCGAGGACCCCTTCCTCACCAGCCGTATGGGAGTGGCCTTTGTTACCGGCCTGCAGGGCGACGATCCGAAATACTTCCGCACCATTGCCACGCCCAAGCATTACGCGGTGCACAGCGGGCCCGAGTCGCTGCGCCACGAATTCAACGTCGACGTCACGCCGCACGACCTCGAAGACAGCTACCTGCCGGCCTTTCGCGCCACCGTCACCGAGGCGCACGCCGACTCCGTGATGTGCGCCTACAACTCCATCGACGGCGTCCCGGCGTGCGCGAGCACCATGTTGCTCGACAAGATTCTGCGCGGCGCCTGGAATTTCCAGGGATTCGTCACCTCCGACTGCGGCGCGATCTCCGACTTCTACTCCGCGAGCGGGCATCATTATTCTCCTGACGCCGCACACGCCAGCGCCGTCGCGGTCGAGGCGGGAACCGAAACCAGCTGCGGCCAGGAATACAAAGCGCTGGACAACGCGGTTCGCCAGGGCCTGATCCCCGAGGCCGCCATCGATCAGGCCGTGCGCCGCCTCTTTACCGCCCGCATGAAGCTCGGCATGTTCGATCCGCCGGCCGAAGTGAAGTATGCGCAAATTCCCTTCTCCGCAGTCGATGCGCCGGAGCATCGCGCCCTGGCGCTGAAGACCGCGCAGGAATCCATCGTGCTGCTGAAGAACGACGGCATTCTGCCTCTGAAGCCGGGATTGAAGCGCGTCGCGGTCATCGGGCCGAACGCCGCATCGCTCGCCGCGATCGAAGGAAACTACAACGCCATCCCCTCGCACCCGTCACTGCCCGTCGACGGAATCGAGGGCGCACTCCACGGAAAAGCTGCGGTCGCCTACGCCCAGGGATCGAACTATGTCGCGGAGTTGCCCATCGTGATCCCGCGCACCGCGCTGCATCCCCAAGCCGGATCGAAGGAGCCGGGCCTCCACGGCGAGTACTTCGACAATCCCAACTTCTCCGGTTCCCCGGTCCTCACCCGCGTGGATAAGCAGATCGACTTCGACTGGAACGGGGCAAGCCCAGGACCGAAGGTGCCCGAGACTGGCTACAGCGTGCGCTGGACGGGAGTGTTCGTGCCTCCTGCGCCAGGAAAATACACGCTGGCGCTGCGGCGAAGCGGTTGCTATCGATGCGGAGATCAGGAGACCTACGCGCTTTGGTTGGACGGCAAAGAAGTGTACGACAGCACGAAGCACCCGGCGCCCAACCGGCGCGGAGAGCGTGAACCGGCGGTGGAAATCGACCTCGGCGATACCCAGGAACACACCATCCGCATCGACTACGTCTTCAAAGCCCCTCTTCTTGGCGCAGGCGTCGCGCTGGAATGGCAGGCGCCTGCAGCAGCACTAAGCGACGAAGCGGTGCGCGCGGCGCAGGATTCCGACGTGGTCCTGGCCTTCGTCGGCATCTCCCCCAATCTTGAAGGCGAAGAGATGCCCGTGCACGTCGACGGATTTGCCGGCGGCGACCGCACGGACATCGATTTGCCGAAGGTCCAGCAGGATTTGCTCGAGGCTGTTGCCGCGACTGGCAAGCCGGTCGTCGTGGTCCTGATGAGCGGCAGCGCCATGGCCATGAACTGGGCGAAGGATCACGCGGCCGCGCTCGTGGAAGCCTGGTATCCGGGCGAGGCCGGTGGCGAGGCCATCGCCGACATCCTGACCGGTAAAGCAAATCCCTCGGGGCGGCTACCGATCACCTTCTATGCCTCCGACGGCCAGCTTCCGCCGTTCACTGACTACAGCATGAAGGGCCGGACTTACCGTTACTTTGACGGCGAGCCGCTGTATCACTTCGGCTACGGGATGAGTTATACGACGTTTCGATATGTCGGGCTGAAGTTATCCTCATCGTCGCTGAAAGCAGGCGACCCATTAAGTGCCGCAGTAACTGTGACGAACACAGGGAGCCGCCCGGGAGAAGAAGTAGCCGAACTATACCTGATCCCGCCGACAGGGAAGGGCTACCCGTTGCGCAGCCTGGAGGGTTTCGTGCGCGCGCAGCTTGCACCCCATGCCAGTGCGGTTGTCCATTTCAACCTCGATGCGCGGAAGTTGAGCGAAGTGGACGACAGCGGCCATCGCGCGGTTCGCGCCGGCGAATACGAGATATTCGTCGGAGGAAGTTCGCCGGGCGCGGCTGCAGGAGGAGTCTCGGCGAAACTCGCCGTCACAGGCTCGAAGGATTTACCGGAATAGGAGTTACCCGCACCGGAGGTTCAAGCTCCCGAGGTTTGTTTGCTGCGAAGAGCGCGGCGGAAGAGGGCCAGTTTCGCGCCGGCTTCAGGATCCTCTTTCAAATGGGTCCAGCCCGCCTGGCAAAACGCCGCCACCACGCCGAGGAAAAGTCCCGCAACCGCGGCGATGATCGTAATGAGACCTCGTTTTGGGAAGGACTTGCGATCCGGAGGAATCGCGGGATCGACAACCTGAACCATCGCTCCTTCTCTTGCTTCGTCGAGCTTGGCGATCTCGAACTGCTTCGCCAGAATATCGAAGATGGTCTCGTAATATTTCACGTCCCGCAGCTTGCGCACATATTCCAGGCCCGCCTCCGGTACCTTCCCCTTGGTGACCATCAGAGAGTCCCCGGATTCATCTGAGCCGCCCAGTTTCGCCAGTTGGCCGCGCATGCTCTCGAGCTCCTGTTGAGCCTCGACCAGCTGGGCGTTTTCTCCGGTCGCGTAGGTCTGCATGCCCTGAATCTGCACTTCTTTGGCGGCGATCTGCGCACGCAGGCCGGCTGCCGATTCGATGAGAGCTCTCGCCTGGCTGTCAAGCTGTATCAGCCCGGTGGTCTGCTCGGTGCGCTTCAGAGCTTCTTCGGCGTTGGCCAGATTGTCTTTGGACTGCTCCAGCTGCTGTTCAAAGAAGAGAGCCCGCTGCTGCGCCTCGGTGAAGGCAAGATGCTTCGACAGGTCGCGAAATTCATCTACATATCCGTTGGCGAGTTGCGCCGCTCGGTTGGGATCATGGTCCTCGACCGAGATGTGAATCAAGCCGTCTTTACTGCTCCCATCGACTGCTGCGTGCTGTTCGAACGCTTTGCGGGCGTCTGACACCAGCCGCTTGTGGTACTCCTTCTGCAGCTCGTAGTCATGCACCAAGCCGTCTTCCACGGTCTGGCTCGTCAGCATGGCCACATACATGTCGTTGGGATTCTTGATGCCGAGACTGCCCCCAGCCAGAGCAGCCATCGAGCCCAGGCTGCTGATCTGCGAACTCAGCGCGGCGCCCAGAGACGAACTCTGCTGCGGCGGCAGCAGGATGACCGTAGCGGTGTACCGCTTCGGCAGGAGAAGGGAGACGATCAGCGCCAGGATCGCGCACGTTGCCGTGACCAGCACGATCGTCCATTTGCGTTCCGCCAAAACGATCAGCAGATCGAGCAGCGAAATCTCTTCTTCATGACTGCGGGGTGGGTCCGGCGCCTGCGACGTCGGGGGAGCGCCGGATGATTCTTTCAGATCGGGATAGCGTGTTTCTGTTGCCATGAATTGTGCGAAGGCCCGGGAAGGGCGGCGCCTTTTAACCGTATCTTACAGGGTCAGAAGGCGCGCCGTTCCGATTACTGGATCACGCTGAGCGACGCAGCGCCCAAAGCAAACTGTGAGAAGAGCTGCGACATGTCAAGAATGCCTCGCAGAGCTGAAGGCTTAAAAGTCTTCTCAGGAACAACGATCGTATCGCCCGGGTTCATTCGCAGGTTGTCGAACTCGTTGCCCCAGATGCCTTTTTCGGCCTCGCGGCTGATCACCGATCCATCGGCGCGAATAATAAAGATATGTTTCCGGTCGGCGTCGCGATTCGGGCCGCCCGCGAGATGCAGATAGGTGCCCGCCCGCCGAATGCTCTCGTAGAGGAAGGAGTTCTGATCGTAAACCGCACCGACGACATTCACGCTCGCGGGCACGGGAGGAACCACAAAACGATCCCCGTCTTCGAGGGAGATATCCGGCAGGACATCGAGGCCGCTGCTGCCGGCCTTGAATTCCAGCACGATGCGGCCAGTGGCGCGCATCTGGCGCAGCCGTCCAAGCAGCTCCTGCTCGCTGTTCTGAGCGGCGGCGCCGCTGGCCAGATCCTGCGCCGAAGTCGCCGGCGATGCTGCGAGCGCCAGATTGCCCCTCTGCATCTGCATCTCCAGCGTCTGGACATATTCGTCCATCCGCCGCTGTTGCACCGCGCGCGTGGATTCGCGCGTGAATTCCGAGCCGTACAGATAGGCTGCGGTCGTAAACCCGCCGGCGCGCTGCACCAGATCGCGCAGGGTCTCGCCTGGCTGCACCGTGTACACGCCGGCGTGCCCGAACTCCCCGTCCAGCCGCACATACTTGGTTTGCTGCGCGATGGGAACGCGAATGTCGCCCTGCGAGAAAATGGAAACAACATCGCCGGGTTGCAGCGCGAGGTCCTGGGAAGCATCGTGCTGGAGCACCAGCTTGCCCAGGTCGAACGGGATCAGGATTGTCTTCAGAGTGGCCGGATCCAGCCGTTCGATCACGGCGTAGTCCCAGTCGATCTCCGGCGCGAACGGGCCTACCTCGGTGCGCATCGCGGCGGGAGCCTGCGAGTAGGTGGGTTGTTCAACCGCCAGGCTCGCGCTGCCCGCTCGCTGAGCAGCCGAAAGGCTTCTCGAAGACCCCGTGATCGTGCTGGAAGCGCCGGTTTGATCCTGACTGGACATCGCGGGATTCTCGCCGGGGTATTGTTCGTTGGACCCCGACGAAGGCTGGCCCGTGTTCGCTCCGGAGGTCGCCCCGCCACTGGCAGGCGATTGGATCAGCTGCCGTCGCGGCAATTCTGTCGGAGAAGAGGGCTGGCGCAGATCCGGAAAACTCTGCAGCGGCTCAAATTCAGGAGAGGGAAGCCCGAGCTGCGCGCGTCTCCACCAGTAATTGCGCGTAATCAGTGAATCCTTATCCGGAATCAGATCGCTGATGTGCATGCCCGAGTGCCAGGCGAAATGGCCCTGATTCGCGGTATTGCCGCGCAGGGTGACCGTCTTCTGATACATCGGGATGATGGAGAAAACGCGAACCAGGTCGCCGTCGGCGAGCTCCGTCGCGAGGCCGGCCTGATCCCAGGCAACCTCCATCGCAAAGCGGTCGCGATGCTCATCGGTGCGCTCGATGGAAATCCGCGCCTGGGCGGCCACGACAGAGGCGCCTCCCGCATCGGCGAGCGCCTCGGCCAGCGCGTCGCTGGCGCGCAGCTCATAGATCGCCGGGTGTTTCACGCTGCCGGTCAGGGCCACCTGCGGGCCAACCGGAGGAATGAACAGTACATCGCCGTTCTGCAGCGTCACGTCCTTCGATTTGTCGCCGTGCACCAGCAGCGAATACAGGTCGAAGTCGGTGACCACAGTGCCCGCCCGGCGCAGCTCGATGTGGCGGAACGATCCGGCCGTCGACGGACCGCCGCCGGCAAAGAGTGCGTCCACCAGAGTGCTGAGCGAACTCACCGTGTACAGGCCGGGGCGGCGTGCTTCGCCGGCGAGATACACCTGAATCGCGCGAATCTGGCCGACATCCGCCGTGAGATCGAAGTTTCGATAAACTCGTCCAATCGCGGCGCGAAGGTGCGCGTCAAGGGCCGAGGATGGCAGCCCCGCGACCTGCACCCCCCCAATCTGCGGCAGGTAAATCTCGCCGGAGCGATCGACGCGCACGTCGGCGCGGAAATTCACCTGTCCCCACACCCGAATGCGCAGTTCATCCCCCGGGCCGATCACGTAATCGGGGGGCACGGGAACCATGTCGAGTGGCGCGAATGTGGTCGGAACCTGGCGAAACAGGCTCTCTCCATAAATTGGCAGGACCTGACCGGTGGTGGAGGCCACGAATTTCTGAAACTCGGTCAGCGGCTCGGGGGGAAGCGGGGGTTGCTGTTGAGGCCGGATCGCCGGTTGCCGGCCAACATTCTCGTTGTCGGTGTAGTTGAAATTGAGGGGCGCCTGACCGCCATTCTGCCCCGACGGATTCCCTGGAGACAGCGAAATCGGGTTCTGATTCTGAGCGGCGCACTGTGACGAGTTCGCCAGGAGGGGATCGGAGCAATCCGGCGTGCCCGACGAGCTTTGCGGAGTGCCGGGGAGGGTGTCCTGTGCCCCAGCGTGCAGGACAACGGCAAGACACGAGGCCGCCACAAACGAAGCGAGTCGGTTCATCATACGGGGCTGATGTGCGAAGCGGAGAGGGTGCACGGATGGCGCCGCGAAGCGGTTTGTCTCATTGATTCGTGCGGGGTAATCCCTGTGGGGACAGTCTAGCATGCTGCCGGTGGGTGAGTACCTGGGTATACCTTTGGGGGATTGAGATGCCCATTTTGGCAAGGTTATTGTCGTAATGACACGAGCGTGACATTCGTGCGCGGGAATCCAAAAAGCATGATCGAACAGCATGCATCCCTGGTATACTGCAACCACTGAAACCCGCAACATCATTGGTTACAGTTTAGTAACATCGCAATCCAGCAAAATCAGCCCGCCGGAATCTGATCTGCTTTCCTTAAGGTTTTGCGAAGGTCGAGAATACCGCATTCGTTGTGATGGGTGGAATGAGCTCGCTTTCTTTCGATAATATTCTTCGTCCGGACTCCGCTGACAGAACAGAAGGGGTTGCGCATCTTCCTTCAACAGGGCGGACTCTGCGATCGCCCGCTCCCCTCGGTGATTCCGCGCGTGCTGATGCTGCACGCACAGCCGGGGATGCGAGTTCCTGGGCGCTTTCTTCGCTGCGCCGAGGTTTGGAGATTCTGTTCGCCTCCCTCGCTCTCATCGGCTTCCTGCCGCTGATGGCCTGCGCCGCGATCCTTGTTCGCGTGGGCTCAGAGGGCTCCATTCTCTTCCGGCAGCGCCGCATGGGCCGGAATGGCCGTGAGTTCACCCTCTACAAGTTTCGTTCCATGTGTCCTAAAAAGGGGAGCAACTCATCCATTACTGTGAGTGGCGACGTCCGCATCACCGCTGTGGGGGTCCTGTTGCGTCGCTACAAGCTCGACGAGCTGCCGCAGTTCTGGAACGTGCTGCGCGGCGACATGTCTCTGGTAGGCCCGCGGCCCAAGCTCCCGCACCATGAGGCGTTGCACATGGCCTGCCGTCCCGGCATTACCGGTGTGGCCACGCTGGCGTTTCGCAAGGAAGAGGAATTCCTCTCCGGGATTCCTGAAGATCAGCTCGAGACTTTCTACGAGATGTTCGTCAAGCCGGCCAAAGCGAAGCTCGATCTCGAGTACATGCGCACGGCGACCCTGGCGAGCGATCTGAAGGTCCTTTGGCGCACCGCAAGTGCGTGCCTGTTTACTACCGAGGAGTCGCAGGCAGAATCCGCTGAGACGATCACCCGGTATGAAGAGGCCGCGCGGGTGATGTTCGGAAAATACTGGCAAACCTCCGAGAGCCACACCGTGTTGCCCCAGGGCGCGTATGTGCCGGGCCTGAATCCGGAACTGTAAAGAGCCAATCGTCTCGTTGTGACCTCCGCTGGGCGGCCACGCACGCCCCGACCCTCTTGCGAACCGCTGCGCTCACCGTGCGCATTCCCAACTCGACTTCTCGCGGTACCTGGGGAACCTGTCGCTGACCAACGTAACGTCCGCGTCGTCCCAAATCGCCCGAATAATAGCTACATCCCGTTGGCGCAACCGGCGGGATCGAGCGGCTTTCTGCGGGTGTGGAGAGACGACCTCCGGTGCCGGGATTGCGGAGAGGCGTTACATTGGGCCCAGAAAAACGGTGGACCGGCGGCAAGCCAGCCGGTCGTCGAAAGTTCCGCAGCGGCACGCTGACAGCGATCATCCTCTTCTGTGCGGTGGCCGCCGTCAGCGATCCTGCTGGCCGGGCAGCCGCGTGGGCCCAGCAGCCCGCGCCCCCCGTCCAGCGTCCGGCATCGTCACAAACGGACGCGGATTGGCGCACCAAGCTCTTCCTGGCGCGCCGTGTGCCTCGTGCCGCGGTTCCTGCCATCGTTTTGGTGCGGGCGCGCGCCGCTCATGCGGCCATGGTCCGGGCCCAGGCCACAACAACGCCCTCGACCACGTGGCTGCCCGTCGGACCCTCCCAGGTCAGCACCGCCGCGTGGAATCTCGTCACGGGGCCTGTCACCAGCCTGGCGGCCGATCCTTCCGATCTATCCGGAAACACCGTCTACGCAGGTACCGATGCGGGCGGCGTCTGGAAATCCACCAACGCCGCTGGCAGCGCAGCGGGTGTCAGTTTTACTCCGCTCACTGACGCTCTGAACGCATGGTCTTCGGCCGCGCTCACCTCGTTGAGCATCGGTGCAATCACCGTGCAGCCCGGCGGGACCAACGTGATCCTGGCCGGGACCGGCGACCCCAACACGGGCACCGGCTCCTGGTATGGCGCTGGCATCCTTCGCTCCGCCAACGGCGGAAAGACCTGGAACCTGATCGATGAAACTTCCACCGCTCTGAATTCACCCGGATTGCCCTACAACTTTCTCGGCAGCGCATTTGCCGGATTCGCCTGGAGCACCACCAGCCCTGATCTCGTGGTTGCAGCGGTAACCGAATCGGGAGACGCGGCGTACGTCGGGACCTGGAGCAACACCAGCCCCTTCGGACTGTATTACTCCCCGGACGCGGGCGTGAGCTGGCAACTGGCGACCATCGAAGACGGCAACCAGGTCATTCAGTCCGACCAGTACTCCAACACCATCAGCAATCCGGCGACGTCCGTGGTCTGGAATCCGGTCCGCAAGCGCTTCTATGCCGCCATTCGCTTTCACGGATACTACGAGTCCACCGACGGCATTACCTGGACGAGGCTCGCGAACCAGCCCGGCACAAACCTGACCACCGTCATGTGCCCCACCAATCCGGGAGGGACGGGCTCGCGCGCCTGTCCCATCTTTCAGGGAGCGCTCGCGGTTCAACCCGTCACGGGCGACATGTTCGCCCTCACCGTGGACCAGAACAACCTCGACCAGGGTATGTGGCAGGACGTTTGCCACCTCGCTTCCGCTGCGTGCTCCTCCTCCACCGTGCTGTTCGGCACGCGCATTTCCGATCAGTCCCTCCAGACCCCCGCCAGCAGCGGAACCATCGCGCAGGCGGATTACGATTTCTGGCTGGCCGCCGTTCCCTCGCAGCAGGACACGCTGCTCTTTGCCGGCACAGAAGACATCTGGCGATGCAGCCTGGCGAACAGCTGCGCCTGGCGCAACGCAACGAACACGCAGACCTGTGCCGCTGCCCAGGTCGCTCCCGCCCAGCACGCCATCGATGCCACCTTCGGCGCCACCGGCCTCCTCTATTTCGGCAACGACGCAGGCCTGTGGCGCTCTACCGACGCCGTCAACCAGCAGGCGCCTGCCTGCTCCAGCGACGACGCAAGGCATTTTCAGAATCTCAACACCGGCCTTGGATCTCTTGCCGAAGTGGAGAACTTCGCCGAAGATCCGAACGAGGCCTCCACGTGGCTCGCCGCGCTCGGCGGTCTGGGCACAGCAGCTCCCGTCTCAGGCGCGACGGCCTGGAATCAGGTTCTCAACGGCGAGGGCGATGGCGTCGCCATCGATCCGGCCAATGCGGGCAACTGGTACGCCACTTCCGAGTTCGGCGTGGGCATCAACCGCTGTACCGAAGGGACCTCCTGCAACACCGCGGGGTTCGGCAAGGTGGCCATCGGCGAAGCGCAGGTCGGCAACGATTTCCAGACCATCCCCGCTCCCTGGATTCTCGATCCGCAAAATACGTCGGACGTGATTCTTGGCACCTGCCGCGTCTGGCGTGGGTCGGCTACCGGCGCCGGCTGGAGCCAGCTCAATCTGCTCAGCGCCATGCTCGACAAAGGTCAGGGATCGTCCTGCGATGGAAATGCCGAAATCCGCGTTCTGGCCGCTGCCCCCATCACCTCAGGCTCGCCCGCTGCCGGAGCGGAACAGCTCTATGCGGGTATGGCGGATGTCTTCGACGGCGGAGGGCTCATCCCCGGCCACATTTTCACCGCCGCCGTCAACAACGCATCACAGACCGAGAACACTACGTGGGTCGATCTCTACTCGTCTCCGGTGAGCAACGCGGGCATCACCGCCGAGAAGTTCAATCCTGCTGGATTTGGGATTTCCAGCATCTTTCCCGATCCGCACGATCCAACCGGCCAGACCATCTACGTCACGATCCAGGGAATTTCCGCCATCACCGCCTACAGCCCCATCCTCTATTGCTCCACGGATGCGGGCGCGCACTGGACCGACATCAGCTCCAATCTTCCCCCTGCTCCTGCCAACAGTGTGCTCGTCGATCCCAACAACGCCAACATCGTTTATGTCGCGCTCGATACCGGAGTCTACGTCACGCAGAACGTCGCCAGTTGCGCGTCCTTCACCGGAGCCTGCTGGAATGTTGACGGCAGCGGCCTGCCCAACGCGCCGGTCGTGAGCCTGATGAGTTTCAACCAGGGCGCCACCCAGACGCTGCGCGCCGCCACCTGGGGCCGCGGCATCTGGCAAGTCAACCTCGCCACCGCGGGGACTGCTCCCACCGCTGCGACCATTCTGCCCACATCGCTTACTTTCCCCGGACAGCCGCTCCAGACTGTCAGCGCGGTGCAAACATTAATCCTGACCGACGCGGGCAGTCTGAATCTGAACATCACCAGCCTCACCATCACCGGGGACTTCGTAGAAACCGACAACTGCAGTGGGCAGTCGCTCGCGCCCCAGGGAACCTGCCAGATTTCCGTGACCTTCGATCCCTCGCAAAGCGGCGCGCGAACCGGGTTGCTGACCGTTTTCGGCAACGTGAACGGAGGGCAGATCACCGTTTCGCTCGCCGGGACTGGTCTGGCTCCGGCCTCGATGGTGCTCACGCCGGCTTCGCTCACCTTTACCGGAACCGCCGTCGGATCCCAGTCCTCGCCGCAGTACGTCACTATCGCCAATACCGGCGGCGAACCCTCGACGTTGGCCAATGAGACGGTGACCGGCGGCTTTACGGTGTCAGCCAACACCTGCGCCAAAACGCTGGCGCCGAATTACAGCTGCACCATCGGGATCGTCTTTGCCCCGACCACCTCTGGCACAATAACTGGAACGCTCACGGTTACAGATTCGGTGGGCACGCAAACCGCCCCGCTCTCCGGCACGGGCCAGGCTCCCGCCACCGACGCGCTTGCGCCGTCCTCACTGACTTTCACCGCGCAGCAGGTGGGAACGGTCAGCGCCTCGCAGCAGGTCACGCTCACCAATAGCGGCGATCAGCTTTTAACGGGCATCGCTGTCGCCGCGACCGGCGACTTTACGGCAGTCAACAACTGTGGAACCACGCTGCAGGGCCAGGGGACGTGCTCCATCGCGGTCTCCTATGTCCCCATGGTTGCCGGCGCTGAGGTCGGCTCCCTCGCGGTGACCGACGAGTTTCGCAAGCAGACCGTCGCCTTAGCCGGCACCGGAGTCGCCCCGCCCGGCGCCTCCGCGCTTCCCATCTCGATCGATTTTGGAGGTTACGCGGTCGGGACCACCAGCAGCGCGCAGACCGTCACGGTCACCAACAGCGGCGGCTACGCTCTCACCAGCCTTGCCGCCGTCGTCACATCGGGCTTCGCTCTGGCCACCAACAATTGCCCCGCCACGCTGGCCGTCGCAGCAAGCTGCCAGCTTGGGGTCACCTTTTCGACCGCCGCAGCGGGGGCAGCCACCGGAACCCTCACCATCTCCGCGACCAACCTCACCCAATCGCTCACCGTCGCGCTCTCCGGGCAGGGCGACGACTTCAGCGTCACCGTCACCGGATCCTCCTCGGCCATCGTCACCAGCGGCCAAACTGCGACCTTTGCCCTCCAGTTGCAGGGACTCGGCGGAACCTCGGGCACCGTGGCCCTCTCCTGCACCGGCGCTCCGCAGTATGCGACATGCTCTCTGAACCCGGCCAGTATCGCGATCACCGGCCTCAACAGCTCCAGCGTCACAGCCTCCATCGCCACCGGAGTCTCGACCTCAACTTCTTCCGCCCTGAGGCACAATCCACTCTGGAAGTCGCTGCTTCCCGTCCTGGCCCTGGCATTGCCTCTGGGCTTTGCCGGGCTCCGCCGCGGAAGATCGGCTCAGACGATGCTCCTTCTCGCCATCATCGTGCTCACCGTTGCCGGCTGTGGCGTCGCCGCGAGCGGTGGCTCAGGAGGAGGTGGTGGGGGTGGCGGAGGCGGAGGAGGTGGCGGGGGCGGTGGCGGGACCCAGAACCAAACCCCGTCCGGGACCTACACCATCACCATTACGGGCACGATGTCCAACATCACCCACAGTGTGCCGGTCACTCTTACCGTTCAGTGACTGCGCAAACAAAAAGGCCGCTCCGTTCGAGCGGCCTTTTTCCCTGAGAGAAACGCGAATTACTCGTGCACGGTGTCCACGAACGCCCGCAGTTTCCGCGAGCGCGACGGATGCCGCAGCTTGCGCAGCGCCTTCGCCTCGATCTGGCGAATGCGTTCGCGCGTCACCTGGAAGCTCTGCCCTACCTCCTCCAGCGTGTGCTCCGACCCATCCTCCAGCCCGAACCGCATCTTCACCACGCGCTCTTCGCGCGGCGTCAGCGTGCGCAACACCTGCGAGGTGTATTCCTTCAGGTTGACGCTGATCACCGCGTCGGAAGGCGAAACCGCCTGGCGATCCTCAATGAAATCGCCCAGATGCGAATCCTCTTCCTCGCCGATCGGCGTCTCCAGCGAAATCGGCTCCTGTGCGATCTTCAGCACCTTGCGTACCTTTGCCACAGGAATATCCATCCGCTTCGCAATCTCTTCCGAAGTCGGCTCGCGTCCCAGCTCCTGCACCAGCTGCCGCGACGTCCGGATCAGCTTGTTGATCGTCTCGATCATGTGCACCGGGATGCGGATCGTCCTCGCCTGGTCCGCAATGGCGCGCGTAATCGCCTGGCGGATCCACCACGTCGCGTACGTCGAAAATTTGTAACCGCGACGGTACTCAAATTTGTCCACCGCCTTCATCAGGCCGATATTGCCTTCCTGAATCAGGTCGAGGAACTGCAGCCCGCGATTCGTGTACTTCTTCGCGATCGAGACCACCAGGCGCAGGTTCGCTTCAATCAGCTCCCGCTTCGCCTGCTCCGCGTCCATGTCGCCCTGGATCATCTCGCGCTGTGTGCGCTTGAGCTCGGCGATGATGACGCCCGCCTCTTCCTCCAGCTTTTCGAGGTCGATCTTGCAGTTCTTCTGCTGCCGCCGGTATTCCTTTCTCAGCTCTTCGCTGCGCGACTGCTCATACTTCCCGTCGAGCGAGCGAATCTGCCGCTCCAGCGTGCGCATCGCCTCGACCGTCTTGTTCACCTTGTCCAGCAGCCGCTTCCGCTCCTGGTTGGTGTACTTCAGCTCGCGCACAATCCGCGAAACCAGCACCTTCTCGCGCGCGATGTTCCAGCGCAGCCGCCGGTGTTCACGCGGCTTCGCCTTCTGCGTGATCGTCGCCAGCTTCTCCTCGAGCATCTGCGCTTTCTTCTGGTGCTTCACCAGCGTGTCGGTGCGCGTTACCGTCTGCCGCACCCGCGCCTGCACCACCTCTTCCGTCAGCTCCTCATCGTCGAAGATGACGATTTCCTTGATGTTCCGCACGCCGCGCTTCAGATCCTCGCCCAAAGCGATAATTTCGCGAATGACCACCGGCGAACGCGAAATCGCCTTCAGTACGCGCATCTGCCCGCGCTCGATCCTCCGCGCAATTTCAACTTCGCCCTCGCGCGTCAGCAGCGGAACCGTGCCCATCTCGCGCAGATACATGCGGACGGGGTCGTTCGTTTTTTCCAGCGTTCCCGGCGTCAGGTCGAGCTCGACGTCCTCACCCTCTTCGGGCTCAAAGTCGTCGCGCTCGGGGCCGCCGATCTTCGGCCCGCCCTCGAGAATGCCGATTCCCTGCGTGCCGATGGTTGTAATCAGATCGTCGAGATCGTCGGGCGAGTTCACGTCGCCAGGAAGAAGGTCGTTGACCTCGTTGTAGGTCAGGTACCCCTTCTCTTTGCCCGCATCGATCAGCTTCTGAATGTCTGCGTCGTATTTATCGTCAATCGCCAAGCGGATGGGTCCCCTCGCGTGAATTTCGGATCTGCTTCACCTGGAGTGGACGAGGTGCGGTCAGGGCCATAAGAGGCAATCGCCGGTCCGGCTCAATGGCCGACAGGCGTAGGGCGCACGTCTCCCCCGGATGTCCAGAATAGCATAAAAACAGCCTAACTCCGGCAATTTCTGCCATTTCGGGCCGTTTCACCCTGCAAACGTCGAGCTTTTTGGGCAGATCCTCACTCATTTAGATGTGGAAATCCCCAAATTGTTTCATCCAGAAGTACTCCGCAGGCCCCGCCAACTCACCTACGTACCCATCAGCACCACCCTGAGCCGACAAACGGAATCTCCCCAGCCAACGTGGGACGAACCGCTCTTCACCCAGCCAGTTCTCCTCCGACCCTTCATCGCTGATCGCTGTACCCTGTATCCGGAACCCCGCGCTCCATGGCCTCCGATTTCGCCCAGCACGTCAAAGAACAGGCCGACATCGTCAAAATCATCGGGGAATACGTCCGCCTCAAAAAAGCCGGCGCGCAAAACTTCAACGGCCTCTGTCCCTTCCACAAAGAAAAAACCCCCTCCTTCTCCGTCCACGCCGGCCGCCAGTTCTTCAACTGCTTCGGCTGCCACGAGCATGGCGACGTCTTCACCTTCGTCCAGAAAATCGAAAATGTCGGCTTCTCCGAGGCGGTCCGCACCGTCGCGCAAAAATGCGGCGTCCCCCTCCCCAAACGTGAATTTGCCTCGCCCGAAGAAGCCGCCGAGCATCGCCAGCGCGGCAAGCTCCTCGATCTCCACGAAGCCGCCACCGCCTGGTTCGAAGAGCAGCTCCGCTCCCCCGAAGGCGCCGCCGCCCGCGAATACCTCACTGGCCGCGGACTCACCGCCGACGGCATCGCCCGATTCCGCATCGGCTTCGCCCCCGACTCCTTCCACGCTCTCCGCGAGCGACTGCAATCCCTCGCCGACCAGGAAGCCCTCCGCAACTCCGGCCTTTTCTCCTGGAAAGACCAGGAACACGGCTCGCCCGGCCCCATCTACGCACGCTTCCGCAAGCGCATCATGTTCCCCATCGCCGGTGAAAGCGGCCGCGTCATCGCCTTCACCGCCCGCACCCTTCAGTTCGGAGACACGGCCACCGGCGAAAAAGCCGGCCCCAAGTACCTCAACTCGCCCGAGACGCCGCTGTATTCAAAGAGTCATACCCTCTTCAATCTCGATAAGGCCCGCCAGGCCATCCGCAGCGACGGCGGCGCCGTCCTCGTCGAGGGCCAGATGGACTGCATCTCCGTCTTCCTCGCCGGCATCCCCAACGTCATCGCCACCAGCGGCACCGCTTTCACTGAAGCGCAGTCGCGCCTGCTGCGCCGCTACGCCACCCGCGTCATCGTTAACTTCGATCCCGACACGGCCGGCGCTAACGCCGCCGAAAAATCCATCGCCCTTTTGACGGAGGAAGGTTTTGAAGTGCGCGTCCTCACCCTCGAGGGCGGCCTCGACCCCGACCGCTACGTCCGCGAACGCGGTGCCCGCGCCTACGCTGAAGCCCTCCGCGCCGCGCCGCAGTATCAGGAGTACCTCGTCGAGCGCGCCCGCCGCCTCTTTCCTTCCCGCGATCCGAAATCCAAAACTGAGGCTCTCAACTTCCTCCTGCCTCACATCCGCCGCATCCCCAGCCGCATCGCCCGCGACGCTTTTGCCAACGACGCCGCCCAGGCTCTCGGCATCGACTCCGCTCTGGTCCGCGCCGAGCTCAAAGACGCCGCCGCCAAACGTCGCGACTCCATCGCTACGCACGCCCACCCCCTCACCCACGCCGAGCGCGTCCTCCTCCAGGCTTTTTCCGCGCCGCGTTCGAGCGAGGCCTACCTCGTCGCCGAAGGCAGCCTCCACCAGCACGAGCGCGAATTTTCCGCCATGCGTTCCGATGTGCGCGAGATGGTCGAGCAGCTCCGCAACCGCCCCGACGGCGCCGATCCTCTCTCCGCCCTCGCCGCCGAGGAGCACCGCCGCGTGCTCGCCGAGCTCTTCCTCTCCGTCCACGATGCCGAACCCGAGGCCGACGCCGTCGAAGAAGCCGTCCTTGCCATCCGCCGCACCGTGCTCGAGCAGGAGCAGCGCCGCCTCCGCGCCGCCATCGATCAGGCCGAACGCGCCGGCAACGTCGACGAAACCCTCCGCCTCACCCGCGACAACCAGGACGTCACCCGGTGCCTCCGCGACCTCGACTGACGAACGCTAAGTGCGCCTTATTCACGACTGCGGGAAGCGACGCGCCACAGAATATCCGTGTGCCAGATTTCCCAATGCCCGTGCATCGTCAGCACCGTTGAAAAGCGTTTCGTTTTGAGGGGTGGGAATTCCCTCGCCGCCTTTGGAATCACGATCCTCCATACCGGCGGCGGGGGCGTGACGTTCGTCTGTATCAGCATCGCAGGCATCGCCGCCTCTTCGTCATCCTGAGCCTCGCTGGCGGGAGTTGGCTTTTCAGAGGGCCCATCCACGATTAGCGCCCGAATAGGTGCAATCACCAAATCTGATTGCGCCTGTTCGTCCGTGAGCACCCGGTAGTGCCCGTCGGAAAGCAGCCATAACCAAACCCGAATGGGCTGCTTGCCTTCCAGCCACCCGAAACGCGAGACGAAAGCATCCGGCACAGGTATTCGGTGGGAGGCTTCCGTTTGGCTGTGGACGGGGGCGAAAGGGGCTGAGGACATGCGAATGGGCTTCTTGGTAGCTTCGAATTGCTACCGTGAATTACCCATACTACATATGATCAAGTGCTTTGTTTTTATAATATTCTTGACATATCACCGTAATTTACCGCATCATACAATAGGTTGAGTCGAGGGCTCCGCGCATGCAAGATGTTGTGGGCGGAATGCAATCTGAACGCGGCTCGCGAGAGAGGCAGATCACGGCGCACGCTGGCATCGCGGTCCTATAATCTGGCCTCGGCTCGATTGGCGACCTGCTTGCGTTCTCACGGGCCAGTGGCGTGAGGGGTCGGAGGTGCATATGATCACAGCCGCAGTGTCCGGCAGCTTCCACCGTCACATGGAAGCGATTACGCGCGCTGTCTACGAGCTGGCGTCTCAGGGCGTGAGGGTTCTTTCGCCGGCGGACCCGAGAGTGGTCGCAGCGCAGGGAGAATTCCTGTTCGTTGCAAGTGACCCGGTCCGGTCTGTAAGGCTCGTCCAGGACAGGCACCTGGACTGCATCCGGGCGTCGAGCTTCGTCTGGCTGGTTTGTCCAGATGGGTACGTCGGTCAATCTGCGTCCATGGAAATCGGCTTTGCGGCAGGCGCACACGTTCCGATCTTCGCGTCTTCGATGCCCTTAGATCTGACGTTGCGCGAGTATGTGAAGGTCGTGAAGTCCGTAGAGGACGCGGTTTGCATCGCTGGGGCGCGAGACCGGCGTCCAGAGGGGTTCCTTGTTGACGCAAACGCCAACATTGAAGGTGCTCAAGCGATCCTTCAGAACATGACCGGCTTGCTTCGGGGCCAAGGAGCGGGCGGCGATCCGGTGCCTGAGCTCTATAAAAATGCGGCAAAACTTAAGAAGCTGATTGCCCTGCCCACGTCGGTTCACTAGCTCCTCGGAGTTGCTGATGGGATTCGGGTTCGTCGAGTTGGAAGCGCTGAGGCTTCGCTGCAAGGAAGCGCTCGAAGATCAACAGCTTTCGTTGGCGCGCTTCTCCGTCGGGAGAGGTTTTAGGAATAAGTACGAGAGCAATAAGAGAAGTATCTCCGTTTCCAGTACCGCCACCTGCGTGCTTTCTCTGGTTGCAACTAGCTCTTGGGTGGGTCACGCATATTCGCAAAAAAACACAACGGGACTTCTGAAGACGCTTGTGCGTAAGAAGACCAGCGCCGATCTTCCCAAGGACAACCCGTTTACCGCCGCGTGGATCCTCGAAGCTATCACAGCGCTGGAGAAATTTGCAGATCCATTGGACGCCGAGGGTCGACGCGAAATTGCAAGAAAGGAAGAGTTGCTGCTAACGGCGATCGATGATGGAGATGGTGGTGTAAAAATGAAGCCGTTCGACTACCCGTCCTCCGGCTATCTTACGCAGCTCGTCATGCGAGCTTTGGCTAAGCGTGGAAGGCTTCCGCGAGACAGTCCCCGTGCTCAAAAGATCAATAAATGGGCGTGGGCCGAGATGGCGAAGCAGTTGGCTCTGATCGATTCGGAGAGCAAGTCTAAGGATGCGTTTGCCGTGGCTTATCTGCTTGCGGTTGTTACGGAGCTTACCCCCAAGGCGACGATAAGCCCGGATGAGCACAGTATCCAGAGGAGGGCCCTAGAAGCTTTCTTTGGTTGTCAGCTTGCTGATGGCACCTGGCCGCTAAGCAGGCCCCTCTTCCACTACCCGGGCTACGGTAATGCCTATTGTTACGACTACGAGTTGCTCGTGCAGCTGCTGCAGGTAGAAGACCTGCAGGAACTCCTTCTGGACCATCTTTCGGCGTTGAAGACTTCCGCGAATTTCGCATATGAGAACGCGTACCGGCTTGCCCCCGGTGTCGCGGCCTGGTCTTCCGGCCACCATCCTCATATAGGCCGACCGGAGTCTTGGGCTACTGCGTCCGTCTACCATTTCTTTTACGCTTTGGATCGATTGTTGGCAGAGGCTGTGAGAAGGGAGCTATTCCGAACACTAGAGCTTCCTTATCCCCATCTCGATGCGCCTCAAACTAAGCAAGACGATTTTGCCAAGGGCTTGCTGGACAGCACAGTTCAGCTAAAGGATGGGCCAGCTTCGCTCAAGAAGCTGCTCTGGACCCGCTTCGTGGAACCAATTTCCGCTGAGGCCGGGAAGATTAAGGGCGGGGTCTCGTTTAAGCGCGGCACCCCGCGGTCAGCCATCTTCTTCGGCCCCCCCGGGACTTCGAAGACCGAGCTTTCCAAGGTAATAGCGGGATTCTTGGGGTGGTATTTCTTGGCCGTTGATCCGTCACTGTTGCTTCGGAAGGGTATGGACGCTCTTCAAGCTGAAGCTAATCAAGTCTTCCGAATCCTTGAACAGACCGAGGGCATCGTCGTTCTGTTCGACGAGTTTGACGAGCTAGTGAGAGAGAGAGCCTCTGGCACGGAGCAACCCTTCTCGCGTCTTCTGACGACGGCCATGCTCCCAAAGCTCGCGAGTTTGCGTAAAAAAGGAACCTTGGTCTTCATTATCGCCACCAACAATATTGCCCAATTCGATCTAGCTATCAGGCGACCCGGTAGATTCGACCGGATACTCCAGATCATGCCTCCGACCGTTGAGGAGAAGATGGCGAAGAACGATTGGGATGGACTTCCGCACTTCAGCATTCGAGGCAAGCTGAAAGAACTGGGCGTGACTGTGGATCGGAAGATCCGGGACCGATTGGCGTCGTTGACATTCTCTGAGTGCGAAGCGTTCGCGAATCGTCTTTCGCGAGCTAAGAACATCCAGAAAGCGACATCGGCCTTAGACGAAGCCTGGACGCAGTGCACGCTCCGCGCCCCAGTCAGCGAGTCGGATACGAAAACGTGGGGAGATCGCTGCAAGGAGGAGGAGTCATTCAACCGGCTCGGATAGTCAGCCGGGAACGCCCGGAGGACGTTCTGTCGCGGGGAGACTCCAATTTGGCTGCCATTATTGTTAGCCAGCCGCAGCGGTGGCCGACCGCGCCCGACGAGGACCCGATTTGGGGGCTCGTTCGAATCGTGATTGCCCAACAGGTAGCAACGCGGCTCGCCTGCGGGATCGCACGGCGGCTGCTCGCAACATTTCCGACCTTGTCCTCTCCAAGCCGGGGGACGATCCCACGGGTTGCTGACCTACGCGCGCTCGGATTGCCGCAAAGACGAGCAAGTTCCTGCGTCGAGATCCTTCAAAGAGCCGACGAGATATCGGAATCGGTCAACCGAGGCGCGACCTGGCAGATTGCTCTGAAAGGCATAAAAGGGGTGGGGCCGTGGACCCTCTCAACCTTCCGAATCATGGTGCTCCGAGAACCCGACGTTCTCCCGCTGGGCGACATCGGCCTCGAACGCGCAATTGGGCGAACGTACGGCGCCGACCAGGACATCGAGAAACTGGCTGAGAACTGGCGCCCCTTTCGATCTGTTGCTTGCTGGTATCTCTGGCGAACACTCGGAAACGAACAACTCGGATAGGCTCCGCAAAGTTTGTCAAGTTTCCACCGCTTCACTAAAGTAACAAGGCAATAAAACGCTTGACACACATGTGCGCGTACTGTACTATTTCAGACATGGAAACGCCTCGCACGCTTCAGGCCGCAATCGTTCACTTCTCCGATCCGCAACGCGCCTTTGATACGGCTGTGGAGTATCGCTGGCCGGGCGGCAACGTAACGTGCCCTCGCTGCGGAGAGGCGAAGCACTCGTTTGTGAAGACGCGGCGGCTGTGGTTCTGCTACGTCTGCAAAAAGCAATTCACGGTCAAAGTGGGCACGGTCATGGAAGATTCGCCCCTTGGACTCGATAAGTGGATGGTCGCTATCTGGATGCTGGCGAACTGCAAGAACGGTATCTCCAGTTACGAACTTGGCAAGGCGATTGGCGTTCGCCAGAACTCGGCATGGTTTCTGCTCCATCGCATCCGCGAAGCAATGCGGAGCAACTCCACAGTGAAGCTGGGTGGCCCTGAGAGCGCCCCTGTCGAAGCGGATGAGGTTTTCATCGGTCCCCGTACGAAGTGGATGCACAAAGCCCGTCGCATCTCTATGCCGCGCCGCGGAATCAAGAATGTTCCCGTCATGGGCATCCTTGACCGGGAGAGCCGTCAGGTACGCGCCAGAGTGGTTCCTAACGTCAGTCGGGAAACCCTTCAGGACGAGATTCTCCGCGAAGTGGAGAAGTGGTCGAAGCTCTACACCGATGGCTGGCAGGGCTATGACGGCCTCGCCGAATACGTTCACAAGACCGTGAACCACATTCAGGAGTACGTACGCGGCGAAGTTCACACTCAGGGAATCGAGAACTTCTGGAGCCTGCTGCGGAGAACGCTGCGCGGCACGTACGTTTGCGTGGAGCCCTTCCATCTGGACCGCTACGTTACGGAGCAGGTCTTCAGGTTCAACAATCGGGCCACGAAGGACAATCCGATCAACGACGCCGACAGGTTTGCATTCCTCATGAGTCAGGTTGCTGGCAAGCGCATCACCTATGCCGAACTGACCGGGAAGGACGCAGACGCGTACCACTCGCCGGAGGCAGGGACGGGGGAAGAGGTACCGTTCTAGCCCTTGTCGCTGCCGGTCTTTTTGCGGCGTGTAGGCTTGCGGGCTGGCTTTTTCGGGTTCGCCACTTTGGGGGCCTGAAAAACAGCCCGCGCCAGCCGTTCGAAATTCTCCCCGGCTTTCGGCCCTTCGTGATATTCGTGTTTCATCTCCATTCATTATCCTCCGGAAAAGCTGGTTTACATGGTCTATTTGTCCCGTCCGTTCAAGGCCCTTCTCGAAATGCTGCGTACAGAATTGAGCGCGATTAAGGAAGCGGTCCAAGATCACGCCAAAGCCGTACGCGCAGCAAAGGAAGGCAAAGACAAAGAGCAGGAAATTAGGCAGAAATGGTGGGAAAACGTCCTTACCGAGTACAAGAAAGCGGAAGGAGATAGAACCACCAGCGATGATCGCCACTATCGCATACAGAATTCTCTTCGCTGGGCGACTTGGCTTGCCTTTATAGCCGCCTTCGTCTACGCCACCATAGCCGCTCTTCAGTTGAGGGATTTCGACGAGAGCATCGGCATAAGCCAGACTGCTGCCCGCGAATCCAGAATCCAAGCTGCTGCCTCGCAGCGGGCCGCTGAAGCGACCGTCAGTGCCATCGCGGACAACGAAAACCAGTTCGCGCAAACTCTTGCACAGATGAAAGCACAGACTACGATCCAGAGCCGATCCGCTGACGCTGCTAAAAGAGCCGCCAAAATCGGCGCCGCCGCTCTTGCCAATGCCCAAAGAGAGGCCATCATTGAGAATGGCGCTGCTTTGGCCATCGCTGATCTTGGATTTCCTAGGCGGGATGGCCCATCCAGCCGCGTTAAATGGGAATGGGCTTTTGAGAATTATGGCAAAACTCCTGCCGTGGATGTCACTGTTCAACAGACGATAGATGTCGGCACGGCTGCCCATACCTGCTGGCGCGAGGGAAACCAACTGCGAACGAGTCCGGTTATAGAGTTTCCTGCACCAATATTTAAAGATCAGATAAAAACTGGATATTGCATAATTCTTACTGATGAATGGAGCGGGTCGCGCACTAGCGAATACGACAGACGTAGGGCCTTCAAGGGCGGGATTAAACTCAATCTTACTTTTCGATATAGTGATGCCTATGGCACTTACACCATGGCTATCTGCTTGGAAAATGCAGGAACTGAAGGGGTCGCAGATGGCGATGTCACGCCACATGCCGTTTTCTGCAACGCTCCTCGACGGACTGAGGAACGTCCCACAGAGAACAAATAAATGAAAGAACCAGAATCCTCCAGCGAGCAGCAACGTCAAGAGCAACAGGATCGGTCCAGCAAGCCTAATCGGTGAACGGTTACGCATGTGCGTCAACCGTTTTATTGCCAGTAACAAACACTGATACAGCAGGCTTTCCAAGCCAAGAATTTTGGCAGGTTTATTCTCTGGATCTGGTATTCGGAACTTAGGATAGAAAAAGAGAAAAAGCCTGCCATCACGGCAGGCTTTTCTGCTTTGCGCTGGGCCACTGAACCGTTCAGCTCTCACTCCCGAGCCCCTGGCTGGCGCCCACGCCGATTTTCTGAACGCTGAACGCTGAACGCTGATCGCTGCTTTGTTCCCTGTTTTCAAATAAGCAGCCGCAACCGGCCTGTTTTCAAATACGAAGGGAGAAGCCAATGTTGTCAAGCTTGTCAACTGGCTTGTCAACTCTTGCTGAAGTCCTTCAGAATCAAATTCTTGCGCGCAATCAGCGGTTTAGGGGAGGGGAGGGGGGTATACCCCTCACTCCCAATCGCAGGTACCGCCGGAATCCAGCCCGCCGTTCAGCTCGCCTTTTGCTCACTCTCGGCTCGCAAATCGCTGCTGACGAGCGCCACTTTCGGCAGACCCATGAAATCGAGCGCTCGGATCATATACAGCTTCATCTCGTGCCTGGGAACAATAGCGTCGAGGAATCCGTGCTGCAGCAGGAACTCCGATCGCTGGAAACCTTCCGGCAGCTTTTGCCGGATGGTCTGCTCGATCACGCGAGGACCAGCGAACCCGATCAGCGCGCCAGGTTCGGCGATGTTCAAATCGCCCAGCATGGCGAAGCTGGCCGTCACGCCGCCTGTTGTCGGATCGGTGAGCACCGAAATGTAGGGAACGCCCGCATCGTCCAGCCGTGCCAGCGCAGTCGAAACCTTGGCCAGCTGCATCAGGCTCACGATGCCTTCCATCATGCGCGCGCCGCCGGAAGCGGCCACGGTGATCAGCGGCTGCCGATCGTCGCAGGCGCGGTCAATGGCTCTGGCGATGGTTTCGCCCACCACAGCGCCCATGCTGCCGCCGATGAAGTTGTATTCGATCACGCTCAGGACCACGCGATGAGGACCCAGGAAACCCCTAACGTTAACGATCGCATCGTTCAGGCCGGTTTGCGACCGCGCCTGCGCGAGCCGCTCTTTATACGGCCGGAGATCGAAGAACTGCAGCGGATCGGTCGACTTCAGATCGCCGTTCAGCCACTCGAAGCCGGGTTCCATCAGGCTGGCGATGCGGGCTTGCGCGCTGATGCGGCCATGCCGGCCGCACTTCGGGCAAACCTGCAGATTGGCCTCCAGTTCGGCCTTCCACAGCGCCTGACCGCAACCGTCGCACTTGGTCCAGAGGCCTTCGGTGCGCACCCGGTTTTCGCCGGATTCGATCTTGTTGTCTTCGCGCCTGAACCAGGACATGCGTGCTCCAAGGGGGCCAAAATCCGGCAGACCACGGCTGCAAAGGCCTGCAATCTGCCCAAAACAGACTATCAGGAAGCGCTTTTTGGGGAAGTCCCTGGAAAGATTCCGAGTCAACGTCCGGAACCGGACGCTGTCCGGCTGCGTACTCACCCTTGTCCCTCAGTTGGAGGTGCGAACCATGTTTTGCAGCGCATGTGGTCAGCCGATCGATGCATGGCAACCGTTCTGTCCGCGGTGCGGTCGCCAGGTCACTCCGATTCCGACGGCGACGCCGCCACCGTGGATCTGGACGCGCGTCCATCGCCACGTACACAGCCTGGGCATTCTCTGGATCGCGTATGCCGGCTGGACGCTGCTGCACTGGTTTGTCGCGGTGGGATTCCTCGCAGGCGCGTTCCACAACTGGGGATTCCCGTTTGAGCACGGCTTCGGGTTCTACGGCTTTCCATTCGAGAACATGCCCTGGCTGATTCCGATCATCACGACGATTCTGCTGGTACGCGCTGTGCTGTGTGTGGTCACGGGCATCGCGCTGTTGCGCCGAGCGCCGTGGGCTCGAGCGCTGGCGCTGGTCACGGCATTTCTGACCCTGATTCGGCCCATCACCGGAACCGCACTGGCCATCTATACGCTGTGGGTACTGCTGCCCAGCGCTTCAGGTCAGGAGTACGACCAGATCGCGACGCCCAGCCTACAATGACAGGATGGAATTCCCGATAACCCGGATGCGGCGACTGCGGCGCAACGAGCCGCTGCGCGCCATGGTGCGGGAAACGCGTCTCGAACCGGGCGCGTTGATTCTGCCGCTGTTTCTGTGCTCAGGCGAGGGCGTTCGCCGGCCGCTGGATTCCATGCCGGGAGTCTTCAACTTCTCGATCGACCAGGCGGTGAAAGAAGTCGAGGCTGCCGCGTCGCTGGGCATCGGAGGCGTCCTGCTCTTCGGACTGCCCGAAAGCAAAGATGAGCAGGCGACTGGAGCCTGGGCCGACGACGGCATCGTGCAACGCGGGCTGCAGGCGCTGCAACAATCGGGCGCGGCAAAAAAGCTGGTGTTGATGGCGGACGTTTGCCTTTGCGAGTACACCACGCACGGCCATTGCGGCGTGGCGAGACGGGCTGGCGATGACTACGAGATTGAGAACGATGCGACGCTCGAGCTGCTGGCCAAAACCGGCGTCTCGCTGGCGCGCGCGGGAGCCGATGTCGTTGCGCCCAGCGACATGATGGATGGGCGCGTCGCGGCGATTCGCGACGAGCTGGATGAGGAGGGCTTCGAGCAGACGGCGATCCTCTCGTACGCGGCGAAATTTGCATCTGCGTTTTATGGTCCGTTTCGCGAGGCGGCGAACTCGGCTCCGCAGTTCGGCGATCGCCGCAGCTATCAAATGGATGGGGCGAATCTGCGCGAGGCGATGCGGGAAATCGATCTGGACCTCGGCGAAGGCGCCGACATGATCCTGATGAAGCCGGCCATGCCTTATCTTGATGTGAATCGCGCGGCGCGGGAGCGTTTCGATGTGCCGATCGGCGCCTATCAGGTGTCGGGCGAATACTCGATGCTGCAGGCGGCCTTCGCGCGTGGCTGGCTGGACCCGCACCGAGCCATGATGGAGACGCTGCTCTCGATCCGTCGCGCCGGCGCAGGCTTTATCGTGACCTACTTCGCGCAGGAAGCGGCGAAGGCGCTGGCCTGAGTCTCGGTCCAGCTCCGCACAGGGTTTGAGGCTTAAACAGCAGGGGTGGGCTGGCTTGTCAGGGCTTCGGCGCTGTCCGTATCCGCGGCATCGTCCTGAAATCTGACCAAGACGGCGAGCGGCCAATGAAGCGTCTTCTTGCCCATCCACGTAATGAGCTGCCCGCTTTCCAGCACAGGGTTGGAAGCGAAGAAGATTGGCGTCAGCACGGTGAATGCTTCCCGAACCAGCAAGGCTCCCACGCACGCGTGCAATCCAGCACCCAATCCAAATTGCCCACTCGGCTTTCTGCCCACGTCCAGCCGATAGGGCTCGCTGAACCTGGCCGGATCGAAATTGGCGGACATCACCTTGAGCGCAACCTTTGCGCCTTGCGGAATGCGGACGCCGCCAACCACCGCCTCTCTGTGAGCTTTGCGCTGGAGGGTGTGAACAATGCCCGCGTAGCGCAGAAGTTCCTCAACGGCATTCGGCATAAGCTGGGGGTTCGCCTGCAGCCGACGCCACTGGTCAGGATTTCTTAGCAATGCCAGCCAGGATTTTGCCAGAAAGCTCGGCAGCGTTCGCGATACGGCCATGAACATCGCCTTGCTGACCGTCACTTCCTTGCTCTCCGTCATCTGGTCGAGCCGCTCTTCCGCTTCTACCGGACTCCAACGCGCGCTTCGTTTCAGGGCTGGATTGCCGGTTTGCGAATCACCGCCGCCGCTTTGCCATTCTTTTTCATAAAGCAACGACGCCACAATGTCTGCAACGTCCTTGGCCGAGGATTGCGGCGTTGGGCTCAAACTCAACAGAAGCGCGATCGACCACGGGTGCGTCACATCTCCCATAATGTCCATCTGCCCTTTGCCGGTGGCTTCCCGAAGCACCGTTTCACCGGCCACTTGCATTTTTTTCCGCCAGCCGCCGCTGCTCACCTCGGCGATCTCAGCGCGCACCTGCGAGAAAACCACCGAGTGCGATGCTTCGTCCGCGCCGGTCTGAATTTCCTCGCCTTCCGGTGTTGCCTGATAAAGCGCCCTTTCCCTGAGCGCGGCGCTCACGTCCGCAAAACGGCTCAGGACCCACACGTCACGCTCCGTGTCGAAGTACGGCTCAGTTGGCGGTGGTGGATGGAAATCCGGATCCATGACAGTCGTTAACCTGGTACCCCGTCAATCGGGATGAATTATGGAGATCTTACCGTCAGGTGACCGAGTTTGGCGCGGCAGATCGCGGAAGAAGCGCGCGAATCCTCCAGCGCTTCGAGCGCATCTTTCACCCAGGACTCCGGTGCGTACAATAAACAGTTTGGGGCGGGTGCACGCGAGCCTGGTTTCTGAACGGAGCATTTCTTGGCAGATACGATTTACGACGTTGCAATTCTCGGCGGCGGGCCAGCCGGATACACGGCCGCAATTCGCGCCGGGCAGTACGGGCTGAAGGTCGCGCTGATCGAAAAGTCCGAGAAGCTGGGGGGAACCTGCCTGCATGTGGGCTGCATTCCCACCAAGTCGCTGCTCTTCAACGCCGAGGTTTACGACTACGTGAAGCACGCGAAGGAATACGGCATCGAGGGGCTCGGCGAAGGCAAGGTGAACTGGCAGGTGGTGCTCGACCGCAAAAACCAGATCATCACCAAGCACGTGAAAGGTCTCGACTTCCTGATGCGGAAGAACGAGGTCACTGTGATTTCCGGATTCGGAAAGCTGACGGGTCCGGCAAAGAACGGCGTGCTGACGGTTGCGGTCGAGGGCGGCAAAGGTGCGAGCGACGTTCAAGCGAAGAACGTGATCCTGGCCACGGGATCCGATGCGAAGCTGCTGCCGGGATTGACGGCCGACGACACGATCCTGACCAACATCGAGATTCTCTCGCTGAAGCAGATTCCAAAGTCGCTGGCGATCATCGGCGCGGGAGCAGTAGGCGTGGAGTTTGGGTCGATCTTCCGCAGTTTCGGCTCGGAGATCAGCATCATCGAGTTTTTGCCGCGGGTGGTGCCGAACGAGGACGAGGAAGTCAGCAAGGAGCTGGCGCGCGTGTTCAGGAAGCGCGGCATCGACATCAACGTCGGCGCGAAAGTCGAGAAGGTCGAGAAAACGAAAACCGGCGTCAAGGTGACCTTCACGGCTTCGGACGGAAAGAAGGTGGAGAAGGAGGCGGAGAAGGTTCTGGTGGCAGTGGGCCGCGCGCCGCGCACGGAAAACATCGGACTGGAGAAGACGAAGATCAAACCGGAGCGCGGGTTCATCAAGGTCAATGAGTGGATGCAGACGGAGGAGCCTGGGATCTATGCCATCGGTGACATCGTGGCCGGCTTGCCGCAACTTGCGCACGTCGGAGCAATGGCCGGCATGGTGGTTGCCGCGAAGATTGCCGGCAAATATGCGCGGCCGGTGCGGCGCGATCGCGTTCCGGCCTGCACGTATACGGAGCCGCAGATCGGCAGCGTGGGGCTGACCGAAGCGCAGGCGAAGGAGAAGGGGTACACGGTCAAAGTCGGCAAGTTCCCGTTCTCGGCGAACTCCAAAGCGTCGATCGTCAATGCCCACGAGGGTTTCGTGAAGGTCGTCGACGATGCGAAGTATGGCGAGATTCTCGGCGTTCACATCATCGGTCCACAGGCGACGGAGCTGATCGCGGAAGCGGTGACGGCCATGGAACTGGAAGCGACCGTTGAAGAGATGATGTTTACGATTCATGCGCATCCAACGCTGGCTGAGGCAATGCTGGACGGCTTTGGCAGTGTGGAAGGAATGGCGATCAACGTTTAGTAACAGTTTCTGTTACGAGTTTCGACTCTATGATCCTGAACCTTCTCCAGCTCGGGCGCGTTCCTTATGGCGAAGGCCTCGAGCTGCAACAGCGCCTGGTCGAAGCACGGTATGAAGACCGCATCGGCAACACGCTGGTGCTGCTGGAACATCCGCCGGTGCTCACGCTCGGGCGCAATGCCAGCCGAGCGAACATTCTCGCCAGCGATCAGTTCCTGGCGTATCGCGGCGTTGAAGTGCACGAGATCAACCGCGGCGGCGACGTGACGTATCACGGACCGGGACAGTTGGTGGGATATCCCATCTTCGATCTGCGCAGCTTCACACCGCGGCTTGGCGCTGTCGAATATGTGCGACTGATGGAAGAAGCCCTGATCCGTACCTGCGGCGATTTCGGCGTGCAGACGACGCGGGTTGCGGGTCGAACTGGCGTGTGGACCATCGCTGGTGGTTCGATCCCGGAAAAGAAGATCGCAGCCATCGGCGTTCACATCGCTCGCGGCATCACGTCGCACGGATTTGCATTCAACGTGAACCCGGACCTGCGCGACTTCGAGCTGATCGTGCCGTGCGGCATCGCCGATCGCGAGGTGACGAGCCTCGAACGCGAAGCGGATCCGCCGCCGGCGATGGAGGCGGTGCGCAACGCTGTGGCGCGCCAGTTCGGACATGTCTTCGATCATCAGGTTCTGTGGGTCGAATCACTGGCGGATCTGCTGCCGAACGCAGAAGCGGCCAGGAAGCCGGTGGCCGCGAGTGCGGATTTATAATCGGACGTTGCACGGAACTGTGCCCGGAAGCCCAGCGCCGAAGCTCTGGCGCCGAAGCTGCTGTTTCATTCGATCTGCACCACGTGTCCCGAGCGGAGAGAAGAACTCATGCCAACCGATGTCTTGATGCCCCAGATGGGCGAGTCGATCTTCGAGGGCACCATCACGAAGTGGCTCAAGAAGCCGGGCGACACAGTCCAGCGCGACGAACCGCTGTTTGAAATCTCTACCGATAAGGTCGATGCGGAGATTCCTTCGCCGGCGGCTGGCGTGCTGACCGAGATCAAGGCGGCAGAAGGATCCACCGTCCAGGTGAACACGGTCGTCGGCGTGATCGGCGATGGAGCGTCGGCGGCAGCCAGCGCTCCGGCGGCGAAACCCGCACCAGCCAAGGCTGAAACGCCACAGGCTCCTGCCGCGCCGGCAAAAGAACAGAAGCCGGCAGTGGAGCAAAAACCGGCCGCAGCGGGGCCGGGGCAGGACGTCATCATGCCGCAGATGGGCGAGTCCATCTTTGAAGGCACGATCACGAAATGGCTGAAGCAAGTCGGGGACACCGTGCAGCGGGATGAGCCGCTGTTCGAAATTTCGACGGACAAGGTCGATGCGGAAATCCCTTCGCCTGCCGCTGGAGTCCTGACGGAGATCAAGGTTCCCGCAGGGCAGACCGTACAGATCAACACCGTGGTGGCCGTGATTGGCGGCGCTGGCGAGGTGGCAGCAGCGGCGCCAGTTCCTGCGGCTGCGCCAACACCTGCAAGAGCGCCAGGACCGACCGTTAGCGTTCCGGAACCGGCTGAAGCATCCGAAGCCGAGCATGCGCGTTCATCACCACTGGTGCGCAAGATTGCGCGGGAAAACAACGTCAACCTGGGCGCGGTGCGGGGCACTGGCGCCGGTGGACGCGTCACCAAAGAAGACATCCTCGCCTACCTCGAGAAGGGCGGACCTGGAGCGGCTACTTCCGCACCTTCAGTGGCTAAACCCGCGGCTCCTGCTCCTGCCGTCGCGCCGATTCCGGGTGAGCTGGTTCCGCTCAGCCGGATGCGCTCGATCATTGCGCAGCGGATGGTGGAGTCAAAGCGGACCAGTCCGCACGTCCACACGGTTTTCAAGATCGACTTCACGCGCATCGTCAGGCTCCGTGAGAAAGAGAAGAACAAATACGAGCAGCGTAATGGCGTGAAGCTGACCTACATGCCGTTCATCACGCGTGCGGTGATCGCCACGCTGCGCCGGATGCCCATCGTGAACGCATCGCTCGAAGGCGACGCCATTCGCTACCACCAGCACATCAACATCGGCATCGCGGTTGCGCTCGAATGGGGCCTGATCGTGCCGGTGATCAAAGAGGCCGAAGAGAAGAACTTCCTCGGTATTGCCCGTGCTATCGCCGATCTGGCGGAGCGAGCGCGGAGCAAAAAGCTGAAGCCCGACGAGGTTGCTTCAGGGACCTTTACGATCACGAACCCCGGCATCTTCGGCGAGCAATTCGGCATGCCGATCATCAATCAGCCGGAGAGCGCCATCCTGGGCGTCGGCGGTTTATTCAAAGAGCCGGCGGTGGTGACCAGCGAGGACGGTACCGACTCGATTGCTATTCGCCACTTCCTTCACTTGACGCTCGGCTTCGATCACCGGATCATCGACGGCGCCGATGCGGGCAGGTTCATGGCCGAGGTGAAGAAGTACCTCGAGGGGTGGAACGAGGAAATCGGGTAAGAGAAGCGAAGAAGCGGTTAGCAAAAAGACGGTCAGCAAAAAAGCTGTCAGCAAAGAACCGGTCAGCGGTAGTCAGGGCTGAAGCTCGACTTGCCTGGTGCTGTGCTGCATGCGCTCTTCGCACTAAAGTACCGTCCGAGAGGGGGGTACCCCCCTCCCCCCGGGTCAGTCCGGCATTTTAGATTCAAATACTTAGGGATAGTTTACAAACTCGACAACATTGGACTGCTCGCCCTTCACAGCAACGCCTGCGCTTCCAGCACCCGCTCCACGGCTTCCTCGGGGGTAGAACCGACGGCGGAAAGATGGCCCATCTTGCGGCCTTTGCGCGGCTGGTGTTTCTCGTAGAGGTGAACGCGAACGCCCGGAATGGCCAGCGCGCGATCGAAATGCGGAGCGTGGTCGAGCCAGAGATCGCCGAGCAGGTTGGCAATGGCGGCCGGCATGACGACGGAAACATCGCCGAGGGGCAGATCGCAGACGGCGCGCACCGCCTGCTCGAACTGGCTGGTGACGCAGGCGCGTTCGCTGGCGTGGTAGCTGTTGTGCGGGCGCGGGGCGAGTTCGTTCACGAGCAAATCGCCGTCCGCGGTGAGGAACATTTCGACAGCGAGCAGGCCCTCGAGCGTGAAGGAGTCGGCGATGGCGCAGGCCAGTTGTTGCGCGCGCGCTTCGATCTCCGGCGAAAGGAGCGAGGGGATGACGCTCCAGGCGAGAATCTGGTGTTCGTGGTGATTGGTCGCCGAGGGAAAGCTCTTCGTCTCGCCGCGCGGTGAACGCGCGACCATGACGGAGATTTCGCGATCGAGATCGAGAGCCTGCTCGACGACGCACGGTTGCCGGCCGAGGAGGAGCCAGGCGTCGGACGCAGTGGTCTCGTCGCCGAAACCGATCTTCACCTGGCTGCGTCCGTCGTATCCGCCGTGAGCGCTTTTGACGAAGCAGCGGCCGCCCAGCGCTGAGACGGCGTCGGCAAGGTCCAGTGCGGATCGCGCAGGGTGCCAGGGGCCGAGGGGGAATCCGCGCTCGCGCAGCCATTCCTTTTGGCGAATGCGGTTCTGAATGACGTGGAGCAACTCGGCGGAAGGCCGCACCGGCGCGTATTTCGCCGCGGCCTCCAGGCAGGCGATGGAGACCTGTTCGATTTCAAGGGTGACCACGTCGCAGCCGCGCGCGAGATCGGCTGCGGCCCGCTCGTCGTCCCACCCGCCTTCGAAGCACGCGTCGACGACGAAGCGCGCGGGGCAGGAGGGATCGGGATCCATGACGTGGATGCGATAGCCGAGCGAGCGCGCAGACATGGCGACCATGCGGCCGAGCTGCCCGCCGCCGAGAATGCCGATGGTCGCGCCGGGAAGAATCGCTGCGGTCATTCCGGCAGGCCCTGAGCCGGCAATACTAACCCCAGAACTTCTTTGGTGCGGGCCTCGCGCCAGGTGCGGAGCCGCTCGCGCAGATCGGGATCGGTGGTGGCGAGGATCTCCACCGCGAGCAGTGCCGCATTGGCCGCGCCCGGACGCCCGATGGCGAGCGTGCCCACCGGCACGCCCTTCGGCATCTGCACGATGGAGAGCAGCGAATCGATGCCCTGCAGCATAGTGGCGGGGATGGGCACGCCGAGCACCGGCACCAGCGTCTTCGATGCCAGCATGCCGGGGAGGTGCGCGGCTCCGCCGGCTCCGGCGATGAGGACGCGCAGGCCGCGGGCTTCGGCCTGCGAGGCGTACTCGAAAAGCAGATCCGGCGTGCGGTGAGCGGAGACGACCTTCGCTTCATACGGCACAGCGAACTCGCGCAGGATTTCTACGGCTGGCGAGAGAGTTTCGTAGTCGCTCTTCGATCCCATGACCACGGCGACGAGAGGCTTCTCTTTCATCGGGTCGATTCTATCTCCTTCTCTGCGGACTCTTTTTGGCGGCGCACTATTGGTGCCCATGTGGGCACTCTTTCGATGCGGTTCGAGTCGAGAATGACGAACCGGGGCTCGTGCATCAAGAGATCGTTTGCCGCGATTGCAGTCATCGGTGGTTTCGACTAGTGTTGCAAGTTCAGGGAATAACTCGAGGAATCGAAGCACTTCGAAGGAACGGCCCTCAGGGGCTAAAGCCCGCTTGATTTTGGGCCCTTTGCGGCACGACTGAAGTCGTGCCCTGACACAAAACCGGCCTGCGGGGACTGTGCATTCCCACATCTGCCAACAGCGGGCAGATATGGGGCACCCATTGAGCCGTGCCCTGACACAAAACCGGCCTGCGGGGACTGTGCAT
>Ga0182024_10001221_pt1 | contig 66537 bp, 62 predicted proteins | sample P32metaG_FD_120480 | JGI IMG/M metagenome (GOLD analysis project Ga0182024, IMG submission 120480) | Permafrost microbial communities from Stordalen Mire, Sweden - P3-2 metaG (Illumina Assembly) | ecosystem: Environmental > Terrestrial > Soil > Wetlands > Permafrost | place: Sweden: Stordalen... | reverse complement strand
ATCGCAATCGTGAGCTTACGCAGCGTGGCGAGCATGGATGCCGTCGAACCTCCAGATCTTTAAGGTGAAAATACCTAGTTCTCCTAAGGATACTACAGGCGTGCGCCGGGTCAAAGACGTTACCTGCGACGCGGCATAGTACGATTGAGCTACGGAGCTAGTACTTTGGCATAATTTCAACCCGCCTAAATGGTCCGTAAACTAAAGTACTGGCTTGACTTAGCTCATTCCCGATGCTAAGATTCAACTCTGTCGGAGGACCGGCTGAACCTACTTACGACGTCGGTAAAGCTAATTGGCAAAATGGACGATTTTAAAATAATGAAAAGCTCGGTACTTCTTCTTGCGGTGGCGATCGGCACGGCTACGACAAGCTGGGCGAGCGTTACCTCGTGCACTGGCCAATCCTTGGCCACATTGCTCAGTGCCGGAGGCAACACTCCCGCCGACGGCTGCGGCCAAATTGACTTAGGATTCAATAACTTCACCACGCCTGTCAGCTCGGGATCACAAGCCGGACCCACCACCGCGCAAACCGATCTTACTACGTCTGGAGGAACCGCTACACCCACGACCACCGAAGCGCCGATCATCGCTGTGTATGGGTTTACCGGCGGGAACAGTATAACTGCAGGCACAAATACAATTTCCTCTAGCTTCCAGGATCTCGGGAAGCCGGCGGCGGGGCAAGCGCTCCCAAGCAATCCCCCCGACCAATGGGCAGTTAGCGGCCTAGGCTTGACTTTTTCCGCGACAAGTTCGGCTACCCCGGCCATCCTCGAGACTGTAAAGGTCGTGGAAGCCTTTTGCCTCGGCTTTACGACATTCACCTGCGCGACAAACACCAGCAGCTACGGCTACCTCCAGATCACCGAGAATGTCAACACGAATGGAATCAATACTTTCACCGATGTGCTTTGTACGCCCGGGGCCACGGGCTGCACGACGACAGCTCCAACAACGTCATCGCTAAGCATTGCCCTCGCAAGCTCTCTCGAAGTGGCGACGCAGTCGAGTTTCACGATCAGCCGTACCACCGGCTCCGGCAATACCATCACCCTGAATTCGATTTCAGAGACGTGGGATCAAGGCGAGATCGCCCCCGAGCCGTCCACCTTCATTCTTCTTGGTTCAGCGTTGGCCGGCATCGGGGCGCTTCGCCTCCGCATGCGCAAGCACTCCTAAAGCTCAGTCATTTTCTCTTTTCGACTCAGACTGCGCTATCCTCCCTGGAGCGCCGTTTCCTTTTGAGCATCCTGAAATCCCAGTTCGCCCTCCAAAACCAGCCTTTTGAGGAAAGTAAGACCATAATGGTCCAATATGGTGTACACTCGTGATTGAAGGAACTTCAGATGAAACCGGGTTTCGTATGTTTGGTGGTGAACGTCAATAGGTGAGGCCAGAAATGCAAGTGATTTTCAAAAAGAAGAGCCGGGCCAAGAACCTCACCGAACTGAAGCCCGGCGAAGCGGGAGTGCTCGATAAACTGGACCTGCCGGAAGACGACGCACAGCGGTTGATGGAACTGGGGTTCGTGCCCGGCCACTCCGTAACCCGGGGCCTATCCGCTCCAGGCGGCGATCCGAGGGTCTTTCGGGTGGACGGATCCGAGGTTGCGCTTCGGCGCGAGACCGCTTCCCGGCTCATTCTCCGCTAGGATTATATGGGCGATTGCCACGGCTGCCCCGCCAATTCGATAGCAACCCTTCCGCTTCCGGGCCCCACTACCGCGACCCGGCGTCATGTTGTCGCCATCGTCGGCCCGCCCAACTCCGGTAAGTCGACTCTGTTCAATCGCCTTACCGGTTTGCGTCAAAAGGTCGCCAATTTCCCCGGCGTCACGGTGGAACATCGCATGGGACGCGTGAAGCTGGAACAGGGCCGCGACGTTCATGTGGTCGATCTGCCGGGCGTCTACAGCCTGACTCCGCGCACCGAAGATGAACGTGTTACGCACGATGTACTCTCCGGCCAGATGAAGGGGATTCCCCGCCCGGACGCCGTTCTGCTGATTCTCGATTCCACGAATTTGAGCCGCCACCTGGTACTGGCCGCGCCCGTCTTGAGCCTGGGCCTACCGACGCTCGTTATCCTTAATATGGCGGACGATTTGAAGAGCCGCGGCGGCGAACTGAATGTGGCGGAGTTGGCCATGCAACTCGGCTCACCCGTCGCATTGGTGAGCGCGGCCAAGGGAATCGGACTTGAGAAAATTTTCCAATTCCTCAGCGGCGCGACCCTCGGCGCGGCCCCCAAAGCCCCCCTGATTCAGTTGCCTGTGATTCAGGATATTCCGAAATGCCGCGCCTGGGCCACGCATATCGGGAACCAGACCGGCTATCACGCGCCCGCGCCTCCTTTGTGGACCCGCAGGCTCGACGCGTTCTTTCTGCACGCCGTCGGCGGCCCGCTAGTCTTTCTGCTGGTCGTGGTGGCCGTCTTTCAGACTATTTTCAACGGCGCGCGCCCGCTGATGGACGCGGTACAAACGGCCATCCAAGCCTCCGGCCAATGGATCGGACATCTGCTGCCAAACGACGCCCTGCGATCGCTGGTTGTCGATGGTATCTGGAAAGGCGTCGGCTCCGTCGTCATATTCCTTCCTCAAATTCTCCTGCTGTTCCTGTTCATCGGCATTCTGGAAGACTCCGGTTATCTCGCCCGCGCCGCCCTGATCGCCGACCGCACGATGGCCAAGTTCGGCCTGCAAGGAAAGAGTTTCATTCCGCTGCTCTCTGCCTACGCCTGCGCCGTTCCGGCGATCATGGCGACGCGCACCATCGAGAATAAGCGCGACCGCATCGCGACCATCCTGATTGCCCCGTTCATGACCTGCTCGGCGCGTCTGCCGGTTTACATTCTGATCATCGCCGCGTTTATCCCCGACAAGCGTCTCCTCGGTCCGTTCCTGGGTCTCCGAGCCGCGGCGATGCTGGGTCTTTACATCCTCGGATTCGTGGCCGCGATTCTGACCGCGCGCCTCCTCAAATCGACCGTGCTCAAGAGCACCCGTTCGTCGTTCATGCTGGAAATGCCGCCCTACCGCTGGCCCACCGCCCGCAGCCTGGCCTTGCGTCTGGTGGATCGCTCCAAGGTTTTCCTGTACCGCGCCGGCACCGTGATCCTGGCCGTCGCCATCGTGATCTGGGTGCTGTCGAATCTCCCCCTCAGCCACGGGAAACCTCCGGCTATCGAGCACAGCATCATCGCCCGGATCGGCCATTTTGTCGAGCCGGTCATCAAGCCGCTCGGCTTTAACTGGAAAATCGGGATCGGTCTCATCACGTCCCTTGCGGCTCGCGAAGTGATCGTCGGCACTTTGGGAACCATCTATGGAATCCAGGACACCGGCGGCCAGCAAGGCTTGCAACAGGCCCTGCATCAGGACCTGACCATGGGCGGAGCCATCGCGCTGCTGGTATTCTTTGCCTTCGCCATGCAATGCATGTCCACTATAGCGGTCGTGCGCCGTGAAACCGGCGGATGGTTCTGGCCGGCAGTGCAGTTCGCCTATATGACCGGCCTGGCCTATATCTGCGCGTTTCTAGCGAATAAAATCGTCTCGATCTGGGCGTAAACTGGCTACTGGCTACCGGCTACTTTCCAAAAAAATGCCTCTTACCGGATCGCTCTGGATTCTGTGGCTCTACGACGTCTCCGACGAGATCGACCTCGACGCGCTGCGGGCGATTCTGGGCGTGCAGGCGCGCCGCGAACCCAGCTTCCGCCATCCCTCTCCTGAATACGTTCGGTTCGACCGCCCTCCCGTCGTCGAGAGACTCGATCCAATCCTGCTCGAAGGTGGCGCCCGTTTCGAAGGCGAACTGAACTACTACGAGTACGGTGTCGTTAGCATCAAGCTCGAACTGCCCTTCGAGGCCGAATGGCCCCAGCTAACCGATCTTTCAAGTCGTTGGATGACTACGCCTGAGCTCGAAACGCAGGCGATGCAATCGGTCCGCCGGTGTGTGCGGCGCGCGCAAGCAGCGCTGGTGAATCCGTACAAAACCTGGCTCAGCGAAGACTACTACATCATCCGATTGAAAGATGCCTCGAAGCCCGCACTGACCGCGGCCGAGTTAATTGCCGAGCGCGGGAACGAGGTCGCTCGAATCGTCCGTGGCGAGCAGGCGGAACTCTCCGCGGGGGAAACCGAGGAGATTCTCGGCTCCCGTTTGTCTTATTATCCCGACGATCTTCTAGTCGTCGGCTGGACCGCGGCCTTCATTCATGACAGCGCGGAAGACGCCGCGCCAACCATTCAGTTGCTTGAATACGCCAACACCCAATTGCTCGAGTTTCGCTACTACGACGCCGTCCTGAGCCAGTTGCTGAAGGAGGTTTACCGCTCGCTCGAGAAAAAGGGAGGCTTCTTCATGCGCTGGCGCCTGGCATCGCAGGCCCAGCATTTAAACCGCATCCGTCTCGATATTCGCGAGCTAACCGAACGCGTGGATACCTCGATCAAATTCCTGAGCGACATGTTTTCCGCCCGTCTGTATCGCCTGGCCGCCGCGAAGGTGGGCGTCGATGACTACCGCCGCCTGGTCGACGATAAACTGCGTACCGCCGGAGAACTATACGAGTTCATGATGGACCAATTTCACCAGAGCCGCGCGTTCGTGCTGGAGGCGGTGGTGGTGATAATTCTTATCATTGAACTGTTCTTTCTATTTCGGGGCAAGGGTTAGAATAATCTTATGGACGCCTTGCTGGAAACGCTGAATGCAAAATTGTTGGAATGGAAGCCGGAGACAGCCGCCGAGGTGCGCGAGCGCGTTTTGGAGATTATCACCCTTGCGGATCAGGACGTCCTGGACTTGTTGCGATCGCGCGCGGTCGAGCAAGAGATTCTGGATATCTTAGATGAACCCGCATCCCGGTGACGTGTGGCTGGCGGATCTCGGCTTGGCGGCGATGACCCGTCCTGTGGTTATCGTTTCACGCCATGATCCCGACCCGCCCCGGGCACTGATAACCTACGTCCCGCTTACTACCCAGAGCAGGCAGAGCAAATACGAAGTGTCGCTTCCGAAGATTGGGTTCCTCAATGCCGTTTCCGTGGCGAACCTTCAGGGCATTGCCTCCTTACCCCTCGTTCGGCTGGAACGAAGACTTGGGAAATTACCGCAAACTGTTCTCGCAGAAATTCAGCGCGCCCTGCTATTCGCTCTCGATCTAATCGACCCGTCGCGATAGGAACACGTGCGCATTTTTATTTCCGCCGGCGAAGCCTCAGGGGATCTATACGCTTCCCGCCTGGTCGAAGCTATTCTCGCGCGCAACCCCGACACGGAATTCTTCGGATGCGCCGGCCCACGCATGCAAGCCGCTGGAGTCCGGGCGGTAGTCGATTCCCGATCGATTTCCGTAGTCGGACTGGTCGAAGTCGTCGCCCACATCCCCCATATCTACCGCGAATTCCGCAAGCTGAAGAAAGCCATCGCGACCGAAAAGCCGGATGTCGCCGTTCTGACCGATGCTCCAGATACCAACCTGCGTCTGGCGAAGTTCCTCAAAAGGCAAGGCGTTCCAGTGGTTTACCTCGTCGCGCCGCAAGCGTGGGCCTGGCGCCAGGGCCGAGTAAAAACCATGCGGAGGACAATCGACCGTCTTCTCTGCATCTTCCCCTTCGAAGAGGAATTCTTTGCTCGCCACGGCATCCCGACCACTTACATCGGCCACCCCCTCGCGAGAATCGTCAAACCCTCCATGACCCGGCAGGAGTTTTGCGAAAAATTCAGCCTGCCCGTAGACAAAAAGATCGTCGTCCTGCTGCCCGGCAGCCGTCCTGGTGAGGTCGAAAGGCATCTTCCAGCCCTGATCGATGCCACGGAGCGCCTGGAAGGCGTTGTGTTTTTATTGGCACTCCCGGGCGGATTTGGCAACACTTTTTCGGAACGCATTCCGGCCGCGTCCATCCAAGTAATAGAAAGCGTAACTTGGGATGCGCTCGCCCATGCGGAGCTGGCGCTTGCCGCGAGCGGTACCGTGACCATTGAGGCAGCTTTGCTCGGCTGCCCGATGGTGACCTTTTACAAGGTGAACGCGCTAAGTTGGATACTAGGGCGATGGCTGGTGCGGGCGCCGTTCCTGTCGATGGTGAACCTGGTGGCCGGCCGGAAGATCGTGCCGGAATTGATTCAGGATCAGATGACCGGTGAAAGGATCGCGGGCGAAGCGATTCGATTGTTGGAGGATGTTGTGGCGATGGACGCGATGCGCGCCGGGCTGAAAGAAGTCGCGGCAAAGCTCGCCAGTGAGCGCGATCCGATGGAGGTCGCGGCAGAATGGGTACAGAAGGTCGTGAATGAGAAAGCTAGTCGTAATTAGTTCTTTGATCGTGGCCGCGCTCGCGAGCGCCCAGGACCGCTCCGCGCGCCAGCAGAAGATCGACGTGCAGAGCTATCTGATCGATGCGCAGGTGGACCCGCGCGCGCAGACCCTGAATGCCACCGTGCTGGTGCGATTCATTCCGCTCGAAGACACTTCCTCGATTACGTTCGAGCTCAACAACGCGCTGAACATCTCCAAGGTTATCGACCAGGACGGCCGCCAGGTTCCTTCCTCCCGATTGGCGCAGGATATGACCGTGAAGCTGAACCTTCAGGAGACGCTGAAGAAAGGTAAAGTCGCGGCGCTCACATTTGTCTACGACGGCAAACTCTCCGGCGATGAGGAGTCGCCGGTGTTCGGGATCAAATTCGCTGCGATTCATCCCGATGGGTCGTATCTGCTCTATCCCTCGCGCTGGTTTCCTGTCAACGATTACTCCACCGACCGCTTCAGCTCCGATCTGAAAGTCACCGTTCCCGAAGGATACAACGTCGCCGCGAGCGGTACTGAAAGCAAGGAGACTGCGCCCGCGGGTCAGGCGGCGTTTCATTTTAAATACGATCAGTCCTCGTTCCCGGGCAGCTTCGCGGTTGTGCGAGGCGAAGCGCAGATGGTGGCATCCGGCGGAATAAAAACCTATTTCTTTTTCCGCGACTCGTCGGCGATGGTGCAGGCCTATGGCGAGGAGATCGCCAAAGCGATTTCGTTTTTCACCAGCATTTACGGCGTCCCCCCACGTCTGAGCCTGACCGTCGTCGAGACTGAAGCGGGAGCCGCCAACGGCTACTCCTCCCCGGGAATGCTTTTCTTGTCGCCCGGCGGAATCGGTAAACAGGTCAACACCAAACTGATTGCGAATCAAGTAGCGCGCCAATGGTTCGGGACCCTGGTATCGCCCACCACACGCAATCACATGTGGCTCGAAAACGGCATGGCGCGATACTCCGAGATGCTCTACGCCGAGAGCGCCAACGGGCCGGGTGCATTCGACGCTGAGATTCACGATGCGTTTGTCGAAGCGCTGACCGTTGACCAACCGCCCATGATTCAGGCCGCCCGTCTCGAAGATTATTCGCCGGAATATTGGGCCACTACCGGCGGCAAAGGCGCGGCCGTGCTCCAGATGCTTCGCAACGTGCTCGGCGACGACGCATTCATGAAGGTGTTGAAAGAGTATCCGACGCGCTTCGCATGGAAGTCCGCCAGCACCGACGATTTTCACAAAATCTGCGAGGAAGCCTACGGGCAGAGTTTGAACTGGTTCTTCCAGCAGTGGGTGGAATCGAGCGGCGCGCCGGAGTTCAAGCTGGAGTACACCGTCTTCCGTACCCAAAAAGGCCTGGGATTCCGCGTGATGGGCAAAATCTCGCAGGATCTCGACCTGTTCCGCATGCCAGTCACAGTGCGCGTTGAGACCGACGGCAATCCTGAAGAGAAAACCATCGAAGTGGTCGGCACCTCTTCCGAATTTGTGATCGAAACCTTCGGCAAGCCGAAAAACGTGATCCTCGATCCCAAGGGACTCGTACTGCGATTCTCAACCAGCGCCCGCGTCGCCGTGGCGATCCGCAAGGGCGAGCAGTTCGTCGAAGTCAGCGATTACAGCGCCGCCCTCAAGGAATATCAGAAGGCGCTCGATGTGGCCCGCAACAGTTCGCTCGCGCATTTCCGGATCGGCCAGGTTCATTTCCTCGAAGGAAACTGGTCGCCCGCCGCGAACGAATTCCGTGAATCGCTCAACGGCGATCTGGAGCCCAAGTGGACTGAGGTCTGGTCTCACCTCTACCTGGGCAAAATCTTCGACGTCAGCGATCAGCGCGACCGCGCGTTGAACGAGTATCGCCAGGCCGCGCGCACCAAGGACAACACTCAGGGCGCCCTCGACGAAGCCGCGAAGTACACCGCCCAGAAATACGAAAAACAACGAACGACCAACTGAACCGCCATGCGTCAGCATGCGGACGATTTCTCAAACAGCGCATTCGGACCGTAATGAAGCTCGCGCAATCTTTCCGCCTTCGTCAATGCCCCTCCGCCTCCAAATACCGCTCCGCCTCGATCGCCGCCATGCACCCCGCGCCCGATGCCGTAATCGCCTGCCGGTACACGCGATCCTGCACGTCGCCCGCATGGAAGACACCGGTAATATTGGTTCGCGCTCCGCCCTTCGACAAAATGTACCCGTCCGCATCCAGGTCGATCTGCCCGGCGAAAGGTTTGGTGTTCGGGATGTGCCCGATCGCCAGGAAAAATCCATCGACATCCTGATCCCACGCCTCGCCTGTCGTCGTCGACCGCAGCGTCACGCCGGTCACTTCGTTCTTTTGGACATCGTGAATGTCCTCGACCACGGTGTTCATCAGAAATTTGATTTTCTTGTTGGCCCGCGCCCGGTCCAGCATGATCTTCGACGCCCGGAATTCCTCGCGCCTGTGAACCAGCGTCACCTCGGAGCCGAAGCGGGTCAGAAAACTCGCTTCCTCCATCGCCGTGTCGCCGCCGCCCACCACCATGATCTTGCGCTCGCGGTAAAACGCTCCATCGCATGTCGCGCAGGAGCTCACGCCATGCCCGATCAGCTTCTGCTCGTTCGGCAAACCCAGCCATTTCGCCGACGCCCCCGACGCGACGATCAGCGTCCGCGTCTCATGCCATTCGCCGTCGATGTTCAGCCGGAACGGCGTGACCTTCAGATCGGCTTCCGTCACCGATCCATAAATGTATTCGGCGCCGAACTCCTCGGCCTGCTTCTTCATGTTCTCCACCAGGTCGGGACCATTGATGCCGCCGGGAAATCCGGGGAAATTTTCCACCGATGTGGTCAGAGAGAGCTGCCCTCCAGGCTCATGCCCGATCACCACGAGAGGCTTCAGGTTCGCTCGGGCAGTATAGATCGCGGCGGTATTTCCAGCGCATCCGGAGCCCAGAATGATGACGTTTCGCACATCTCATCGTAACAAGAGAGACAGCCCTCGCAAATAAAAACGAGCGGTCCGCGTGGGAGGTCGCGGAACCGCTCGTCAACGGCAGCTTGAAAACTCTAGACTTCCTCTTGGGCGGAGTCGTTGGTTAGCTCCTCCTCACCAGGAGGAGCTTCGTCCATGGGTCTATTTGAAGCGCCGGTAGCGTTTCTAAGCGCTCCGAGCGATTCCGTAAATGTATCGCGGCCTTTTGCGAGTCGGCCGGCCAATTCCGCCGAGGCGAGCACGGCGTTAACCCCAACAATGATGCCCATGTTTCGGTAGAATTCGCCGGGAGTGAGCCGGGCATGAAATATCACAGCCGCTAACGACGCGACCACTCCCAAGCAAACGCCGGCGATCGCTATCTTGGTTTTCCAGCTCATCTCACACCTCTTCACCACCGGCTATTCCCCGACTCCGTATCGAGCGGCGCGCATCGGGGGTCGCGGAACCGCTCGTTGCCTTGCACTGAAAACGCTTTCACCTAAGCTCGACCTAATCCTTGCGATGCCTTCGGTACAATCCAATCGCGAGCAACCCCGCGCCTAGCATCGCCAGCGTCGCCGGCTCCGGCACCACTCCGATCATTTCCTGCGAGTCCTGTTGCGAGCCGGCCGTCTGGTAGCGATTCCCGGCGCTCCCATAAACGAGGTTGTTATCCGTGGCGACACCGATCGGTGTGTAGATAACGATCTGGCTCTCGAACGCCGCCAGAGCGGTGGAAGACTCGGCGCCGTACCATGCCTTCGCGGCGCCGATTTCGCCCCCGTCGCTGAAGTTCTGGCCGTTCACGTCCAGCAGATCCCAGATCGCACCCTGGATGTTGTCGTTCAGGGTCACAATCGCGGCGGGCGGGCTGGGAACCAGTTGGTACTGCGTCGTCAGCCACGCCGCCAATACATAGCGCTGCATCGCCGTCAGACCGACAGAAGCTGAGTCGGGATTAGAGAAACTTGCGGTTGCCGTCGTTCCGTATCGGGTATCGGAAAGGTCCGCCAGATCGTTGACGTTCACCGGTGCGGGACTCGTCAATTGGTTGAGGTAATCCACGCAATACATCGTCAGCTCATTTGTGGGGTTGGACGTCAGGTACCCCATAAACTGCCCACCCAAGTCGACGTTGTAGGACTGGCCAAGATAAAGCGTGTCCCCAAACATCACGGTACTAAAAGAAAGCCATAACAAGCCGCTCAGCGCGACTTTAGGAAACCATTTCATTGTTAAGATCCTCCTTGGATGTAAGGAGAATCTCATTCGCCACTGGACCGACCCAATGGACCCTCGGTCCATGCAGTCCTAAAACGAAGCATAGTACGACAGCCGGGATAGGACTAGAGCTACAGCCTTAGAGCATGCGCTCGAGGTAAATAAATCATTACGTTACAGGCTCGCGCGCAGCTCCACTCCAATTCGCCGCAGCCCCTCGCGCATATACTCCTCGCGGCCGCCCAGCCAGATGCGCAGGTAACCTTCCAGGCCGACATACGCCCCGGGCACCACCAGCGTGCTTTGCCGTACCCTCATCCGCTCACATAACTGCGCCGACGGAACATCCGCGTGATACTTCACCAGAGCAATCGCCCCCGCCTCCGGCTCGCGCCATTCCAGGAAGCCGTCGAAACTCTTTACCCACTCCCGGGCGATTTCCAGATTCTTGGTCAGTAACTCGCGAGTCCGCGCGTAACACTTATCGCGATTCGCCACCGCGACCCGCGCAATCTCGTCCGACATCTTGTTCGGACAAATCGTGATGTAGTCATGCTGGGTCCAGCACTCCGCGATGGTCTCCTTCGGCCCCACGATCCAGCCGATGCGCACGCCCGGAATCCCGTAAGCCTTCGAAAGCCCGCTGGTCACCATCACGCGCTCGCTCATACCCCAAAAACTTTTCGTTCGCGGCGCGGAAATCTCCGCCCCCAGATAAACCTCGTCGGCAACCAGCCAGGCGCCCACCGAATCGCACCGCGCGACAATCCTCTTCATGGCGGCATCTGATAAAACCGCTCCCGTAGGATTGTTGGGGTTGGAAAGATAAACCATCTTGGTCCCCTGCCCGACTGCCTTCTCAAACTCTTCCCAATCCGGCTCCCACCCCTGATCGAGTCTTAAATTGAATGTCCGCGTGTCCGCCCCCAGACTCCTCGGCACGCCCCACAACTGCATGTAATTCGGGGTCTCCAGCGCAAACCCATCGCCCTCGCGCAGTTGGCTCAGCGCAGCCATGTAATTGGCTTCCGACGTTCCGTTGGTCACTTGAAAATTCTCAACCGTCGTCCCCGGATAAACCTTCGTCAGCGCCTCGCGCAGCGCGAGCGTCCCGTTCGATTGGCTGTACCCCAGCGGCACGTCAAGAAACCTCTCAAGATCGAACCCCATCGCGACCAGCTCGCGCAGAGTCAGCGGACTCACCCCGCTCTCGCTCATGTCGTATTCGACCAGGTTCTCCCAGGTCGATTGCATCCGCTCCATATGAAACACTTCAAGCTTCATAATTTCCCTCCGTACCGCCCTTAAATTCTATCGATCACACGTAGCGCGCGCCCCCAGGCGTGCCGCGTCGCCACGCGTGTTTTGGATTCGCCCATTTTGCCGCACCGATAGCAATGAAAATGTGGGGCAGGTTGCCAACCTGCGGACCGATTCGCAATCGGTCCATCCGGGTGCAGCCCGGACGTCGATGTTTTCGAGAGTGGCGCCGCCCAAGTCCTTCCCGCACCAATGCGATGAAAAAAGTGGGCAGCTGGCCAACCTGCCGGCCGATTGTCACTGAGCCGCGACCACGAACTCCGCGATATACAAATCCTCCACCCCCAACCCCGTAAAATCCGCAACCGAGCTCTCGCCCGCCTGCGGCCGTTCGCAGAAAGCCCCAATCTCAACAGCCTTATCGCGCAACTCGGCCGCATGCTGCAATTCCCCGAGCCTCTCGCATTGCGCCAGCGAATCCACCAGCAGCAAATCGGCATGACGCAAAATCTCCGGGTCCAACTCCTGCTTCCCCACCGAATCCGCACCCACCGCCGAAACATGCGTCCCTGGCTGAAGATCCCCTGCAAACAACAAAGGTTTCCGCGAAGAAGTACAAGTGACGATCAACCGAGTCGAAGCCGCCAAATCCCCAGGCGTTCCCACAACCTTCGCGCCAATCTCCTCAGCACACCGCTCAGCCTTCTCCAAGTCGCGACCCCACAGAAAAATCTCCTGCACCGGCAGTACGTGACGATGAAACCGGGCCGTCAATCGAGCCTGAATCCCCGTTCCCAAAATTCCAATCGACGTGTCCCGGCGCCCCAGTTCCCGCGCTACCATCGCCGAAACCGCCGCCGTCCGAACATCGGTCAAATGGCCTTCATCCGCGAAATACGCCACTGGCTCGCCGGTCTCCGCCGAGCACAACATCACCATCCCATTCCCCTTGCCGTGAAATGTCGAAGCCATCTTCAGCGCAAAATATTTCCCTCCCCGCCGATAGCTCGATTTCATATGCACCTCGCCGCCATTCGCCGTATCGAGATGCATTGGCATCGGCGTCGAGCATTCCCCGCGAGCATGGGCAATCAACGCCTCGCGCATACAAAGGATCGCTTCACCATCGTTGATCCGAGCCTGGATTTCGTAAAGATTCAGGATGCGCACAAAATTTTCTTCACGCTTTCGGCGCTTACATTTCGCCCTGAGACGACAACAACTACAGGATGCGACGACTGAACTTTTCCGCTGATGCAAGCCGCAATCGTCACCGCCGCCGTCGGTTCAATCAAATATTGATGATGCGCTATCATCCACCGGACCCCTTCTAAAATCTCCACTTCGCTAACCAACGCAACCCTATCCACCAGCGGCTGCAAAACCCGAAATGTGCGAGCCCCGATGCCTCCTTCAACCCCTCCCGCCATCGTCTCGACCGCCGGCAATTTCGTAATCGCATGCCCCGCATCGAGCGACATTTTCAAAGCAGGCGACAAAACATGCTGGCATCCAATAATGGTAGGGTCCTTCAAAGAGTGCTTCGCCCAAATCGCGAATCCCGCCGACAAGCCTCCGCCCCCCACCGGTAGAACAAACGTGCGCGCCTCGGGAGCATCCTCTACGACCTCCATCGCCACAGTCCCGCCATTCGCCGCCATCACCGCGTCGTCATCGAACGCCGAAAGAAAATACTTCTTCTCTCTAGCCGCTATTTCCAGAGCCCAATCCTGCGTGTCATCGTAGCCATCGAACTCCGAAACCCGAACATCGGCTCCCAGCTTCACCATCGCATCGAGCTTCGATCGATCCACCGACCGCGGCACGCAAATCGTCGCTCCTCGCTTCACATAGGCGACAGCCTTCCCGTGATTTCCCGCCGAGCAGGTAATCACATCGCCCTTCAGCTTCGAAATCGCAAACAGCGCCCCTCGAATCTTAAACGATCCCGTCAACTGCAGCGACTCCAGCTTCAACCAAACCGGCACCCCCAGCAGCTCCGAAAGCCCCCCCGAATACTCGACCGGAGTCCTTCGAACCCGTCCCCGCAAAAACTCCCCAGCCTCAGCGATGAGAGTAAACAACCTTCCCCCCGACAATCGTATACTCCACCTCAGTCTTCAAAATCTCCTCATCCGGAACCGTCAAAATATCTTTGGACAAAACGGTAACATCCCCCAACTTCCCTACCTGAAGCGTTCCCTTCAATCCTTCCTCAAAAGCCCCATAAGCATTCTCGACGGTATAAGACCGCAGCGCCTCCATTCGAGACATCTTCTGCGCGGGATAGAAAGCAGTCCCATCCTTCAGCCGCCTGGTGACGCTGGCGTAGTAACACGCAATCGGGCTCACATCCTCCACCGGCGCATCCGTCCCATTGCCTACATGTGCGCCGCTCTTCATGAGGCTCTGCCACACATACGCGCCCTCCTCCGCCCTCTTCGGACCCAACCGCGGCAGCACCATCGGCGCATCCGACGTGCAATGGATTCCCTGCATAGCGGCAAAAACTCCCAGCTGCGCAAAACGTGGAATATCGGCCGGATCCAGATGCTGCGCGTGTTCAATTCTCCACCGCAAATCGCGTTTCCCGGCCAGGACTTTTTCATAGACATTCAACACTTCCCGGTTCGCCCGATCCCCGATGGCATGTACGCACAGTTGATACCCGTCCCGCAGCGCAATCTTCGCGGTAAGCTCAATCTCTTCAGGTGTTTCCGTAGCCAAGCCACTTGTGGAAGGCAGGTCCGAATAGGGTGCCAGCAGCCATGCGCCGCGCGATCCCAGCGCGCCGTCGATTTGTTTCTTAATCGCTCTTACCGTCACGTGATTATCGCCATACCCGATCACCCGGATCTTCTTATCGATCAATACATTCGGCACGCGCAGCATTACCCACATGCGCAGAGGAAGAGTGCCCGCATCCGCACGCCGCTTCAATCGATCGATCACATCGACAGGCGATCCTGCATCCTCGAACGTCGTGATTCCTTTGGAGATACACTCTTGCGCCGCCAGATCGATCGCCTTTTCCGCCTGACCGTCGCGCTCCACTTTTACGAGGCCTTGCGCTCTTTCATTCAGCAGCCCGATCGGATTTCCCGCCGCATCTTTCGTGATGTCGCCTCCCGGCGGATTTGGAGTATCGCGCGTGATGCCCGCGGTCTTTAGAGCTGCATCATTTACGAACGCTGCGTGTCCGCTGGCATGTTCCAGAAAGACAGGATTGTTCGGCGAAACCGCGTTTAATGAGGCGTTTACCGGGAATCCGTTGACATTCGGCCGCGGCCTCGCATCCCATTTCTCCTGATGCCATCCTCTACCGACGATCCATTCGCCGGGCTTCGCTTCTTTCGCCGCCGCCGCCACCATCGCGACAATTTGGTCCCAGTTTTTCGCATCTCGTAGATTCAACATCATTTTCGATTCGCCGACGCCCATGAAGTGGCCGTGGCCTTCAATAAATCCGGGGATCGCGAGGCGGCCGTTTAAATCGATGATCTTGGTCGTGGGCTGGATCTGCCTTTGAATCTGTGCGTTAGTGCCGACGGCCACGATTTTTCCAGCGGTAATGGCGATGGCTTCCACCTGCGGCGCCGACGGATCGAGCGTCACGATTTTTCCGTTACGCAGCACTAAATCCGCACATAAGAATAAGAAAGGAATCATAATTCGTCCAATGCGTGCCCCAGCCTTCTCAGGCCTTCTTCGAGCGGTTCTAAATCGCCGCCGATGCCGATTCGAAAATGGTCCGGCATATCGAAGAATTTGCCGGGCACCACGGTCGTTTCGTACTTTGTTCTCAACAGATCGCACATTTGATCGACGCTTCCGCGCTTCAGACGCGGAAAGACTACTGTACCGAACGGAGGGCGGAAAACTTCGAGGTCTTCGCGGCTGTCCAAGAAGTTCCAGAGCGCCGCTCGGTTGGCGTCCAATCTGGCCCGTACTTTGTTCAAGATACGAGGAAGCTCGCCTAGGGCGATTACGCTTGCCAGTTCGGCCATGTGGGCGGGAATGTTTCCAAATACGTCGTTCAGACGCCACATCCGCTCGGCGAGATCGGGCTCGGCTAGAATCCATCCACAGCGGAGGCCGCTCAGTCCATAAACCTTTGTCAAACTTGAGGTTACGATGAACTGGTCGCCCAATAGCGCCGCGGAACGGGGAGCTCGTTCGAAGGCGGCGTCGAGATAGACTTCGTCGACCATCACCCGGACGCCGAGGCTGCCGAGTTCCTTCATGGTCGATTCGCCGGTTAAGGCGCTCGATGGATTATGGAGATTGGACACCACAATCAGCTTGGTTTCGGGCGTTAACGAGGCCTTAATCGACCTTAAATCGACAGAAAACGAGCTCGAAGAGCGCTTAAATCGCCTTATTTGAGCACCGATTTGGAGCGCGACGTCGACGATCAGCTCATAAGTCGGGTGCTCGATCAGGACTTCGTCGCCCGGTTTCAGCACCGCCGCCATGGCCAGATAGTTCGCCATGGAGGTTCCGGTCGCGGCGACAATTCGATTGGAAGGAACGCCGCAATGTTTCGAGAGCGCGTTCTGCAATGGCTCGAATCCGTAATAGCTGGGCCCACTGATTTCGAGGTCTTCGATTCTTATGGGGAAGTCGCGCAGTTTCCAGTGCGCTACTCCGCTGGTGGCCAGATTATATTTTGCATGGGAGTGGCGCTTGGCCCACGGCATGTATTGAGTGCTCACGTTTTTTTCTTCCACAAGAAGTAGACTGGCACGCCAGTGAGGAGAATCGCCAGTCCGATGGCGCTGTTGGCGGGATACTTCGCGATGGTGCTGAGCACCACGGCGAAGCTTGCGGCGATGAAAAAGACTGTCGTGATGGGATGGCCTGGTGCGCGGAAGCCTGGGGAGGCGGGCTCGCGATGACGCAGGACCAGCAAAGCGATGCCGGTCATACCGAAGGAAATGAAATCGACGGAGATGACGTAGTTGAGAATCTGCTCATAGCGGCCGGATAAAGCTATGATAACCGCGACCACGCCTTGCATGGCGATGGCAACCACTGGGGCGTTGGTTCGGGGATTGAGCCAGGCAACGCTGCGGAAGAATAATCCATCCTTGGCCATGGCGAAGTAGACGCGCGGGGCGGTGAGCATGCCTTGACTCAGGAAGCCGAGGGTGGAGATCGCGATTCCTAATGCGATGAAGGTGGCTCCGCGCTCGCCCAGTGCCGCGCGCATCACCGCCGAGGCGGGAGTCTTGGTGGCGGCGAGTCCGGCGGCGCCAAGCACGCGGAGACAGACGAAGGTCACGGACATATATAAGACGATGACGGCGATGACGCCGATGAGCAGCGCACGCGGGAGATCGCGCGAGGGATTCTTCATTTCGCCGGCAACGAAGCTCGATGTTTGCCAGCCTCCGTAGGCGAACAGGACCGGGGTCATGGCGGCTCCGAAGGCTGTGACGAGGTTCATCGACATGGGACGATCGAGCAGCGCGGAGGGTTGAGTTGCGGGCTTGATGAGGAGGAAGCCGGCGGCGACTAGCGCGGCGATGGCGACGATTTTGAGAATCATCAATGCGCTTTGTAATGTCGATCCGGCGCGGACTCCGAAACAGTTCACGATGGTGAGCAGCGCGAGGGCCGCGGCGGCGACCATTCCTTCGCTAATTGGAGTGTGGGTGATTTCGAGGAAGTAGCGCGAGAAGGTTACGGAGACGGCGGCCATTCCTCCGGTCTGGGTGACCAGGAGGAGGACCCATCCGTAGACGAAGGCGACGGAGGGATGAAAGGCTTCGCGTAAGTACGCATACTGGCCGCCGACTTGGGGACGGCGCGCGGCGAGCTCGGCGTAGACGAAGGCTCCGGCAAGCGCTACGGCTCCGCCGGCGGCCCACGCGCCCAGGATCAAAAAAGGCGTGTGGACTTGTTGGGCTACGACGTAGGGATTGATGAAGATGCCGGAGCCGACGATGCCGCCCATGACGAGCATCACGGCGTCGAACAGGTTTAGGCGGCGGAGGAGACTGGGCACCTTGTTTATTTAAGCATGGGCCGCCGGCGCGGCACTCTCGAAAACATCCGCGATTGAGACCGCTCCCTGCGGTCGCGGCTCGGTAGAGCTGAGCTGAGAGCTTTTCATTGGGATCGGTGCGGCAAAAATGGGAGCACGCGAATCGCATTCCGAATAGAGCTGTCCGCATGCTCACGCATGGCGGTATGGTAGGACGGCGGCTGAAGCTCGCAGGGTATTGACACATATATATATTTTCTGATATATATACTATGTCATGGCTAAACGCGACGTTCAGGTTTTTCTGCCGCTGAAGACCAATTGGTTTCATATCATGCTTTCGCTCACAGGGCAGGAGCAGCATGGCTACGGGATTATGAACGAGGTGCTCGCGCGCACGGATTGGAAGGTGCGGCTTTGGCCAGCGACTCTGTACGGAACCTTGAAACGGCTGATCGAGGAAGAGTTGATCGTGGAGTCCGATGAGCGACCGGCGGCGGAGCTGGATGACGCGCGGCGGCGGTATTACCGGCTGACTAAATTTGGCCGGCGCGTACTGGAGGCCGAGAGCGAGAGGTTGGAAGAACTGGTGGGAATTCTAAGAAGCAAACGCAGACTGGAGGCATTATGATTCGATTCTGCCTGGGGATTTACCGGCGGCTGGCGCGGGCGTTTCCGCACGAATTTCAAATGGTTTACGGGGCCGACGTGGTGCAACTGGGCGAAGATGCGATCGAAGAGATCGCGCGCAGGCACGGCGTTTTTGGCCTGATCCGACTGGTGGCCGATCTGGCTTGGCGCGTGCCGGTGGAATATTTGAGCGAGATGCGGCAGGATTTGATGTATGCGCTACGGATGCTGGGGAAATCGCCGGGGATCGCGGTGGCGGTGGTGCTTTCACTGGGGCTCGGCATCGGGATGCCGACGGCGGGATACAGTTTCATCAATGCAATTCTTCTGCGCGATCTGCCGGGGGCGAAGGAGCCGGAGCGGCTGCTGACGACGGAGGCTCCAACCTCGTATGTGCACTTTGAGCGGTATCGCGATCATCGCGAGTTATTTTCCGGGGTGACGGCTTATGTGCAGCAGGTGCCGTTCAATGTCGTGGTGGCAGGCAGGCCGGAACGTATTTTCGGGCATCTGGTGTCGCCGGAATATTTCGACGTGATCGGCGTGCGGGCGATGCGAGGACAGACCGATGGCCTGGTGGTGAGCGAGAGGTTTTGGAGGGAACGGCTGAACTCCGATCCGGACGCGGTGGGGCGGAGCTTACGGGTCAACGGCCATGCAGTGACGATCGCGGGAGTGGAGCCGCGGGATTTTCTGGGCGCGCAGGCGGAAGTGGGCGCGGATCTGTTCGTGCCGATGACGATGCAGGCGGAACTGGCGCCGGAGTTGGGCGAGAATGCGCTCAATCGGAGCGATCTGAAGGCCTTCGAGGTACTGATGCGCTTAGCGCCGGGTGTGACGCCGAAATCCGCGAACGCGGCGGCGGAGACCATCGCGCGGCAAGTGGAGGGCGAGGGATTCGACGCGGATCGTAAGGATAAAGAGGCGCACGTGCGGCTGTTGCCGGGCGGGTCTTTGGAGCCGATGCCTCCAGAAGTGAGGGCGACGCTGCTGGGATTATTGGGAACGCTGATGGCGCTGATTCTGGGAATTTCGTGCACCAATCTGGCGAACATGCTGCTAGCGCGCGCGGCGGGACGGCGGAAAGAGATCGCGATTCGTCTGGCGGTGGGGGCGAGCCGGTTCCGATTGATCCGGCAGCTTCTGACGGAGAGTGTATTGCTGGCGCTCGGCGGCGGAGCGGCGGGATTTATATTCGCATATTGGCTGATGGGTGCGGCGATGACGGGAATCCAAAATTCTGTCAAGCCGCTGCCGCTGAATCTGGATCTGCGTCCGGATGCGCACGTCCTGCTGTTCACGTTCCTACTGGCGGCGATTGCGGGCGTGGGATTCGGACTGGCACCGGCGCTGGCGGCGACGAAGACAGATTTCGCTCCGGTACTGAAACAGGGCGCGGTGACGCAGCTTCGCGGATACAGGCGGCTGGGATTGCGCAACCTGCTGATGGTGTCTCAAGTAGCCGGGTCCTTGATGGTGCTGATCATCACGGGATTCATCGTGCTGGGGATTCCGGGAAAACAGACGCGTGTCACCTTCGACCCGGCGAATCTGTACCTGATGTCGATCGATCCGGTGCGGGATGGATACTCGCCGAAAAATACGCCGGCGTTGTTCGAGAAACTGCGGGAGCGTTTGCGGAGCGCGCCCGCGGTGGAGAGCGCGGCATTCACCGGCGATCCTCCGGGCAGCCCTTTTGCAACTCCGACGACCTTCACGGTGACGGCATCGGGCGGGGAGCCGGCGAAGGTGGTGAAATCGGTGGTGAAAGCGATTGCGGGCGCCAATTATTTCGCCACGCTGCGGGTGAAGGTGGCCGCGGGTCGCGAGTTTTCGACGCGCGATGAACAGGGCGCGTCTGTCGAGGAGCCGGCGATTGTCAATGAGACGGCGGCGAAGGAGATGTTCGGCTCAGGGAACCCCATCGGGCGGCGGATCGTTCATGAAAAAGAGTCGTTCGAAGTAGTGGGGGTGGTGCCGGATATAACCGCTCATGAGTCCGGCGCGAAACCATCGGCGGGAGTGTGGGTGCCGATGAACGAACGGGCCTATTCGCGGCCTCCGGAGGGCGGCGTGACACTTTTGGTGCGAGCCGGCGAAGGGCGCGACGCGGTTAGCGCGATCCGGCACGAGATGGCCGCGATCGACCCGAATCTGAGCCTGTTCGACGTTCGCACGATGACGGAGCAGATCGACGAATTGAATCGGCTGTTCGCATCGGCGGGCCTGGTATACGGGGGCTTCGGGGCGTTCGGACTGATCCTCGCGTCGGTGGGACTGGCGGGGGTCACGGCTTATTCGGTGGCGCAGAGGAGAAAGGAAATCGGCATAAGGATGGCGCTGGGGGCACGGCGAGGACAGGTGTTGCGGCTGGTGATGAAGGAGGGCGCGGGGCTGGTGATGGCGGGGTCGATACTGGGATTCCTGGGGGCATGGGCAGTGGGGCGAATGCTGGCGGCGGCGTCACCCGATATGGCGGAGGTGCTGAAAGGGACGCAGCCGATGCTACTGATCGGCGCGCCATTGTTGCTGGGAGTGCTCGCGATGCTGGCGTGCTATATACCGGCGCGAAGGTCGACGGCGGTGGATCCGTTGACGGCGCTGAGGCAGGAATAACCTGCCTCACACCTTACTGGGGACGCATCCAGGTATCTTCGAGGATATCCACTGAGGATGTGCGGGTTTCGGTACCGATGGTCAGGCGGATCATGAAGGTGCCGGGTTCGAGGAGCGGGCCTTGCTGCACGCCGCCTCGGCCGAATCCTCCGCCTCCACCGCCGCCACCACCGAATGCTACGAAGGGGACTCCGGTGTTGCCGCGACCTCGGCCGCCGCCACCTCCTCCTCCACCTCCGCCGCCTCTACCGGGATTTGCATTGGCTTGGGGAGGAGGAGCGGGGCCGCGCATGGGCCACTGATAGCGGTTCATTCCGGATTTTAGATCGACGTCCAGGGTGCTGACGACTTTGTCGTTTTGCAGGAACTCGACTTTGCCCTTACCCAGGTCGGTTTTCGCCCAGATGGTGATCGGGGTTCCACCTTGCGGATTTTGCGCCTTGAAATCGCGGTTGGCGGCGTGGCGCTGCGCGGAGGGATCGTTTTTCCAGAGGATCGCCGGGCGCGGATCGAAGAGCACGAGATCGGTATTGGCGCCGGGCTTCAACTGCTCCAGAGCTGAGATATCGTCGGCGATCCAGATGGAGCGGCCGTGGGTGCCGATGATGAGATCGCGGTCGCGGGGGTGGATCAGGATATCGTCCACGCGGACGCTGGGCAGGTTGGTCATGAACTTCTTCCAATCCCTGCCGCCGTCTAATGTGACGTACAAACCGAACTCGGTGCCGACGAAGAGGAGGTTCGGGTTGTCGTAATCCTCGCGCAGGGCGTTGACGGTGCCGTGGCCTGGCAGGTTGCCGACTACGTTGGTCCATGATTTGCCGTAGTCGGTGGTTTTGAACAGATAGGGCTTCCAATCGTCGCAGCAGCGGTGATTGTCGAAGGCGACATAGGCGGTCGCGGCGTCGAAATGCGAAGGCTCGATGCGCGCGGTCTGCACGTAGCCTTTGGGAAGGCCGGCTTTGACAACGTTGTCGAAGACGTTGGTGAAGGTTTCGCCTCCGTTCATGCTCAGTTGCAGCAGGCCGTCGTCGGTGCCGATCCAGATGACGCCGGGCTTCGAGGGCGATTCGCGCACTTGCGTGATGAGGGAGCTGGAGGAGTAGCCGTCGTGCTTTTCCGCCATGGGCTTGTCGCCGGCGACGTTCATGATGGGCATTTCGGCGGACCAGCGGTTCACGTTCTTGGTGAGATCGGTGGTATTCATGCGCCAGGTGTCGCCACGATTGGTCGACTTGAAGAAGTACTGCGACGCCATGTAAATGGTCGAGGGGTTGTGCGGCGAAATTTCAAAGGGGGCGTTCCAATAGAGGCGCAGAGGCTCCAGGTCGGGAGGCGCATTGATGACGTTGGGAGGGCCACCGCGGCCTCCTCCGCCACCTCCACCTGCGGGTGCGCCAGGAGCGGGAGGACCACCGGCGGTTACATTTTCGGGAGCTTCGCGCACGACGCCGACGGCGGGACTGTTGGCGCGTTGAATCTCATTCGCGGTGGGGGCGGGTGTCGTACCACCGGGCCGCGTGGCGACGGTGGGGCGGATACTTTTCTGGGTGCCGTTGCGGAGGTCGTGACGCGTCATAGAGCCGTCCTGCGATTCGGCGTAAACGATGGCCCAATCGTAGGGGTCCTGGCGGGTATAAAAACCATCGCCGCCGGAGACCGTGAACCAATCGGTGTTGACGGGTCCGGTAGTCGAGCGCAGCGCGCTGGGGGCGCACCACGCGTTGTTATCCTGCAGGCCGCCGCAGACCCAATAGGGATGGCGCATGTCGGCTGAGACCTGATAGAACAGGCCTAGGGCCATGTCGTTGTGATAATCGAAGTTGAAGCCGCCATCGTTGCTGATGTCGAGTCCGCCGTCGTGGCCGACCATGACGATGCGCGGGTCCTTCGGATTGATCCAGAAGGCGTGGTAATCGGTATGAGAGCCGGTGAGACCGGTCCAGGTCCTGCCGCCATCGAGGGACATCTGACCGGGGTTGCCGCCGACGAGAATTTTCTGGTCGTTGAGGGGGTCGACGCGGATCTGGCTGAAATACGTCGGCCGCTGGTTCTGATTGCTCATGTAGGTCCAGGTCATGCCGCTGTCTTCGGAGCGGAAGACGCCGCTGCCGTTGGGATCGGGGGGAGCGGCGTTGCCGCGTCCACGTCCGCCTCCTGCAGCAGGTGCGCCGCCCGCGGCCGCGGGGACTCCGGGTTCCGCCGATTCGCCGGCGGGTGCTCCGCCGCCTCCACCACCTCCGCCGCCTCCGCCGCCGCGACCACCGCGCGGAGCTGGTCCGCCTTCGGCTGTGGTGCCTCCGCCGGTGCCGCCGCTGGCTCCGGCTTCGATTTGCGCATAGACGATTTTGGGATTCGCGCGGAAGATCGACATGGCGATGCGACCGTAAATTCCATCCTTCGGCTTGGGCCAGCCGGGACCTTCGAGTTTGGTCCACGTATCGCCGCCGTTGGTGGTTTTCCAGAGCGCGCTGCCGGGGCCTCCGCCGTTATAGCCCCACCAGGTGCGACGACGCATCAGAGAGGCTGCGTAGAGAATTTTAGGATTCGAAGGATCGATCGCGACGTCGGTGAATCCGGTATCGGGATCGATGTACTTGGACTTCTTCCAAGTCTTGCCACCATCGACGGATTTATAGAGGCCGCGATCTTCATTAGGGCCGAACAGATGTCCGTTGGCTGCGACGTAGACGATTTTCGGATCGGTGGAATCGACTACGACGCGGCCGATCGACTGCGTATTCTCGAGGCCAAGATGGGTCCATGTCTTTCCGCCGTCGGTGGTGCCCCAGACGCCATCGCCGATTGACGAGCTCTGGCGGTTGTTCGCTTCGCCCGTGCCAACATAGACGACGTTCGGATCCGAGGGTGCGATGGCGATCGAGCCGATAGACTCGTTCGGCATGTTGTCGAATTGCGAGTGCCAGTAGAGGCCGCCGTCGGTCGATTTCCAGACGCCGCCGGTCGCGAAGCCGATGTAGAGAAGCATCGGATCCGACGCGGTGCCGACGATATCGTCCAGGCGGCCCATCATCACGGCGGGCCCGATGGAGCGGAATTCGAAGCCGCGCAACATCGGGTCGCTGGATTGGTTGGGCTTGGGCTCCGGCGGCGGGGCGGAGGGCCGTTCCTGTGCCCAGATCAGGCTGGCAACGCCAAGGGCGGTTGCGGCGACGATCAGCGATAACGTCCAGGGATTTTGCAAGGGGCGGATTCGCATGGTTCGGATTCTCTCCTGAATGGATTAATACAAGATGATATACGACGCCGGCTAGCCGATAGTTACCCTGCTGGCGAACATTCGAACGGAGGGCAGGGAGCAGCCAGAAGCGTGCGTCGCGCCAGAGGGGAATACGTTCAGGATAAACTCAAGTGCTGACGTTATGAAACGCTTCCTTACTCTGGCGATGAGTGTGTTCCTGGTAATCGCCCCGGCGCAGAACCGCCTGAACTTTCCTCTGGCCGCGCAGGACAGCGGGCATATCGCGCTGGGCCTGGCGCTTCGAAGACTGAATGTTTCCGGGACATTTCTGCAAACGGCGGCGCATCCCGACGACGAGACCAACGCGCTGTACGCTTTGTTCACGCATGGCATGGGGCTGCGTTCGATCGACGTGCAGACCACGCGCGGCGAAGGCGGGCAGAACGAAATCGGGCCCGAACTGTTTGGCGACATGGGTGTGCTGCGTACCTCTGAGCTGCTTGCGGCGCACCGGCTCGACGGCGCGGAGCAGTATTTCACGCGCGCGATTGACTTCGGCTATTCGTTCGATCCGAAAGAGGTGATCGAGAAATGGGGCAGGACGGAAATTGTCGGCGACTTCGTGCGCCTGATCCGCACATTCCGTCCCGATGTGGTGCTCACCATGAATATGCAAGGACGCGGGGGCGATCGCGCTCATGAAGCGACCACCGTTCTGACGCAGGAAGCCTACAAGGCGGCGGGCGATCCGGCGAGGTATCCGGAGCAGATCAAGGAAGGGCTCAAGCCGTGGCGTGCGAAGAAGCTGTACTTCACGGCTGGTTTTGGCGGTCGAGGCGGGCCGGCGCCAACGCCCGCAACGCCCACGGTGAAGTTAGCGACGGTCAACACGGCGATGGTGGACGCGCTACTGTGCCGCACTTATTCCGAGATCGGCACCGACGCGCGCAGCAGCCATAAATGCCAGGGGACGAATGGACTGCCTCCTCTGCCGGGAGTCGCGAACGGTCGCGGAGGTGGCGGCGGGCGCGGTTATCAGCTTGTGGAGAGCTCGCTGGCCGGACAGATGGGGAAGGACGAAGCGTCGCTCTTCGACGGTGTTGACACCAGTCTGGGGGCGCTGGCGCAGTTTGCCGGGAGCAATCCGCCGGGGGAGCTGACCAGCGGGCTCCGAGCGATCTCCGATGCGGCGACGCAGGCGCAGAAGGCATTCGATGCCGGTAACGATGCGGGGACGGCGGGTCCTGTCGAAACGGGGCTCACGGCAGTACGGTCGTTGCGCGCCAGGCTTGGGTCGATCGGCTTGACGGAAACGGCTCAGTATGAAATCGATTTTCGACTCAAGATTAAAGAGCGCGATTTTGAGGACGCCGTGCTTGTGTCGCATGACCTGACGTTCGACGCGGTGGCTGACGACGGGCTGGTAATCGGCGGGCAGGCGGTGAAGCTCTCGATCATCGGCGTGAATCGCGGCGCTTCCGAAGTAAGTATCACCGGCGTGACCGTTGCGGGATTCGACGGAGCGGGCGATTGCAAAACGGGTGCCGTGAAGAAGGACGCGGTTTACACGTGTAGCGAAGACGCGCATGTTCCCAAGAACGCCAAGCTCACGACCCCCTATTTTTCGGATCGGTATTGGAAGCATCCGGCCAACGCCGCGATTGACATTTTCGAACCCGGTGTCGAGTTCGGAATTCCCTTTCAGCCCACGCCGTTTCGCGTGAAGTTCCATGTGAAAGCTGGCGCGGTCGAGGTATCTAAAGAAGTGCCGGTCCAATTTCGATATGTAAAGGACATCTATACCGGCGACAAGCGGATGGAGTTGAACGTCGTGCCAGCCTTCTCCGTAAGAATGACGCCGCCGCTGGCCGTGTTTCCCGTTGCGTCCCCAGGTGTTCAGCGCGAGGTGCATGTGTCGGTGAGCAACAGCACCAAGGGTCCGGCGCAGGTCAGCGTCGCGCTCGAACTGCCCGGAGGATGGAAGGCGACGCCGGCCAGGGTGCCGATAAAATTCGAGCACGAGGACGAATCGTTGTCGGCGCGATTCGAAGTGTCGCCGCCAGCGAATATACGTGTGGGCGAGTACACGCTGCGCGCGATGGTCACCGGTCCATCGGAAGAGAAGTTTACCAATGGGTATCAGGAGATCGAATATCCACACGTTCAGCGACGGCAAGTAATCAAGCCGGCGGAGACGGCGCTCAAGGTCGTCGACGTGAAGGTGATCCCCAACATCAGCGTCGGCTACATCGCCGGCGTCGGCGACCAGGTGCCGCAGGCGATCGAGCAGTTGGGCGCGAAGCTGTCGTTTATCGATCAGGACGAGCTGGCGTGGGGCGATTTATCGAAGTACGACGTGATCGTGACGGGTGTTCGCGCCTATGAAAGAAGGAGTGATCTGCGCGCGTACAATCACCGGCTGCTCGATTATGCCGAGCGCGGTGGAACCGTCATCGTCCAATACAACAAGATGGAATTTAATCGCGCGGAGTATGGTCCGTACCCGGCGAAGGTCAGCGCCAATCGGGTGTGCGACGAATTGGTTCCCGTAAAAGTGCTGGTGCCGGATCACCCGGTTTTCAACGTTCCGAACAAGATTGGCGCGGCGACCTGGGCCGGGTGGGTGCAGGAGCGCGGACTTTACTTCCTGGGTGAAAAGGACGCGAAGTATGTCGACCTGGTCTCGATGGTCGATTCGTTTCCCGATAATCCCGGCGAGAAGCTGGGATCATTCGTCGAAGGAAAAGTCGGCAAAGGGCGATGGATTTATCTCGGGCTTGGGTTGTGGCGTCAACTGCCGGCGGGAACGGATGGAGCTTATCAATTGCTGGCAAATTTGATTAGTTTGGGGAAGGCGAGATAACCTTGCGTCCGCCCGCATGCTTACGCAGGGCGGTTCAGTGGCCGCGATTGAGTAAGATGGGCTCTATAAGCCAAAGACGTATAACACGCGATCGGCGGCGATTGCCACGTACTGCTTCCCTTCCACATTGAAGGAAATCGGATTGGAGGCAATGGCTCCGCCGGTTTGAAAATCCCACAGAGGCATGCCGCTCGATGCATCGAGCGCGAAGAAGTTGCCTTCATCCGAACCGGAGAACACCAGTCCGCCTCCCGTCGAAAGGACGCCCGCCCACGCCGCGGAGTTCAGCGGAAACTCCCAACGCATTTTCCCGGTGGCGGCTTCGAGCGCACGAATCGCGCCCTTTTTCTCGCCGTTCGGGATGCCCGCTTCACCGCCGCCCGCGAAGAACGTGCCGGGTTTGTAGTCGGCCTCGCGTTTGTAATAAATCGACCCGAGCTCGCGCACCGACACGTAGAACAGGCCGGTCAACGGACTGTAGGACGGACTGAACCAGACCGTGGCTCCGTTCAGGTTGGGATACATCACAGTTCCCTCCGCGCTCGGCTCGATGTTGGGGAGAAGCATGGGCCGGCCGCGGTCGTCGAGGCCTTTCGCCCAGGTTTGCTTGGCGTAGGCGCGCGCGGCGATGAACTCGCCGCTCGACCGGTCCAGCACGTAGAAGAACGCGTTGCGGTTCGCCACGGCAATTAACTTCCGCTTTACGCCGCGAACCTCGGCCTCGAACAGAACCGGCACATGGGCCGAATCCCAATCGTGGGTGTCATGGGGAGTGAACTGAAAATGCCACTTCAACGCGCCGGTATCGCCATCGAGCGCCACCAGCGAACAGGTGTACAAATTGTCGCCGAGGCGCGAGTCGGCATTCCAGTCCGGCCCAGGATTCCCGACGCCCCAGTAAACCAGATTCAACTCGGGATCATAGGAACCGGTGACCCACGTGGAGCCTCCACCGGTCTTCCAGCTATCTTTGAACTTCCCGTCCCGCGGCCACGTTTCACTGCCCGGCTCGCCCGGCGCGGGTACGGTCCAAAATCGCCAGGAACGTTTTCCGGTGGCGGCATCGTAGGCGTCGACAAAGCCACGAATGCCCGCCTCTCCGCCGCTGATTCCAATCAACACTTTTCCTTTGATCGCCAGAGGCGCGAGGGTCAGGCTATAGCCGGGCTTGTAGTCTTCTACTCTCGTGGACCAGCGCTCGGCGCCGCTTTTGATATCAAGCGCGACCAGATAACAATCGAGCGTAGCGACAAATAGCTGGCCGTCGAGAATCGCAGGTCCGCGATTCACGTGACCGAAGCCGATCGACTGATAGTCCTTGGGAAGCGGCCGGCGCCACTTCCAGAGTTCGCGTCCGGTGCGAGCGTCGAGCGCGGCGGCCGAGTTCGGAGCGGTGATATACATCACGCCATCGACGACGATGGGCGAAGTTTCCGTGCGTGCGCTCTCGAACTGATACGCCCATTTCACGCGCAGACCTGCAACGTTCGCAGGCGTGATTTGCGCGAGCGGAGAAAAACGATGACCGGAATAATTTCCCGAATAGGTCAGCCAGTTGCCGGGCTCTTTGTCCGCGTGGACAATGCGATCGTAGGGCACTTGCGCGAAAGCACTCACACAGGCCAGAAAGATGGACCACTTCATAATTTTCCCTTCAGGCTGGCCAGATAAGCCACCAGATCGTCCAACTCGGCGGCGCTGAGAGAGCTTTCGTAGGATGGCATGGGAGTCTCGTTCTGAAGGCGTTTTAATTCCTTTAGCTCGGACTTCGTGAAGCTATGAAATTGCCCGCGCGCGTCCTTAATTTGAATATTGAACGAGTCTTCGTTGACGCGGATGCCTCGCACGGTCGAGCCGCTTTGCGTTACGGCGGCGACGTAAAGAAATCCTTCTGGGAGCAATGCCGCCGGCCGAAGAATCGCCTGACGGAGATGCGCTCCATTACGTCGCGCGCCGATATCGCTGAGCTCCGGCCCGTAGCCTGTGCCCTTACCAGCCACGATGTGACAACCGGCGCATCCTTTACTTTGGTAGACGCGTTCGCCGCGCGTGGGGTCGCCCGGAAGCACCTCCGGCGGGACCGCGCCGAGCGAACGCACATAGGCCGCGACGGAGTGAACCTCGCGCGCGTTTAACTGCCACGCGCCCGGCATCTCAGGCTCGATTCCATTTGAGATTACCTGCCACAGCGCTTCATCATCCAGTGCTTTGCCGAGCTTCGGACGGGTAAGGCTGGGGCCGCGTCCACCGGTTCCCGTCTGTCCGTGGCAGAGCGCGCACTGCGACTCGAAAATCTTCTTGCCAGTAGGAAGGTCTGGAGCAATTTGCGCGACTGCGTTCATCGCCACGAGAGCGCTCAGGATCCATTTCGACATACCGCTGCTCAGTATACTTAATTGCTTAGCCCCAGGAAACGCGCGATCCTTTCGTTCAGAAATTTTCCATCCGCCGGGTTGCTGGCTGCGCCCGCCGTGTGTCCCCATAGCGACGGGATCGGCTCGAACGTGACGCCCGGGATGAACGCCATCTCATAACGCGCGTCGCCAATCGGGAAATAGAGATCCGTCTCCGAAGGCATGTATAAGAATGGAACGTTGATCGAGCGGAGCGCCTTTTCGACATCGCCGTTGAATCCCGGTGTTGTGCCGACGTCGTGCTTTTCCCACGTGCGGGCTTGCAGAATGTAATCGTTGGCATCGGCGCTGAAACGGGTGCGAAACCGGTTCATCACCTGCTCGAACGTCGTGCCGGGCTGCGCGGAGGCACGCCACAGCTCGCGGCGCCACCACTCCTGCGAATAGAGCCATCCCGCCCACACCATCCCGAACGCCTCCAGACCTTTATTCGGAGGCGTTTTGTAGTCGCCGTTCTGAAACGCGGGGTCGGCGGTGAGCGCGGCAATCTGTCCTTCGAGACGCACCACCCCGTGCGGATACGTTTTCGCCGTACCCGAGGTCGCGACGATGCGATCAGCGAAAGCCGGGTAGCTCACCGCCCATTGGAACGCCTGCTGAGCGCCCATGGAGAAACCGATAATCGCGCGGAGATGCGTCACCTTCAGTTCGCCGGCGAGCAGCCGGTGCACGGCATCGACGTTATCGCGGATCGTCATGACGGGGAAGCGAGGGCCATGATAAGGCTCAGGAGTATTGCTGGGCGACGAGGAGCTTCCGTTGCCGAACAGTTCCGTTGTGACGAGGAATAACCGAGAGGGGTCGAGCGCGAGGTCGGGTCCGATCAACCATTCATAGCCATGAAGATTCGCCATGTAATGCGAAGGCAGCAGCACGACGTTATCTTTAGCCGCGTTGAGATGGCCGTAGGTCCCGTAAACGATGCGCGCCTGCGGAAGCGTTGCGCCGCCCTCGGTTCGAAAATCGGTAATTACGAATTCGTGCCGTTCCTGGGCGAACGCGACGCGCGAAACAAATAGGAACACTAAGACTGCATAGTAGAATCGAGCCATGTCCGATCTTCCCGCACTTTGGCAGCAGCATACCGACCACGAATTCGTCACCCGCGACACCGAAGCGACCCTCGCCACAATGGTCGACGACGCGTACGTCAATCACGTACCGGTGCTGACCGGCGGCCGGGGCAAGGAAGCACTGCGCGCTTTCTATTCGCGGGACTTCATTCCAAGAATGCCGCCCGACACAACGCTGGTCCCGGTGTCGCGCACCGTGGGCGAGGATCAACTGGTCGACGAGATGATTTTTTGCTTCAATCATACCGAGGAAATGCCATGGATGTTACCCGGTGTTGCGCCCACGAACCGCTTCGTGAAAATACCGCTGGTCGTCATCGTGAAATTTCGCGACGGCAAGCTGGCGCATGAGCATATTTACTGGGATCAAGCTTCGGTACTGAAGCAGATTGGACTTTTGACCGACCCCTCCTTGCCGGTGTTCGGCGTGGAAACCGCCGAAAAAGTAATTTCTGGCTAATGACGGAAAGGCAGATGCTTTTTCATCCAATGCGCCACGTCCGGTCCAAGCTCCGGCATAAGATTGGCGAATCCCGACCCGGCAATGCTGGTTCCGAAATTGGTGAGGGAAACGGACGATGTTCTGCTCACCTGAGGATAGTACGCGTTCGAGAGGCCGGCGCTCATCGCGCTGCCCAGCACGTTCGCGAAATTGAACGTCGGGTCGCCGGCATCGGTTCTGGCAATCACCGCACGGCTGATCGCGTAGCCGATGCGCGGCCATACTTTGCGGGAGGGACCTTTGCGGATGTAACGCGTATCCTCATGAAACGCGGAGGCAAGCAGGAAATCGCTGAAAAAATTCTGGCTGACGATGTCTCCCAGCGAAGCTCCCGCGCGTTTCGCGAATGCACCGTCTTTCCAGGGATGTTTTCCATAGAGCGGAGCGGAACGCGTCATCTGCGAGATGGCGGCGTTGAACCCGGCCGCGGCCAGCGTGAACGGCGAAACGGTTTCGCTCTCAAAAAGGTTCCATTTCTCAGAAAGCGACGCGGGCGGCAGCATGACGGAGGTTTGCGCCGTTGCGTCCGGAATCAGCGCGTCCTGCGCATGGACACACGGAAGAGCCAGAACCAGTAGCAAGCAATGCCTGGATGTGCGGATACCCACGGCTTTTCCTCACCCCGTTGAAGAAACTTCAACTTTAACACGAACGATGTCATAATTGACCTTAATCTGCACGTTCCGAGGCCCCAGCGAGCCTTAAATGACCTTAAAAATGCCAATTAACTGGATCGCGGTGATTCCATTTACCATCGTTCACATTGGGGCGATCGCGGCATTGTTTTATTTCAGCTGGCCCGCTTTTTTTACGGCCATCGTTCTCTATTGGGTTGCGCTAAGTCTAGGAATCGGAATGGGTTATCATCGTTTGTTGACTCACCGTTCGTACCTGGTTCCGAAAAGGGTTGAGTATTTCCTGGCGGTCTGTGGAACGCTGGCGCTCGAAGGAGGTCCGCTTTTTTGGGTGACGACGCATCGCCTCCACCATCAGTTCTCGGATCACCAAGGCGACCCGCATACGCCGCGGGATGGGAGGTGGTGGGCGCACATTACGTGGATGCTGGTGGGACATGCGACCAAGTGCAGCGTGGAAGAATGCCAGCGCTACTCGCCCGATCTGTTGAAAGATCCTTTTCTGGTATGGCTGTCGAAAAACAATGCGGTGCCGGTGCTGATCCTCTCCGCGCTGCTGTTGATCTTTGGCGGGTTGCCGTTTTTCCTATGGGGCGTTTGCTTCCGCATCACCGCGAACCTTCATGCGACCTGGATGGTGAATTCGCTGACGCACTTCTGGGGCACGCGCCGGTTTGAGACGCGCGACGATTCACGGAATAACTGGTTTGTGGCACTGCTCAGTTTCGGGGAGGGCTGGCATAACAATCATCACGCGCATCCGACGTCGGCGCGGCACGGGTTGGCGTGGTATGAGCTCGATCTGAGCTGGCTCATGATTCGGTTCCTGCAGACGATTCATGTTGCAGAGCGGGTGCGTGTGGCGGAGATTACAAAAGAGCAGGCTGGTATCATGTGAGGAAAGTCCTGCGATGCTTCGAATCGTTTATGCCCTTGCGGCCTTCGCGCTACTCTGCGGAGCGTTGCTGAACCGAGCCACCGTCTCCGCTTCTTCAAGCGGCCCCCCGTTCGTCGAGTTTGAGAGCGGACAGGTGCGTCCGATCGCGATGTCGCCGGATGGGAATACGCTGTTCGCCGTGGACACACCCAATGGGACGCTCGAAGCGTTTGACCTCACGGCCGGGAGGCTGAACCTCAAGTTTCGGGTCCCGGTGGGCTTGGAGCCGGTCGCCGTCGCGGCGCGAAATAGTACGGAAGTCTGGGTCGCGAATCTGCTCTCGGATAGCGTTAGTGTCGTCAGCCTGACGGGCACACCGCACGTGGTTCGCACCCTGCTCGTAGGCGATGAACCGCGCGACATTGTGTTCGCCGGGAATCCGATGCGCGCCTTCATTACCACGGCGCATCGCGGACAGCAGCGCAGCGATCCTTCGATCGCGAATGTTCCCGGCGCGGGCGATCCGCAAATGACTACGCCAGGGATTCCGCGCGCCGACGTGTGGGTATTCGATCCGGCAAATCCGGGGACTTCGGCCGGCGGGACGCCCCTCAGCATCCTGAGTTTTTTCACCGACACGCCGCGCGCGTTGGCGGTGAGCCCCGATGGAAACACCGTCTACGTGGCTGGTTTCAAGACCGGCAACCAGACCACTACGATCAATCAGGCGAGGGTGTGCGTGGGATTTCAGAACAAGCCCTGTAAGCTTTCCGATGGTTCGACGAGCCCTGGCGGCAATCCGGGGCCGGCCACGGATGCGAGTGGTCAGCCAGCGCCTGAAGTCGGCTTGATTGTGAAATTCAACAATACCAGCGGGCACTGGGAGGATGAGCTGAATCGGACCTGGGACAGCTCCGTGCGCTTCAACCTGCCGGACACCGACGTCTTCGCGGTGAATGCGAACACGCTGACGCAGACCGCGGCCTTCGCGCACGTGGGCACGACGCTGTTCAATATGGCGACGAATCCGGTTACCGGCACGCTGTATGTTTCTAATACCGATGCGATTAACAATGTTCGCTTCGAGGGGCCGGGGATCTTCGGCGGCCATACGGTGCAAGGGCATCTCGCGGAAGCGCGCATTACAGTGATTTCGGGAACGACTGTCGCGCCTCGCCATCTGAACAAACATATCGACTACACCAAGCTCGCTGGAGCTTCCGGGTTCGATCTAACGGCGAAAAGTCACAGCTTGTCTATGCCGCTCGATATGACGGTCTCAAGCGATGGCGGGACGCTTTACGTGGCTGCGTTCGGCTCCAGCAAAATTGGTGTTTTCAAGACAGGCACGCTCGAGGACGACAGCTTCAATCCGGTGACGGCGAGCGCGAATTACATTCCGGTCGGCGGTGGCGGCCCGAGCGGCGTAGTTCTTGACGAGCCGCGAGGACGGCTTTATGTGATGACGCGATTCGACGATGCGGTTCGGGCAATCGATCTGAAGTCGAATCAGGAGGTCGCCCGGTATGCGCTGCCGAATCCCGAGCCGGCTTCGGTCGTTTACGGGCGGCCGATTCTGTACGATGCGACACGATTTTCAGGGAACGGCGAAGCGGCATGCGCCAGTTGTCATAATTTCGCGGACAAGGACGATCTGGCGTGGGATCTGGGCAATCCCGATAGTGCAGTGACGACGAGTCTGATTCCGATTAACTTGAGCGGCTTAATCAACATTCTTATCAAAACCGGGGTGGGCACCGGCGTCTCAACGCCGATTAACGGCAGCAACAACCTGTCCGACTTTCATCCCATGAAGGGCCCGTTCACAACGCAGGCGCTGCGGGGCCTCAAGAACTCCGGGGCGATGCATTGGCGCGGGGACCGTTCGACGGGGGTCTACGGCACCGATCCGTCCAGCTCGAATGTGTCCTTTTTGAATTTCGCGAGCGCATTCCAAAGTCTGATCGGCAGCCCCGACATGCCGTCAGAAGCCCAGATGCAGACGTTCGCAGACTTCCAGCTTCAAGTAGTTCCACCGCCGAACCCGCTCCGCAATCTTGACAATTCGCTTACGGCGGCGCAGCAGCAGGGGCAGGCTTTCTTTTCCGGCGCGCGCCCATCGGACGGCATCAACAATGCCACCGTCAATTTAGTCGCCGGCCAGTCGTCGTTCAGTTGCAATGGATGCCACACGCTCGATTCGTCCAACGGGTTCTTCGGCACGGGGGGCAATCAGAGCTTTGAAGGGCTCACGCAGGTCGTAAAAATTCCGCACCTGCGCAACGTGTACGACAAGATCGGGATGTTCGGCAATCCCGTGGTCGGCTTCTTCCAACAGGCCGACACCGGACCGACGGGGAATCAGATTCGCGGATTCGGCTTCACCGGCGATGGTTCAACCGACACGATTTTCCGCTTTCTGACGGCGGCGGTGTTCGCGCCCACCTCCAACTCAGGTTTTCCGCAAACGAACCCGGATGCAACGCGGCAAGGCGTCGAGCAATTCCTGCTGGCATTCGATAGCGACCTTGCGCCCATCGTCGGCCAGCAGGTGACGCTGACCAGCATCAATGGCGCGGGGGCTGGACCGAGGATCGATCTGCTGATCCAGCGCGCGGGGACGCCGTTCGTTTCAAAAGCACTGAACGGCGCGGTAACGGAGTGCGAGTTAGTAGTGCATGTTGCCAAGAACGAGCGCATTATGGGCTTCTTGTATAATCCCGCGGGCGGCAATTTCGTGGCGGACGATGGATCGGGCGCACTGTCCGATGCTGCGATTCGTGCGTTCGCGGCGACGCCCGGACAGGAGGTGACGTACACTGCCGCGACTCCGGGGTCGGGCGCGAGGATTGCATTTAACCGATGGCCGGCGGCGCCGATGCGCGAACGGAAGTAACGCGGAAGCGCTCGGGCGTCGACACGACACGCACACGAGTGCGTGCGCCACAAAAACCGGGTCTGGAGCGGGCGGGTCGTTTACGGGAACTATTCTGGATCTAGCGTAGACTGCGGTTATGCGTGACGCACGGCAGATCACCGCTATCATTGAACGCGAGGACGACGGATTCGTGGCGTTCTCTCCGGAACTGGACATCGCCAGCCCGGGCAAACCGTTAAAGAAGCCAGGGCTATCTCATCGAGGCCCTCACACTGTTCTTCGAAACGGCCTCCTCTTCCGAGGTCTCCCGGCGATTTCAGAATGAAGTGTTTGTGACCCAGGTCGAGGTGCCTGTTGAGCAGGCTTCGGTCCTCTCAGGCGCAGACGATTCTCGAACAGCATGGATTAGGTTCCAGCGCGCCAAACGGGGAGGCCACCGGATCATGAAGAGGCGAATCGACGCCACCAAGACAAGCTGAATGCTTCTAACTTTCCTGCCATCCGGCAGTCGGAGTCAGCTAGGTCATTGTTCGAGTCGGACTGAATCGAGCCATAATCGTGTATATGGCCAGTGTGCCAAATGCGCCGCTTACTGAGGAGCAGTACCTCGACCGTGAGCGTCGGGCGGAAACTAAGAGCGAGTTTTATGACGGGCAGAGGTTTGCCATGCCAGGTGGCTCGCTGAATCACGCGCTACTTTCCGGCGCCATCATTGCGCTGCTCTATCGAGCAGATGCCGGCGGGGTGCAGAACCGTTACCTCCGATCTACGGATCAAGGCTCCAGCTGGGCTGTACACTTATCCGGACTGCAGCGTCATCTGTGGCGAACCCCAGTACTCCGGTGATCAGAAGGATGTGGTGCTCAACTCTTTGCTAATCGTCGAGGTTCTGTCTCCGTCAACCGAGGGCTACGATCGCGGGAAGAAGTTTGAGCTGTACCGGACCATCGAGAGCTTCCGCGAGTATTTGCTGGTGCATCAGGACCGGCGCCATGTGGAGCATTACTCCAAGCAGGACGATGGCAGTTGGGTTCTGCGGGAGCACTCAGGCGTGGACGCTTCGGTTGCCATTGGGCGTCTGAACGTCCAGATTCCACTGGGCGAGCTTTATGCGTCCGCTTTGAATCTGTGACGCAGCATACGCATTCGATCCAGATTTCTACGCGCGGGAAAGGGCTCTACTCATTCACGCGTGAGGTGGCTGCATGGGTGTCGTCCCTGAAAATCGACACTGGATTGCTGACAGTGTTTGTGCAACACACCTCTGCGTCGCTGATGATTCAGGAGAATGCGGACCCGGACGTAGTGCGCGACCTGGCGGATTATTTTGAGCGGCTCGCGCCCGAAAACGATCCTCGATACCGGCATCGGGATGAAGGGCCGGACGATATGCCCGCTCATATACGCGCGGCATTGACGCAGACGTCGTTGACGATTCCCGTCATCGGCGGGCGCATGGCGCTGGGAACCTGGCAGGGGATTTATCTATTCGAACATCGTCGAGCACCGCACCGGAGAAGCGTAGTGCTGCACGTCATCGGAAGTAGCCGTAGCCAGTAGCCAGTAGCCAGTAGCCAAGGCGTATTTTACTGGCTACTGGCTACCGGCTACTGGCTACTTTTTTATTGCACGAAACGGCGGTCGCGGCGCAGGATCGCGGGGACGTCCAGCTCATCGAATAGCGGAGCCGCGGGAGGAGCGCTGGCGGTCGCGGCCATCGTCAGCGGAGCAGGCTCGGGCGGCGCGATCTCGACGAAATAGGCGGGCTCCGGCGCGGGTTCGGCTGCGGGCTCGGATTCGTGCATTTCCATTTGGGCCGAAGCCGCGGCTACTTCGGCTGGACTCTTCTTGCGCTCGATAGCGGGAAGATTCTCGCGCTCGAAGCCGGTTGCGATCACCGTGATCTTCACTTCTTCGCCCATCGCCTCGTTGAGCACGACGCCGAAGTTGATCTGCACATCTTCATTGACGGCGGCGTTGCGGATCAGGGTGCAGGCTTCGTTCACCTCATGCAGGCCGAGGCGGCTCGATCCCATGATGTTGATGAGAATGCCGCGCGCGCCGCGGACTCCGCCGGCTTCCATGAGGGCGCAGCTGATGGCCTTCTCGGCGGCGACGAGCGCTGCATTTTCGCCCTTTGCCGATGCCGTGCCCATCATCGCGTAGCCCATGCCGAGCATGATGCTGCGGATGTCGGAGAAATCGCGATTGATCAGGCCGGGCGTGGTGATGATGTCGCTGATGCCCTGCACAGCCTGGCGCAGAACATCGTCGGCGACGCGGAATGCTTCGAAAAAGCTGGTGCCTTTAGGAACCAGATCGAGCAGCTGATCGTTGGGAATGGTGATGACGGTGTCGACCACGCTGGCCAGCTCGCTCAAGCCGAGGTCCGCCTGCTTGCGGCGCTTCGGTCCTTCAAACGCGAACGGCTTGGTGACCACGGCGACGGTGAGAGCGCCGAGCTCCTTGGCAAGAGAAGCGACCACGGGCGCGGCTCCTGTGCCCGTCCCGCCGCCGAGTCCCGCGGTGACGAAGACCATGTCCGCGCCTTCCAGCAGGTCGATGATTTTTTCAGTGTCTTCGAGCGCGGCCTGCCTGCCAACCGATGGATCCGAGCCCGCGCCGAGTCCGTTGGTGACCTTCGAGCCGATGGCGAGCTGGTTCGGCACCGGCGATGCCGAGAGCGCCTGGACATCGGTGTTGAGCACGCAGAATTCGACGCCGGTGAGGCCTTCGTTCAGCATGCGCGCGACGGCATTACAGCCGCCTCCGCCGACGCCGAAGACACGAATTCGCGTTTTGGGCGCCGCTTCTTCCTGAATCACGAATTTCAAAGGATCGAGTGCCATAGTGTTCTCCTTTATCTCAAAACTAAACCCATCAGGCCGGTCATCCGCCTGCGCGGAGGCCGGTGAAGTTTAAGCTTTCCCGCGTACATCGCGAGTCCCGCGGCCGCGGTCCACAAGGGATTTTTTAATTCCTCCGGCCATTCGCCAATGTCGTTTTCGGTCGCCAGGCCGTTGCCCGCCTGACAGTTTAAGACGCGCTCCGCCATGTCGCACATGCCGTTCAACAAGGCGCCGCCGCCGGTGAGCACAATGCCTTCGACCAGACTGCGCTCCATGCCGACGCGCTGCAATTCGGCGCGCACGTAGCGAAACAACTCCTCCGCGCGCGCTTCCAGAATTTCGTTTAGCTCGCTGCGGTGGGCTTCGCGCGGAGGACGTCCTTCGGGCGAAGGGACTTCGATGAGGCTCGAATCGGCGGTGAGGCCGAGCAGGGCGCATCCATACTGCTGCTTGAGGCACTCGGCGTCTTCGTAGGTGACTTTAAACTGGAACGCCACGTCGCGGGTGAAGCGGTCGGCGCCGATGGGGATGCTGGAGGCGAGCAACAGCGCTTCGCCGTCGTAGACCACGAGGTCGGCGGAGTCGATCCCGATATCGAGCAGCGCGACCCCGCGGGTGCGAAGCTCGTGGGTCAAACATGCATAGGCGGCCGCCATCGGCTCGAATACCGTTTCCTCGACAGCGAGATGCGCCAGATGCACCGCGGCTACCATCGCCTGATGTTCCTGAAAGGACGCGCTGACGATGTGGACGTTCGCTTCGAGGCGGGAGCAGACACCTTTATGAGGCTTGCGATAACCGGCGCGCCCGTCGAGAACGAAATCCTGGGGAGCGACGTGCAGCAGCATCCGGTCGCGCTGGAGGCCGACCTCAGAGGCCATCTCCACCGCGTAGGCCAGGTCGTCCGCATCCACTTCGCGGGGGCGGCCGAACTCGTAGGGCCAACTGCTTTGGGCGCCCTGCACATGCATGCCGCCGATGCCGACGGCGACCGCTTCGACCGAAACCTGCGCGCCGCGCTCGGCATCGGTGACGGCGGCGCGAATCGATTCGGAAACCGCCTCCTGATCGGTGACGCGGCCCTTCGCCCATCCCGCCGCGGGCGCGAGGCCGTGGCCCAGATAACGGATGAAGCCGCCCTCCAGGGCGCAGATCACACAGCGCGTGCGCGAACTTCCCGCATCGAGGCCGACGACGAGCTGTGTTTTCGAGGCCATATTATTCTACCGCCGTAATACGATCGACCACTGTAATACGATCCTCGAGACGCAGGTCCAGCGTGGCCGCGTTCGGCAAACGGCGCTTGATCTCCGCGAAGTGATTTAGAAAATTCCGGTAACGCCGGGCGAAATCGCGGTCGCCCAGCAGCAGAGTAACAATGTGTCCGTCGCGCGGAGCCGTCACTTTCAGGTTGTCGCGATCGGAAACATCGATCTCCGAAATGTTCCGCGCTTCCTCGCCCAGATCGCGCGTCAGGCGCAGCATACGATGCACGCGGTCGCGCCGGCTCTCGAGGGCATCGGAGGTATTCACGCCGGAGAGCACCGGCAGCGCAAACCGGTCGTGGGCGGTCGGCAGAATTACTCCGTCCTCGTCGATCAAGGCAAAGCGCGAAGGCCCCAGCGTCAGGAAAGCGACGGGCTTTCTCTCCTCGACGCTGACCACCACGCGGTTCGGCCACAGGCGGGCGATGGATGCGTCCTTCACCCAGTCGACGGAACGAAGGGTTTCGCGGCGCTCCGTCAGAGGCAGCAGATAGACGCTGCGTCCCAGGTCGATGGCAAAGACGCGTTCTATCTGGACCCGGGAGGCATGCGCGGCGCCGGCGATTTCGATGCTCGCGGCGTCACCGTCCACTCCGCTCAAAGCGAATCGCGGATCGCGAATAAGGAATTGTTCAAACCGGTGGAAAATGTAAACGGACGCGATCAGCACAACGCACGACGCCACGGAAATCGTCACGATACGCGCAGTGGAGATCCCGCGGCGAACGGGCGCGCCGCTTCTCACCCGCGCTCGCGACGATCTCGGTTCGGTCTCTACGCCTGGCAACATCTTCTTATCCTTCAGAGCTCATGCCTTTAACCGCGATAAAATTCCGTCTCCCGCTTGCGACACACTTCCCGCGCCCAGCGTCACGATGGCGTCGCCCGGCTGCGCTTCCTCCGTCACCGATTCGATTCCCCGCTCCATCGAACCCACGTAATGCGCGCTGCGATGTCCGAACGCGCGAATGCGGGCAGCCAGCGCCTCGGCCGTCACGCCTTCAATAGGTGCTTCCGACGCCGCGTAAATATCCATCACATGAACCGTGTCGGCCTGATGAAAGGCGCGGGCAAACTCGTCCATCAACGCATCCGTCCGGGTGTAGCGATGCGGCTGGAACAGCACGTGGATACGCTTAAACTGGCATGCCCGCGCGGCCGCAAGCGTGGCGCGAATTTCGGTCGGGTGATGCCCGTAATCGTCGATCACCGTCACCCCGCGCTCCGTGCCGCGAATCTGAAACCTTCGGTCCACTCCGCTAAAAGCCGCCAACGCTTCACGAATCGTTTCCAGGGGAATGTCCAATTCCAGCCCGGCGGCGATGGCGGCGGTTGCGTTCAGCACGTTGTGCGCGCCGGGAATATTCAGACGGAAGCAGCCCAGGTCGCGGCCGCGAAAATCGAGATGAAACTCGCTCGCCAGATGACCGGCGGACGAGTGCGTTACTCGCAGATCCGCTTGCGCGCTCCATCCATATGTAATGGTGCGGCGATTCACGGCAGGCAGGATCTGCTGGACATTTTCATCGTCGAGACAAAGAATCGCCGCGCCGTAAAAAGGCACTTTACCGACAAATTCGGCAAACGCGCGCCGGATCTCGCCGAGACCGGAGTAGTAATCCAAGTGCTCGCGATCGATGTTCGTCACCATCGCAACGATAGGCGCGAGTTTCAGAAACGATCCGTCGCTCTCGTCCGATTCGACGACCAGATAATCGGATTTGCCGAGCCGCGCATTCGCCCCGCCCATCATGCCCACGCGTCCGCCCACGACGATGGTCGGATCCAGGCCGGCATGGCTGAGAATCGCCGCCGTCATCGAAGTCGTCGTGGTCTTGCCATGACTGCCCGCCACCGCAATACCGAATTTCTGGCGCATCAGTTCAGCCAGCAACTCGCCGCGAGGGATGACAGGAATCGCGAGGCGCCGCGCTTCCACCACTTCCGGATTCTCGCTTTGCACGGCGGAGCTGACCACCACCGCTTTCGCGCCCTCCACGTTCTCCGCTTTATGTCCTTGCGCAATCAGCGCGCCGCGCAGCGACAAACGCTCCGTGATCGGGGAGAGTTTGAGATCGGAGCCGCTCACGCGGTACCCCAGTTCGAGCAGCACTTCGGCCAGACCGGACATGCCGATCCCTCCGATGCCGACGAAATGAACGTGTTGGGGTTTAAAAAACATTTCAATAGGATATTGTTTCGGCTTTCGCCGCTGAAGTCAATCTGTAATAAAACCTTCCAAAACATCGGCCGCCCGCTTGGCCGCGCCAGGCTTCGCCAGCGCCCGTGCCGATTCGCCCATTTTTTCGAATGCACCCGGTTCGGTCCGAAGACGCGTGACCTCCTCCACCAGCCGCGCGCCCGTCATTTCCGAATCCGGCACCAATCGAGCCGCGCCGGCTTTTTCGAACGCCTGCGCATTTCGCAACTGATGCCGATCGGTGGCCGTGGGCAGGGGAACCAGGATCGATGCCTTTCCCGCCGCGGCAATCTCGCTCACCGTGCCGCCGGAGCGGCTGACAATCACATCCGCGTCGGCGAACGCTCGCGGCATATCTTCGAAAAAGGCCGAAATTTCTCCGGCTATTCCAGATGCCCGAAATCTCGGCGCAAGCTCCGCAAACGCAACCTCGCCCGTCTGATGGATCAAACGCACCGAGTCCTTTTTCCACAAAGGCCAGCTCTGCTCCGCCGCTCGATTCAACGTGCGCGAGCCTTGGCTGCCGCCCGTGATCAGAACCGTCACCGCTTCCCCGCGCGGCTTCGGCGCGATCGCGAAAAATTCCTCCCTTACCGGCCGGCCCGTTACCTCCGCGCGGCCCTTTGGAAAATAGCGAATCGTCTCTTCGAAGCTCACCAGCGCCTTCGCGATGAAGGGCGCGAGTTTTCGATGCGTGAATCCGGGGACCACATTCGGCTCCATCGCGACCACCGGCAAGCGCTTCCACAACGCGGCCAGCAGCACGGGACCCGCGACATATCCGCCCGTCGAAAATATGGCGGTGACGGGACCGGCACGATCGAGCAATCGCGCCGCCTGCCAAATGCTGACCGGAAGTTCCGCGAGCGACGTCAGCATTTTTCGCCACCCGACGCGGTTGAGGCCGCCGATCTCGATCCAGTCGATTGGAAAGTCCGCCGCCGGAACCAGCTTCGCTTCGACGCCCCGGCGCGTTCCGATGAATCGCACCGAATGCCCGCGCACCTGCAATTCGCGAGCCACAGCCAGGGCCGGAATCACATGACCCCCGGTGCCCCCGCCCGCCATCACGAAGGTGGCTTTTTCTTTCATCCCTCATGTTCACTCACACTCAACAACATTCCCAGCGAGGCCAGCGTGCTCAGCATGGAACTGCCTCCGAAGCTGATCATCGGCAGCGGGAACCCCTTCGTCGGAGCCATATCGAGCACCACGCTGATATTGATCAGCGCCTGCACCACGATCGACACGGTGACTCCCAGGGCTAGGTATTTTCCAAAATCCTCCCGCGCCAGCAGAAACAGCCGCGCGCCGCGCCACAGAATCACAACGAATCCGGCAAGCACCGCGGAGGTGCCCCACAAACCGAGTTCCTCGCCGATGGTCGCGTATATAAAATCGGTGTGCGCGTCGGGCAGGAACATCAATTTCTGTTTACCCTGCATGAGGCCGACGCCGAGCGCGCCGCCCGCGCCCACAGCGATTTTCGATTGCCGAGGCTGATAACTCGCGTCGCGCATCGACGTGGAGCGCTCAATGTACGACCTGACCCAGCCATGCGTATCGATCGTTTCGATTTTCGAATAATCCGGATCGAAGTAGGAAATAACGCGGCCCACGCGATAGCCTTTCGACAGCACGGCGAAGACCATCAGAGCCACTCCGAGCATCGCCACGCGCAGCATATACCGCTTCTGAAGTCCCGCAACCCAGAACACGATGACCGCCGTAATCACGGGCACCAGCGCGGTTCCCAAGTCCGCCACCACCACCATGAACCCGAGCATCGCCACGGCCACCACGGCTTGCCGGATCGTCGCCCGGTCGTTGATCACGTGCGCGCGGCGCGAGATGAAGTAAGCCAGGAACAGAATAAGCGCTGGCTTGGCAAACTCCGAGGGTTGCATGGACCCGACGCCGGGAATCTTGAACCAGCGATGTGTTCGCGGATCGGCGAAGTATACGGCGACCAGCAGGCCCAGCACGATTCCGAGGCCTGAAAACGCCCACGCGGGCGTGTTCAAGCGCCGGTAGTCCATGCGCTTGAAGTACATCAGGATCAGGAATGACGCGAGGGCGAAGCCGATTTGGCGCACGCAAAAATAGTACGGCTCGACGTTGTAGCGCAGCTCCGCCACTGCGGAAGAAGCGCTGTAGAGCATGACGAGTCCGAAACCCACCATCGCTAATATGGTCAGAAACAACACCCAATCCGTCTTCAATTTCGCCATTAAAGTTCTCCCACCAGACGTTTGAATTCGCGTCCGCGATGCTCGTAATTTTCGAATTGATCGAAGCTGGCACAGGCGGGCGCGAGCAGCACCGTGTCACCGGAGATCGCTCGCGCGCGCGCTTCGTGAACAGCCGCCTCCAGAGTGCGGCAGGCGATCATGCGAACCTCGCCGCTCAACTGCGCTCGAATTTTTTCAGCCGCGGCGCCGATCAGCAGGGCGGCGTGCGCTTTCTCCTTCAAGGGCGCGCCCAAGGGTCTATAGTCGCTATTCTTATCCTTGCCTCCGAGGATCACCCACAGGCCGCCCGCAAACGCCGCGATGGCTTTCAGCGCCGCATCGACGTTGGTCGCCTTCGAGTCGTTATACCAGGAGACGCCGTTCCGCTCGCGGACAAATTCGAGCCGGTGCTCTACTCCGGGAAACGTCATTACCGCGGCGCGAATCTGCGTGTGCGTCGCGCCGGCAAGCTTGGCGATCGCCGCCGCCGCCATCGCGTTTTCGAGGTTGTGTGCGCCGCGAAGAGGCACCTCGGACGCGTCCATCAGCGGCTCGGCGTTCAGCACAATTCGCGAGCCGTCAAGGAAAGCGCCAGGGCTCACCGCATGGGTCGAGCTGAACCACACCGCAGTGCCTTTCGTCCGGTTCGCGTAGCCGCGCGTGATCGCATCGTCGTGATTGAGCACCGCGAAATCGCCCTCGCGCTGGTTGACGAAGAGGCGGCCTTTTGCATCGGCGTAATTTTCGATGGTGTAGTGACGGTCCAAATGATCCGGCGTAACGTTGAGCGCCGCGCCAATGTGCGCACGGAACCCTTCGGTTGTTTCGAGCTGAAAACTCGATAGCTCCAGCACGTTGAGCTGATCTTTACGTGACGCGTAGACCATCGACGCGGGAGGCGTGCCGATATTCCCGCCCACTTGCGCCGCGATGCCGCTCTCTTTCAGAATGTGGCCTGTCAAAGCCGTGGTCGTTGTTTTTCCATTTGCACCGGTGATGCCGACGATCTCGCCTTCAAGAAACCAGCTCGCGAGTTCCAGATCGCCGATGACTTTGACGCCGCGTTGTCTGGCCGTATCCAACTCGCGCAGATCCGCGGGGACGCCCGGCGAGAGCACAATCAGATCGGCGTCGTCGAACGCCTCCTCGTTCTGCTGCTCGACGTTCACACCTTCGATCGGGACAGGCTTCTGATCCACCGCGCGCACCACCGCGCCCTTTTCGCGCAATAGCTCCACCGCCGCCACGCCGCTGCGCCCCATCCCGACCACCACGACTTTTGCGCCTTCCAGTTTCATCGGAGTTTCAACGTCGTCAACGCGAACAGCGCCATGATCAAGCCAGCGATCCAGAACCGCACGATGACCTTCGATTCCGCCCATCCGAGTTGCTCGAAGTGATGATGGATCGGAGCCATCTTGAAAATTCGTTTCTTGCGCAGCTTGAAACTGCCGACTTGAAGAATCACGGAAACGGCTTCGAGTACGTAGACTCCGCCGATAAATGGCAGCAACAGCTCCTGCTTCAACAGCACCGCCACTGTTCCCAAACCCCCGCCCATCGCGAGCGACCCCACATCGCCCATAAAGATTTCCGCCGGATGCGCGTTGTACCAAAGAAAGCCGAGAGAGGCCCCAGTCATCGCGCCGCAGTAGATGGTCAACTCGCTCGCGCCCGGCGTGCGCGCCAGTTCCAGATAGCGGGCAAAGTCGGCGTTGCCGCTTAAGAAAGATAGAATCGTCATCGCGCCCGCCGCGATAATCATCAGGCCGATGGCCAGCCCGTCGAGACCGTCGGTAAGGTTCACGGCATCGGAGGATCCAACCAGAACCAGAACCAGAAAGATGAAAAAGATCGAAAACGCGAGCGGGTATGTCCAAGGATTGCCTAGCCACGCGTGAATCAGAAGATCGGGCTTGAAATTCTTTGCGAAGGGAACGTTCAGGCTGGTGTCATAGACCTTGCGCGCATTCATCGCCAGCAGCATGACGCCCACCAGCATCGCAGCCATGATCTCCAGCGTGAACTTCTGGGGAACCGTCAGTCCCTGATTGTGCCGCCGGCGAATCTTCAGATAATCGTCCAGCAGTCCGACGGCGCCGAAACCGATTAACCCGGCTAGGGCAACCCAAATGGAGGGCACATTGAGATTCGCCCACAACAACGTGGGCACGATGATCGAGAAGCAAATCAGCAGTCCGCCCATCGTCGGAGTACCCGCTTTTTTGTGGTGCGATTGCGGCCCATCCTCGCGAATATGTTGGCCAATTTGATATTGCCGCAGCCGCGAGATCAACCACGGTCCCAGCGCGACCGAGAGAAGAAACGCAGTAATGCTCGCCATCGCCGTTCGGACCGTCGAGTATTGAAAAAGCCGGAACGGCGAATAGACATGGAACAGTTTTTCGTAAAAAAGCCAGTAAAACATTAGTTCTGGCTCCCCTCATCGGGAACGATGAATTGTTCCAGCGCGCGCTCTACGTGCACGCCGCGCGATCCTTTGAACAGAATCGCATCGCCCGGCTGCGCGATGGAGCGTAGCGCGCGGCCGGCATCCGCTGGGTCGTCGAAAAAAAGTGCGGCGCCGGAACTGAGACCGGCAAGCTCAGCTGCGCCCACGAAAGCTCGCGCCGCGCCGCGTATCCCAACGAGCACGTCAATCCCCTGCTCGACGGCGTAGTTTCCCACCTGGCGATGCAAAGGCTCAGCCCAGCGGCCGAGTTCGAGCATCTCCCCCAGCACCGCGATTCGCCGCCGCGCCGGCGTGTCCCGCAACACGTCGATCATGGTCGCCGCCGCATCTGGATTGGAGTTGTAGCAATCGTTTAAAACCAAAATGCCGCGGTGATGGAACCTCTCCCCGCGCATTTTTCCAGGTCGAAGATTCTTCACTGTCTCGACCAGCCGAGCCGGCGCAATCCCATAAATCCGGGCCACGGCGAGACCGGCGAGAATGTTCGAGACGCTATGGCGCCCGCTCAGCGAAGTGGTGAAACGCGTCGCCCCCACGCGAAATTTCACTCCGTCCGCGGACTCTTCCAGATCCTCTCCTCGTATGTGTGCATCGGCCGATAGGCCGTATAAAATCGTCTTACCGCGAGCCATCGCCGCCACCCTCGGATCGTCCGCGTTCAGAACCGCCGTTCCGCCTTCAGGCAGCCCGTCGATCAACTCTCGCTTCGCGGCCGCGATCTCTTCAATCGACTCGAACGCTTCCATGTGCGCGTACCCGACGTTGGTCACCACTCCCACATCCGGCTTTGCAATGGACGCCAGATCGCGAATTTCACCCGCGTGATTCATCCCCATTTCGATCACGGCGACGCGCGCAGTCTCGTCCAGACGCAGCAGCGACAGCGGCACTCCGAAGTGATTGTTCAGATTGCCCTCTGTCTTCGCTGTATTCATTTCGGTCGCCAGCATCTCCGCGATCACGTCCTTCGTTGTGGTTTTGCCCGCGCTTCCCGTGACGCCAATCACGCTGCCTGCCCACATCTCGCGCGCCCGTCTGGCAGTCTTCTGCAACGCGTCGAGCGAGTCTTTGACGCGCAGCACCACCCCGTCCGCGTCCACGTTACGATACACGTCGCGATCGGCCACCACCGCCACCGCGCCTCTCTGAAAGACTTCGCCGATGTGGTCGTGGCCATCATGATTCGGTCCGCGCAGCGCAAAAAATAGATCTCCCCGTTCGATGGTCCGCGAGTCGATGCTCCATCCGGTGACGATTCCCTCCCCCTCGATCTGTAGACCGAGCGCCCGCGCTACCTCCCGCAGCCCGATCTTCATTTCTCATGGCCGCCTTGATAACCCAGGGACCGTAGAGTTTCGCGCGCTATTTCCCGATCGTCAAAATGAATGGTGCGGTCTTTCAGCACCTGATAAGTCTCGTGGCCTTTCCCCGCGATCAGCACCACGTCGCCTTGGCGGGCTGCCTCTAACGCGCGCCGAATTCCTTTCGCGCGATCCGGTTCCGCGATGTGCGGCGTATCGAAGCGCCCCAGGCCAACCAGCGCGTCGTTGATGATATCGAGAGGGTCTTCCGAGCGCGGGTTGTCCGACGTGAGCACCACAAAATCGCTGAGCTCTCCGGCCGCCATCCCCATCAGCGGACGCTTCGCGCGATCGCGATCGCCGCCGCAACCGAACAGCGTGATCACGCGTCCCTTTGTCATTTCTCTTGCAACTTGAATCGCGTTGCGCAGCGCATCGTCGGTATGCGCGTAATCCACCGCCACCAGAAATGGCTGTCCGCAATCGATGCGTTCGAAGCGCCCTGGCACCGCTTTACACGCCGCCACGCCACGCGCAATCGTGGCCAGATCGATCCCATAACTCAGTGCCGCGCCGCTCGCCGCCAGAATATTCAACACATTGATGCGGCCCGCCAGTGCCGATACAATGGGCTGCCGCGCACCCTCGTAGCACAGATCGAAATGCAGTCCGTCGAAGCTTGTTGCAATACTCTCCGCACGCAGTTGCGCGTCGCCCGAGAGGCCGTACCACAACACTCGCGATCTTTCGTTCCTCATCGCTTCGCTCGCCGCATCGCCGCGATTGAGCACGGCCCACTCCGGCGCCGGCGCGTCGGCGGGATCGAACAGCAGCCCCTTCGCCGCCCGGTAGTCCTGCATTGTGCGATGGAAATCCAGATGATCTCGCGTCAGGTTGGTGAACACCGCGGTATGGAAATGAAACCCATGGACACGCCCCAGCGCGAGCGCATGCGACGAGATTTCGGAGACCAGATGCGAGCCCCCCTTTTGCTCCAGCTCCGCCGCGAACCGCATGATGTCGAGCGACTCCGGCGTGGTGTTCGGCGCATCTCGTCGTTCGCCCGCCAGCCGGTACTCGATCGTCCCGATGAGTCCGGTCACAAATCCCGCTTCATGCAAAATCGCGTCGATCAGAAACGCCGTCGTCGTTTTTCCATTCGTGCCGGTGACGCCGGTGAAGTGAATCCGCGTATCGGGGAGCTGGTAAAAGTTCCTCGCGGCCACCGCCAGCGCGCGCCTTCCGTGGCTCACCTCGATCCACCTGCCCGTGAAATTCGCCGGCTGCGGCAGCTCGCTCACCACCGCGCACGCACCACGGGCCATCGCTTCCTGCGCGAACCCTGTGCCGTCCTCTCGCGACCCTCGAAATGCGAAAAACAGGAAATCCTTCTTCACCCCGCGGGAATCGTAGGCCAGCCCAGCCACGTCGGCCCGCGCAATCTCCGGCGCTAACGCAGTGCGCAGCGCCACACCCGCCAGCACCTCTTCGAGAATCATCGCGTGAACTGCACGCGCACCCGCGCACCGGGAGCGAGGATCGATCCCGCCGCCGGCTCCTGATTCCGCACCAGTCCGTTCCCCAGTACCTCGATTTGAAGGCCCTTTGCCGCCGATTCCTCCAGCACCGCCCGCAACGTCATCCCCCGGAAATTCGGTACCTTCGGCCCCACCAGCGCCGAAGTTAAAAAAGGCCGCCGGTCCAGGTTGGACTCTTCAGGTGCAGCCGAAAAGTCCGCCAGAACCGGCGGCAGAGTGACGGAGGATACAGATCGTGAGCCCAGGGCGTCAGTGTCGTGCGCGCCCAGGTCGGCTATGGATAAATCGTTGGCGTCGTCACCTACAGGCGCCTGCATCGGCGACAAGCTGTCCGGCAGATCTTTCGGAACATCGAGCATCCGCAGCGCCGTCATCGCGACCCTGCTGAATACCGGACCCGCCACCGGCCCGCCGAATCCGGCATTCCCGCCCTGTGTGCCGTGTAGCGTCACGGCCACCACGATCTGCGGATTCGCCACCGGCGCGAAGCCCAGGAAACTCGCGTTGTAGCTATGCGTATAAACGTGCGCCTTCAAATCGTAAATCTGCGCCGATCCCGTTTTTCCGCCCGAAGTGTAGCCTTTAATGGTCGCGTATTTTGTTCCCGTGCCGTGAAGAATCACGCCCTCCATCATCTGGCGCATCTGGATCGCCGTCTCCGGCGCAATCGCCCGCTCCGGTTTTTCGTCGGCGAAGCGCTCCACCGATTCACCTTTTTTGTGCCGCGCCAGAATCAGCTTCGGCTTCACCAGCAATCCCCCATTGGCCACCGCCGCGCCTGCCAGCGCCAGTTGCAGCGATGTCACCCCCAGTTCCTGACCCATCGCAACCGAGCCGATCGACGTCGGCGTCCACTGCTCCACCTTGCGCAGCATTCCCGCCGATTCTCCCGGCAGCTCCACCCCCGTCTTGCGCCCGAAGCCGAACTTGCGCACATAGCGGTAAAGCTGCTGGTCGCCCACCTTCAAGCCGATCTGGATCGCGCCGATGTTACTCGATTTCGCCAGCACGTCCGCCATGCTCAGCGTGCCGGACACGTGATCGTGAATGATCCGGCCCAGCAGGTTGAAGCTTCCGTTGCCGCAGTAGATCGGCGAATCCGGACGCAATTTTGTCGTTTCGAGCGCCGCGGCCAGCGTAATTACTTTGAACACACTGCCTGGCTCGAACGGCGTGCTGATTGCCAGATTGCTGCGCGCTCCCACGGCTTCTCCCGGCGCCGGCGGTTCGTTCGGATCGAACGTCGGATAGTTGGCCATCGCCAGAATTTCGCCGTTGTGCGGATTCATCACCACGATCGATCCGCTCTTTGAACCGCTCGCCTGAGCCGCGCGCGCGATCTCCTTTTCCGCCTCGTATTGCAGGTTCTGATCGATCGTCAGCACAATGTCCGCGCCCGGCTCCGGCTTGCGCGCAACCGTCGAGTCGTACGGGTTCTGTTTCACGTCGTTGAAGACGCGAATCTGTCCCGGCAAACCGGCCAGATCGTCGTCCAGGCTCATCTCGATGCCCGCTGTGCCCCGCTCGATTGTGTCGCTCGGATTGGCGATGCCCACCGTGCCGATGACGTGCGCGGCAAGCTGCCCGTGCGGATAGAAACGGCGGGTTTCCGGCCTGAATTCGACATATTCGAGCTTGTAGCTTCGAACCCGCTCGGCCTCGCTCGCCGTCACCTTGCGCTTCACCCATAAAAATCCGCTGTCTCGCCTCGACGCCGCGCGAATCTTCTCTGTCAATTGCGCGGAGTTAAGGTTCAGAATGGGCGCCAGCAGATTCGCGGCAACCCGTGGGTCTTTGATGCGCTTCGGATTCACCAGCACGGATTCGGCGGGAAGACTCTTCGCCAGCGGCTGTCCCGTGCGGTCGAGAATCGACCCGCGCTGCGCTTCGATCGGCATCAGCTTCTGCTGCTGCGATTGCGCCTGCCTCAGTAAATCGTCATGTTGAAACACCTGCAGCCAGACCAGGCGCAGGAAGATCGCCGCCACCCAGACAATCAGGGCGCGGAGTAGCCAAAGCAGCCGTCTGGTAGATTGAGTTTCCGGCATGATGGCATGTCCTGGATCCTTATTTGTTCATCGCCACTGTGCCGGCCTGCGCGTTCTCCAGGTACACCACCTTCTGCGCCGGAGGATCGATGAACTGCTGCATCCGCGCCAGTTCCTCCATCCGCGCCGGAGAAAGCAACTGCGCCTCGGACAATTCGAGCGAAGACTGCTCCGTCGCCAGCCGCTCGCCTTCCTGACGCAGCGATTGGATCTGGTAACCGGCCATCAGCCCGTAGGCGCTGGGCAGCAGAACCGAGATCAACAGCATCACCGCCGTCACCACCGATCCAATCAGCTTCCAGCATGTTCCGCGCGCCTTCGGATCGGCCTCCCGGACGATCTTCGAGTTGTCGATTCGCTTGACGAACAGAAAAATATCGTCGTTCGCGAACGCCCGCAAGGCGGCGCCGCCGCCCGCTCTCCGCGCATTCTCGGTCCGTGCCTTCGCGGCCTGTTCAAAGCCTCTTAAGAAGAGGCGGCTATACATCGTAGCCAGTGTTGCCATTTCATTTCTCCCCTAAATCGAAGGTCAACCGTCAGCCCCGGACACTGGGGGGGGTTAGTGTCCGCGGCTGAAAGTTGAGCTAAAGCATCTCCAACGCCCGCAATTTCGCGCTGCGCGACGGAGGATTATCCCTGATCTCGTCTTCCGCAGGCCGCACGACGTGACGGGTAAGAATGTTCACTTTCCCCTCTTTCGCCATCGCCTGAAAACCTTGCTTCACTCTCCGGTCCTCGAGCGACATGAAGGTCAGCACCACCACGCGCCCGCCCGGCTTTACGAGTTTTGGAATCGCTTCGAGCAGCGCCTCCAACTCCTCGTTTTCCTCGTTCACCGCGATTCGCAGCGCCATGAACGTCTGCGTCGCCGGATGAATCTTTCCCGTACGGGGCACGGCCTGTTCGATCAGCTTGGCCAACTGACCGGTTGTGTGTATCGGCCGCGCCCGCACGATTGCTCTTGCTATTCTTCTGCTCCTCCTTTCCTCGCCCAGCTGATAAATCAAGTCGGCGAGTTGCTTCTCTGATTCGTAGTTGACAATGTCCGACGCGGATCGCTCCTGCCCGCGATCCATGCGCATGTCCAGTGCGCCGTCCGACATCAGCGAGAATCCCCTCTCGCTCGAAGTCAACTGGTATTTCGAAACGCCCAAATCGGCCAGCACTCCGTTCACTTTCGTGAGCCCCTCGGCTGCTAGCATCTCTCCCAACCGCGAAAACGATGCCTGTCGAAACCGGATGCGATCCGCGCAGTCCAGTGTGTTTTCCCGCGCCAGCGCCAGACTCTCCGCATCCCGGTCGCAAGCTAAAACAAATCCCGTAGTCAACTCGCGAGCAATCGCCGCTATATGTCCGCCGAGGCCGCAAGTCGCGTCCAGAAAAATCCCGTCCGGCCGCACGCCCAGATACTCCAGGCACTCCCGCAACATGACCGGCGTGTGCAACATACATGGCTACAATCCCAACTTCCCGAACGTCTCGACCTTTTCGTCCAGATTCGATTCGGCCGACTGCAGCAGCGCGTCGAGCACTTTCTTCGTCGTCACGTCGATCCGTCCCTTGATGTGCTCCAGGCAAACCGGCTGGGACTCCAACCCCAGCAACGTCCGTAGCGCCGCCGGTAGCAAAACCCGCCCCTGCGCGTCGATTTCCCCGTCGCCCCCATAAAACTTTGCGATCCGCGCCAAGTCCGCGCCGGCCTTCGCATGCTCCCCCGGGCCCTCCAACATATTTAATGTGGACTTCCACAGCGGAATAGGGTAAATTCGAACTGTCTTCTTGTCTACCGTTGTGACGAAAACGTTGACTACATTCGACTTCTTGCACCAATCCAGCGACTCCGCCGGGAGCTTTAGCCGGCCCTTGTCGTCGACTTTGGCCTGCGCGATCGAATGGGGAGGCTCCGCCAAGACCGTAATTTCCGACACGTCGCCCGGCATTCACTCCACTTGGCTCCCTTTTACTCCACCAAGAGAGTGTAACCAAGGCTTGTAAAATTTGCAAGACCTTTTTAATTTTCTTAGAGTTACGCCGTTTCTTCCCCATCCATCGTCAGTACAACCTTCGCGGCCGCTCCGCCGATCATTGCCTGAAATCCTTTTTCAAAGTCGGTGTAGTGAAAGCGATGGGTAATGACGGGTGTGATATCGAGCCCCGACTCCAGCATGACGGTCATTTTGTACCAGGTTTCGTACATTTCACGGCCATAAATGCCCTTAATCGTGAGCATATTGAACACCACGGTGCGCCAGTCGATAGACATATCTTTGTCGGGAATCCCCAGCATCGCGATCTTCGCGCCGTGGCTCATGTTGGCCAGCATGTCGCGAAACGCCTGTCCGTTACCCGACATTTCGAGACCGACGTCGAAGCCTTCCTTCATGCCGAGTTGTAGTTGAACCTCGCTCAGCGTGCCTTTCGATACGTCGAGCGCGACGGTCGCGCCCAGATTCTTTGCCAATTCGAGCCGGAATGGATTCATATCGGTCGCGACGACAAAACGCGCTCCGGCATGTCTCGCGACGGCCACCGCCATTAACCCGATGGGCCCGCACCCGGTGACCAGCACGTCTTCCCCAAGCACCGGAAACGACAAAGCGGTGTGCACTGCGTTGCCGAAGGGATCGAAAATCGCGGCAATATCCAGATCGACCGTCGGCGCATGCCGCCAGATGTTGGTCATTGGCAGGACGATATATTCGGCGAACGCTCCGGGACGGTTCACGCCCACGCCCATGGTGTGCGCGCACAAATGACGACGGCCCGCCAGACAGTTGCGGCAGCGTCCGCAGACGACGTGACCTTCGCCGCTGACGATGTCTCCGGAATGAAAATCGGCGACGTTCGATCCGGCTTCCACCACCTCGCCGACAAATTCGTGGCCGATCGCCATGGGGACGGGAATGGTGCGCTGCGCCCAGTCGTCCCATTTATAAATATGGACGTCGGTTCCGCAGATCCCCGCCCGGCGCACGCGGATGAGCACATCGTTCATCCCTGGCTCCGGAATCTCAATATCTTCGAGCCACAACCCCGGCTCGCGTTTACTCTTCACAATGGCTTTCATTGAGTTCTATTGTCTGATAATGAAGGCGGCGCCGCTTTTCCTCGCCTGCGCCCAAGCACAGGCCGATGAGGGCGTCGGCCGCTGACCAGGGGGTCCGCCCTACTTTCTCTAGGCGGCGGATTCGCAGTGGTGTTCGTAGGCTTCCTCGACGCGGCGTTCGCGGTTGCGGGTGCGGAGGGCGACTTGGATTTGAGTTGGTGAAAAAACGAAGCCATCGTCGGAGGGGCGGTAGGTTTCTCCTTTGGATTCGTACATTTCGATGATGTCGAGGACGTTGTCCAGATCCCGCTTTTCCTGGGTGCGGCGGGTTTTCTGGAGCTCGCGGAGCTGGATGACTGTCCGTTCGAATTGACGCGACAGGCGCTGGCTGTGCATGCTCAGGTTGGCTAACGCTTTCGCTTGACTTTCGAGAGACGCGGCGATGGCCAGGGCGTCCGCGAGTGGGTCGCCGATGGCTGCGAGGCTCAGGAGATTGGTTTCTAAAGCCGCGACGCGGTTGAGGCGCCAGGAGGTGTCGGCCAGAGCTTGGGTGAGATGCGCTTCGGTTGCGCCTTCGGGACGATACTCGTCGGTGAAGGATTTTAGATGGGATTGATAAGCCTGGAGATCTTCAGTGGGCATGACGACGATCTGGCCGGTGAGTCCGTGACGGAGGGCGTTCAAGGAGGATCGTTGCTTGCCGGCTTCGGTTTTGGGTCCGGTGGAGTGCTGCGCATTTACCTTATTAATTTCGGCTCGGTTGATTGCGATTCGCGATGGTGTTGACATGCCTTGATATAACCGCGGGGGGAGCGGGGAGGAGTCGGGTGGGAGCGGGAGGTGATTGAAAAACCGGGGGTTGGAGTGGGTGAAATTGGGATGACTGATAGCTTTCTTGCAGGCTGGCTTCCCGGTGCGCGGCGCTTTGCAATTCTCGGAGACGGTCGTCCAGACGGCCGGTGCTCACGTGGTCGGAGCTCTGTTACACTCTATTTGAAGCGATGAAACACGCGGCTCAGGCTCAGGCGTATAATCTCAAAGTCGAGTTCACTCGCGAGGACGATGGACGGTGGATCGCCGACATTCCCGCTCTTCCCGGTGTTACAGTCTATGGACGGACACGCAAGCAGGCGTTGGCTTCCGCCGAAGCGCTCGCGCTGAGGATGATTGCGGATCGCCTGGAGCACGGTGAGGCGGTCCCCAGCGAGATGACTGTATCGTTCGCGGCCTAGCCTCTCTAAAGATCGCTCGGACGCAATCCCGTTTTCTTGCCCAGGAGTTCAAGCGCGCCTCGCCCAAGCTCTACGCTGTCATGGTAGGCGACGGTGTAATCCTGCCAGCCCGGTTTGGTGAGCGAGCGATGCGAGCCTCGTTGGCGCTTAATCCGCCAGCCTTTGCGAAGCAGCGCCGGGAGGACGAGTCGCGCTTTGGTGGACGGCCAGTTGGATTTTTCCTTCATTCGTTTCCTTTCCGGTTGCCGCGCGAAACGAGTTTGCCGTCTCCCCTCATAACTGCGGCTCAAGCTTCCATCCGATAGATTGACGGAGGTGATGACAAGCTCCACGACGTGTATCACGGCGTCAGACTAGGCGAGGTATCAACATCGCCAGCGGTGCCCCAAAAGATTTCTGCAGTGACACCATAATTTCTTTTGCTTTTTGCCTTGCACCGCATTTACAAGAACACGGCGTTTCGTTTCAGCGGAAAAGAAATCTTGCGCAAGAATCGGTGCTTATTCCGTTGACAGATCCGAGGTGCGGCGCGGGGACGTTCCAAGCGGGGCCGCTCCTTATTCTCGAATCCAAAGCTCTGAGGCGAGCAGGGCTGCCAGCGACTTCTGTTCCTTTTCCAGGTGGAATCCCAGCCTTTCGAGCATGGGGCAATGATCCGGAAGGACGCTGGTCCGCAAGCCTGTGGTCGTTCGGAAGAAGAAGTAGAGGCCGCGGAGAATTGGCAACGACCAAGGGGTGTTGCGAAACTCGGAAACGAGCCAGGTGCGGGTGCGGATACGCGGCAGTATCCGGGATAGATCTTCGGTATCGAAACAATCGAAGAAAAAGTGGGCGACGGCGAGATCGTACTCCTTCTCAAAAACGAATTCGCGCGCATCGGTCAGATGGAACGTCGCAGCGGGTGCGCGAGCCCGGGCCAGCTCGATCATCTGCGCACTGCTATCCACCGCGTCGACGATCGCCTCGGGATAAAGCGCGGTAAATGACTGGAGGAAGCGGCCGTCGCCGTCGCCTAGCAGCAGAACTTTTTGGGGATTGCCCAATTCGAGCAAGAACGCTTCCCGCCTGCGCCGCAGAGCGCCTCCGAACGCCGCGTATTCGAGCCATCGATACCAGGGGGCGATCCGGTCGCAGTTCACATCACTACCGGCAGCAGAAAGAGAGGACTCAGCAGCGCCACGTCCGCTAGAACGCGTAAGGCATCTCGCGAAAAATGGCGCCGCGCGCGGTCTAACAGGACAAAGCAGAGTGCGCTTGCCGCCACCGCTCCGCCGAGCACGGGACGGCTCGAAAACAGCAGCATTGCCGCCGCAACAGCCACAAATCCGGCCGGCGCCGCAATCGGCCATTGCGATTCGCCTTCCCATTGTTCAATCGCCGCGCAGTTGATCCAGCACAGGCAGGAAAACAGGATGATCGCTTCAATGTCGACCGCGGTCCGTACGTTCGTCCACGCCGAGAGCGTCGCTCCCAGCGCGAATAAGACGGCGACCGCGGCTTCCTTCGTTTTATGAAAAATTCCCAGGTGCAGGAGCGCGAAATACAGCGCGACCGCGAACCCCAGAGCGATTCCGCTATAGAGCATTTCCCTGGTGAGCCGCGTCCAGGCGAGCGCCGATCCCGCGGCCAGCGCGACGATCCATAAAGGCAGCAGAGCTCGCCAATGACGCCGGTAAAATTCATGACGGGGGCGAACGCTGGAGCCCATCCAGGCATCGAGCGTCCTGTCGGCCGCGTAGATCAGCCACACCGCGAGCACCAGCAGGATCGAGGGCAGCGGGTCCACTCGCGCATGAAAGCATCGAGCGAATAGAATCTGCCACAGGAGAGCGACGAACGGTGCGTCGAGGCTCAGCAGGTTCGGCCATAGCCAGACTTTCTCGACGCGGGGGTCCACGTCCTATTATGTAGCGTCTGTCCGGATGCTGACGCATGGCGGTTCGGTGGCGAGGGTGAGCGTCGAGGCGGGGAAAGAGATCGCTCCCTGTGGTCGCGGCTCAGTAGGTCGGAAGAGCTATGTGGTCTGATTCCAGCTTTGGATGACCCGCGTGTCGCGCTCAAATCCCAGCACGCTGATCGATCCGGTGGAGAGCGCGAAGCATCGGCCCATGGACGGATCGATTTGGAGCCAGCAGGCGGCCAGAACGCGCAACATGTGGCCATGTCCGAAAATGGCTACATTACCGTCGGGTGCGGCGGCGATGACCCGGAAGGCGCGCGCGGCTACCTGATCGATGGTTTCTCCACCCGGTGGCGGAGCGGTCCAGATGGTCCAATCGGGGGCCGTTTGTTGAATCTGGGTCGTCGTCAGTCCTTCGTAGGAGCCGTAGTTCCACTCGCGCAAATCGTCTGTCACGATTGCGCCGGCTCCGTATCCGGCGATGCGGCACGTGTCGATCGCACGCTTCATCGGGCTGACATAGACCGCCGCGAACTTCTTTCCGGCCAGCAGCTTGCCGATGGCGGCCGCCCTCCGTTCGCCCTCCTCGGTGAGCGGCAGATCGGTCGACGAGGTATGCTGGCCCGAAAGGCTCCACGCGGTTTCCCCGTGGCGCATCAGCCATAGCGAAGAGGCCATAAGGCTACTTTAGCGGAACAACGCGCGCCCCTTCGGCGTTATATTAGATGAGCACCTGGAGGCCAAGATATGTCGCTTCGCGACTTCATCGCAAAGCAGTGGATAGATGTAATCCAATGGACCGAGCCGGAGGATGGCATTCTCGCCTACCGCTATCCGATGCAGGACATGGAGATTCAGAACGGAGGCAGTCTCACCGTTCGCGAATCGCAGATGGCCGCGTTCGTGAATGAAGGCAAGGTGGCCGATATTTTCGGCCCCGGTCTTTATAAGCTGACGACGCAGACCCTGCCGATTCTGACGTACCTGCAAAACTGGGACAAGAAATTCCAGTCGCCGTTCAAAAGCGACGTGTACTTTTTCTCGACGCGCATTCAGACCGACCAGCGCTGGGGAACCGCGACGCCGATCACCATCCGCGACAAGGATTTCGGCATGGTGCGCCTGCGCGGCTACGGAATTTATTCCTGGCACATCAGCGACGCCAAGGCGTTCCACACGAAAATCAGCGGCACGCGGGAGATTTATCACGTTGCCGATCTGGAAGGGCAGCTCCGCAACACCATCATCGGCCGCATGACCGACGCGTTCGCGCAGAGCAACGTGCCGTTTCTCGATATGGCCGCGAATCAGGTGGTGCTGGGCCAGAAAATTACCGACGGGCTGAACCCCATGTTCGCGGAGCTCGGCTTGACGCTGGATAGTTTCGTCGTCGAAAATCTTTCGCTGCCCGAAGAATTGCAGAAGATGCTCGATACGCGCGTCGGGATGAACATGCTCGGCGATATGAATAGGTACACGCAGTATCAGGTGGCCAACTCGCTGCCGATCGCGGCGGGGAATGAGAGCGGAGGCATCGCGGGATTAGGAGTCGGTCTCGGCGCGGGGCTCACGATGGCGAACGTTATGACTAATGCGTTGCGCCCGGGAGAGAATCCTCCGGCAGCGCCGGTCGCGCCTCCTCCAGCGGGTCCGGCGCCTACGGGAGCCGCTCCTGCCGCTGGGGCTGAGACGAAATTTTGCTTCAACTGCGGCAAGCCGATCCCGCGCCCCGCGAAATTCTGCCCGGAGTGCGGAACGGCGCAAGCTTAACGTGACAACTTCCGGTTGCGAGTGGATCGTCGAAGCTCATCATTGCGACGCCACTTCTGTCTCCGATCTCGACGCTCTTCGCACTCTGTTCGAGCGCCTGATTCTTGAAATGCACCTGCATCCGATCGGTGAAACGCTGTGGCATCAATTTCCCGGCGGAGGCATCACCGGGCTTGCGCTGCTTCAGGAATCGCACATCGCCTGCCACACGTTTCCGGAGCACCGCTCATTGTGCTTGAATGTATTCTGTTGCCGGCCGCGTCCGGATTGGGATTTTGACGCGTGCCTGCGGCGGGAATTCGGAGCGAAGTCGGTCGAGGTGCGGCGTCTCGACCGGCCCTATAGCGAATGAGCCAACCACTAGCGAACTGTCCCGGTTGTGGCGCGCCCGTCCAGTTTCGCTGGTCGAGCGCGGTGCAGACCGTCTGTCCGTTCTGCCACTCGATTCTGGTTCGCTCGGATCTCGATCTCAAGAAAGTTGGCACGGTCGCCGACCTTCCGCCCGATCCTTCGCCGATTCAACTGCTGACTTCCGGCACTTATAACAACAAAAAGTTCGACGTCATCGGCCGCATCATTTATGAATACGAGCAGGGCGGCTGGAACGAATGGCACATCGTTTTTTCCGACGGCGTCAGCGGCTGGCTCTCCGATGCGCAGCTTCAATATGCGGTTTCATTTTTGGTCCCCGGCATGGCGCTTCCTCCGGAGGAGCAGGTAACTCGCGGTAAGCACTTCAATTTTTCAAACATCGATTTTGAAGTGTCGACGATGACGATCGCCGCTTACAAAGGCGTCGAAGGCGAGTTGCCTTTCCCTTTCTACGGCAAGACGAACATGTTGTTTGCGGATCTGCGGACCAACGGCAACAATTTCGCGACGCTGGATTACAGCGATAAGGCCGCGCCGATGCTGTTTATCGGCAAGGCCGTTCCTTTTGAAGGGCTGCAGCTTCAGAACGTGCGGCAGTTCGAGGAGTGGTCATGAGAGGCGCCAGCAAAACACGTGCCGCGCTCGAGTCGCGTGGCGCCTCTTCGGGAGGAGCGAAATGTCCTCTCCGCTAGTCGCGCCTCCCATCGCCAAAGCCAAGGCGATGTACTGCCCCAACTGCGGAGGACCGGTCGAGCTTCGCGGCTTCGGGCACGCGCTCACCGTGGTTTGCCCGCAGTGCCTCACCCTGCTCGATGCTTCATCACCCCTGCTCAAAATTCTTCAGGAAGCGCAGGAGGCGCAGTCGCGCAGGACGCCCCTGATTCCTCTTGGGACACGCGGCAAGTGGACCGCGACAACTTGGGAAGTCATCGGATTTGAGACACGCGCCGTCGAGGAAGACGGCATCACGTACGAATGGGAAGAGTATCTGCTCTTCAATCCTTATAAAGGATTCCGCTATCTGACCAACTATCAGGGCCATTGGAATTTCGTCACGCCCGTCGAGTCTCTGCCGGAGCGCCGCGCCGTCGGGTCGCGCCCCGCGGTGTTCTTTGAAGGCAACCTGTACCGACATTTCTCAGGCGCTCAGGCCGTAACCAGCTTCGTGCTCGGAGAATTTCCCTGGCGCGTGAAAGTGGGCGAAGAAGTGGTCGCCGACGATTTCGTGCATCCTCCCTTGGTGCTTTCTTCAGAGACGACGACTGACGAAGTCACCTGGTCGAAGGGCGAATACACCTCCGGCGCCGACATTTGGAAAGCGTTCGCGCTCCCCGGCAGCGCGCCGAGACCGCAAGGCGTTTATCTCAACCAGCCCTCGCCGTACGCCGGCAAGGTGGGTGGAACCTGGGGCGTCTTCGCGCTGATGTTGATTGCGCTGCTCGTGATGGCCATGATGTTCGGCGCGCTCAGCCGCGGCGATACTGTTTTCGACGAACATTACCACTACTCCGCTTCCGATAGAGGCGAGCCGTCGTTCGTGACGAAGGTGTTCGACATCGAGGGCCGGACGAGTAATCTCGAACTGACGATCAATACGAACCTGATCAACAACTGGGCCTATTTCAACCTGGCGCTGATCAATGAAACCACAGGGGACGCGTTCGATTTCGGGCGTGAAGTCAGCTATTACACGGGCTCGGATAGCGACGGAGCTTGGTCGGAAGGGAGCGACAAATCGGACGCGGTCATTCCGCATGTGCCTCCCGGCCGCTACTATCTGCGGGTCGAGCCGGAGATGGAGGGCTCCCAGACGCCTCCAGAAAAGCCCGCCACAGCGCCTGGTACGGCTCCGAAGCCGCGATCCTCCGGGTTCCCTTCGACAGCGCGCGTGCCCATTGGCAAATCGGTGTACTATGAGATCGTTCTGCGGCACGACGTCGCGACCTATGGCTGGTTCTGGCTGGCCGCGCTGCTGCTGCTGATCCCGCCGATTTTTACGACCATCCGCGCGGTTACGTTTGAAACCAGGCGCTGGTCTACTAGCGATTATCCGCCCACCTCAGGAGGAGGTTAACCCAATGCGTTATGCTGGCTACCTGATCTATAGCATGATGATGCTCTCAAGCGCCGCCGTGGCCGAATTTCGCGGTTGGACGTTTTCCAGCGTCAACCAAACCAAGGTTGCGCCGAAAACGGTCCGCGATAATCCCGGCGCGTACCGTTCCCATTACGCGTTTTACCCGCGCTACGTCGGAGGAAAGTGATTATGGCTGATTTTCATCCTGGCAATTTGCTCAATGCCGCGATCTACGCGATTCTCGGCATCGTGATTTTTATTTTCTGCTTCGCACTTCTCGACAAGATGACGCCCTATCATTTGTGGCGCGAAATTGTCGAGGACAAGAACATCGCCCTGGCGATCCTGATCGGCGCCATCTCGCTGGGCATGTGCATCATCATCGCCGCGGCGGTGCATTAGAGGCGCGAGGCGCCACGCGCCAGGCGCGAGTCTAAACCAATGATCCCTACCAGCGGTGCTTCCGTCCAGGCGCCTGGCGCCCGGCGCGTGGCGCCTCTTCTGTTCCTCTCCGTCCTGCTGATTTCCGCTTGCGGGCTCATCTATGAGCTGATCGCCGGCACGCTTGCCAGCTATTTACTGGGCGACAGCGTGCTGCAATTCTCGACCATCATTGGCACGTATCTGTTCGCCATGGGAATCGGCAGCGCAGCGTCGAGATATCTCAAAGGCTCGCTGGTCGGGTGGTTTGTTCAGATCGAGCTTCTCGTTGGCGTGGTCGGCGGGTTCTCTTCGTCGGCGCTGTTTCTCGCCTTCGCTTATACGCACAGCTTTCGCCTCTGCCTGTATTTGTTGGTGATTGCGGTGGGCGCGCTGGTCGGCCTCGAAATTCCTCTCTTAATGAGGATCCTCGAAGGCCGTTTTAAATTCGGCGATCTGGTGTCGCACGTCCTGACGTTCGATTATCTGGGAGCGCTGGCCGCCTCGATCGCATTCCCACTGTGGCTGGTGCCGAAGCTTGGCTTGGTACGTGCCGCGATCCTGTTCGGGATCATCAATGCGGGAGTCGCCTTGTGGTCGACTTTCTTGTTTGCCGACCAGCTGCATTGGGTCTGGCGCGTTCGCGCGTCGTGTATCGCGGTATTGTTATTGCTCGGCGGAGGCATGTATTTCTCCAACTGGATTTCCGCCACCGCCGACAATCAGCTTTATGCCGATGAAATTATTTTCGAGCGCAACACCCGCTACCAGCGCATCGTCGTGACCAAGTGGAAGGATGACCTCCGCCTGTTCCTCAGCTCGCATTTGCAATTCTCGTCACGCGATGAGTACCGCTATCACGAAGCGTTGGTGCATCCCGGCTTGTCTTCGTTGCCGAACGCCCGTCGCGCGTTAGTGCTGGGCGGAGGCGACGGCTTAGCGGTGCGGGAGCTGCTGAAGTATCCGAATCTTGAAAGCATCACGCTGGTCGACCTCGATCCGGAGATGACGAAACTCTTTACCGATCATCCCCTGTTGGCGCCTCTCAACGATCATTCGTTTCGGGCACCACGCGTTCACGTGATCAATGCCGACGCATTTCCATGGCTCGACGAAAATAAACAAACCTGGGATTTCGTCGTCGTCGATTTCCCCGATCCTACAAACTACTCGCTCGGCAAACTTTATACCAGCGCGTTTTACCGGCTTCTAAAACGCCACGTTTCGCCTGGAGGCCTGGTGGTAGTGCAGAGCACTTCGCCGATGTTCGCCCGCCAGTCCTACTGGTGCATTGTCGATACACTGCGGCAGGCCGGCTTCAAGACTTGGCCCTATCACGTGTACGTCCCCAGTTTCGGGGAGTGGGGCTTCACACTGGCAGGCGATTCGTGGTCGCCGCCCAACCATTTGCCGGAGGGCCTGCGGTTCCTCACGGTCCAAACCATTCCCGAACTGTTCCACTTCCCCGCCGACATGACCCCGGTCGAGGCCGAGGTCAATCGTCTGAACGATCAAGTGCTGGTGCGCTACTATGAGCGCGATTGGAAAGATATCGCCCGCTGATTATTTGCTCGAAAACTCGTATCCGATTTCCTGGCCCGCCAACCAGATGCTTTGGATCTTGTAGCCCTGCTCCGTCTGCTTCAATACGACCTTCGTCTCGTTCGATGCCTGATGTTTCGGCGCGACCACTTCCGTCGCCATCGCGTCCACGCTCTTGCCGTTATAAGCGCTGATCTGCAGTACCGACGAACTGCCGGCATCCTGCAAATCGCGAATCGTATATTCGCCCGCGGGCAGCGTTACGCCGCCCACCGAAGCCGCAAATGGCAGATTTACTTTGAGTTCGTCCACCATCTGCGCCGACACTGTTCCCATCAGTGCGCCCAGGCACACTACCGTCCCTAAAATAGTCTTTTTCATGTCCAGTCTCCTTGTCGATTGTGGCGTCCCGAGCTCTTGTTCTCAGTTCGTCTGATTGAGAAACGTAAATCAAAACACCCGCGTTACCGGGCTTAAGAAGACTTTACATTTCAGACCCCGGCCGAGGCCGAGGTCCGCCGGTGACTATTTTAAAAATTCGTAGCCGACATCCCGGCCCGCAAGCCAGATGGTTTTGATCTCATAACCGCCAGTGCCGGTCTGCTTGAGTTCCACTTTCGCCTCGTCCGACACTGGCTGATTTTTTGGCGCTACCACTTCCATCGCCAGCGCGATGACGCCTTTGCCGTCAGCCGCAGAAATCTGCAGCACCGACGAACCCCCGTCATCCTGTAAATCGCGAATCGTATACATGCCTGCCGGAAGCGTTATGCCGCCTACCGTAGCCGCAAATGGCAGAGTCACCTTCATGGTGCCCACCATCTGCGCCGACGCTATTCTCATCAGTGCGGCCAGGCACACTATCGTCCGTAAAATCATTTTTCTCATGTCCATCCTCTTTCTTAATTGCATCTTTCTGATGGAGGGACTAACTCGGGAACAACTTCATTCCCGGTCTAAGAAGACTTTACAGTCCATTTACATTCCAAATCGTTTTCGAATAGTTTTGCTGAATCTTCTCGTCGGAGCTGATCAGCCCGGCATATCCATCCGACCGGGCGTGTGCCACGATGATCCGATCAAAAGGCTCCCGCGTCCATGTTTCGAATAACGCAGTGTGGGCGACGGCTGAAAATGAGTGGGAGCTCACCTTTAGGCCAATCAGTGTTTGGAGTTGATCGAGCAGCGCCAGCGGCGGCTTCACGATTCGTTTGATCTCGTACAGGTATTCGAGCTCCAGCAGCACCATGGGGGAGATCTCCAATTCCGATAACTCGATTGCCGCGGAAGCCGGTGGGCTCAGCTTTTCTGTCTGTCCCGCGCCGAGCCAGACTACGATTTGCGTGTCCAAGTAGATGCTCAAAGTTCCGACCAGTCTTTTTCCCACTCGGCTTCCATTTCCTTCAACAGCTCGGTGGTATCGAGGTCGGCGCCCGGTGCCACGACGGTTTCTCGCGTCAGCCTCGAAAGCTTCGATGCTTTTGTGGCAGGCGCAACTTTGAAGACCACGCCTTTGTGAATGAACTCAATAGGTTCACCGTTTAGGGCCTGATCGGCGAGCTGGAACAGATCACGCCGGAATTTAGTAATGTTGATGGGCATGACTTGAGCATGCGCTCATAATGTACGTCTTGCAAGTACTTAGTGTACACTAGATCTCTACTTGACAATGACACGCTAATATTGCATACTGTTAACAGGCTAATATGAGCCTCAAGTTACCTTCGAGAGGAAGATTATGAGCAAGATCATTGGGATTGACCTCGGCACGACGAACTCCGTTGTTTCTGTCATGGAGGGCGGCCAGCCGGTCGTCATCCCGAATCAGGAGGGTGGCCGGACCACGCCTTCGGTGGTTGGATTCGCCAAGAATGGAGAACGTCTCGTCGGACAAGTGGCGAAACGTCAGGCAGTTACGAATGCGGAGAATACTGTTTATTCGATCAAGCGCTTCATGGGACGCCGCTTCAATGAAGTTAGCGAAGAGATGAAGCTGATGCCCTATAAGGTTGTGAAGGGCGACAACGACTCCGTTTGGGTCGACGTGAGCGGCAAGAAATATTCTCCGCCGGAGATTTCGGCGATGATTCTGGGCAAGCTGAAGGAAGCGGCCGAGTCTTATTTGGGTGAAAAGGTCACGCAGGCGGTGATCACGGTGCCGGCCTATTTTAATGACGCGCAGCGGCAGGCGACCAAGGACGCCGGAAAGATTGCCGGGCTCGACGTGCTTCGTATCATCAATGAACCGACGGCGGCCGCGCTGGCTTACGGGCTGGATCGGAAGAAGAACGAAACCATCGCGGTGTACGATTTCGGCGGCGGCACGTTCGACGTTTCGATCCTCGAAGTGGGCGACGGCGTGGTGGAAGTGAAGTCGACCAACGGCGACACGCACCTGGGCGGCGACAACATCGACCAGCGCATTATCGACTGGCTGATTCAGGAATTCAAAAAAGAGCAGGGCATCGACGTTTCGAAAGATATGATGGCGTTGCAGCGGCTCAAGGAAGCGGCGGAGAAAGCGAAGATCGAACTATCGACGCTGCTGGAAACCGAAATCAATCTGCCGTTTTTGACGGCCGACGCTTCGGGTCCGAAGCACCTGGCGATCAAGCTGACGCGGGCGCGCTTCGAGCAGATGGTGGCCGACATTTTCGAGCGGTCGGTGGAACCTTGCAAGAAGGCTCTGGCCGACGCGGGGATGCAGCCCTCGCAGATCGATGAAGTGGTGCTGGTGGGCGGCTCGACCCGTATTCCGAAGGTGCAGGAGATTGTCCGCAACCTGTTCGGCAAGGATCCGAATCGCAGCGTGAATCCGGACGAAGTGGT